>Ga0172375_10009497_pt1 | contig 12824 bp, 13 predicted proteins | sample LakKiv1m_FD_114537 | JGI IMG/M metagenome (GOLD analysis project Ga0172375, IMG submission 114537) | Freshwater microbial communities from Kabuno Bay, South-Kivu, Congo - kab_092012_11.1m | ecosystem: Environmental > Aquatic > Freshwater > Lake | place: Democratic Republic of the Congo... | reverse complement strand
TTTTAACAAATTCATATCTACCCATTTTTGAAGCATACATTAAAGCCGTGCTCCCTTTATGGTTTTTTGCATCCAGGTTGGCGCCCGCTTTAATCAGTTCGCGCATCAGGTACTGATCGTGGTGATAAATGCAATGTATGAGTGGTGTTTTCCCTTTACAATCCAGGTTTGGATCAGCACCCAATTCTATTAACCTGGAAAAGGTTTTATAGCTGTGATTTTTAATGGAATAGGACAAAAGCGTCATCTTTTCACCACCATAAATGCCATTGATGTTGTTGCCATCTGAAAGAAAAGAAACGAGCAGCGAGGCATTATCCTGTTTTATTGCCTCAATCAATTCCTTTTCGGTAACAGTGGCAAACGTCCGTCCGAAAGTCAATGCAAAAAATATCCCTGTCAAAATGAAGGTTCGGCCTTTTGTCATGAAAATATCAATCTTTGATCCGGTTGAATGTCAAGTTATTCCGCAGAAGTCAATTGCTAAACCAAAAAAAATAGTGTTTGTTCAAAAAGTCTGATCACTTTTATTTCAAACAATTTTCCATAAATTCGGTGGTGATTTTTTTATCGTCTGCAATCACCCCATAAAATTCATCAAGGTATTTTAATATCCGCTTCTTCTCACTGCTTTTCAGCATTTCACAGTTTTCGTAAAGATGGTAGATTTCATCCTTCTTCCCGTTAAAAATCTCAAAAGATGTTTTTAACTGTTCCATGGTTCTGCAATAACCTTTGAAAACCCTTTCGGTAACCGATTCAGTTTCGTAACGTGGTAACGGTTTGGCATACACAGTATTTAGCAATCCACTCCAGTCGAAATCGTAGGGGACGGCATACGGAGGTTTCAGCGTATCAGGTGAAAATAATTTGATGTTGTGAAGTGTTGAAACTGCCCAATCGGTATTGCCAATCATGTACTCAAAAACCGATAGTTTGCTTACATAATCAAAACGGGTCTGATCGGGAAGGATATATTTTTGTTTCACCTCATTCATACCAAGCCTTTCCTCAAGTGCATTGTCAGGTTCAATAAAAAAACCGATACTTTCGGTCACTTTATCATTTGTGTTATCCATGTAGCTTACGCTCAGGAATTTTGCACGGTAACTGGTATCGGTCAAAATGTTGAAGGTCCGGTAAATCAGGTACTCTTCAACAACGTACTGTTCAAACATGTTAGAGTTTGGTCTGCAATGCGTTACGAGTTTCAATTTATCCATTCCATCAAACAAAGTTCCCTTCACTTGTTTCTTTTTCAGGTTGATACGGAGGGGTGGAAAACTGCAATTTTCGCGTTTCCTTCTGAAATTGCCCCTTGTTTCAACCTGGACATCGAGTCTGACTGTGTCGCCATTTTCAACATATTCCAACACTGCCGGATGCTCTTGTGAATCCTCCTCTACATCCCTGATTATGGTTCCAATATCTCCAATGAGCCTGATGTTGAGAACATCATGCGAGGAAAACAAGGGTTTTGAATCATTGGTTTGGTAATTTTGGCTGGTCAGAGAAGTAGGAAAAGCAAAAAATGCAATGAATAACAGCAGTTTACACCATTCATTTGATCTGATAAAACACCTGAAATTGTGGAATATTTTATTCATCTTTGTTTTCCTTTTCTTTAAAAGTAAAATTGTTAAGGGTTTCTCCTTCAAAAAAGTTTGTCGAATATTTATCCCACAGGTAATAAATGGTTACCTCGGCAGTGTCGCGCAGGAAATTAATCTTACCAATCTCCACCCGGCTTATCTTTAATCCGGTACGTTTTTCGAGGTCTTCGATAAATTTTTTCTGGTTTTGAGGTTTGATCAGATCAATCTTTTCATAAATGATGGTTTTACTCGACTCGTGTTTGTAACTCCAGAAATATTCGATTACGTAAGTGATGCTGATGAGGGCAAAGTTTACAAAAAGCAACTCCACATAGCTGATTTCCTTGTCAGCAAGGGCATTTACTACCGAAACGCAGATAACAAGAAACAAATAGGTCATTTCCTTGATCGGGATCGGATTGGTACGGTACCTGATGATCCCGAAAAGGGCAAACAAACCCAACGCAAAACCCAGTTGGAGGTCAACATTCTGAAGCATGTACGACAAAAAGAACACCGAAATACTAATGAGAATGTATGTGAACAGGTAATCTTTCCTTCGGGAATTGACGTAGTAAATGTAACGGACAATGATGAGTGTAAAAAAGAAGTTGATCATAAATCTGAACAACATCAGCATAAAATCGTGCTGGTTGTAAAACTCAATCCCAAACAATTCAGGATCTTGTATAAACTGAAGCAAATGTGCCATCATTTGAAATTCTGTTTAATGTAATTAATTTTGCTTTAAACCTGTTGTATTTCAATTTTTTATCAAGTAAAACCGATCCAATGCAGTACTTGCTGATTTTCATCGGTTTTATCTGAAATTCTTTTAAAATCTTTTCAATGTCCGGTTTTCCGGTTCCGGCTTCCGTTTTAATTTCAGCAATAGCAATCTGGTGCATAACAGCACTGGAGCTATTCATTCTGAACCGGATATTAAAATCCAGGGTAACCCTTTCGGGAAGGGATTTATGGGCAAGGGTAAGGCGTGTAAAGTGGTTGGTCAATTTCGGTTCCAAGATGTTAGGGTGATACTCTGTATGTTTCAGGATGAATTTCCTTTCATCTTTCAAAAGTACTTTGTGGTAATTGTCGGTAAGAAATCGCTTTTTCCTTGTTTTGCCTTTGTTGCTTTTAAGTTTGATTTCAAAAAACATCTGACCGGTGGTGAGGTATTCCCGTTTTCTCACTTTTACCCTCTCCAGTTTCCGGTTGTGATGACACAAATACATATCCGAGGAAGGGGTGTCGTAATAAAGGGTGGAATAATCGAAAAGGCGGTGGTTATTGATTTCCAACACAGAGTAGTGTTGTTGGGCATGTTCCAGGATTTCCGGGAGTAACGAGTGGTGGAAAACGAATTTCTTATCAAAACGGTCCATGAAAGCCACTTTTTCCATTTCATCAAGCGAAACCGATGAAAAGCCCTGAACTACAGGCTGCAGTAAATCTGATAGATTTGTTTCTACTTTGGAAATGGTGTTTTGCATACTATTTCTGCCTCAGTACCAACTTTGTGTTAAAACTTATCTCCGTTAATACAATTGAGGCAAAAGTACAGAAAAACAAACAACAGCAAAGGTTAATGATAAGCTGGCAAAGGAATATTTAACTGACTGAAATACAACTAACCAAACCACTTTATTTCATGAAAAACCAAATGTGACCCCCGCCCGCTTAGCCCGGAAACGGTAATTTGCAACGCTGAAAGTAGCTTGATTTACACCCAGAGGTATAGAATTGTTTTCGAGACTTCGGTATCGGGCAGCAATCGAAGTTATTTTCTCCGTTAACCTTTCGCCAACACGGGCTTTCGCTGGTTGCAACAAGCTCCTTTTAATTCTTGAGAATCCACTTTTAACTGATAATGCGTTATTTTCGGTGGTAACGGGCTGATAATCGAATGTTTCGACAGCCAAAGCCAATTCCTGCGGGCTATCTAACAGAACAACAGTTTCCATAAACCTGAAGATAGTTTCCACGATGTTATGAAAAAAAAACCTGACTTTCACCCATACATTCTCTCGTCCAAAAAACTGGTTTTGCTTTGTTCCATCAGAAAAATCGCAGGTACGACTATTCACTTTTTCAGAAGGAAAACTTCCTTTGTACCGGTGGCCAGGCTCGTCAGTGGGTACACCAGGCTCACTCTTTTCTTTGTTGCGCGGCCATTTGAAGCCGGCACTCAGGAAGTTTTTCAGATTAAATTCACGACCAGCAGGAAGTGTCTCCCTGGTCAAGGTGTCGGGTGGTTCAGATTTGAAGGAATTTGCTGGTATTCTTTGAGATACAAGCTGTTTCTTATGTCCGTTCATTGTTCTTTGTTTTTAAATTATTAAAAAGTTTATTATTGGATTCTTGAACTGGAATGTCATGAAAAATACCTTTCTTTGTTTTCGACTTCCTAAAATCAATTTTAGTTTTTCGTATTAAAACATCCAGGTTTTCAAACCGGAAAATAATTTTCCAAAACGATTTCCAAATAAAATCCGGGCAAAAATAAATGGCTATGTAGCTGTTTACAAGTTTTTTATTGTTTATCTTCCTTAACTTGATCTCCTAAAATTCATCCTAAACAAAACTTAAATTCGCTTAAGTATCCTTAATTTTTTTTAAGCAAAAACCTAAATTTTTTTTGCTAAATCCTATTAAGTTTGCTTATTTTTACGGCCTAAAATATCAGGTAGCAGGGCAAGGAATTTTAAGTATGGATTTATCGTTTCTTACAACCTTTTTCGATTTAAAAAATGAAACCAGTGGCACGCCAGTTTTCTTTCATCGGGCATCCGGCAAGGATTCTACTCGGTCGTGCACTGGAATTTGTTCATGGAATCGAAAAAATTGAGATGATTTATTTTGATCAGACAACGGCATCTCTTGATGGTGCAACAGGTGAATTGGAAAACCAGGAATGGGTAATAAAACCAACTTCGGTTGATTTGGTAGCCAAAAATGGTTTGATAAACAAAGAAAGAGATACTAAGAAATCTGATTTTGAATGGTTTGAAACATCGGCTCTGCCTTACAATTCCAGTGAAAAAAACAACAAAGTCCGCACTCTTTTCAACGAAACAGACATGTTGGTTTTGCTGGTCAGAATCCCAAATTATTTTGATGGGCAAAAGGACTTGTTATTCCTTTTCTTTGATAAACACATGAAGCATTACGGCTTGAATAAAGGTGACAAAGTCTTATCAGCCAGCATAAAAACCATTTTGGAAAAATCGTTTGTTAAATTATTGATACGAATGACCGAAGAGATGTATTCGGATCAGGAAATTCTGGCAAGTATCAGTGAAAAGCTAACTTCAAATGGCAAAAGCATTGAATTTCTTACGAATAGATTCAGGGAAGCGGAACAAAAATCAGAGTTGATGATTGAGGTCGCAGCCCGACAATTGTTAGAAAAGTACGGTGAGATGTACAATCGAACCTACTTTTTCACCGATGGTGCCATTAGTCAAATCAGAAAGTTTAAGGGAAATTTCATTCTGCTGGAAGATGTAATCAAATCAGGTGTTGAGCTGGTTAATAATCTATTAATTATTGAGCCAAAATCGGCGCTCCCCGTTTGTGAATATCACCTCACGCTAAATGTAGAAACAGAAGTTGAAAAAGAAAGAACAGGTGTACTGGATCAGGGTCAGTTTGTTCTGGCGATAAAATATCTCGATGGACTCGAAAATGCTGCTAAAAGCGTAAAAATGAAGAATTTGGCTCTAACCAGCGATAACGTTGCCAAAGCACATGACCGGCCAAAAAAACCATCGGCAATTACATACAGCGCTAAATATCACCGGGATAAAATCATTTACCTGCTCAAAAATTATCCTGACAGATGGCCAACCATCAGGAATGATTTCAAACCCTTGAGAAATATCGTCGAAAAAGACCCGGACAAATTACCGGGTAAAAGTAAAACTGCCGGATAAAAATGAAGATCCTTTTTGTACCTTCGCCCACATTCATAAACCTTTGAATGTATGAAAACCTTACCAAATTTGTTCTTGATTTTATGCTTCACATTATTCCTGCAAAATACTCAAAGTCAGCCGATAAAGATTGGCGATGAGTACTTAATTCTGAATGGCTCACAAAACGATCCGGTTTACACAACTTACGCGGCTGCCATGTCCCGGTCGAGGCTTTACGGCGACAAAGCTTACAAAATGGATTATTACTCCACCAACCTTCCGTTGAGTTATACTTCCGATCAATCAGGGCGAATGTTCAATATCTGGAAAATTGATCAGGTGGTGGTGAACAAAATGAGCGAGTACCACAAACAACCCGTGGTGGTGGCTTCCTTTCCCGATATGGCGCTTCTGAAATATCAGCCCTGGCCGGGAATTGAGGTACAGGAACTATTTTTTGTTTACAGTTCCACCATTTCGCTGGTGCGGATTTGGGTGACCAACACCGATAAAGTTGCTCACAACATCGAAATTTATCCCGGAATTGACCTGGAAAAGGATTCGATTTTCGTCGCCGGTTTTGATAAGAAACATCAGGCTTACCTAACCACCCGCTACGAAACCAAAAAGCGGCTCATCAGCAATTTGTACAAAAACGCCCCCTACCCCGAGCACGTCCGGGATATTTTTACGGGAAATTTTACCTGCTATTCTTACGGCGGCTACCGGCAAACGCAGGACGAATTTTACAACACCATAAAAACCGATTTTTATTCCGAAAACCGCAACGATTCGCTAAACCAGGCCACAAATGAATATGACAGGTTTGTTGCCCTTCACGGGAAATTTAATCTTGAACCCGGCACTTCCGCTGAAATACGCTATTTCAGAGGGATTCAGGATCAGAAAGAGGATGCCGAAGCTTTGATGGAGGAAATTGAGAAACTCAAACAAAAACCACTTCAAAAATATGTGGCTGAAAATGTTGCGCTTTTCAAGAATGTTCCCCGGATTCAGTTTGAAAACCCCGGCGACAAAATGGTTTACCTAAGTGCGTTGAACCTGGTGCGGGGCTGCATGCTTCCGCCAGCAGAAAAAACTTCACACAATTTTTATGTTTTTTCCCGAAATCCTTTGTGGGGTTGGGGTCACGGCCACCAGGTGCTACACGAATCGCTCAGCATGTTGGCGTATGCTTACCTCGATCCGTTTTCGGCGCAGGAATCGCAGCGCGTGTACATCGAACAGCAAGGTGAAGACGGTCTGATTGCATACCGCCACGGGCCACGTGGCGCCCAGACATATCCTCACAAGGACAAACCCACTACTTCCGCCCCGTTCTTTTCGTGGATCAACTGGGAAGTTTACCAGGTGAGCCACGACAAACAGTTTCTGAGCGATGCCTATCTTTCGGGCGAAAAATACATGAACTGGCTTTATGAAAACCGGGATGTTGACAAAGATGGGACTTTTGAATGGGGTCCTTACGGGATCATCGAAAACGTGCGCGACTGGTACAACGCTGTGTTCCAGGTATCGGCTGACCGGTACCTTGATGTTGACAAAGAAGACATTTCTGACGAACTCGAATGTTTGGACCTAAGCCTGATGGTCGTTAAAGAATTGCGGTGCCTTACGAAAATGGCCAGCGAACTGGGAAACCAAAAAGAATCGGCGGAATGGCTCAAAAAAGCTGATGACCTATCGGGTTTGATTAACGAAAGAATGTGGGACAACGAAAGTGATTTTTACTACAGCATCAACCGCGAAGACCATACCTGGTTTTACCTTACGCGGGATTTAAGACGGCAGGAAATCATAGGCTTTTTGCCATTGTGGGCAGAGGCTTGTCCAAAGGAAAGGACAGATATTTTGGTAAAAACATTAACCGACACCACCAAATTCTGGCGCAAATATGGCGTCCCCACCCTGTCGTCGCAGGACGAGTGGTACAGCCCCAACGTGGATTATTGCTGCAAATGGAACGGCCCGGTGTGGCTGCTGTGGGATTACATGGTTTTTGATGGGTTGGTAAATTACGGTTACAACGACCTGGCCATCCAATTAGCCGACAAAATGATGCTTGCCGTTAAAACCCAACTCTCGAAAAACCACAACTTTTGGGAATCGTTCAGCCCCGACAACGATGTACTCAACTGCCCGTCCAACTACATCTGGGACGCCATCATGGCGAAGCTGCTGATAAGGGTGGATGAAATTAAGAAAGGGCAAAAGAAATGAGTGGGTGTAACTTTCCCATATTTTTGGGCACACCAGCATTAAGGATTCAAAAATAGCAGCACAATCCCCGTTTTTAAAGTTTTTCTAAATTTGCAAAAAAAATAAGACACTATGCAAGCCACATTCAGTTTACCAATTGATACTTTAAGCAATGATTTCATTCAAAAATTAAAAACATTGTTTTCGCAAAATGCAATGGTTGAAATTAAAGTCTCCGAAATTACCGACGAAACCGATTACCTTCTTTCAACCCCCGAAAACCGGGCTTCATTGGAGCGATCGCTTAATCAGGTGAAAGAAAACCAGGTGGTAATCAAAACAATGGATGAATTGACAGCATGATAACTTTCACACTTGAAGCCTGGGAGCATTACACCTATTGGCAGGGAACCGACATCAGGAAAATTGAAAAAATTAACGAATTACTCAAGGATTGTGTACGTTCACCCTTTTCTGGGATTGGAAAACCTGAACCATTGAAAGGTAACTTACAAGGATATTGGTCTCGCCGGATTGACGAAACAAACAGGTTAGTGTATAAACCAGAAAATAAAAGCATTACCGTCTTGTCGTGCAGATTTCATTACAAAAAATAAAATTCCAAGCACGCGATGGTATCAAAAAGAAGATTTTCACAGGCTTGGCAATTATATGGTGAATTTTTAGTGTTGGTAAATTCTGGTTACAAATGCCTGGCCAACTAATTGGTAGATAAAGATTTTGTAAATTTGCAGTAAATATTTTTAACATGGAAAGTTTGATCTTCTTTACGGAAAACAATGGCAAATTGAGTTGTTAAGCCAGTTTTTGCAGCATTTGGATTTTGTTTTATTGTCTGATAAATCACAGGAAAAGAAAACATTAAAGCACAAAAAGCCTAATATTTTTAATTCAGCAGGCATTTGAGCAAATCGCAGTTTTACTCAACAAGAATATGCAAACGAAAAAAAAATCAATAAAACAAGATAAGAGTGATGAAAAATATCAAAATTAATTCTGAAGGCATAAATCATGCTGCCATTGATTTAGGCTCATTTGACGATCTAATGGGATTCTCCTTTATCCACCCAAAATTTAAAAATGAAGTTAAAGGGAAACAGTTTGTTGGAGAAGTATTAAAAACAACAGGTGCGGAGATATCATTTCAGGTTCTTCCTCCATTTACTGAAGTGCCATTTCTACATCAACATAAAAATCACGAAGAAATTTATGTGTTTTTGAAAGGTTCAGGACAATTCCAGGTTGATGATTCGTTGTTCGATATTTCTGAAGGTTCAATAATAAGAATAAGCCCAAACGGGAAAAGAACGTACCGAAATAACTCATCAAATCCATTAGTAGTTATGTGTATCCAATGTCGGGCCGGATCCATCGAAAGTTATAATGTTGAAGATGGATTCAGAACGCGTGGTGAAATATTGTGGAAGAAATAAGGCCAATACGAAATCAATCGACTGCGCACAACATACCAGTAAGTGCTACAATACCAGCCTATTGTCATCGATTCAGCGTTCGACCTTTGTAACATTTACTAGCCACCCATCAGTGACAAGGCAGGGGAGAAATTAACCTTACTAAGAAAATGAAAAACTATTATTCAGATAAATTAAACGCTATTCAATTGCAACAATGTTATGAGATTGCTCCTCAAAGAGTAAAACAGTTTCTTGAAGCAGAGATAGACTTTGTATTACAAAATGTTGGTATAAAAGATAAAGTTCTTGATTTAGGTTGTGGATATGGACGAGTTACTGAAAGATTAATAAAAAAGGCAAGAAAAGTAGTCGGGATTGATATTTCAGAAAGCAATATTCAATTGGCCAAGGAAATGCATAAAGATACAGGAATTCAATATTTTACAATGAATGCAATTGGATTATCCTTTATTGACAACTCATTTGATATGACAATTTGCATCCAAAATGGTATTTCAGCATTTAAGGTTGATCCGAAGCAATTAATAAAAGAGGCGTTAAGAGTAACAAAAAAGGCAGGTAAACTTTTGTTTTCGAGTTATTCTGAAAAGTTTTGGGATGAAAGGCTTAATTGGTTTAAAATTCAGGCTGACCACGGGTTAATTGGTGAAATAGATTATGAACTAACCAAGAATGGAGTAATAATATGCAAAGATGGTTTTAAAGCAATAACATTTTCTAGTCAGGAATTCCTTAAATTGACCTCAAATTTTAATGTTGAGGTGAAAATTCATGAGATTGATAATTCAAGTTTATTTTGTGAAATGATAAAGAAATAATTAGCCCAGCCCCTTACAACCAAAACTTACCCGCAGCCGCCCGACGTGAAGCTGCGGATTTGGCAGCATCTACCGGTTGATTTTAATCCCAAACTGATTTAAAAAAGAGTATTAATGTCTTTCTTTTGAGTAATAATATTTTGATTTAAGAACAGGAAACACCGAACTGCTTTGCCGTAGGCAGGTTAACAATTTTTAAAGAAAACCCTGCACCTGCTGAATCAATATTTCAAAATTCAAAAATCGTTAATCCTTGTTCTGAAATCACTTTATTTAAAATCATGGATTGGCTTACTGCGCCGCTGGTGGCGTTTCCTGTTTTTTGCCATGCCTTCACCACAGCAACCCTTCGTCAAACAAAGCCATTCCTTCGGCAGGATTGGTTACGCATAAGGCCGTTGTTTGGGAACGTTTTTGTAAAGTTGACTCATAAGGATTGTATCTTCGAAGCTACACACTACGAAATCGCCGGATTTAAAAATGCTGATACTAATTGGAAAGTTGAAAAATTACGTACATTTGAAAAATTATTGAATAATAAAACTTTTTAGCTATGAAAAAAGAAATTCTATTCTCAACTTTCGTTCTTTGCTCAACCCTGTTAATTGCGCAAACCTATGTTCCATTTCCTAACTCCAATGCATATTGGAATGAAGTGGAATTATATCAGGGACAATGTGAACCTCCGGAATTTTGTAAAAGGACCTACTTTTTAATGGGGGATACAATTATTGATGCTTTTTCATATAAAAAAATTTACGCTGATGATGGTTCTTCAATTTCATATGTGGGCGGGTTAAGAGAAGAAAATAAAAAGGTCTATCTCTTTTACAAATCCTGCGATCAAAGTATTATTCTTTTTGATTTTAACGTGAATGTTGGCGATACAGTAGCAAAATCTTGTCTGGCGATTGGATGCCTACCTTTTGAAAATACTTATATGACAGTAGTATCAAGGGATTCAATACTACTCGAAGATGGAAGCTATCGAAACAGAATAAATTTCGACGACGGGCCACAAGCATCCTGGATTGAAGGTATCGGAAGCGTATCCGGCTTATTATACCCTTATTATTCCTGTGCATTATGTATCTGCTTTCTTGAATTGGTATGCTTTGAACAAAATGATGTTACTTTATATCAAAACGAGGAGCATGTCGAATGCTTTAATTACACTGTCTCCGTTGATGAAACAGATTCAAACTCACTCATTATCAAAGTTTATCCGAATCCAGTTAAAAACAATTCTATGCTTAATATTGTAGCCTATTCAGAATCGGTTACTAGCATTGAAATGTTTGATATTTTCGGACGCAGAACCGTTAATCTTCAATGCGGTAATACCAAAAAATATCAACTACCACTTGAAACCTTTCGGAAAGGAATTTACTTTCTTCGGGTAAGTTTATCAAATGATAGCAAATACTACACAAAGCTGATCATTGAATGAACAAAGGATGCTCAATAACTCTCAAACCATTTATGATTTAAGGGTTCCTCCTTCAAACAGATTAGAGAAGTTAGCAGGCAAACTCATTGATTATTACAGCATCAGGATAAACGACCAATGGAGAATTATTTTTAAGTGGAATGATGGACAGTCAGAAGAAGTTAAAATTGTAGATTATCATTAAAAAAAATAAACTATGGAGACACTTGCAAATATTCATCCCGGAGAGGTATAAAAGGAAGAGTTTTTAATTCCAATGAAAATATCAGCCTATAAATTATCAAAAGATATTGGAATTTCACAAACCCGTGCTTCTGCAATTCTAAAGGGCGCAAGGGGAATTACTGCAGAAACAGCATTAAGATTAAGCACCTATTTCGGTAATTCAGCAAAATTTTGGTTAGGGTAGCAGGACGACTATGATCTGGAGGAAGCAAAACGAGCAAACCAATCTGAATTGGAAAAGATAAAAAAAATAGAATATCACGCTGCCTGATCGGGGTTAAACAATAAATGGTTTTTAATTGCGAAAGGAATGGAGCCGGTGGTTGAGCCTGTCGAAACCACGGTCAAACAATAAATGGTTTTTAATTGCGAAAGAGATGGTTTTATTATTGCCTTTGCTGGTTTATCCAGGTCGGGTGGCTGAGGCTTATTTACTGGCAATTACAGACATACTTCAAAAAATAAAATCATGAACACTGACATTCTTACTTTTAGGAACCTCCCCCTTTTGATCCTCTTTTTATTGCCGACATTCATCTTTGCCCAACCTGCCGACACTGCAACCAGTAAAATAACACGCTGGTATTTGTCGGTTCAATATCTCGGCATCACCTATCATCCCGACGGGGGAACCACTCCGGAAGTTTATCCTCTCAAACTCGACGAGAATGCTTATGTTGTATTAAATGTGGGCGTTGCAGCCAATGTTGATTATGTGATGGGTAAATACTTCTTCATGAGGTTCACCACTTCACTTTACAAAGATTGTGCTTTCGTTACGGCAGGATGTTTTCATCTGGGTCCGAGGGTACAATATTGTGGGAAGAAAAACCGGTTCAACCTGGGGATTGGCCCTATTTTTAGTTTCAGGGAAGACTGGCATCAGTTTGAAGAGTACGAGGATGACGATTTTTATGGCGACCGGGTGAGCGGTAAATGGCAATACCGTTTCTTCCCTTTTGCCGTGGAATTGGAATATCTGCGCAGGATCAACGATCATCTGGAATTTCAGTATTCGCTCATTCCCGGGGCACCGCTGGTTTTCACCTCGCTGTTTGGAGTCCGGTTCAAATTGTGAGAAATATGTTTTGAAAATATGCCAATGCTACCCAGCAGACCGGACATGAACCCGGCCATTT
>Ga0172375_10009495_pt1 | contig 12825 bp, 26 predicted proteins | sample LakKiv1m_FD_114537 | JGI IMG/M metagenome (GOLD analysis project Ga0172375, IMG submission 114537) | Freshwater microbial communities from Kabuno Bay, South-Kivu, Congo - kab_092012_11.1m | ecosystem: Environmental > Aquatic > Freshwater > Lake | place: Democratic Republic of the Congo... | reverse complement strand
GTGCCGGAGCCGCAGAATGGGTCCATGATGAGGCTTGGGCTAGGCAGGATTAAACTGATGCACCATTCCATGAGGGCTATTGGCTTTTGCGTTGTGTGATAATACTCGCCCGCTTCCCCGGCCCGATACGCACCGGCCCATAGATACTCGAAGTGCCTACTACGCCCGATGCAGTTTGCCCAGGCCAATTCACAGTCTGCTGTTTGCCCCGCATCGTTGTTGGTGAGAGTTTTTTTCCAAGATAGCCATGTCTTGCTATCTGGTAGTCTAGAAGCATAGCAATTTGCGCCCCACAAAATCAACCTTTTGAATCGCAGGAGCGGAGATGGGTCAAAGGGCGAGTCGTCGCCTATCACTCGTGGATTCTTCACCATCCCACGATGCTTATTGTTGCGGTCATATGCTATCCCATATGGCGGGTCCGTCACGATGCAATCCACGCACCCATCCGGCATGTCGGCCATGATGGCGAGGCAGTCTTGGTTCAAAATACACCCCTTACTTTTGCCCTCAAGCACGGCGGCAATTTCCGATTTGCACTCTTCTAGGTCTTGCATGGCCGTATCGCTCACCCTAGAATCCTCCTGGCCACAAGCCGCGACTGCTCATCAGTAAGCCGCCTATGCCCAAAATCGCCTGTTCCCGGAAGTGATTGTTCCATCGTCGCTATCATACCTGTGCCTGTTTCTCCGTGTCCATGTATGCCATGATGAAATCGGCCGCCAATTGGGGGACTATGGCGTTTCCCGCCCCGCGAATCGCGGCTACTCGGTGTTTTCGGGCGGCTCGCATGATTGCCGCAACGCCCGCTGGATCAACTCCCATTCCTCGTAGCCTGGGCAGCAGGCCCGCCAGGTTTCGGGGAACCCCATGAGCCAGAGGGGGAATCCGGCCGCTAACTGGGCGGAGCTTGCCGTCCGCGCAGGGGATGAGGATGGCGTCGTGCCAAGGGCCGCCACCTGATTCGGCAGGGAGTTGTTCACCGCCCCATCGTGGAAGTTCTGGTCGATGCCCTTCTCGTCGCGGCTTGCCGGTGTTGCCCAGCCCGCCAGTGCCGCCGGATCGTCCTGGTTCGGCCCGCCGTGCGTCCCGTCCGTCGCCCTGGGCGAGCCCCAGCCCGCAACGCTCACCTTGTAACTCAGTTTGTCTGCCATTCCCGGCCCTGATGGTGCATGTCCCGAATGCTTCGCATCCTGATCGATTGGCGACGGCCAGCCGCTCAGCACACCAGTACAGCCGCTGTCGGATGTGGAACGCCCCGACGCTGTGTGCGCCAACAACGTGAAACCCGCAGGCGTAACCAGCACCCTCAAGGCTTGCCTGTACACCATCGATCCATGCGGTAGAAGCCGCCGGATAATCGCATGGCCGAGCAGCTTCTGAAGCTCGCCCGATGGTGTCGGCGGCAGCGACTTGCTCGCCGAAAACCACGCTTGGCTGGCATTCCGCAATGAGTCGGCAGAAGGTCGGCCACAGGTGTCGGGAATCATGTCTACCTTTACGCTTGCCGGCCGATGAGAAGGGCTGGCATGGGCAGGAGCCGCTAAAAACTTGCCGATCATCTGGCCATCCGGCGAGTCGCATGGCGAGAGGCCATCCTGAAATTCCTGCGAAGAAGTGACATTGGGCATACCCGGTAAGGTCGGTTGGCTTGACATCGCAAATGCTCCTTTCGTCCACGTCGCCGGCCATGATAAGCCCGGCGTCGATCAGGTTGCGCAGCCATGCGGCGGCATCTTTGTCCCATTCGTTGTAATACGCTCGGCTCACTTGGCCTTCTTCCTTTTCGCTTCATCGCTCGCCCTGCCCCATATGACCCAGCCATGCACCGCCAGCATCAGGAATACCGCATCCCGCACAGCCAGGGTAAGCATAGCGCCGTCGCCGCCCACCCAGCCGCGAACGTGCAGGCCGCATGAAATGGCGTTGGTAAACAGCCAGACGAGAAAGCACAGTTTATTTTTCAGATTGTTCAGGACCACACCGGCGATCGCGCCGCACGTCGCCAGCCAGCCGAGAAGCTCGAATGGGCTCATTCCGGACCTCCCTGGGTGATGGTGATCTCGACGCGGGGATTAGCAGCATCCTTGTCCCGCTTGACCGGGGCGTAATTCAGGTCGCGGTCGTCGGCGATGAGCCCCGCATCCGTCAGACCGTCAATGGCGCTTTTCAGCCATGAGATGATGTTGTCCCGATCTGGCCAGCGGCGGGTCGGGTGGAGCCAGCGGATTTGCACCGTAGCGGATTGCCAGCGGGGGCGGTAGTTGGTGGTTGTCAGCATTGTCTCAAGACTGGACCGTCTGCGGTACTGTTGAGTGGCAGCGCTCTTGCCCATGCGCCCGCCACGGCTGGCCGGGTGATGGTTGGGGGACAGTGCCGCCGGGGGCAGGGGAAGTGTGATTGTGTACGCCGTCCGTGGTTCGGTCATCGTCAGACTCCGTTCGAGGGCAATAGGTTGTATCGCTTGGACAATTCTTCAACAAGTGGCGGCATGAACTCGTGAGCCCAATGATCAATGAGCATTGTCGCCAAGTCTTGCGCCGTCACATGGGGACCGAACTCGAAATCTATCACCTGTCTAACGACGGGCAGATCGTCACTCCGCCACACCATCATGTCAATATCGCTGCCGCTCCGTACGGGCTGTGCATACAATATGGCGTGCATGGGAACCGCCTTAAAGCAGATCATCCTGTCCAGTTCATCTGCCCTGCGAATAGCATCTGTGGCCTGTGTTTGCAGGCGCGAAACGATTGCGGGCATTGTCCTGAGTTTCCGCAATTCCTGTCGCTGTATGCGGCGAGCGTGCTTACCTCGATTGCTCATTTTCTACGTCCTTATGTTCGCCAATGCAATCAGTGCATCGGCATGACACGGTTCCGATAGTTTGCACCAACACGCAAGCTTTTTGCCGCGAAGATCGGGGAGATGGTCACAGAGGGCCAAACCGTGGGGCGTGTCAAGCCAATAACCAAACAGGTCAACGGCACACCGCGCCGCCTCTAGCCGCGTCTCAAATTCGCAGGTCTCGGTTCCGTTCGGCCTTACAACGCACCACCCTTTGCCGCTTCGCTGGACACGGAACGGGTTTCCCCATTTGCTCGGCCGGGCCACATTGACGGTGTTTGGCGGAAGCCGCCAGCCCTTGCGGCGGGACAGTTGGATTCGTTTCGGGCGCTTCATGGTTTTGTCCTTATGTTTGCCTTGCGGATTACGTCGTCCCGGCTGTCGCCGACAATCAGCACTTGGGCCGCCGGGCAACCAGGCTTGGTACATTCGGCGTTCCACTCGGCCAGCCTGTCGCCACTGTCCGGGTACAGCATCAACTCTCGCCCGCAGTAGGGGCATGTGGGGAGGGGTTGTGTCGCGGTCATGGGCGGGCCTCCTTGACTTCTTCAGGCGTTGCCGGCCGAAACGCATAGGCCCATACGAACGGGTTGTCCTTCCATGAACATCCGGGGCGATTGGAGGTTTTGGAGTCCCAATCTTGCCGGAAGTCCTCTTGCCAGTTGACCAAGCGGTTGCCGCACTTGCCGCAGTATCGCACGAAGTCTATGTATTCGTCGAGAGGACACAAGCACCCATGCTCTACATCGCTGGTGCCATGCGCCTTGCAATCGGCATCGCTGATGTCCTGTATTCGTTCCACCCTCACGCCGGTAATGCGCAGGAACGTCCGCGCCGCCCATGCGGGCATGAACATTGATGACAGGCTGGCCGGCTTCCAACGCCACAGCCATGTCAATCCGCATCCATCGCGTACCAAGTCGCCATCGTCTTGGTACTTCGTTGTCCGGCCCATGTCGCCGCAAATGAGCGGCTCCCTCAGATACCACACGTCGCCGGACTTGCCGTAGGGGCCCAGGGTGCGCCTGTTGGTAGTCAGTTCTGGATTCATGGCATTTTCGACCGTCATCCATCCAAGAAATCCAGACCACAACTCAACGCCGTTGCGGCCCTTTCGCACCATGTCTTTCGGCATCACAACCCGCCGTGCCTGTGTCAGCTTGCCTTCGCGGATCGCCTTCCGTTCCGTGGCGGAGAATGTCGGGGACGGGCGGGGGTTCATCGTCGCACCTCCGGCATTTCGTTCCATTCGCCGTCATCGTTTTTTACCCATTCGATTTTCGTGGTTCCCATGTCAGTTTCCCTTCTCGGCCAGGACGGCGCGAATTACAATTTGCGCCTCGTCGCGGTAAATAGATGCTGGCATTCGCTGTAGCTTCCAATCGAGCACGTTCATCGCCTCCCGAAGCCGCACTACGATGGCCTCAGCCTTGTCGCGCTCGGCCTCCATCGCGTTGCGTAGCTCGATAGCGGAGTCCAGGTCGCGCCGAAGCTGGCGAACTTCAGTCTCGGCCTTGTCGCGGGCAGCACGCTCGGCGGCAAGCTGGCGCTCCAAGCACCAAATGGAATGTGGATTGTGGTGCGGTACTCCGGCGATAATCTCGCCGCTTCCGCACTCTGGGCACTTGTCGGCGCTCATCGCCGTATCTCCTTCTCGATTGCCGCCACCAGGTCCAGCCGGGCCTGTGTCGGGAAGCTGCTGCGCGTCAGTAGGTCTTGCACTCGGACCAACAGGCCCAGTAGCCGCTCCTCGCGTGTCGGCTTGGGCTCCCACTGGTCCGAATATGCGCGGAGGCAGGCGGAGCATGGCAGTCTGTTTCCCAGAGTATCTTTGTACCGGCATGTCTCGCAGGAGCGTTCCGGTTTGGCTGGCTTGGCTTCTGCTGCCTGCCCGCAATACCACTGCCCTGTCCTGTCTGGTGTTTCTGTCACGGCTTCTCCTTATCGCTCATCCTTGGGCCGGGAATCGTGGTTGGCTTCCAAGTCCGCTACCGCGATGGCCAGGTCGTCCGGCGTCAGGTCGCGGGGGTTCTCGACGGTCCTGCCGTACAGGCTCGACAGGTACTTGCAGAACCACTCCTTTTCGTGGCCCGCAATGTCATCAGCCCCGCCGGCGGCCAAGGCGTGCCACATGCGATACACCGTCTCGGCGGTGTAGCCCGGCACTTCCGCGGGCCCATCTGTCGGTTCCTGTGCAGGCTGGGCCGGTACGATCTTTGCCGACCTCGCCCGCCGCTGGGCGGCGCGGCCAAACTCCCGGATGCCCTTCTCCGCTTCCTTGGCCTCCAAATCGTAATCCCGGTTGTCAAGCTCGATTGCCCGCGCCAAGGCGGCCAGAGCGTCAGGATCGCCGGTCTTGGGCAACTGCTTGTACAGCCGCCGAACCGCCGTCTTCTTGCACCACTCCCCGTACCACCACTTCGCCGGGCCGTCCTTGTCCTTGACGCACTTGAAAATCTTGTCCAAGTCCTGCCGGTTCAGAATGACATTGACCGGCGGGCCGGTCGGGATGCGGGCCTCCGCATACACGCCTACGATTGCATTGTCGGATCGGTCGCAGTCCAGCCGCTTCCGATGGATGATCGGTTGCCCATTCTCAATCACGCACTGGTCAAGCTCGCCCTTGTACACGACTTCGCTCTGCACGCTCGACACGATGCCAGTGCGGATAATCAGCGTTACGAAGCCCTGATACATAGGGGTCAACGTCGCCACGCGGCCGTAGGGAACAAGGCATACCTGGCCAAGCGCCTTCGAGAACGACAGGTCCAGGCTCGCGCACCCGGTCAACGCCTGAACATAGCTCTCGACGGTGCAGCCCAGCAGTTTCGGCTTCACCTTGTCCCCTGCCGCCGCAATCGCAACCCTCACCTCCTCGACCAACTTGCGGGCCTTGGCGGCTCGCTCGCCGGCCGTCAATTTCTTGCCGGGGAACGATTGGGCCGTCAACTCCATAATGCCCTGATCGTCCATGAAGATCAGGATGCGGTCCTCAGTCTGTAACGGAGCCATCCGAAACGCCGAAGACTGCGCCATGAGCCGTTCCCAATCGCTGGGCTGCTCGTGCTGGCCGACTTCCGGCACGGGGTCATGTTGAAGCTGGCTCATAGTTTGGCCTCCTCGGGCAACAGGGTCATGCCGGGCGGGACAAGCAATTCTTCCCGCTCCGGGAATCGCTGATCTTCGTTGACGAAATGGCCGGGCCACCAGTTATGCTTTATCGAATAGGCCACGCGCTGCAACCAGCTATGCCAGAGCGTGCGCCCGTGATCCAACCACTCGAAAGAGCCGCTCTGCCTGTCGTCCAACAGTTCCCACGGGGCCGGGGTGTAGGGCCGAACCTTCTCGACGGCCAGGAACGTGAAGCTCGGCGTTCCGTCAATGGCCTTGCCCGTCGCCTTGAGGGCGGCTTTCAGGCCGTCCAAATACATTGCGGCCTGGGCGTTGTAGTAATTCTTCTTGACGATCCATCCGAAATTGTCATGGTTCACCGGGCCGAAACTGGTCTTCGCGTCAGCGATCTGGCCGCCGTTGAGGCAGTCAAGGCGGGCCTTGCAGGTGAGTCCCGTCTGCGGGTCCACCCACACCACGGAAACCTCGAAGGCCGCGTCGGCAAACAAGTCCTGAACACCAGGCACTTCCCGCAGCCGTGCCGCCATGCCCCGGCACATGGCGAGCGTCTCATGCTTTACGACCATGCCGCCGTCCTTCTCGCGGGCTTCCACCCATGCCCGGCAGAAGTTGGCCGAGCCGGTCCAGGGGTTCATTTCGACGGTGACAAGGCCGGCCGGCACGTCGCCCACAATAGACCACTGTTCATCATGGCTTTCCAGCGAGGCAAGCCATTCCTCACGCGCCTTGCCCCGGCCCTGCGCGACCCGAAAGACCATGCCCGTCTTGTCCGTGGCAACCACGGTGCAGTCGGCTCCTTCCACCTTGACGACCTTCGGGTATTCGGCGGGAGACGCGACGTACCGTTGCGGGGCGGTGGCGGGTTCCAAGAGGTAGGCGTGCAACACCCTGCCCTCTATGCGGGCATCCGAATCCTCGCCGTCGCCGTTCTTCCAGACCTCGTAGAACCGTTCCATGCTGATCGAGCAGTTCTTGAGGCAGGAGAAGTTGTGCGCGTCCCATGCGCGGTATTCGTCTTCCGGCACGCCGGGGTATATGCCGGGGGCGGGTGGTGGTATGCGTGTCATTTCGCTCTCCTCAAGGCGTCGGCGATTTTCTGCCAGCGGCGGATCGCCAAGCCGATGTTATTCCCGCCGGTCGCAAGGCACGGCGCGCCGGGCCTACCGCATTGAATCGACACGACCGGCGCGTTGCCCTTCGCGTCAGGATTCGCCCGCCATTCTGTCGCTCTCGCGCCGCACATGGGGCAACGCAGCGTGGCGATTTTTTCGTGGTCTATCGTAGACTTACAGGTTTTGCGGGTCATTAGTCGCTATCCTTCTGCACGGCCGATTCGATGTGGTCCCATAGTTTGACATCAGGGCCGTCTCCCCACCATTGCCGCCACGCTTGCGCCAGCTTGTGCACGAATGGTGCGTCGTCGTAAAGGTTCATGTTATCTAAGGCGGCCATGAGTGCAAAAGGTATGTCTCCGGCATCCTGCTCCTCTCGGAATCCGGCGAATATCATTGCTAGACAATGAATTAATGATGCGGAGTCCTGACCCTCCGTTGTCGCTGAGGATGACTGCTCAACGTCCACGCCTGTAAGGTACTCAATCGTGACACGCGTTTTCTTCATGTTCGTCTCACTTTCTGTTCGCCGCCGGGCGGGGCCTATCTGGCCACAATCCGGTGCCCGCCCGGCGCGGTCCGAGGGTCTACTTGACCCCTGCCGCCGCCTTGGCCTCGGCCCTGGCCACGCTGCCGACCTTGTTCGAGGCGGAGACGATGGCCTTGCGGAGCGGCTCGCGGTCCTTGGCGTGTTTGTCCTTGAGGGCCTCGATTTCGGCCTTCTGCTCGGCAACGAGCTTGGCGTGGGCCTGTACTGCCGCGTTCAATGCTGCCTTTGCTTCTTCGTGTGTCATGTTCCTTCTCCTGAAATGGGTTTCTGAAATCAACGGCCCGGCGGTGTTATCAGCAGCAACTGCCTGCGTGCAGGGCTTAGGTCTGGTCTGTTGCGCCGCCGAACCGTCACATTTGCGGGAGGCGGAATCGAACCGCCGACTTTCGGGTAGCACAACCCGACGCGATACCACTTCGCTATCCCGCGAAAGTGCTATCATATTGTCTGTGTACCGGCCTGTGCCTCGCCGGACTCGCTACCCGTGGGCTTCTTGATCTGGTACGACATCCATTCGCAGAAGGCCACGCCGCAGTTGGGCGGAGGATCGCCGGGCTGGACGAGAAGGACGCTGGTTGCCGCGCCTGTGTCGCCATTGGGGTCCCAGAAGCCCAGGTTGACCATGCGATCATTCCAGACCTTGACAATGACGGCCGCGCGCGGTTCACTGAGGCTCACCGTCCGCTCGCCATCTCCCAGCGGGTATCCGCCGGGGTAGTACCACACGATTCGTCCGACTGTTGGCTTTATCATGTCTCAATCCTTCTCCGGCTCTGCCGGCGTTATGGGCACGGGGCTCTCCTTACAGTTGGGGGGGGGCGTCAGATTGCGGCGCGGCGGATTCAGCCGTAGCCGGAGCCGGAGCCGTCGCCTTCCACCGTCCACCAGCGGGTAGCCCCGTGGCCCTTGACAACTACCCGCTCTTCTCCATCAACGACCACCAGCACAGCCGGGCCGGGTTCTGGCGCTACGCGCCGTCCGACGAACCGGGGGATAACATCGGGGCTCCCCGGCCCGGCGATTCGGTTATCAGGCCGCCTCACCAGATTCATCGACCTCGGGCAGATCGCAGTTGGCATAGTCGGCCATCTCGCTGAGCTTCGCCTGCGCCGCCAGCACCTTGAATCGGGCATACTCCCTCGCCCCGGCGTCGATTGCCGCGACGTAGGCAGATTCCGCCGCCTTCTTCGCCGACTCCCTTTCTTCGGAGGCAAGCTGCTGTATCATCGCCCGCACCTTCATCGCGTCGGGCAGAGTTGCCCTCTTGTGCGCCGTCGGGGCCTTGCGTCTCGGAAGGTTCTTTTTCTTTGGCATCTCTCGGTCTCCTTGGGCTTCCGCCCGGTTAGTGTCAACGCTCCGCCAGGTCTGCTTCGACCTTGGCGATCTCACGTTCAACCTCATTCAATCTCTGCACCATCGCCGTTGGCCAGCGGAATCCGATCCGCTCAAGTTCGGCCAGGTTGTCGATTACCCACTCGACGATGATCCGCTTTCCAAAGTCGCGGCGGCGATAAAGCTCGGGTAACCGGGCCGCGTCAGTTGTCGTGGTCGCCGTCATGTCAATCTCCTGTGGTTCTCGATTCCATTCTTGCCAGCCCACTATCGCAAGGTTCTCCGCGTTGGAGTTCAGGCAACTCTATCATCGGAGTCCTTACGACCATCCCGGCAGCCTTGCGACAATGGGGTACTTAGCGCACTCGACATCGGTATATTGGTGGACCGCCGCTTTTACCTCCGTTGCCGGAGTGTCGCTTGTTTTCGGGCATTCACGCCACCTGGGTAGGCCGGCGGTCCAGTTGTATTCGGTTTTCAATACTCCCGGCGGGGGCTGAACCTTTCAGCCCCATTGCGCCGGGGTCGGTTGTGCCAAGCCTCGGCGGAACGTGTCCGCCCCGCCGAAGCGATCATGAACGAGGCCGGTGGTTTTCGCGTCTATGCCGAACGCGCCGCTTTCGCGGAAGGCACTCCCGGTAGCCGTGTGGTCATGCGTCATAGTCATCTTCTTCCGGCAAGCTCGCGTCGCTTGGGCGCCGAGCATCTTTGCGGCCTACTTCTTCTTTCGTCCGAAACGGAGAAGTCAAATTCCAGCACTCGGCACACATGCCGCTTTTGCCCGTGCAGTCCCGCCCGCAGCGAGAGCAAACGTATATCTCTTTCGGCTTCCTGCCGTTCATCAGGTTGACGAAACCGCATGGGCATTCCTGCTCGACCTTGTTGTACGGCAGGGCCATCGTGAACGTCTTGCCGCAAGCCCCGCATGTCATTTGCCGACCGGTGGTCATCGCCGTACCTCCACGTCCAGGTACTTGACGCCCCATGCCAGCGCCTGCCGGTGGGTCGGAAAGTACACATCAAGCCGATTGCCCTTGATCGCCCCGCCACGGTCCAGCACCGGGACCGGCTGGCCATTGGCGTAGCCGGGCACCGTTATGAGCGTGCCGAACGGGATAGGCCGATCTGCCGCAACAAAGCGACCACCATTCGCCGCAACAGGCTTGCCCGATGCCGTGACGCCGTGGGCCTTTGGGCCGCAACAGATTTTGCACGGGCAGTACGCCGTGACTCGCATCCTGACGATTCGCCGTCGAGAGTCTTCTGCTCGGCCGGCAGGAGCCGCGTCACCCGAACACGGTTGTAACTGTCCAGCAGCGACGCCGCCTGCCTGGCTTCCGCCCTGGTCCTGGCCCTGGCCACGATCACCCACGGCCGGTTGACTCGTTTCTGAACCATCACGATCCACGGTTTCCTGACTGTTGGCATCGTCGCTCCCTTGCTGAATGACCACGGCAACGTCCTTGCCGATTCCGATTCCGATCACCGCCAGCAACAGCATCCCGGCGGCAATCCCGCACATCGTCATCGCGTCGAAGTTGACCTGCTTGAGGCTCATATTGCGGCCACCATTGCGCGTCGCCTTTCTCGGCGGCTCGCATCTTCTGCCTGTTGGGATGAGCGCGAAAGTTTTCTGAGGGCCTTCATGTGGATTTGCCTGGCCCGCTCTCTGGTGACTCGCAATTCCTTGGCCGTTTCGCGCAAAGACAACTCTTGCTGTCCATTCAAGCCGTGCATCCAATTCACGACCATCCGTTCGCGGAAGGTAAGAGGCGTTTGCCGAAGAAGATCATCTACCTGAGTCTTTGCCGAAATGGCGTCGATTTCCGCCTCCATCGGCAGATACTTCCGAGATATGGAGTTGGCGGACAAAAGCCGCGACATGGGAATTTCCGCCACACGAACACAGTCCGCCTCTATGGCCTGCCCAATCACGGCGTCCGAGGGCGCGACTGTCTCGGTTGGAATGGCCAAGGCGGTAGCCACGGAAGCAACTAGGGACTCGAATGCGTACCGACGAATAGGCAAGTTGTCCCTGTCGGCGCGATTTGGACAAGGTAGGGAAAAATCCATCTTCTCCAGCCGCACAATCCGGTCTATGGAAGTACCGCAGGCGGAAGCGAGATCGCCCTGAGACCACCCTTTGGCCTCGCGGGCGGAAATCATGGCATCGTTGCGTAGTTTCAATGTGGCGCGGATTCTCACTTTCGCGCCTCCGCCGCCAGAGCTTTCAGGCCCAGGTCCAGCAGGATGCTGATCATCGCCGTGCGGGTGTGCAGCACCCGCCCGGACTTTGCCGCCCGGTCGATCATGGAAAGCATTGCCTTGCTCAAGGCGATGTTGATATTTACTCGTTGGTCTTTCTTTGCCATATTCCTTACTCCTTGCCCTTATGATAGCAGGCTTGCCGGGAATGTCAATACAGAAAATATATTTATTTTGTACAGGCTAAAATAGGCCGTTTTGTGCGGGCTTTTCAGCTTCCGCATCCTTGACCTGTATCCCGGCCTCTGTGAATGTTTCGGAACAGAATAGCCAGTGGCCGTCTTCCAAAAGTGGAAGGGCACGCGCCAATAATCTCTCCTGTTCCGTTGACATCATGTCCGCCTTTGTATTGTTCGGACAAACCATTTTTGGAACGTGGCCATGCAGGCAGCACAGAGTCGGGCGAACAGGATAGATCATGCACAAATTGTCTGCGCCCAATAGCAGGCATGTTATCTCATCGGCCTTGGCCGTCGGCAGAATGCCGTGTGCCTTGATATACTTGACGATGATTGTCCATTCGGCACTGGAACACGCTACCGGCCCGCAGCATGCGCCGCAACGCAGACAAAGAAATGACTTTGTTTGTACCGCCGCGATTTCAGCGTTCATGGCTCTCCCCTGCTTTGCGGGCGGCGTCCTCGGACGAGTAGCACTCGGATACGGGATCGCCCTCTCGGCCCTCATAGCTCGACCAGTACCAGTCATCGGCCCCGTTTGTCCGAACGCAGCCTTCTTCTCCGGAAGCGCTGAAAATCACGTCATGCTCAAACGCCGGCACGCCGTCCTTGGTATGGGGGAGCCGGGCCACGATGGCCTCGGCCGACGCACGGGCCTCCCGCTCGGCGCACAGCAGCAGCCACGCCTCGTGGCGCAACGGCCGGTTCTCGGCGTCGGGGTCGAGCAGCCATTCCTCGATGATTGGGATGCGGGCGGGGGTCAGTTTGTAGGGTTCAGCCATGTTGAGCCTCCGCTTGCGAATATCCTTCAGCCATTGGTGGTCTCCTTATCAAGTTGGGGTGATGGATACAACTGGATTTTCCTGCCTGCCGTCGCCAGCGGCTCCAGAACAACGGTGAACACGCACTGGATGGAGGACTCTGCAAGGATGCGGCTGGGCCTGATGCACACGGCGGCGTACCCATATCGAATCAACGTCCGGTATTCGCTCTCGGTGAACCAGCGGCGAAGCTGCTCCAGGGTTCGGCACCCACAGCCAACGGACTCCCAGGAAAATGCCTTTTCGTGAACCGTCCCCAGGTCAATAAAGCAGGGCGGGAGATTGTCCAGGTCTGCACGATCTTCTACCCAATACTGCGAGAATCCCGGCTTCCAGGGGCCGCGCCCTTCGGCGTCTTGAACCCGATAGACAAAACCGTTCTCGGCCGGCATTGGTGCTTCTCCCTTCAAGAAAGCGCAAGCCTGTCCTGTCTAGCCAACGCTACGCCAAAATCTGCGCGTGCGCCACGTTGCGCAGAATCTCAAAACACGGGCCGATAGGGGTAAAGCGGACATTCGGGCGAACTGCACAAAGAAACCTCTTTTCGGTCGTATCCAACGCACATGAGGCAATGTGCCTTGACGGCC
>Ga0172375_10009494_pt1 | contig 12826 bp, 12 predicted proteins | sample LakKiv1m_FD_114537 | JGI IMG/M metagenome (GOLD analysis project Ga0172375, IMG submission 114537) | Freshwater microbial communities from Kabuno Bay, South-Kivu, Congo - kab_092012_11.1m | ecosystem: Environmental > Aquatic > Freshwater > Lake | place: Democratic Republic of the Congo... | reverse complement strand
TGCGCTGACCTGTTTCATGTTTTCCCTGGCGTTTATATCTCCCCGAGCAGTAGCCAGTTTTTCAGTGACCATCTTATTGCCGGGGTTTATCTCCAGGGCTTTTTGCCAGTAAAAAGCCGCCATCCCGGCGTTGCCTTCTTTATAGTAAAGCTGACCCAGAAAATCGAACGTCTCGAACCTGCTCCAGAGCACATCGGCCGCGCGCGCGCATAAAAGCGCCGCGTTATGCTCATTTTTATGGTAGGCATCTACCGCTGAATTGAGAAGATAATTTGCGGTATTCTTCCTGGCGTTCTTCGACACGATGGCCGTGTCGATGCACCGCTCAATATACATCTGCGCGTCGCCTATCTTATGCCCCATAAGGTACGCTACAGCTTTTTTAGCGTATACATAAGCCAGATAGTTCTTGATATGCTTGTTTTCAGGTATGATCTCGTCGGCAACGGAAAGCATCCTGATGGTATTGTCTATCTTGCCTTGTTCGGTCAGCGAATCGGCATATTGCATGTAACCGAATATCAGGTAATCCTTTACCTCTTTATTATCAGGCAGTTCCCGGTAAGCCTTCAGGAAAAGATCGATCGCGGGCTGGTATTTCCCCTGGTCCAGGAACGCCTGGGCCCGGCGGATGTACTCATAGGTGCCCGTGCCTTTGTTCGCGTATAAATTAAACGAATATACGCCCAAGCCAAGCACAAGCAAAGCGGTGGATACTATAACAGCTCTATGTTTTGTCATAAGTAAATAATATCACAGTTATCCGCGAAAGACAAAAAATTCCTGTTAATTTAACGCTTGCAATTGATAATATTTCTATATACAATATAATGAATATGAAATCTGCTCGGGTCAAAAATCTCGTATCCTCCATATCCGCGGCGTGCTTCCCGGTATTTTTATCGTGTGCGGCATTCGCATTATCCGTGTCGCAGGAAGAACCCATAAAACCCGATCACGAAGCTAAGGTATTCTTCACCAGCACTTTCAGCCTGATACTGTTCATCATACTTTTCGTTCTCACTTTTTTCATGATACGCTACATCACACAGATACGCAGCGCCGCTACATCCGCAGGGGGCACGGACGTAGAGATCGACCAGGCCATACACACCCACGTTAAAGATCCCATGGTAGCCAGGACGCTCAGCAGGACTTTTCAGACCACTCTCGACAAACGGCTGAAAGAAGCGACCATAGAATATCAGACGAACCTGGATGAAAAAGACAAAGAGGTCAAAAAAATAAACACGCAGTATAAGAAAACCCTGGTAGAAAAACGCCAGACAGAGAACGTCGTGCATAGTCTTTCTGACGGGCTGATCGTCCTGAATACTAACGGCGAAGTGGTCATGATGAACCCTGCCGCGGAAAAGCTGCTCGATGTGAATAAAGAACAGCAGTTCGGCAAACCTATCAAGAACGCCCTCAAAAAAGAACAGATGCTATCTCTGGCCCAGGAAAAACAAGGCAAAGAATTCAAGGAGATCGAGCTTTCAGCAGAGAACGATGACACCAGAAAGGTCATCCGCGCCTCAAGCGCTGTCATAGAAGACGAGAACGGACAGACCATAGGCATGGTATCCATGCTTACAGATATAACAAAGCAGAAAGAACTCGACCGCCTTAAGGATAAATTCGTCACTACTGTAAGCCATGAGCTGAGGACACCGCTTATTGCGGTGAGGAACGCCCTTGCTGTCATATTGAATAGATCGGCCGGACCGATGTCCGACCTGCAGGAAAAATTCCTTGTTATTGCCCAAAGGAATATAGACAGGCTCGGTCTCCTTATAAACGATCTTCTCGACATTTCTAAACTCGAATCGGGAAAAACAGAACTTCATCCAGAGTCTGTGTCTATAGACAAACTTATCTCAGAGACCATAGAGACCATGACGCATTGGGCAAAAGCAAAGAACATCTCCCTGGTAAAAGATGTGGACGCGGGCTTGCCTGACATCCTTATAGACCCGCACCGTATTACGCAGGTATTTACAAATCTTATAGGGAACTCGATAAAATTCACGCCCGCTAACGGAAAGATCACATTAGGCGCGCGCACCGACCCGGATAAAACAGCTATTTTAATAAGCGTGCGGGACACCGGCATAGGGATAGCCAAGGAAGACATGCAGAAGGTCTTCGAAAAATTCTATCAGGCAAATACCGCGTGGCAGTCTTCCAACGCGATAAGCGGAACAGGCTTAGGCCTTTCTATCTGTAAAGAACTCGTTCAATTACACGGCGGCAGGATCTGGATCGAAAGCGAGGTAGGAAAAGGCACTACTTTTTTCTTTACCTTGCCCATGCCAAAACCCAGATAGGCTGTATACAATAAAGGAGACTCAACCTATGAACATCACCGGGCACATCCTTCTCGTAGATGACGAAAAAGATTTTCTCGACACTCTCTCTTTCTGGCTGGAGTCAAAAGGATATACCGTAAAGACCACCCAAAGCGGAAAACAGGCCCTGGAAATGGTCGATGCCGAAAAACCTTATCTTATATTTATGGATATAAACATGCCCGAGATGTCGGGCATCGAGCTGCTCGGCGAATTACGGAAAAAGAACAAGACGATACCTGTGATCATGCTCACAGCCGCTTCAAGCAGAGAACGGATGCAGGCCGCCGAGGAACTCGGCATATCCGGGTTCTTTCCGAAGCAGGAAAGCCTTGAAATGCTTGTCAAACTTATAGATGTAACCCTCAGGACACATGAAAAGCGGCAGTGAACAGAGCGGTCTTTACAGCGGTTTCAGGCAAGATTCAGGACATTAATGGTTTTCTGCAGGTTGACAAGATCGCTTCGCCTTATCTCCACGAACTGCCCCCCTACCGAATATCTTCCGCCTACCGGAAGTTTTCTGATCCAGGCTATTTTGGTAATGGCGCGTACCGGTTCCTGAAAAGCCGGTATGTCAAGTTCCAGAACGAGCCGGTTTGAGAGCGGGACAAAATCATTCGTAGTAAAACTTATCCCTCCCTGGCTTATGTTCCGGGATACAGACTTGTTCTCTCCCGACGGTTTAGCTGAAAAATCTTTATAACGTAAAGGTACGCTGATGGGGACTCTCGGGAACTCCCTTTTTTCTATAGATCGCGGCATATCATCTCCGTTTTTATACTGCTGCCAAGCATAGTGCATCCTTATTATTTATAATTGACTACAGCAAGAATATCATATTTGGAATATTAATGTGTCACGAAAATGTAATAGTTGTGTTACAGAAAACACTTAGACCCTGATCTTCATCAAAGGGATGCCGATATGCTTTCTGGCAGTCTCTCCCGGCAGAAGGCCGGTCTTTCTCCAAGGCAGTTCGGAACGCGGATGACTGCTTTCCCGGTCCACGAGGCCGGCCGCGGCGATATGTACGGTATGTTTACCATACGCGGAGTTGATGCGGTCCATCGCGGAGCTGATATCCGCAAGCTTTTCAATCCGTACAGGATCATCAAAAAGGTCGTGTCTGTCTATTCCCTGATCTGTTATGTCCGAGAGTATTACGCCTGTTGCGCGGTAATATTTATCTGACGAGAACAGGCGTTCAAAGATCCCGGCCGCTATCGGGACAAAATCAAGCGTAGCCTGCGAATGCCGGTTCAGGTTCGCCTCCATACCCCGGCCGCTAAAATCCTGCTGTCTGAGATATACTGTAATAGTGCGGGCGCTTAACTTGTGGCGCCTTAGTTTAATGCATGCCGATTCAAGGTTACGCATCAGTCTGGCCTTCACAGTATCGCGGTCGCGCGAAGCCGGGACGAACGTCTTTGTCTTACTGATAGAAAGATATTTTTCTTTTTTTTCGTCTGATACTTTGTAGACGCTTTCGCCGCGCAATTCGCGCCATAATTCCACGCCGATCTTCCCTAGCGCCTTTTCGGCAAATTGCACAGGCCGGTCAATATAATCCAGAACGGCTTTGATGCCGTATTTATTCAGGAGCGCCACAGTATTCGGCCCGAAGCCGCATACCCTTTCCAGCGGCATCGTCTTTAAATATTCATGGATCCGATAGCCGGGCATTGCCATGAAACCGTTCGGTTTATTTTCTTTCGAGCAGAGTTTGGCCAGGGTCTTTGACAGGCTCAGGCCTACCGATACAGTTATGTCAAGCTCCGCAATAACGGCCTCTTTTATCGACTTGGCTATTTCTTCGTAGGAAGCCCTATAGAGCCTCCTAAGGCCGGTAAGGTCAAGAAATGCCTCATCTATCGAGTATTCCTCTACCAGAGGCGTAAAACGCCGTATTATAGAGAACATACGCTCCGAATAAATGCTGTAGGTCTCATAATCGCTGGGCAATATCACTAAATCAGGACATAATTTTTTGGCATCGCCGAGGCGTATCCCGCGGCTTACCCCGCGGGCCTTTGCCTCGTAACTTGCGCAGGCAATGATCCCCCGCTCTTTTCCGGTGACCACAGGCCTGCCCTTAAGGCCGGCATCCCTGGCCTGTTCGCAGGAAGCAAAGAATGCGTCGCAGTCTATGTGAGCGATAGCTTGAGGATATGAAGAAAGCGTTAATAGGTTCATAGTATCAGGGTACAGGGTTCGGGGGTCAGGAAAAACAACTTGTTTACTGTACCCTGAACCCTGTACCCTAGTTATCTATATTTCCGCACGTTCGCGATCACTACTCCAGCGATAACCAGCTCCTGGCGCGGCATTATCTCAGGATATTTTTTGTTACCTGCGCGCAATACCACGTTCCCTTTGGCCTTATCGAAGTATTTCAGGGTCCACTCGTTATCAACGCGCGCCACCACTATATCTCCGGGTTTCGGCGCAAGGTTCTTCTGTATGAGCACAAGATCCCCAGGCTGGATACCGGCATCGACCATCGAATCGCCTTCGACCTTCAAAAGGAATGTCGCTTGCGGGTTGGAAATAAGGTACTCGTCCAGGCTCATGATGTCCTGCAGCTCTTCCTCTGCGGGGCTTGGGAATCCGGCGCGCACAAGCCCAAGGAGCCTTAACGGCCTGGCCACTGCAAGCGGGACCAGCTTGCCCTTCTGGTCCTTTTCAAGTATCCCCTGGTCTATCATCGCCCGAACTTTTTTAAAAACAGCGTTCTTGGAGCGGACGCCGAATAGCTTTAGCATCTCCGAGTATGACGGCATCCTTTTGGAGCTCATGTAAAAACGCTCTATCTTTTCCGCGTATCGTCTTAACGGCTCATTATCCATACGAACCAGTATAGTGAACAATCGTTCACCTGTCAATAAAAAACCGTCGTTTGAGAACGACGGCAATGAATAACTGGATCTTATCGGGATATTTTAAGCAGGTTAAGCCCTGTCTTAGGATCGATGTCCTTCGAAGCTTTGACACCGGTAAGTTCGTAGACGACCGCCTCAATGACCAAAAATACTTTCGAATCTTTGCGCACGCAGCCGGTGAGGGTCTTGAGCTTCTTGCCCATGGAAGTGTGGACATGTATCTGGGGGCCGGATCTATTTGTAAATATCGTCCCTATCCCCATGACCTCCCAGGCATCCTTAAAATCGACCCAGTTAGGTTCGGGCGGGATCACCGGTTTTTTGGGGCCGGTCACTAATTTCCCCTTTTTCAGCGCGCCGATAAATACCATCGTGCCCGCTTTGATGCCTTCAGCGCGGGCCAAACGCGCTATCTCGTCTATAAGCACGTCGTCATCTTCGAATTTCATCAGGAATACCCTGCCGACCTTGCCGCTGGTATATTTCATATCCACATCCTGTCTTATAAAAAATGTAGGGGCGAATGGCTATTCGCCCCTACACCAATTGTTATACGATTATATCGATTACTTCGTCGCTGCCTGAGCCGCTGTGGCCGTTTTTCTCAGGGACTGCTGTTTGGCTTTTGCTTGACCTTCTTTAAGGTAATTGCTCGCGTTCTGGAAAGCAGGCACTGTCTTTGCGGTCTTTATCTTGTCCTGCTCGCGGTATTTATATTCCTTTACAGATTTCTCAACGCTCTTTATAAGGTTATTCTCCCTCGCAGGCGCCGTCTGGTCGGCCGCAAACACCGGCACCAAACCCACCGAGAACATCAATGCTACCAGAATACAGATCATTCTCTTCATCTTTACCCCTCCCCTTTTTGGTATGAATATTACGATTCCGACTGCTTCTTAATAGGCGTATTTTACACCTCAGCACTTAAAATATCAATATATTCTTAACTTTTCGGGCCCATTATCCTCCCGACCATCATGCTGGCCACGTTGTCGCCTATGGCATTGACCATGGTCGCCGGAGGATCGACTAAAGTACCTATCATCGAAATGATCGGTAATGCCTCAAGAGGGAAACCGTATAATGTCACTATCATAAGTTCGCCCAGGAATCCCCCGCCCGGTATGCCGCTCATGACTATCCCGCTAAGGAGCGCAACGCCGATAGCCGTTGAGATCGTCCAAAAGCCGGAGAAATCGATATTAAAAAGGCCGAACAATAAGGATATCTTTACGATAGCAGCTAGGCAGGAACCATCCATGTGTATGGTAGCGCCTATCGGGATCACCACTTCGCGTATGTCTGCAGGCACGCCTGACTTTTCAGCGGCTTCAAGGTTAGCCGGTATCGTAGCTATGCTTGAACCTGTCGCCCAGGCAGTAAGAGAAGCCGGCAATATGTTGGACCAAAAAAGCTTAACCGACCTGAGCCCGCCGGCAAAGTAAGCATAGCAGGAAAAACCTACGAAAAAATATCCCAGCGCGACAGGATAGTAAAGGAGCATGGTGCGGTAATATGAGCCCAAAAGCTGCGGCCCGAAAACGCCGACAAGATAAGCGAAGTACGCTCCGAGACCGACAGGCGCATACAACATTATGTATCTCATTACGCGTGTCATGACTTCGTTGCCCGAAATAAGCAGCTTTCTGAAAGCCTCCCCTTTTACGCCCGCGGTCGACGCGCCGAGGCCTATAAGTATGGAAAATATGATCAACGCGAGCATGTTCTTCTTTGACAATAATTCACCGAACTCGGGAACGCTTACGGCCCGTACTATCTGATCAGAGACCTTCACATGTTCGACCGAGGCCCGCGAGGCCAGTTCTAAGGTCATCCCCTGGGCCGGAGGGTACGCCTTGACCGCCGCGGCCATGATCACGCTAGATACGACCCCGGTCGCGACGAATATCAGTATCATCCATAAAAGTATCCTGCCCAAACGCTTAACGTCCGACATCGACGCGATAGCCGAAGATATCGAAAAGAACACCATCGGCGCTACTATCGTAAAGAGAAGATTGAGGAATATATCGCCTAGCGGCTTAATATAGGCGGCGCGCGCCTTAAAGACGATCCCTGCTGCAGACCCCGCCAGTATCGCGGCGACCAATATCAGGGAGAATGCGTAATTTTTAATGAATTTTTTCGCGAATGTCATGCCGGTTTCATTTGCTTTCATGCCGCCAGTGCCACGGCTCGTAGGTGATGCCGTCACCAGCATCCTTGGGATACGAGAGCGTAAAGCCGAACCGCCCGGCGTTCTTAAGAAGCCATTTATATTCAGGAAGATCCTCGAACTCCTTGGTGTTGTACTCGCCGTTTATCCCGTCCTTGTTGATAAAATCGATGGCCTGATGTTTTGGCGCCCCATGCTCGCTGTATCCCGGCAGGGCTACATATTTTACGGTCTCCCGTATGGAATAACCGTGATTTTTAAGATAATAGACGAACAGGTATAGCTGGTACGCGCTGCCCCTATAGCCTGATTCAACGTATAATCTTTTTCCGATATCCTTTTCCATAGCATCCATCATGACCTGGTAGTCATCATACGTCTCGAAAGGAAGGAACTGCGTATCGATCGTCTTGGCTTCAGGCTCATCTTTCAGTTTGATCTGTTGGCCTTTTATTAGTATCAGACCTTTTACGCCTGAGGCCATGCCATGGAATGGTATCCTGACCCCTATTTTTCTCGCGGGCAGATGCTCGAATACTTTAAGTATAGACCTCTCTTTTTTATTCAGCGGAGCGTACAGCTCGCCGAACGTCATGGTCGGCAGGGTACCTTCTTTTCCCCTTGCATCTATAAGAGGGGCCAGCTTTGACAGAAGGTCCTTTACGTCATTTATCTGGCGTTCTGAAAGCTTATTCAGGTCAGGCATTGCCTGGGCCGCCCAGGCATAGAAAAACAAAACGGTAACGATCGCCAAAGCAAGGACACTTAGTTCATTTTTTTTCATGTGTATTCCTTTATGTATTTATCTGTTTCCTGGCGGGCGACTTTGCTCAACATAAGGAGCGCTATAATGTTCGGCACCGCCATAAGGGCATTCATAATGTCCGCGAACGTCCAAACCAGTCGCAGGGTAGTTATTGATCCGACAAGCACTCCGGTGACCCAAAGGTACCTGTAAGGTTTGATCGCCCGCAGGCCAAAGAGGTATTCCACTGCCTTTTCACCGTAATACGCCCAGCCGATTATCGTCGAAAAAACAAATGTCAGAAGGCCTACCGTAAGGACAAGTGGCCCTATGACCGGGATATCGGTGAAGGCTTCCTTGGCAAGGAGCGCCCCGTTCGTTCCCATAGACCAATCGCCTGAATTTACCAGGACCAGGCCTGTCATAGCGCACACGACTATAGTATCCCAAAATGTTCCTGTCGATGACACAAGCGCCTGTTGCACCGGATCCTTGGTCCTTGCCGCGGCCGCGACTATGGGCGCGCTGCCTAGTCCCGATTCATTTGAGAAAAGCCCGCGCGCTATGCCAAACCGCATAGCCTCCCGCGCGCCCGCCCCGGCAAAGCCTCCTATCGCGGCCTGGCCGCTAAAAGCCGAGGAAAGGATGAGCATAAGAGTGTCAGGCAGCTCTTTAAAATGTATCGTAAGGATAATGGCGCACCCTATGATATAAAAAAGGGCCATGAACGGGACCAGCCCCTCGCAAGCCCTGGCGATCGCGCGTATGCCTCCCAAAACAACTATCGCCGTAAAGAACATCATCCACGCGCCGCTTATATACGGCGAAAGATGAAAAGTGTCTTTCATTAGCACCGCGATAGAATTCGCCTGGACCATATTGCCTATGCCGAATGCCGCGATCGCGGTAAAAGACGCGAACGCGACCCCGAGCCACCGGCTCTTAAGCCCTCTTTCGAGGACATACATTGGCCCGCCGGACATCTCGCCTTTTGAATTCACGACCCGGTATTTGATGGAAAGAAGTGCCTCGGTATATTTTGTGGCTATCCCGAAAAGCCCGCTGATCCAGAGCCAGAATACTGCCCCCGGCCCTCCAAGCGAAACCGCCGTAGCTACCCCTACGATATTCCCTGTTCCTATCGTCGCGGCAAGGGCCGTTGTCAAGGCGGCAAAATTACTGATATCGCCGTCGCCCTCCACCTTACGCCTGAAAGAAAGCTTTATGGCCGTACCCAGATGTTTCTGGATAAAGCCCGTCCTGAAGGTCAGATATAGATGGGCCCCGAATAGAAAAACGACCATCGGAACGCCCCAAACGAGATCGCTTACTTTTGTTAATGCCTGCTCAAGTCCGTGCACAGTGATTTATCTTTATATTCGCAGTTATTTTGCTGTCTCGATCATGTATGTTATGGTCCCGGCGGCTTTGTCGTAAAGCTCATACACGCCGGTTATAGTATAACCTTTAGAAATAGCATATTTGTTAAGTACCGGGTAGACCTTCATCGGCCCGATCATATATGAGAACATGTTCCGTAAAGGGAACGTCGCAACGATCCTGTTCTTGGCAGGCAGCGTTCTTATAGTATATTTTTCGAGAAGTTTTGGGAGCTTCGCAAGGTCCGCGTTCTCTATTACGCAGCCGCAATCGCTCTTTAATTTATCCTGCGGGACGGTCTTTGGGTCGTCGTAATATACGCCTAAACTCTTTGTTGTTTTTACGCCGTCCTTCTTCAAAGAGCTGCACATGTACGCGAAAACAGGGCCTGTCTTTGAGTAAGGCCCTACGAACTGTTCGTAGGCATATGTATAAGGCCCTGTCTTTTCTTCTGAGACGGTGACCTTGCTAAAAACCCCCATATAAGCCAGCAAACCTGCAGCTACTATCGCTAGAACCACCACTACTATAACGATACCTCGTAATGCTTTCATCTTACCTCCCTGAAACGTTAGTGCCGCGTTTCTAAATAATCCCCTGTCTAAAAAGTTCCCGATGCGGTGCCGGTATAACCCTGATCGCCGGAACCAGCCGTATTGTTAAATGTGCCCGTTACGCTTACTCCTGTTAATTGGTGACCGTCAACTGTTGATGAAGGATCGATTTGCGCCCCCACCATAGCCATAGGAAGAGTACCTGGCGTGCCAATCCCTAAGCCGGTTATCGTGATAACATCTCCCGATCCATTTTGAACGGTCAAAGTCCAATCATATATCGGTTGCCCCATAGTTGTGCCATTAAAGCTCGCCGTCCACGTACCGGATGCCCCACCATTGGAGGAGTATAGTTTAACATCCATGATATGAGAAACGCCTGTTTGCGTAGGCTTAAAGGGAGGAGCTGTCCCCTCAACCAATGTCGTAAGCAAAGTAGAATAATACTGCGAAGACGAGCTTTGCGTCGATGGACTTGCAGTAACATGTGTCTGATCGAACGTCGGCGCGTCGGCCATGACTATAGAAGCCGGACCGGCTAAGAGGCTGTTGTCGGTCGTAGCCGCCAGGTTCTGCCCTCCGGCGTTAGTGATCGAGCTGCCGCTCTCAGGAGACGTAAGCGCGTTAGGAGAAGAGTATTCCCCTGTCAACTGCTGCCCTGCGAACGACTGGTCCAATGACATGCTCTGTTCTGTAGACGTAAAGGTCGGAGCTGAAACATTGCCTGCGGGATCTGTCGCAGCGTTCTGTCCCGGCCCGATTATCTGCGTCTGGCCTGTGATCGTGCTATTCATGTATCCACCGCCGCCTTCATAATACCCCTGGGTCCCGGCCGGTCCGATATTTAAATACACGACCGTCCCTCGTACTCCGCATACAGCCGTTGGTGTTTTTACCTGGAATTTCGAATTCGTTCCAAGTTTCACCACTACCGCCTTGACCTTACCCATCGAAGATTCAAAACTGTTCTCATATTCCCCTGTCTTGGCATTATATACAAGCTTTGCAGCGGCAAATTCAGTATTAGCCAAAAGATATATCATATTCCCGTTACTTAACCTTATCTCTGCTGTCCCGTTAGCGCCGGTCTGGATCTTGTCGCCTTCCTGGAAAAGCTCGTTCATCCTTACAGAACGCCAGTCTTTTGCGCCTTTCTTATAGATCCTGACCTCCCCCATCACATTACTTAACGCCGCTGTCATCTCCTGCGTAGCGCCAAGAAATATGCTTCGCTTCGCAAGTATAGGCGCTACTTCTTTGGTAAACCGGTTGAGCTCGGCTTCAAGATACGGACGGGTCTGGGTAGGCTCTTTATCGAACTGGACCATGGAAAAATTACCGGGCGAGACACTCATGGCCTTGTCAGGAACACTTTGGCCGGCTACCGTCATCAGCCCTTCTTTTACCAGAGCGCCTGTCTTTCCTGCCTCATAGAACATGAATATATCAGAGCCTTTGACTTTGCCTGTAGCATTCGGCGTCTTTATGACAAAGCTATCAGGCCTGTTAGTCTTGGCGACAACGGCCTCGATCTTTCCCCTGGTCAGTTTGAATTCCGCAAGTTCCCGCTTCTTCTTATCATCCAGTTTGAATTCATCGACTATCAGGCATGTATTAGGCGCGAGTTTTACCACGCTCTTGTCATTAAAGGTTATTTCTACTTTGGAATAACTCTTAGTCCGGATACGGTCATTGAGATAAACAGGGTCGCTTTCCTTTATGAAAGCGGCTTCATGGCTGTCACGGGCGATATCAGCGACGCCTTCCAGAGATGAAATAACCCCTATGACCTCCTGGGCATCTGACGGAACGCCGCAAAACTGTACACCAAACAATAACAGGCCCAGCACCATAAACTTATATCTCATGCCATGCCTCCTTTTTGAATGCGTCATTACTTTTTCTCGAATTGGTAAGTGCCGCCGGGACTTAGCACGCATTTTCCGGACTGGACCCATGCCGGTTTGCCGTCGATATTCCGGACCGTCCAAATGCAATACCCGAAAGCCTGCCTGTCCCCCCTATCATTAAGCGTCATAAGCCCGGTTATGCCCTGATAATTATCAGCGGCCTTGACAAGCGCGCTCTTGAACGCGTTCGCCTCGTCAGTTCCGGCTGCCATATACGCTTTAACTGCGATCCAAACCATATCATAAATGACCAGGGCCGTCGTCCCAGGCTCTCGTCCTGTCTTACTGCGGATCTTCTCTTTTACCGCGTTATATTTCTCAAGCCGGGACGGATCTGTTGTAACCGTATACTCCGGACACGTGAACGCGGCCTTGACCGCGAAATCAGCGACCTTTTTATTCACTAGAAGTTTCTCATCCTGCGTAGTGCCCTCAGAGCCGTACCATCTGACATTGGACAGGTTTGGCAGGTCCTGGGCCTGGTAGAAGATATCGACGTATTCATCGAATGCGATCAAGTGGACGCTCACGGCATTATCCGGAAAACGCCTTAAGGTCGTTCCCAGATTCGAATCCAGCACCTTGAGGAACCTTGAAAAATCTTTGGTGTCGCTGTTATACATGACAGCGCTCTCTTCTTCTCCACCGAGCTCTTCGAAATTATTCTTGGTCATCTTCAAAAGCTCTCTGCCCCAAAGGTCGTTCCTGACCATAGGCAGAACGGCTTTCACTTTGTCATCCGAGAATAACTGGGCGAGCATGGTCGCCTGGTTATTATCGTCGGGGCAGAACCTGAAAAGGTTATCATTCACCACCCCGAGGGAAGGAGCG
>Ga0172375_10009493_pt1 | contig 12826 bp, 15 predicted proteins | sample LakKiv1m_FD_114537 | JGI IMG/M metagenome (GOLD analysis project Ga0172375, IMG submission 114537) | Freshwater microbial communities from Kabuno Bay, South-Kivu, Congo - kab_092012_11.1m | ecosystem: Environmental > Aquatic > Freshwater > Lake | place: Democratic Republic of the Congo... | reverse complement strand
CTCTAATACTGCGGAATATAGTTCCAAGGCATTATTCAAACTGTACCGCTTTTGTAGGCTGTGTATTAACCCGGCATTTGTTTTGATATTATTGTCACCCTGAATGAAGTGACTGGGAACCGTACTCGTGGGGTAAGGATCTGAGTTAAACCACAATGCAGATCCTTCGCCTTCGGCTCACACGAAGTGTGCTCTTCGAGCAGGATGACAAGCAAAGTGTTTCTTATCTGTGTTAAATATTAAATAATTCGTGTTTTTCTGTGGTTAAAAACAGAATGGAGGGAAAGTAGCAATCCTGCTTGCCGTCCGTCAACATCTTCCCACACCTGCGCACAGGCGAATGTGAACGAGCTTTCCCTCCAACTTTTATTGTATTGCTTTTAGATGCCCATTACAAGAACCACTTGTAATATTAATAAATCCCCCAAGTGAGGTAATGGCGTATAATCGCGTTGAAGCAGCCTTTGAGGGAAAGCATGTTCAAAAAACTTTCATCCCGCAAATACATTTTTTTGGATTATTTTTTCATTGCCGCCGGTTCATTCGTGCAGGCGCTGGCGATGCGCCTGTTTCTCATTCCGGGTTTGATGGTCAGCGGTGGGATCAGCGGTGCCTCCCAGATCATCAACTATTTCACTCATTGGCCCATCGGCATCATGGTCCTCATTGGCAACCTCCCGCTTCTGATGCTTGGGTGGCGCTATTTGGGCGGCAGGCGTTTCGCGCTGCGCACAGCAACGGCAGTCATTCTTTTCTCAGTTTTCACTGACGGCCTGGCCTATTTTCTTCCATTGGAAGGCGCCACAACTGACAAGGTGCTGGTTGCACTCTACGGCGGCGTTCTGCTGGGCATCGGGCTTGGGCTGGTGTACCGCGGGCGCGGCACCAGCGGCGGGTCAGATATCCTTGGGCGCATCCTTAACCATTACCGGGGCATCGCCATCTCTCAGGCCTATCTCATCTCTGACGGCCTGGTGGTGCTGGCTTCCGGCTTTGCCTTCGGCTGGGATAAAGCGCTTTACGCCCTTTTTGTCATCTATATCAGCGGCATGGCAGCCGAGGTGGTCTCGGAAGGCAACAATCTTTACCGCATGGCCTTTATCATCACCAGCGAACACAAAGTGGTTTCAAGGCAGATCCTCACCTTGCTTGAACGCGGTGTGACCATCATGCCCGGCACCGGCGGTTATACCAACCAGTCCCGCCCGGTGCTTTACTGTGTGCTGACCCGCGCGGAGGTCAACTTGCTTAAAGCCATCGTCCATGAAGCGGACCCGGATGCTTTCATGGTCATCGGTCAGGCGAATGAGGCTTTGGGAGAGGGTTTCCGTCCGCTCAGAAAAAGCACCGACTTCAGGCGGAAAAGGTGATCAGCACACCGGCGATGATAGCCAGCTGGCCAAGCTGGTAGGTCACACGCTTCCACAGCCGTGCGGTCGGCAGAGGTTGGATGAATCGGTCGCAGGCCAATAGCGCATCCGAAAAAAGGAACAATACCGCCCCACAGGAGACCAATCCCGCTGAGATCAGCGTCCAGCCCGCGCGAAAATGAGTGATCAGAGCTGAGATCACCATCACCACGATCAGCAAGTTATATGCGATCAGCGGCATTTCCATTCTGCGGTATTCCGGGTTACGCAGCGCACTTCTGCGCAGTGTCGTTAATACAAGCATCCACAATGATAAAGCGATCAATGCTGTGGCGAAAACTGCAGGTATCATTTTTGGCAAGGTCTGGTTAAAGCCAATGATGTAAGCGGAATGCGTCAGCATAAAGGCCGCCATGCCGAACAGGAAAGTTCTTCCTTTGAACATCAGCAGCGTATCCCCCAATAAAGCAAAGATCAGCCCAATGCCAAACCACAGTGCAGGAAACGTAAACCCGGCATTTGAGAAAAACCAACCCAGCAGGGCCAGGATGATTGAAGGTTTGCTGATGTAATTGGCGCTCCTCCAGCCGAACCAGACTGCCAGCCAGTTGATGGCCATACTGGAAACAGCCAGGAAGAACCAGGGGTTCAGCAATTATTCTTTCCCCAGGTCCTCATAGCCCATCTGCCGCAGAAAGTCGGGGTTGCTGCGCCAGTTCTTGTTGACCTTGACGCGCAGCTCCAGGTAAACCTTGCGGCCGCTCATGGCCTCGATCGCTACGCGGGCGCCGCTGCCGATGGACTTCAGCATCTCGGCCCCTTTGCCGATCACGATCCCTTTTTGGGAGTCCTTTTCAACAAAGATCGTCGCGGTGATGCGCGCGCCTGCCTCACCCCGTTCGATGTATTCATCCACGCGCACCGCGATGGCATGCGGTACTTCATCGCGCAGCCGTTCCAAAGCGGCCTCTCGGATCAGGTCGGCGGCAATTTCGCGTTCGTAATAATCGGTCACCTGATCCGGCGGGAAAAGCGCTTCGCCTTCCGGCAATCTGTCTCTGATGATCTCTTTCAGGTCTTCAATCCCTATTCCCAGCTTGGCGCTGGCAGCGAACTGCTCTACTTTGGGATAGAGCGCTTCATACTCCTGCTTGCGCTCAGCCAGCGTTTCTTCATTGGTCAGGTCAGCCTTGTTCAATACCTGGATTACCGGCGGCAGCGTTGAAAGCGCAGCCAGCTTCTGGGTGATCAGGAGATCTTCTTCATGCGGCGGTGCGCTGGCATCCACCAGCCAGAGGATCAGGTCCGCTTCTGCCAGGGCTTCCTGCGCCAAAGCGTTCATACCCGTGCCCAGCGCATGCCTCGCCAGGTGAATGCCCGGGGTATCAATGAAAATGATCTGAAAATCTTCACCGCTCAAAATGCCCAGCTGTTTCAGCCGTGTGGTCTGCGGCTTGCTCGAGACTGCCGCGATCTTTTGGCCAAGCAGCGCATTGATCAGCGTGGACTTGCCTACATTCGGCCGCCCCACCACTGCAGCAAAGCCGCTGTGAAATTTGTCGGTTTTCCTTTCATCCATAATTATTTCACTTCACCTTTTATGCGTTCCTTCTCAACAGAAACGCCTTCATGCGTCAGCAAGATCGCCTTGGTCTTAAGCCCACCGGGTGACGAAAACCCGTGCAGGCCTCTATCGCTCCCCACCACTCTGTGGCAGGGGATGACCAACGCAATCGGGTTATTCGCCATGGCGCCGCCCGCTGCGCGCGATGCTCTGGGGCTGCCGGCTTTGCCCGCCAGGTTGGCGTACGTCAGCAAGCGCCCGAACGGGATCTTGGCACACTCGTTCAGCACTTTGGTCCTGAAAGGCGATTGACCGGCAAGATCGAGAGGCAGATCGAAACTGCTGCGTTTGCCTTCAAAATATTCTTCCACCTGTTTCACGGCCTTTTCAACGATTGTGCTGCGCGTTTCTTCCGAAAGGTTATTTTCAGTAAGAAAATCAATATAATCCTTGCGCGTGCAGAAAAATAACCGCGCCAAACCTTTGTCCGTTGCAGCCAGGGCCAATGAACCGGCGGGTGTTTTTTCAATAAAAGCCGCCGAAACAATTTTATTTTTGGTTGGACCAGTTCTCATATGCGTTCCTTTTTACTATTTAAATACTGATTATATGGGTAAAATCGCATTGCCGTGAGTTTCTATGCTTTATCCCGTAAAAATAACTAGAAAAAGCGTTCGAAATCGTAGGGTAATCGTAGGTTTAACGTCATGTACATTTTCGACCTTGGGGGTATATTATTTGCAGGGCGACTTCTCTTCTTCTTCTCCTCCTTATAAGAGGGCCGGAATCGGCGTTTCCGGCTCTCGTTATTTTTTAAGGCATCTTGTTCGCCTGACTTTAATTCTCCTGTGATACACTTTTATTGAAATTTAAGACTTTGATCTTGGAGGACAGCATGGCCAATCCAGCAAAAACTTACCCGATCGAGATCGGCGGCGTCAAGCGCGACCTGCGGCTGTTTGAAGTCAAACCCGGTTTAAAGATCGCCATTCTCAATATCCTGGGCGACACGGAATTCGTGCAGGCCTGCGCCAGGCTTCTGGCCGAAAAACTTCAAGGTCATGATTATGATGTGCTGGTCACCGCTGAAGCCAAAAGCATTCCCATCGCGCATATGCTGGCGGTCGAGACCCAAAAACCCTACATCGTCCTGCGCAAAGAGTACAAGGTATATATGGGCGATGCCATCAAAGCCGAGTCTGTTTCCATCACTACTGGCAAGCCCCAAACACTGATCCTGGATGAAAAGGATATACCAATGCTGAAAGGCAAACGCGCGGCCATTGTGGATGACGTCATCAGCACCGGCTCAACGCTGCAGGCCATGCGCCAGGTCATCAAGAAAGCCGGCGGCGAGGTTGTGCTTGAATCCGCCATCTTCACTGAAGGCGATGCCTGCGACCTTGAAAACGTAATCGCACTGGGTCATCTGCCGGTGTTTACAGATTAATATTTTTAAGGCAGACACCCCCACCTTCCAAATCCATCCAATTATTTATTATAAGGATTGGAGTTTTTCCAACCCAACAATCACGTTGCCAGAATAGAGTAAAGCGGGCACCCCTGCCCGTCAAATTCTTCCAATCATTTTTATGGGCTTGGTTGGTGTTTCCCCAAACCAATAACCCCTTTGAATTTAGTTTCGATTTGCTTATCCTCCCATCAGTAATCTTTAACCAATAAATTGTTCGGCGGCTGCCTCCGCCCGATTTCTTCCCACATATTTTCTAATAAATGATATAGATTATTAATCCCGATTAATAATTAACCTTGTCAAAAGAAAGATTTTATTCAGAAAGGAAATACTCAAATGGACACCAATTTACAAGGGATAACTCCGCACCTATGGTTTGATAAGGAAGCCAAAAATGCGGCTGAGTTATATTGTTCGCTGTTCCCGCAGTCCGAGATCTCAAGTGTTACGGTCCTGCATGATACTCCCTCCGGCGATTCCGCGATCGTCAGCTTTAAACTTGGCGGTCAGCCGTTCATGGCCATCAGCGCCGGGCCTTATTTTAAATTCACCCCGGCTATTTCATTGATCGTGAATTTCGACCCCTCACGAGATCCGAATGCCCGGCAAAACCTGGATAAGACCTGGAGAGCGCTGTCTGAGGGTGGTTCAGTAATGATGCCTTTGCAGGAGTATCCATTCAGCAAAAGGTTTGGCTGGGTCGCAGATAAATATGGGTTGTCCTGGCAGCTGATGCTGACCAATCCTGAGGGTGAGGAAAGGCCGCTGATCACGCCCGCGCTTATGTTTGCCGGAAAAAAAGCCGGTAATGCTGAAAAAGCGCTCAATTTCTATCTTTCCATTTTCCATAACGCAAGACAGGGTTCTCTGACCCGTTTTTCAAAAGGCATGGAACCGGATAAAGAAGGCACCATTCAGTTCTCAGATGTGATGCTGGAGGGTTCCTGGTTCGCACTGACGGATTCTGCCTATGAGCATGGTTTTGATTTCAATGAAGCCATCTCCTTCATCGTGCATTGCGACGACCAGGAATCAATTGACTATTACTGGGAAAAGCTTTCCGCAGTCCCTGAAGCCGAGCGGTGCGGCTGGCTGAAGGATAAATTCGGTGTCTCCTGGCAGATCGTTCCGACAGCAATGGAGGAAATGATGGGCATGGGCACCAAGGAGCAGATCGACCGGGTGACCCAGGCCTTCCTGCCGATGAAGAAATTGATCATCACAGATCTGGAAAAAGCATTCAAAGGCGGTGAATAAAATGGCAAAATACGTGGATGGGTTTGTGTTTGTTGTTCCTAATGACAAAGCAGAAGAGTACAAAAAAATGGCTGAGGAAGGCGCTCGCATTTGGAAAGAGCTCGGTGCGCTGGAATATTTTGAGTGCAAGGGGGATGACCTTCTCCCAAAACCAACAGGGGGGCAATCACTCCTTGGGTTTCCGGCATTAACCAATGCAAAACCGAATGAGACGGTATGGTTTTCTTTCATCGTGTTCAAATCGAAGAAACACCGCGATGAGGTCAATGCCAAAATGAATGCGGAAATGGAAAAAGAGGGGGACAAGTACAAGGACGTGCCCATGCCATTTGATATTGCGCGCATGGCTTATGGCGGCTTTGAGGTCATCGTCGAAGGATAACCGTTTCAAAATATTTTCTCAGTATCCTTCATATGCAGGGCAGACACACCTGCCCGCCTCTTTTCATACCGGGGAATGACGTAGCGATCTCACACGACCAATAGTCCAGCGAAGATCTTGAGATGCTTCACTCCGTTCAGCATGACAGCCTTTGGTACGGCGGGCATCCTTGCCCGCCTAAAGACATCTGTATTTTTTGATGGTCAGACTTCAGCCTGACGATCCATAAATCCCTCTGCCAGCTTTCGCTTGCGCTCATGCGTCATATTTTTTAATTGGATCTCGCGTTTCATGGCGGCCTGGCGGTCTTCCAGTTCTTCAAAATACACCAGGGTCACCGGCGCTTTCATGCGCGTATAGCGCGCCCCCTTGCCCTTTTGATGCATTGCCACCCGCTTTTGTACGTCTTTTGCCCAGCCGCAGTAATAACTTCCGTCAGCGCATTCCAGAAGGTAGCAGTAAACAGTCATGCCAGGATTTATCTACCCAGTGCCAGCAGGCGCTTCAGTGCTTCGGCCTTGCCTGGTACGCTGGAAGCCATTTGTGCGGGTTTTTGTGATTTCTGTTTTTCCGCCAGCCAATTTTCCCTGAATTCCAATGCGTCCTTAAAGGTCTTTGTCACCCGCACCTGATCATTGGCTTTCAGGTTATCTCTCATCTGAATGAAATTTCTGATCAAACCCTCCAGCAGAAGGGCCAGGGCTTCGCTGTTCGATGCTGCAGTCAGTCCGGCACTCTCCCGGTCGGGAAGGTCCATTAAAGGCAGAGTGGCATGATAGAGTGCTCTTCCCGCGATAGTCTTCCCTTCCTGCCAGGAAGGCTGCTCAACGGCAGTATTCATTAATATTGCCGCGGCCAGTTGGCCCAGCAGCAGGTTGGCGCTGATCAGGCCATCCAGTTCAACTGGGCTGGTAAAAACCGGATACCCGCCCAGCAGTACAGCCAGATCGACTGCCATATCCAGCATGGCTGGCGGCGCATCCTGGGCATCGGCTACATAAACCGGGCTTTTTTCAAAACCATCTGCCCGTGCTGCTTCCGGCCCAAATTGGAGGTCTTCCAGTCCTGCAGCGTTGAAGGATGGATAAATGGAAATAAAAGGGGTGTGCTTGCCCAGGGTTTCGTGTGCCCACTGGTACAGACGGGCATGCAGCGGTGAAAGCGCGATCACAGCCACATCACGGCGCAGCGCGATCTCGAGCACTTTCAGGGTCGGCTGAACATCATCCGAAGGCAAAGCCAGTATGACCAGATTCGCTTCGCGCACCGCATCCAGCGCCCGCTTGCAAACCGGCGTGAAGATCTTAAATCGGTCCGCGGCCACGCGGCATTCCACCTCCGGATCCCACCCGGTCATGCGGATCTCTTTACTTTGGCCGTTCAAAGCCAGTGCAGCCGAAAGGCCAAGCTGCCCAAGCCCGATAAAAGCTAGATTGACGGTCATCAAAGGCCTCCCAGCAGCACTTGAGCCAGGGTGTTTATGGCCGGCCTCAGCACCATGTCCACCAGGCTGAAACCGATCAATGGCCCCAGGAAAAGCACTCCTAACAAAATATAAGGCCCGTAAGGGCGCACCTTATCCCACGAGCGCTGCATGGCAGGCGGAAGCAAAAAGGAAAGTACTTCATCCCCATCCAGTGGAGGCAGGGGGATCAGATTAAAAAGCATCAAGCCCAGGTTGATGTAAAAGAAATAGACTAAAAATTGAAAGGGTGTGGGAAAGAAAGTCACCAACGGCACTGTCGCTTTCACCAAGCCGAAGCGCAGCGGGATGGATGCCAAAAAAGCAAGGATGAAATTGGAGGCTGGACCAGATAGTGCCACCAGCATCAGGGCGTAATTCGAATGCTGCCGGATGCGCGCGGGATTGACAGGCACCGGTTTTGCCCAGCCGAATCCGGTGAAAAGCAGCATCATGCTGCCCATCATATCCAGATGGCTGAGCGGGTTAAGCGTCAGGCGCCCGTAAAGGCGCGGGGTATCATCGCCAAACTGCGTGGCCGTCCAGGCATGCGAAAATTCGTGGAAGGTGAAGGCGATCAGCAGTGTAATAATGCCGGCAATAAGTTCGACAGGTGAGTTATTTAACATGGGTTAACTATAATCGCAAATTATGCAGTGATTCTCAAAAATGTATTAGAAGATCTCGGAAAGTTTTTATATCTTCAATTAATGTGGCAAGCAAGGAATATGAAAAGAAGGATCAAGGGTTGCTTTTGCTGAGCAGTTCTTCCGCAAGGGTAGAAATAAGATTCGACGGATTATTTGTGGCATTTTCCAAAATCATTTTTCGATCTGGATGATCGTAGCTGGCAACCGCGGTCAGAACTACCCGCATAAAGAAATAATCTGTATCCTGGCTTTCAACGATTTTCTTAAATTCTTTAAGAGCTTTCGTATTTTTCAAATCTCCAAGGATCTGTGCCGCAATGATGCGTCTTTCGAGAACAGTATGACGCAAAGAAGAGAGCAGTTTATCCTCATAGGAAAGTTCACTGAATTTTTCAAGGGCAAAGCCGCATTCCGGGCAAGTGGTTTGGTTCTGTTTTACGATTTTCCAGCAATTGGGGCAGTAGTAAGTTATCATCAAAATTATTTTTCAAGGTGGCTGGTATCGTTCAATGATACAAGTTCAAGAATATCGCCTTTTCGCTCGAGAATATTGATCGCGCACGGGTCCTGGCGTAGACTCCAGAAAAAACTGTTGTCAATATCCATTGCATTCATCAACAAGAGCCGATTTACCACAGTGTGGCTGACAAGCACAATTTCCTTGTCACTATACTTTTCACTAATCTCATTGAGGAATCGTGAGACCCTTTTACGAACATCCATCAGCCTTTCACCATCAGGTATTTCAGCGCTTTCTGGATGCTCAAACCAATTCACAACTTCATCGGGCCAGGTTATTTTGGCCTCCTCTATGGTCAGCCCCTGCCATTTCCCATAGTCAATATCGATCATGCCTTCATGAGTCTGTGCAGTCAGATGGCAGGTTTTTGCGATAATGCTTGCGGTTTCTAATGCCCGGCCAAGCGGGCTGGTCAGTACTCTTGAGGGATTCCAATGAGCTGCGATGCGTTCAGCGGTCTTTTTAGCCTGTTCTTTGCCAGTTTGGTTTAATGGGATATCAAATCTTCCCCGGAACCGTTCAACCCGGTTCCATTCAGTTTGGCCGTGCCTGACAAGGATTATTGTTGTGGTCATTATTAAGAGAAGAGGCTGAGAGATATTATCAGCCTCTTCTGAAACAAATTATTGCCTATCTTACAAAAGCATTTCTTCCTGCATAGATAGCCGCATCTCCCAGCTCTTCCTCAATCCGCATCAGCTGGTTATATTTTTCCACTCGTTCACCGCGGCATGGGGCTCCGGTTTTTAGATGCCCCGTTGCCATAGCTACGGTAAAGTCCGCGATGAAACTGTCCACAGTTTCACCTGATCGGTGCGATACCATCGCACCCCAACCAGCTTTGCGCGCCATATCAATGGTAGCAATTGTCTCGCTGAGTGATCCGATCTGATTAAGTTTAATGAGGACTGCATTGGCCACATTTTCTTTGATCCCACGCGCAACGCGTTCCACGTTGGTCACAAACAAGTCATCACCCACCAATTCGATCTTGTCGCCTAGCGTCTTGTTCAGCAACTGCCAGCCGTCCCAATCATCTTCAGCCAAGCCGTCTTCAATGACAGCGATAGGATATTTGTTAATCCATGCAGCGTACATTTCAACCATCTCGGCGGAGGAAACTTTTTTGCCCTCGGTTCTGAGATTATATAATCCATCTTCATAAAAGCCACTGGATGCAGGGTCAAGAGCTATGCAGACATCATCACCTGCTTTATACCCGGCTTTCTCGATCGCTTTGAGAATTACTTCCACCGCTTCGGCGTTTGTCTTTAAAGCAGGTGCGAATCCGCCCTCATCACCCACTCCAGTAGTATAACCGCTGGTTTTCAGTACACCTTTTAATGCCTGATAGACCTCACTGCCGCAGCGCAATGCCTCGCGGAAATTTGGCATCCCGACTGGGGCGATCATGAATTCCTGCAGGTCCGTGCCCTGCCAATTGGCATGCACCCCGCCATTCAGAATATTGAACATGGGTACTGGCAGTAATTTTGCAATCGTACCGCCAAGATAGCGATAAAGAGGAAGGCCTACCTCATCAGCTGCAGCGCGAGCAACCGCCAAACTGACACCTAAAATGGCATTTGCCCCAAATTTGCTTTTATTGGCTGTGCCGTCAAGATCGATCATGCTTTTGTCAACCGCATACTGGTCCAGTGCGTCAAATCCCAAAATTGCATCCGAAATAACGCCATTAATGTTTTCTACTGCTTTCAGAACGCCTTTTCCTCCGAAGCGATCCTTGTCACCATCTCTCAACTCCAGCGCCTCGTGAATGCCTGTCGACGCACCAGAAGGGACTGCCGCCCTTCCAAATGCGCCGCTTTCCAACTCAACTTCCACCTCAACAGTAGGGTTTCCGCGTGAATCCAAAATTTCTCGGGCATGTACATAATCAATTTGACTTTCCATTTTTCTCCTTATTCAAAACAAATTTTTTTTAATTTTGGTTTAACTTAAGGTCGATGCCTTAACATCTTTAATCCCTTTAATACATTATTCTTTTGAGGTAGTTTTTCATTGTTACCTTCATTTTTCTTAACGATCTGATTTAATTTTTCAATTTCATCTTCAAGTCTTTTTACCTTTAATCTCAATTTATCCACCTCTTCAAGCCTTTTTTTGGCAACATTTTGCAACCCTACATTTTCGCGGTAAATTGCGCCTGAGGATAGTTCCCAGTTGCTGTTTGCTTGCTGGATCTCATAAGTACGGTATCTCAATGATCCTAACCTGGCCTCAGCTTTAATTAACCTGTCGAGAAGTTGTTCTGATGTCTTTGGCAATCCTTCTTGTTTCTCACTTTCCAAATCAGAGTGGCCAAATATGTAACCATAACCTGCCCCAAGAATGATCCTCAACCCTTCCCCAACCTCCCAACCTTTTATATTAATTAAAGAAAGAAGTTCTGACAAAGTCTCGGAAGTGACTTTTATTTTTAAAATTTCTTCTCGATTTCCTTCGGGAATTGTCTTCTTCAACTCTTACCTTTCTTGGATCGAAAATAGCAATTGTTGTTCTCTTAACATAAAAAGCTTGAATAATTCCTGTAAAAATAAAAAACTTCTGTTTGTGATGTATTCAAACAGAAGCTATCAGCCCTCGCGGGCGGTTTATTCTTTCAAGCGAGCTTCATCGCTTGACCCGATTTTAGATTACTCAGCCGCATTAGTCAAGACTTCAAAGATTACTTGCATTATAATTTTGCCATGCTCCCCGAACTGGATATGGACGACATTCTGCGTCTAAAGAAGCCCCATCCATGTGGAGGGACAACCTGGAAAGTCACCCGCCTCGGTGCGGATATTGGCCTGGAATGCACCACCTGCAAACGCAGGGTGCTGCTCACCAGGCGCGAAGTCAAAAATCGCCTGAAAAAGAACCTGGGAAAAGGAGCGGATGACCAAAATTCCTGTTAAAAAACCGCATATCGTATTCTTATACTCAGATACCGGCGGCGGCCATCGCAGCGCAGCAGAAGCCATCATCGAAGCAATTGAGCTCGAATACCCGCACCAGTTCACCTGCGAAATGGTGGATTTCTTTCTGAATTACTCCCCGCCGCCATTGAACCTGGCAGGCCCGGTGTATCCTTCATTCTCCAAAATGGATACATTGTGGAAATTCTCCTTCGACCGCAGCGACGATTTTGACCGCATGCGCGTCATCTATTCAATGTTCTGGCCTTATATCCGCCTCTTCCTTTATAAGCTGATCCGTGAGCACCCCTGTGATATGTTCGTTTCAGTACATCCGCTCATCAACATCCCGCTGCTGCGTGCCATGCGCCGCCGCGAGATCCACAAGCCTTATATGATCGTTGTCACCGACCTGGTATCCACGCATGCCGCCTGGTTTGCCAGCGAGGCCAGCCAGATCATCATCCCCACCCAGCAGGCGGTGCGCAAAGCCATCCGCGCCAATGTCAAACCGGACCAGCTCAAGATCATCGGATTGCCGGTGGCCGACCGCTTCTGCAAACCCGTTGGCGGTAAAAATGATATTCGGGAAAAGCTCGGCTGGCCCAAGGATAAACTGATGATCCTGCTGGTCGGCGGCGGTGAGGGTATGGGACCGCTGGAAGAGATCTCCAGAGAGATCAACAATTCGAAAATGGATATCGGCCTTGTGGTAATCACCGGCCGGAATAAAAAACTGAAAGAAAAGCTTGATAGCATCCAATGGTCCATCCCGGCCCGTATTTACGGATTTGTGAAGAACATGCCCGATCTAATGCGCGCAGCCGACATCCTGCTCACCAAAGCCGGACCTGGCACCATCAGTGAAGCGCTAATCGCCGAGCTGCCCATCATCCTCTACCACCGTATTTCAGGTCAGGAAGAAGGCAACGTTTCGTATGTGATCGATGAAGGCGCCGGCGTGTGGGCGCCTGAGACAGAGGATATCATCGAGACCCTGAAATATTGGCTTGAAAATCCGGACAAACGGCAGGAAGCAGTTGAAAATGCCAAACGGCTGGCCCGCCCGAACGCCTCACGCGAGATCGCACGCGAAATTGCCACCCGAATTGGTGGGCATAACAGTTAAAATAGGATAAATGGCTATTTTGGATGCAAATTCCTTTGAATTTATCAGCCGCAGTCCCGATCAGACACGCCGCATTGGAATGCGTCTTGGCGAACTG
>Ga0172375_10009492_pt1 | contig 12826 bp, 12 predicted proteins | sample LakKiv1m_FD_114537 | JGI IMG/M metagenome (GOLD analysis project Ga0172375, IMG submission 114537) | Freshwater microbial communities from Kabuno Bay, South-Kivu, Congo - kab_092012_11.1m | ecosystem: Environmental > Aquatic > Freshwater > Lake | place: Democratic Republic of the Congo... | reverse complement strand
AGCCTCCACCTGTGACCTTCTTCACCCCGACCGCGTACATTGCCGTCCAGAAGCACAGGTCAATGAAACGATAGTCCGCGATCTCATCCAACTCGTCGAGTGCCCGGCTGGTGCCGTAGATGACCGCAACGTGGTAAACACCCTCCGGCGTGGGCTTGAGGAAAATCTTATCGCTCCGCAGTTCCCAAAAGCCCTTGAAGTACCGATTGAGCGTAGACAACTGCTGGTAGTCGAACGACATCACGTCGATGTCCCGCTCGTTGATGTGCTCCAGCATGATCTTCAGCCACACATCGTCGTAGTCGGTGTCGAGATAGGACGGATTCCAGCAGACCTGCCGAATGATGAGGGCATCCGCTGGCTTGTCATAACTGGGCGTATCCGCCACCGTAGTGATGCAGGTGGCATGGCTCGTGATACAGATTTTGGGTCGGTACATGAGCCACTGGTTCAGGCAGTCGTCAATGATGATGAGCAGGTCATCGTCCGTGATGTCAGTTGTGCTGATACCCTTAGCCCGCAGGGTAGATATGATGCCAGATTGCGAGTAAGTGTTGGTTGCAGTCATCGATGGCTCACCCCTGCCAGCGACACTACTACAATGGCCCAACTAACGCAAGTGGCTTTCAACGAGTGGCCCGTGCCCAGGCTTCCCGAATGTACTGGGCGAACACATTGGCCTGCGACTTCAGGGTCCACCGAGAGTAATCACCCCGCACCTGGGGGCGAGTTTCCACAGCCCATTGCATGAGTTCCGCCAGGTGTTTCTCGTCCGGTTCTGCCCAGTAGCAGTTCTTGGCCTTCATGCCCTTAGTGGCAGGCACCAGCCCCTTGATTCTGATTCCCCATATCCCATTGTCATCGAGGTAATCCACAGGCCCGGACCAACTCGTGACTAGTGACGGTGTGCCACAGAAAGCCGCTTGCATCGGGGGCTGGCCGAAACCCTCGCCTCTCGAAGGCTCCACCAGACAGTCTATGTCCCGGTAGAACTGAGCCAGTTGGGCCTCATCCCAGTCCGTATCAATGACCTCCACGTTCTCGTTCCTAATCTCCGGCAGACTGGCCGTGTCTCGCGTCTTGATGACCAACTTCACATCGTCCCGCCCCCCGAAGGCCATCTCGAAAGCCCGCACCATCACATCCGTGCCTTTCCGAGGCCCCTGCCTCCCCACCGCCCCGAACACGTACTCCCCCGCCCGACGCTTCCGCTTGCCCTTCCTGAACACTGCCTCATCAATCCCCCACGGCACGATCCTGATACGCGGGTTGTACTTCCGAAACACCTCCGCGCAGAACTGACTCGGCACCCACACCTCGCGGGCCGAGGCCACCACGGGCTTCCAGTCATCGGGGATGTCGTTGGCCTCATACATGGTATATAGCACGAGATAGCGAGTGCAGATGTCATTGGCGATGTCAGGAAATCCCACCGACACACCCAGCCGGTCGTAGTCACCATTATTGGCAATCAGATCGAGCAGTTCTGGCTCTGTGCCTTCGGGTATGTACGACTTGGTGGCCCGCAGTTGAAAATCGAGATCGGGATGATGCTCGATGAGGGTACGGCACATACCCCGAAAGCCCACCGCGTAACCAGTGTAGCGAGCCAAGGGGCCAAGCATACGGAAGTGAACCATCATGTCCTCTCGCATAAGAAAGAGGGGGCAGTTGCCTGCCCCCTCAGTCGTGCTCCCCACCGGGGATTGGTTTAGTCGGTGTAGGTCAGGGCCTCGCCAGCCGCCGAACTGATGGTCATCTTGTACAGACCATTGGCCTGCAGGACCTTCATGGCGTTCCGGCTCGCCACCGAGTGAGCGATGGTGTTCTTGGCCGCATTGGGATCAACCGGCGAGATGTACAACGGGATGTACGGGCAGAACACAGCCGAAGCGTAGTTCCAGTCCCGAGGGCTGTACCCAATGAGCATCTTGTTCTTCAGGCTGGTGAGTTTCTCGGCCCAGTCGGCGACATAGACGCGGTAGATGGACTGCCACGTACCGACCTGTCGGAGACCAGTGCCGAACTCACGCACATCACCTGCAGGCAGCTTGCTGTATGCATTGGAAGCCTCGAACAGCGTGGCCTGTGTCGGGCCGGTGACGATCCAGCCAGCACTCTGCAGCATCTTCTTGCTGATGTCCGAAGACGCCCGATTCAGAGCCTGGGACATGCCCCACGTCAGCCAGTCGTTGAGATTCTGGAAGCCAGAAGCGGGAATGCCCGTATTGAACGTCCCGCTCAAGCCAGCACCAGCGGCCATCGTCTCAATGAACTTCATGTTGATTTCGAGGGCCATGTAGTTGACAGCCGCGTTCATCATGCTGGCCTCTACGTCAAGCGAGTAGTAGGCTTGCATGTCCTGCATCAACGCGGAAGTGTAGTCCCAGTAGATCGCCTTCTCGGCAGCCGTGACCGTCTGATAGGTCATGGTGAAGCCGATCTGCGACTTCGTGTCGTTCTCCGTGTGGTCAGCCCACGCCGTATCGAACACACTGGAGTCGTCCAGATTAGAGCCGTCGTTGCCGGAGCCGTTGGTGCCCGCGATGTACTGCGGATCGTAGAAATAGACCCGCGCCTCGGGGCGGTCAATCGGCACAACAGCCGCGATGTCATACGGGATCAACTGGGGCAGCATCTGCCGGATGATCGGAAGGACCATCGGGATGGTGGTGCCCAGAGCCGAAGTCGTGGTGGCGGTGTCAGCAAACCCGCGCCGCGTGTTGGTCTCCAGGTACTTCCGCAGAGTCGGGTCCTTCTCGTAGTTGTCGAGGATCATACGCATCGTGAAGGCCTTGTTCGAGGCATCCTGACGACCGTTATCCTCAAGGCCCTCCAGAATGGCTTCCTTGACGCCCTGGATGGTCTCGGGGCGATCAATGGCCCTCATGCTGCCATCCCACATGAACCGCTCACGCTCGCGACCCTCGTGGATGAACACGCCGGTGCTCTCCGCAACCTTCGGCTTCTTCATCTGTTCAGCAATCGGCTTGGCCGTCTCTACCGCAGCCGCGATGTCCTCGACCGTCTCGCAACCCTCGATGAACTTGGTGACTACCTTGACCACCAACTCATCGCCGTCAGCGAGGTCACTAATGGCCTTGTCCTTGGCTGCTTCCAACTTGGCCTGAGCCTTGGCCTCGTCAAACACGGCCTTGGCCTCCAACTTCGCATCCGCAGTCAACTGGGCCTTGATGGCATCCAGGTCAATCTCGGGGGCCTTCGGAGCCTCCGGCACAACTTCAGTGTTGAGTTCCTCACCCATAGTGAGTTCTCCCGACGATGCTGATGCACCATCTGCCAACTTGCCGTCGCCATCGCCGATAGTATCACCATCGGTATTCGTCCCCTCGATGCTATCCTTCGGCGACTTCATTTTGAGTGTCTTGGTGTTGGCCGCCCCACGACGGACTGGATCACATCCGTCAAGAATGTAATCAGAAATCGTCACTTGGAGCAGATTGCCATCATCATCGTATTCGTACTTACCCTTGCCATAGCCGACGATACTCCACTCGGTCTGCACTCCATTGGCCCACAACGTAGCGATGCTCTCCCCCGCTTGGGTCGGGATCAGAACACCCTCCATGATTAGGTCGTTGTCATGCAGACTAACAGCATCATACCGAATGCATATCTCAGATGGCTTGTCATCACTGAGCCAACCAGCATGTCCATCGCGGCCAGTGAAGCGACCCGCCTTACAAAGCCTATTCACACGTTTGAGGTTGCCCTCGAACTCGGCTCGTGGGTATATCCTCTTATTCAGGTTGGGTTTGTCGGCCTGAGCCACGCGAGCCGTGAAGTGCCAGAGGCCATTGTCATCCTTAGTAGGCTCATCAATCAGCACGGCATCGTATTGATCCGTGAATACCTCACGGTCTACCTTGGCAAGCTCGACGACCTTGGCATAGGCCGCATCCACGAGGTCATCGGGAGCATCGGCATCCATCATCTGCAGTAGTAGTTCCTCGGCCTCAACAAATGTGGCAGCCGATTCCACTAGAGCCATGTAGTTGGGGGCATCATCCGCGATCTCCCCCACAAGTCCATCCACTTCATCGTCCGCGATGTCCAGAGCGCGAGCATGTGCCTTGAGATGTGCGAGTGCGGTTTGCTTGTCGATGCTGGTCAATTCCGCATCTGCCAGATCGTGCAGAGCACGACGGAGGCCATCCAGGTCAACCGACTTGTTCTCGGTGGACTTCACCACAGCATCGGTGTGATGAACTCCGAACGTGCCGACCGCATAGGCCGCTTCAGGCATGGTGATCTCATCAGGCATGATAGGCACCTCAAACTACGACCGTCTGTAGTTGGTGCCACTAACGTAGTGGGATGTGAGATTCGTGTCAACAAAGTCACAATGAGAATCGTGGGAGGGGAGCAACAAGAAGGCCACCTAACCAAAGTCAGGTGGCCCTATGATTCACAGCGTGATCTGCCTAACCATTACCAAAGCAGTGGCTACAATCCCCCGTCAAGGGCCGTCCTGCGTCGGCCTCAAATGCCCACACCTTCTCCCCGCTGTCTACCACTCCCACTTCCACGCCGTCGAGGTACTGCCCCACCACTTGCTCCAGCAGGTCCGTCCGTTCGTACATCGGACGCTCCGACAGATTCTCTGCCCCCCACAACACGATGTCATAGGGACGAATCGTCACCTGGCATTTGCTCAGGTCCTGCTTGCTGTTCTGGACTCGTTCGACCGATACGGGCACGTCACCGTCCACGCAAGTCCACATGGCCTCGATGATCGTGTCTTCTGGTAGTTCCTGCACCATCTCAACGATCTGGCTCAACTGATTCGACCTATTCCGCCCACCCTCGGCAACGAAGATGCTCACTCCGCGACTTGACTTGTGAATCTGCAGAGGGGGCAGCCCCGTATCTACCACTTGAATGTATCCCGAGACATCATCAATCTGCTTAGACGGTTTCACCCACGGCAACACCGTACCGGGCACGACCTCCCCCGCCCGATGCTCGAACCAGAACACGCGGGTCAGGTCCGACAGCACCTCATCCTGATACCGCACGATCCATGTCCCGCGCTCCAAGGCAGGCAGGCCGTCCTCGTTCATCACCACGACCGTATCGGCAGCAACCAACGTCTCGGGCAACTGTCCGTTCTTCTCCAGGCTCTCTCCGAACAGACGGTCACGATCCCGATAGGGCAACTTGGTGCAGTCAATCCCCTCCAGCATGAGCACGTCGAAGAACTGGACCTGTCCGTTCACATAGACAGTCTCGACGATGGCCTGCTCGGGATAGTCCAAGGCCACGAACGTGTCAATCAGGTCAGCCAAACCAGACGGCTCATCGCCATTCTTATCGAAGACCTGAACGTTCTCTCCGTCCTTGTGGACCTGCAGGAAGCGATGCCCCGCTTCGACCTTCTGAGCAACCACGGGAAACTTGTAGGCTCCGTGCTTCCGAGGCCATCCGACCGGCACGTAGTCCCCGACCTTGAAGGGGCAATCAGGCACGACTTCCTCGGGGCTTTCCTTCCTGACCAGCCACAACTCATAGGCCGGGGTACGAGTTTTGTACTGGAATGACTTGTCCATTTGCACTCGGTGGTTGTAGTTCAAGCCCAGGCTCGTCAGGACACCCATGTCAGGACTACACCGCATTTCGTCTCCGACCAAGGCAGCGGCCTCATCGTCTACCCGCATACATCCCGGCAGGCGATCCCATTCCGTCTCCTCCGACTTCTCATCGAGACCATCGGTGCAGATATGCGTCTGCCCACACAATGTCAGCATCTTCAGAGCCACGCCATGCAACTCGGCAGACTGCTCGCGATGGGCCGCATCGTGGACCGTCAACGCATCCGAGATGTCGGGCAATAATGTAGACATGTTACTTTCCCTTCGTGTTGGGCTTCTTCGGCTCGCCGGGATCGGCAGCAGGCTGGGCTACGGGTGTGGCCCCCTTGCCCTTCACAATCCCCTTGGCAGCATTGGCCTGGATGTTGGCCTGCCACTTCTTCACGTCGTTGGCATCGAAGTCCAGGAGTTTCTTGCCAGTCAATTCTTCCGGCACCATCATCTGGTCGTAGTAGGTGGCCGTCTGGCCCTTGCTCAGCAGAATCTTGGCATTGATCTCCGCCGTCTGTGGGCTAATGCCAGGGTAGATGACCTTGTATAGGGGCTGACTGGGATTGATTCCGTGCAGAAGCAGCTCGATGTCGAATATCTGCTTCAGCCCTGTGTTGTGAGCGAACTGCAAGCGACGAATGTACTTGCTGAAGGCCTCCATGCCCAAGGGGGCCGTCTTGTCCACCATTGGTTTCTGGCCGATGTCCAACCCGATGATCTCCTGGGGCACACCGAATGTACACCGCAGCAACTCAATGCCCATCTCGATGTCTTCCAGGTGCTGCAGGGCTGCCGTGGACGGTTGCAACTTCTTGATGTCACCTGGAATGACCTTACCATCCGAGGTGTAGAAGACCGGCATGTAGTAGTCACGGGCCACGTCGGTCGGGCTGTACTTCGGTGTGGACTGGAAGTTGGCCGCTGACGAATCATACGTCGTGATCTCGTCCCGCTCCATGATGTACTGATACTCGGAGACCTTCTGAGCCACCTCATCACCCGTCAGCCCGAACGGCATGGGGATCAGATGGATGTTCGTATCCCACGCCCGAATGACGCGGGCCACGCCCAACGAATCCAGCCCCGCGTCCAACCGTTTGTAGGACTTGACGGCCTTGCCCCCGATGGGTTCAGCATAAGTCTTCCCGCCCATCGGCCCGAACGCCCAATGGACAATCTGGTAAGGCCAGAAGGCAGCGATCACCTTGCCCATGTCATTGATCTGAGTGTAGGCCGCCGAGTCCGACTGCTTCGGGTCCTGCACCGCTATCTTGGGATCACCCGTCTTCAGGTTCCCGCTGTTGTCAATGTTCTTCTCGATCTGCCACGACCAGGGGAACTGCCGCACAGCCGCAATCTCGTCCAAATCCGCTGACAAGACAGTCTCGGTGAACACGTTCCCCTTCCGCACCATGTCCCGCCCAATGTCCCATACCATCTGCCCCGACAACTTCACGCGGTCCACAAGGTCATTGAGAATACCCACGGCCTTCTTCTGTAAAGCAGTTGGCTCATCACCGTCCGCTTCCGCAGTCACGATCTTGAACCCGAACGACAGCCCCTCGTTGTCATCAAAGATGGAGAAGTAGTCCGCCGTCTTGTCCAGCGACACCCCGACGACGATGTTGTTCTCATCCATCCGCACGAGGTCTTCTTCGAGTTTCTTCCGGCCCGTCATCCGCGTCCACGGCACGACCAGATTGCTCGGGTAGACGTTCCCGCCCGTGTGCTGGCCGACCGCCTGGGGCTTCGGTTCCGGTTGTGCTCGCTTGAGGCCGAGGGCCTTCAGTATGTCCATGCAATCAGCCCCAGTTCACGTTAGTGACGTTCACAGATGTTCTCCTGACAAAGGCAGGCACATCACCCAGCACCTCTTTGTCAATCGCCGAACTCGCCAGCCACGAAGCCATAATTGTATCGGTGCTACAACTATCGCTCCCGTCGAACTTCTTCATTTCGTTGATCCAATCGCATAGAGCACATTCGTGCAGCGGGTCAAACGGTTCCCACTCATCCAACTTCTTGCCCTTGTGGTGCTCGTCACCCCACGGAATGATCCACTTGCGATTGTCAAAATCCGATACGATGCGAGGTAGCCCCACCTCGTAGTTCCATTTCTGCGCTCCAGTAAAAGCACAGGTGATAGGCAGCCTCAGGACCAATAGACTTCCAGTCTCCAGAGACCGCTTCTCGCACTCCAGGGCAATGAGGTCCACGAATGTCTTCTGAGTAGAGTTAGTCTCCACCGTAATGACATCTACCTTCCGCGTCAACGTGGCCTCAATTTCCAGTATCAAGTCCACGACCTTCTTCACAAGGTCTCTGGGCTGGAATCGTCCTCGGATGATCCGATAGACCAACTTACGGTGCATCTTGTCATAGAGAATGACAAAGCAACACGAATGCGATCCATCGTGCTTCATGCTCGATGCGGGGTCAAGCCCGACAGAAATACCGTCAATCACAAAGTCTGCAGGTACTTTGCCAAACTTCGTGCCTCGATCCTTGCAATGGTTGATGATCTCATCATTCCACCACTCTTGTTTCTGCGTCAGCCCCTCCAGCATGAACTGCAGGGCAAAAGCCATGTCCCCGATGCCTCGTTTCCTCTCCATCAACTTTTCCACGGGCCAGCGTTCCGGCCAGAGCGGCTTCCCATTGATGATGGCTGGCTTCTTCCATACCATCCAATCGGGGTTCGCTGTAAGTTGGGCATGAATATCATCGACAGTCCACGGAGTGCCTATGACGATCTGCCGCCGCCCGCCGATGTTGCCCCAGTCTGAGTAGAACATCTGGGCGATCTTGGGCAGCCTAGCTGGCTCCTGAATGGCCTCGCGCGATCCAATGATGTCGTCGAAGCACAGGATGTCCGCACGGCCACCAGTGGCAGGTGCTCCGATACCATATGCCTGCAGAGAAGCATCCTTGATGCCGAACCTACCAGGATGCGGTTTCCCGGCTTCATCAACCTTCAGTACGTATAGCTTGGAACCAGTCCAAGGCTTGTCTGGGTCGGGCTTCAGATTGGGGAAAACCTCGTGTAACCGTTCATTATGTACAATGTTGTCTGAAACTTGCCCGAGAACCTGAATGGACAACTCATCCGACCTCGACACGTACTTCACTCGGAGCAAACAGTTTTTCCCGAGACAATAGAGCAGGAACCCCACCATTGATGTAGTTTTTCCATGCTCTCTCGGGCCAAGAATGAGCAGATTGTCCTTGCTATCCTTGGGTCTGATATGGTGCTTGTCTGGCTCAACTATGTCCTTTACTTGGTCCCATAAAGCGGCGTACCACTCAAGGTGATGCTTGCCGAGTTGAAGGGGCTTGCCTTTCTCATCACGCATGATGTAGTGAATGAAGTCAGGGAGGGAATTCCTGATCTTCTCCAGTTTCCCGTAGTTGGCAGCTTCTCTGAGTTGCCGCAGGAGGTCCCCACCGACCTTAGGCATACACCGTCTCCCTAATCCGACTCTTGTAGGCACGAATGCGATATATCTGGTTGTAGTGGACTCCGTACAGCTTGGCGAGTTCTCTGTTCGGGCGATCAGATGCTCGTATGTCCGCTACTTGAGCATCGGTCAATTTGCAGGCACCAGACCGTTCTCCATTGTATGCTGGTATCTTGCCATGCCCAATATCCCAAGCATCCTTCATGTTCTCCTTCTGAGTGCCTAGTCTGAGGTGGTGTACATTGCAGCAAGCAGGATTGTGGCAATTATGGAGAACGAGCAACCCATCGGGTATTTCACCATTGACTGCTATCCATGCAGCCCTATGAGCCATAACCAATCTCCCGCCTACCGTGGTCACTCCGTAGCCATTGTGCTTTCTGAGTGCTCCCTGCCACTCCCAACACTCATCTGGCTCTCCCACCTTTATGTGTTTCTCTAACTTCTCTTCCAGTGTTGTCTTCTTCATGTCTCCTGCACCTCAAACTCTCCGTCTTGAATATCCGCCGACAGCAGGTGCGACTGGCCTGCCTCCCGTGCGATCTTGTCCAGTTGCACGAGCAGGGCCGTGAACGTCTCCCGCTGCCGAGGGGTCAGTTTCTGCATGACCTCGATCCAGGTGTTCTTGGGGTCGGTAGTGGTAGTAATGTCCCCCACGGCGAGGCCCATCTGCTGCTGGCCTTTGAGGTAGTTGCCGATCAGCATGTTGGCCCCCTTGATGTCCCCCGTCTCGATCAGTTCATTGATCTTCTGGTAGACGATTTCGAGGAGGCGGTCGAGGGCACCCACGCGGTAGGTGTTGGAGGTGTTGATAGACTTGGCGAGCAGTTGCTTGCTGTTCTTCTGGACGTAGGCCGTGATCTCAGCCGCGTTACGAGTCTTGTAGTAGGTGACATCCTCGGGGGTGATCCGCTCGACGAGACCCGTCTGGCGTATCTGCTTGGCGATGACGACATCCGGTAAGCCCTGAGCAGATAGTTCGAGGATGAGTTCTCGGACATCGCGGTTCTCGTGGAGGGCGAGCCAGTTGGGGTTGGACTTGGCTAATGCGGTGCTCAATCGGGAACCTCGATTACATACTCCGACCAGCCCATGTACTCGCGGGCCAACCGAATCAGTTGCTGCTTCTCGTCCTCGGGCATGTCGGCCCACTGCTGATACCAGATACCATGCTGAGGTTGGGTTGGGGGCTTAGACAGCCACAGCCGAAGCATCTCCAGCACACAGGAGGGGCAAAGAGGGGCAACCATAGAATCATAGCCAGGGCACCCCTGCATGAATGCAGGGGGTGAATGGCTTTCCTCCTCTGTCAAATTGTAACGTAGTTGACATCATATGCCTATCTATCCTATCATTAGTGGCATGGAACATACTAATCATGCCGTGTCCGAGATCAATTACCACTTCGTCTTCTGTCCCAAGTACCGCAGATCGGTGTTGACGGGTCAAGTTGGGGACAGACTGGTCGGTCTTATTCATCAACTGTTGCCGGAACTTGGCGGGGAACTGATTGAGCTTGTAGTCAGGCCGGATCATGTTCACCTGTTTGCATCCTTCGGCCCCGACATGGCACCTAAGCAGATCATGCACAGACTGAAGGGGGCCACCAGCCGCATCCTTCGTGCCGAGTTCCCGAAGTTGAGAAGCCGCCTGCCTTGCCTCTGGACTCATGCCTACTACTGTGGAACGGCTGGCAACGTTTCGTCCGAGACCATCCGCAAGTACATCGACGCACAGGCTGGACGGTAGGTCATGCTGAAGTGTTTCAAGTATCGGCTGCACCCCAACAAGCAGCAGGTCTCGTCCTTCGGGCAGATGCTTGAAACACATCGTCGGCTCTACAATGACGGGTTGGCGGAACGCACCGATGCTTGGCGTTCTGAGCAACGATCCGTCACCTATGGCCAACAATCTGGCCAACTGAAGGAATGCCGAAAGACCAATCCGTACCTTGCGGCCACCAACTTTTCGTCTTGTCAGACCACATTGAGGCGGTTGGATACATCCTTCCAGAACTTCTTCCGCCGTGTCAAGGCAGGCCAGATGCCAGGATACCCTCGGTTCAAGTCCAGGGACAGATTTGATAGTGTCCAGTTCGCATCCTACGGGGATGGCTGCAAGTTTGACGGCAGACGAGCGCACTTTCAGCACGTCGGCAAAGTGAAAGTCAAACTGCATCGGCCCATCGAGGGCACGATCAGGACGATGGCCTTCAAGCGTGAGGTGGATCGCTGGTACGTGATCTTCGTCTGCGAACTTCCCGGCGTTCCCCCGAAGCCTGTCTGTTCGTCCGTGGGGATTGACATGGGCCTGAAGTCGTTTCTCGTTACGTCTGACGGAGAAGTGGTTGATCCGCCCCATCACTATCGGGACGCTCAGGCCAAACTCCGCAGACTGCAGCGGGCTGTCAGCAGGAAGAAGAAGGGTAGCAACCGCAGACGGAAGGCAGTCCGTCAACTGGCTAAGTTCCATTGGCGTGTTGCCAACCAGAGACGGGACTTCCACCACAAGACGGCCCGTGCATTGGTCTCTGAGTATGATCTGATTTCTCACGAGGCCCTGAATACCAAGGGGCTTTGCCGAACCAGACTGGCCAAGCCCATCCTCGATGCTGGTTGGGGACAATTCCTGGTCATCCTGACATCCAAAGCGGCAGAAGCTGGGGTGTCGGTGGTCGCCGTGAATCCCGCCAAAACGACGCAGATGTGCAGCCGTTGTGGGCAGTTGCCCACGGTCAAGAAGAAGTTGTCGGATAGGACTCATAAGTGTGAGCATTGTGGTTACATCGCTGACCGTGATCTCAATGCCGCCGAGAATGTTTTGAGGCTCGGACGGAGCCTTCAGGCGTCAACGCGGGAAGACGAAGTTCCGTGCGTTGCCTGAGAAGCCCCCGTATTCATACGGGGGAGTAGTCACATCCACACCAGGTTGCCTCAGGGTGACGGAATCGTAGTCACCATTGTTCATCCATATCCCGTCACAAAATGACGTGTCGTAGCCATCGGGAGATGCTGGCCCGATAGAGGGGAGGAAGACGATGCACCAGTAGTGGTCTCCGATGTGCCTAACGAGTTTCACTGGGCGAGGACCTCCCTAATGCCATCTGGCCCCCACGCATCCATTTCGTACTGATGCCATTCCGACTTTTCACCAATGTACGTTTGCTTCTTCACGACCTCGGGCGACGGGATCAGAAACCCCATGTTCATGTTGCCATCCGTCAGAAATATCCACTCGGCCCCCGGCACTGGCCGCAGCCGACATTGGTGCCCCCGACTTACTGGCACCATCACGTTGCACTTCACCGCATGGCCGTTCACCAACAACTCCGCCTCGTTGCGATTGGCCTCAGCGTTCAGCACTACATCTAACCCCAAGTCAGCGAAGAACCGATAGGCCTCCATTACCACAGGGCGGCTGCCGAACGACTTCAACTTCCGCTTCATACATTTCCGTGCATCGGCGACCCGCTTCTCGGCCCCGCACTCGTCACACCACTTGTTCCGGGCACGGCATGGCTTGCCGCACTTCTTGCACTGGCTCGGAACGTCCCACTTGTCCGCCAGCCGACGTACCCACTCGCGACTGCAGCCGAAGATGTCTGCAATCTCCCGATACGTCATCCCCCGGCCCTTCAAGTCCCTCAACTTGGCTTCTGTAACCGGCACCGTACCTTGGCTCCCTTGATTCGTTTCTTCTCTTCCACTTTCTCAATCAGCAACCCGATACGTTTCCGCGTGCGGTGCCGATGCTGCAATTCCAGTT
>Ga0172375_10009491_pt1 | contig 12828 bp, 19 predicted proteins | sample LakKiv1m_FD_114537 | JGI IMG/M metagenome (GOLD analysis project Ga0172375, IMG submission 114537) | Freshwater microbial communities from Kabuno Bay, South-Kivu, Congo - kab_092012_11.1m | ecosystem: Environmental > Aquatic > Freshwater > Lake | place: Democratic Republic of the Congo... | reverse complement strand
TATCAGTAAGTTGAAGAACATTGAAATTATTCGTAGAGCGGGCTTTAATGGAGAAGAGAAAGATGTTTTACGTTTAACGTGTGATACTGAAACAAGTGAAGGAATAAAGGAAAAGACATTTGATAATGGAACACAGAAGTTCGCTCAAGAGTTATCAGATAAAGGAGTTGATATTGGTGATTCATTTACTCTTATTCGTTCCGGATTGATGGCAAAGACACGATATATCATATCTGGATTAAAGAAAGCGGACGAAACAAATAAAGAATCTAATGATGATAAAATACCATTCTAATATGAACAAAGTCATTCTACAATTCATTAACAAAGAAAAAGAAAGTGCGATGTTATACGAGGGTGTTATTGAAAAGATGTTGAATGATACAGATGAGTATGAGTATGCAGAAGATATATTGGTTGGTATCCTTGAATACATTAAAAAAGAAGGATATATAACAGCAAAACAGATTGAGGCAGTAAACAATATAAAAGATAAACCGACTATAGAATATGAAGAATGGTAATGTTCCACCAGCAACAGAGAAGTTATTAGATGAAGAGGCGCGGAATGAGCTTGAAAGACGAGAGCTTGTCTCAAGAATAACAAAAGAGATTGAAGAAATCTTTTTGAGAGAGGATATGATTATGGGAGATATTCTTGAGGTAATGAATCTTTTTAACTTCCGCGCCACAAAGGTTTTTTCTCAAGCTAAAATAAGATATGTGAAAGAACAATATGACAGACAATGAAAAAGAGGCGAAAGCCAAAGCAAATGCAGAGGCAACGAATGAAGCATACCGTCTTGCAGCAGAACGTACAGCACGAGATATTATATCTGGTAGAAAAGAAATCCCAGTCGTCCAGAGTGTTGCAGAGTCAATAAAAGAGAAGCTCTTAACGGAAGACTTTAAGAAGAAAGAAGATGTTGCTTAAAATGACCTTTGACATAACGCCAGTACCCGCATCAAGACCACGAGTAACAAGATGGGGTGTGTATTATGGAAAGAAGTACACTCAGTTCAAGAAAGATATGTCGTACCTATTAGCGAAGACTTGGTGGCGCAGTAAACCGATTATCCAGCCATTAGAGCTGGATGTCGTGTTTTATATGCCCATCAGAGGCTCTATATCGCGTTCTAAGAGGCGTTTACTACATGAGACGTACTGTGTATCAAATATGGACTTAGACAACCTTGAGAAGGCATTATATGACTCCATGAATGGGATTGTATATGCGGATGATAAGCAGATTGTATGCCATCATACAAAAAAGGTGTGGATTGATGGAAAAGGAAAGATAGATGTTATAATAAAACCATTAGAAAACGGACAGGTCGGAGTCTGTAAAAATAAATAATAAGTAACGAACAAATCTATGGAAGAAGAAAAATTGGAACCAACTGAAGAGGTTGTAGACGAAACAACAACACCAGAAGAAACCGAGGTCGTTTCAGAAGACTCCGCAGAGTAACAACAGAAAAATAAAGAACCACCCAATAGGGTGGTTTTTTATTTTAAATCTATTATATGCTGGAATATATTTGGTTTCTTGTGAAATCTATCTATTGGACTTCTTTTTTTCCAGTTTACATTTTTTAAAAGCCGAACATATATACCATCTGGATACCTTTCATCAAACATTCTTGTTGTTTCTCCATCATTTTCAAATCTAACCCATTCCTGTTTATAATTTTTATTTATTTTTCTTTCCCTTGCCTTAAACTCAACTTCATAAGAACACATTTGGCACGTAGCTCTTATAACGTCCTCTATCTTATCATAAGACCAATTATTCTCTAAACACATCTTACACGGTCTCATTGACATATATAAATAATATTCGTAGATACACCCCTCCCCTTAACTTTTGAAGCATGTATTAGGAGCATCAAAGCAAGAAGGGTATAAATTAGACATATATATCAATTCTTTCAACGTCTCCACGTAGAACAGATATGTTGTTCATTACGGCACAAATCAGGCGGCTGGGCGACAGGAGGGGTGGAGCACGTAAGGCTTGGTAGCCGTAGCTCAATCGTTTTCCCAGCTTTCACATCTATGCCTTATAAATGTATCCCGTAGATAAGTTTGGTATGATTATCCATACGGTCTACAACTGAACCTTTATTATTAGTTTGGAACGGTTTTACAAGGTAATCCCAAAACCTTGGTTCTGTCTAATTGTTTGTGAACAAAAATGTGGTTCCCCCAATCAAAGGTAACCACAAATCTGTTTTGATTGGGGGTTTATAACCCATTTGTTTTGTATTCTCAATATACACCATTCTTTTAATCTTTGCAAGGGATGTATGTGGATAACTTTTATAATTACATTTCTTTCTTCATTTTATCTATCTTTTCCATACCACCCATTTCTTTCATATCACACATACCACTCATCATTTTCTTAATTTCTTCTGGGGAGTCCATTTGTTTGTGCATTTTACTCATCTCTTTTTCATTCTTCGGCATTTCATTCATTTCGTGATACACATTGACTCTATTTAAAAGACTTTAATGTTTTAGCTGTCATTGCCATTTTTTTAATCTTCGGGTTCTTGCTGTGCATTGCTTTTTGCATCTTCTTTACTGGTATTGGCATGTCTTCTGGAACACCCAATGCTCTATGGAGAGCACCCTTATTTAAGTTAGCTGCTTGAATCCATTTCTTTTTATTCTTTGGCATATTATTTAAGATTATTACGAATTATTTTTCTTATTTTATATAACTCTATCTTCAAGTCATGCCACATCTGTCTTGAGAAGACGAACGTGAGAATCCTTGTAAACATACATTACATTTTATCACTTATGAGCTGGCTCAATTTCCCAATAACCTCCGTTAGTTTCGTCATTGCATCGTTGGCATGGTTAATATGATTGCTCACAATCTTATAGTTTATCCAGAGAGAAAGCACTGCAACACCTGCTAATCCTCCTTGGACGAGAATTTGTACTATCTTATCTTCCATACGACTTCATTTTTATCTTTATGTAATTAGTTATTCCAACGAGAATTGCACCAATGGTAACCTGTGCAATCTCTGGATATTGAATAATGAATTTATCTACCAATACTGGGATGATGAAGATGATGAAATACTTAACCATCTTCAAAGCTCCCTGTTTAAAATTGAACATAAAATTTTATATTAAAAACTCTTTTTAGGAAAGTCATTCCACAATTCTTTTGGAACTGCACCACCTCCACCGTTTCGTATTATATGTGTAAGAGCAAGAAGTCCCGCACGCCCTGATGAAGTTACAAGAACCTCTTTCCCTTTAATAAGACCAATCTCTCCCGTCTCTGCATTTTGAACGAGCTTATTCTCGTTGTTTAAAAGGTATTCCATAGCATCTTCGTTAGGTTTAAAAAAGTTATTTGTATATACAAATGCAGCCATTATTGCATCTTTATTGAAATAATCTTCATTGATGTATCCGCATCCATTATCTCCCCAAAACTTACTCCAGCTGTTTAAAAATTTAATCGCTTTCTTGCCGTTTCTCATCACTGCACCAACAGCACAAACGGCATGTCCCCAATCATTCTTTATAAACTCTATATCTGGATTATTCCAACCATCATTACTGCCTTCTGCTCCAATCATCGCACACTTGTTATCACGAATTGCTTGCGCAATGGAATCTATATTTACTGAGATACTTGCATACGTATCTGGTATGGGGTCAAGACGGATATTCAATCCCTTCTTATCTCTTAGACTTGCTTCATCTGCGGGATAGCTCGGGAAATCTTTTTCAAATGCGATAAGTTGCTTTGAGCCAATATCTATACCGTCTTTCATAAATGCACCACCGTTTGAAAGAAATATCTGTGAGTATACATAGTGAGCTGATTTCTTCATTCCAGTTAATATATCAACCATTGCAACCGTAGATTGTGCGACGCACGATAAAGAACCATTTTGATTACGAATCTCTACATCTGATATATCCGTTTCGTATCCCTTTTCCCAATCAAACGACTCTGATCCTGCCGCACCGAATATATAATCTCTTTTATCTTCTCTATGAAATGCACCAGTACCAAATGTATTCATACTTTTGGTTTGTTATGTCGTTCGTATATATTAGCGATTAAAACTAATATTGTAGTTACAAAAAAAGCCCACGATGGACTTTGTTTTAAAAGTTGTGAAAGACCAATAACAATTACACAATATCCAAGTAAAATGTCTAACGGCTCGGAGAATGGCTTTATAAGCGTTGCTATTGTATTCAATGGAAACAGCTTACGGAAAGTCCACTTCTGTTTCTCTTGTTCTTTTATTGGTATATTTTGTTGTTCTGTAATTGCCATACCTATCTATTATACCACTAAACCTCTCTGAGAGATATACCAACCGTATATTCAAGTACCTTTCCCTTTAATGATATTGGTACTCTTGTTTGAAGGTCTGTAATTATTACTTTGTATGCATTATTAACAACCGTATTTTGAGCATGAGATACAGCTCTCGTTCCTCGTGCTCCTCTTGTACAACCAGTAAATGTTGTTGTTGTCTTACCAGTATATAATATTTCTTCGTCTTCTATGCGTATTCTTCCTTGCTCTGGGAAGTCCCTTGTTCCCTCTGATGGAACGGTTACTGTTGTGGCTCCCGCAGTTAGTGGATTGTCATCTACGGTTGTTGTTGCATAGTCAAGGTCTTGAAAATCTAATGTAGATTTTGTCCACCATGCAGTTTCAAGTAGAGATTTTATCTCTCGTCCCGTTGCCTCTGCAAGTGCACCATCAAGTCTTCTTACCGATTCACCTGCATTTATATTCATCGTCCATAACTTCTTATATGAGGGCATTGGGAGATATTCCATTACGAAATCAAGAAGGGTCGGTGTATTTGAACCCCCACCAGCAAGTTTTATGCGAAACCATATCTTATTAAAGATAGTCGCTGTTGCAAAAAAGAATGTTTTATTTGTTACCGATGTGCCATCTAATGTTGCAGATGCCGTGCCAAGAGTTGTCCATGATGCACCAGTTGAATATTCACCAAGTAGATATTCAACAACAATACTCTGGGAAGTGGCAAATGCCTTGAAGATAAGTGTAACCGAATATGCTAACTTTTCTATTCCAGATATTTTGTCAAAGTTTGAGAATATAACAAAGTTTTTATCTGTTGTTCCCTTATAGTTTGCACTCGTTTGTGCAACAGACCAAAGCGTAGACGTATCTCCAAGATGAATCTCCCATATATTATCTGAACTATCAGAGAAAATTGGTATCGGACTATCATCTGAGTTTGCAGAGTCTGCATCATTTTTCCATGTATTAAAGAAGTTCTCACCGTCATACATTAGATTGCTCCACCAACATTTATTATTTGAAATAATACAACCGTATTGGAGATTAAATGTAAGCTCTGCTCCCGTTGTAATTGCCTGACCTCTCTTAAAAATATCATTTGACATGATGCGCGTCATTGTTGAGCCATCAAGTTCCCATATCTCATTATTTGGTATTGTAATAACAAGCTTATTATTTAATACAACAAGGAGTCTATCTCCAACACCACCGTTTGTTACTGCATTTGCATTATTAAATCTTTGTACTAATGTATTTGTTGCGCCTGAAATGTTCCACGCCCATAATTCATAGAATCCATTATGAGAAAGAAGATAATATATATTCCCATTATACCCAGCACAAGCTATTGGAATACCATCATTGTTTGTATTCTCAAATAATGCACTCCAATCTCCAGCACCAGTAGGGTTAGCAACAGCAGTTTTAACTAATGCAATATCATTATTTGCGTGGTCATCTACAAATACGTATGTAATTCCTAGATAATTAACATGACATCTTGAATTTATTGGTTGGAATGTAATCGTTGCTCCAGCATTATAAATATATGCACTCTGGTCTGTCCAAGTTGTTCCATTATATGTATTAAAAATAAATGTTACTCCACTTGCTCCAGTAAGAGATACTAATAATATACCCGAACTTGCAGATATTTGTGCTACATCATCTCTTGTCGTTGCAAATGTAGTACCTGAAATATCACTCCATGCTGTATCTTGACCAGTATTAGATTGCCAAATATGTGGACGAGAGTCTGCACTATCTGATACACCAACAAACTTATATTCAATAGCATTTACAACACCAACATTTCCACAACGGATTCTATACGTGAAATCATTATCTCCAGATGCTCCAGATGGATATTGTTCTCTTGTAAGTTTAATAGCTCCTCTTTCACTCCAAGAATCTATATTAGTTGAGTAATAGAACTTAGCATCATTTGCCCATGTTTGATAATCTTTAAACCCACCAGACCAATCAGTCTGAATAAAATACCACCATTGAGAAAGGTCATTATAATCTCTGTCTCCAGATGCAAAACGATTTCCATATACTGGAGATTGATTTTGTTGATATGCCAATCTATCTGGTGCACCCTGTAATAAAAGACCAACTCCGTTAAGTGCGACATGAAACTTTGATTTTGTTGCAATATAACTCATATCATTGTTTTAAAGTAATCTTCTTCTATGATACCCTCTTCCATTATACAGTGTATTGCCCGTGAATAAAACTTTTCTTAATATTATTTGACCCTCAAATCCAGTTGACGGTGGAGATGGAGAGGGCGACACAGAAGAACTTGGGCTACTGCTGATTGATGAAGATAGAACCCCTTTGTAACAACACCAAATACATCTGGTTGAAATGGAGTCATTGCAATGCCATTATATGTCGCGCCAACTATATCATTTCCAATCGTTCCGTTCGCACAAGCCCATACAAGAAGCAACCTATTATCACCAGAACAGGTGTGCGGGAATGTTAATGTTGTTCCACTTTCCACCATTGAAGAAGCAGCATAGTCATGGGCTATTGCCATATTTTATTGATGTATTCTTTTGTATTCTTTTGGTATTCTATCTTTGCTTGTTGTTGCCGTTAGTTCTGTTATCTTTAAGTCTGCCATAATTACGGTCTTCCGCCACCTTGTTTATATGGAGGTATGATGTGTGCAGGTTTAGTCGGTTTCAGTTTGCCCTTCTCAATTTCATATAGACGGTCAAATCTGTCTGATAACATTATAAGCTCTTGTAATGGAGTCCGTGTACCTTCTTGTGTGAGCTTTGAAATAAGTTCAATAACATTCTTATATCTCCATCTCCAATATCTTGCAATGCAACCATATTCTAAAATCGTAAGAAACTTATCCTGCAAGTCTAATGTATCTGTAGTTGTGGTTCCAACAGTATATTTTTTTAATCCTCTAATGCGAAGAAGTTCTCCAGTTACAGTAAAAGCATCAAGATTTCCAATATAGATAATATTATTATCTCTATCATATCTCCAATTCACATCTTCTTCTACAGGAAACCAATCTTCTGATGTAGTTGCTCTACGTTGAAATTCATATACTGCAATCGCATTTGACTGTAGTGCAACAAGAGATAATGACAACATATTAGCAGTTGCTGTATGAGCCGTATCAATAAATTCTTTCCAGAAATCATCACCCAAAGAATACAGAACAGAGTTCATCACACTAAGCCAGTCTGCATCAAGAAGATACACGGCAGATGCATCAAATGTTAATGCAACATTACTTCCAGGTGCAGTAATCATTGAAAGAGTACCTGCATATTTATCAAGAGTATATTGTGTTGTCTCTGTTTGTGTAACTCCACCAAGTTTAACGACATAGGACAATGCACCATCATATACAGGATATGTATCTTCTGGTAATTGAAATACAGTCGTTGCATTATCTCCAAGCCAGTCTACGTGAACTCTGCGTTTTTTGTCTCCGACTTGAGAGCGCATTTGCGAAATAAATGTTGCGTATGTCATAAATATTTAGTAGACAATTATAATCGTGTTCCCCAAATTGTATTTGTATCCTTATCTACTCCAAGAATAATTCCATACTGAGTTGGTGATGGTGATGGAGAAGGGGAACTACTAATTGAGGAGGATATAGAACTTGATATTGAAATAGATGGTGAACTTGATATGGAAGATGAGGGAGAACTACTGATGGAGGATGAGGGAGAAGAACTTATAGAGGAAGAAGGAGAAGAAGATATTGAAGAACTTATACTAGAAGATATTGAAGAAGACACCGAACTACTGATAGAGGTTGAAGGTGATACCGAAGATGATATTGAAGATGACTCTGAACTACTCGGAGATGTACTGATAGAAGAGGAGGGAGATGTAGAGATTGAACTTGATTCTGAGGTAGATGGTGAGCTACTTATAGAAGAAGATAGCGATGTGCTTATAGATGATGATATTGATGTACTCGGAGATTCAGAAGAAGATGGAGAAGATGATATTGATGAAGATATTGAGGTACTCGGAGATGAAGAAATAGACGAAGACTCAGATGAACTTGGAGAAGATGATATTGAGGTTGATGGTGAAACAGATGAACTTGGAGAAGATGATATTGAGGTTGATACGGATTCAGAGGGAGAAGGGGATGGCGATGTGCTTATAGAAGATGACAGAGAGGAAGAAATTGAGGACGATATGGATGTACTTGGAGAAGGTGATGATGATGGTGAGGATGAAATAGAAGAAGATTCAGAAGATGATGGTGAACTACTGATGGAGGAGGATTCAGAGGATGAAATAGAGGATGAAATAGAGGTACTTGGTGATACCGAAGAAGAAGGTGATGATGATATAGAAGAACTGATTGATGTAGATGGAGAAGTAGAAATTGATGAAGATGGAGAAGATGATATTGAAGATGAGAGAGAAGACGAGATTGATGATGAAATAGATGAAGAGATTGAACTTGCAGTATATGTAATAACCAGTTTGGGGTCTTCTGATGTACCAGCTCTATCCGCACTACGAAATGTTAGCCCCATAGTCGCAGAACTAACCCAAGTTGGAGCAGAATTTGCAACATCATGATTCGCATTTCTTACTCCAAGTTTTGATATTCCAGTTTTATCTATTGCCGCTAATCCACTTGCATTTAATGTAAAATCATTATATCCAGCTGTACCCCAATTCGCATAAGTTATTGTAGTAGCAAATTCGGTTGTTCCAAGGCTATCATAATCACCACCTACCAAAGATGTATTAGAAGCTGGTGCAGATGAATATACATTTATATCTGGGGTTGAAGAAAGGTCATCATACTTACCACTACCATAACATGATAATATCGCAGAAGATATTGTTGCTCCACTTCCAAGAGAAGATGTATCAAATAAAATTATTCCTCTATAAATAGATTTCCATTGGTTTGATACATTATCTGCCTGTATTAATAAATCTATATTTATTCCAGAATCATTTGAATCGTTTCCAGCATCATTTCTTATTGTAGACCATGAAATACCATTGCCAGGAGTATAGTCTTGTCCAACATATCCATCAACCGTAGTAGATTCTGGGTTTGCATCGGGATATACAGTTAATGTTGAGAATCCATAACTCCATTGTGGAGCATATCTATCTGCAAATATTTCATCCCAAGCATGTATTGCCCACCACATTGGTTTGAAGGCATAATACAATCTCTTTCCATATTTAGGATGAGTTCTGAAATCTGCCTTATATTGGATGTATTGTTTTCCATTTTTATGAATAACACCGTCCTTATAGATAAAATGATTAGGTGCAATTTTCTCAATATCAACATCAATAGGACAGTCATTTTTTCTAATACGAAGAATCCAGCGAAACCATCTTTTCGTTAGTTTATTATTCAATAGCCACAACAATTTCTCTTGGTTCTTATCAAACCATTTCTGATTAAAGGCTAAAAAATGTCCTATGTTTTTATTTTGCTTTTCCATAATTCTTTTCACTTTCTTTTAGAGATTTTATGTCTTCATCTGTCCATCCCTTAACAGGGTAGAACTTATCTATAAGCCAAGACAATGGGTACTTTTGACCTTTGAATCTTGAGGCGAAGAATAACTCTTTTGCCATTCTTTTTGCATCTTGTACCTGTTTTCCATCTTGTCTATATGGGAAAGAGAAATCTCCACCTTGAGTTCTAAACATGTGAGCATACCATGTCTTATGGTTTATTATAACACGTCCACCAGATAACCATGTCTTACATGCAACTTCTATGCCTTGAGAACCCCAACTTCCGAATGATTCATCACAGATGTTTAACTCCCAATACTTCTCTCTAGTCATCATAAAACATGAACCCTGTATAGACATTGATTCCGTTAGTTTCTTCTTTCCAAATCCAGGTCTTTTCGTGTATTCATTGAAGTATTGAAAGTGCGGTTCTGAATCAAAACAATATGACCTGCTTTCTGGACGTTTCTTTGGAATCCATACAACATCTCTTTTTGTTTCTTTCCCGCAATCTTTACATACTCCAGATGGACTTTGATACCGAGTATGTCCATCTTCACATACCCAATTAAATGCGTGAAGATTACGCATTGTTGGAACCATTGTCCAATAATCTCTCATTTCTTTCATCATCTTTATATCAAATCCTTTGTCAAAAGCACAATGAGCATCAACCTTCATTACGTATTTTGCCTTAGAAAGTTTACACAACTGATTCGTTAATGCACGTTGCCCGATACTTTCTGGATAATATACGAGAGTTACTCGTTCATGTTGTGATATTGGTGGGTCTGACCATTGTCCATCTAATCCAACGATTATTCTCGTATCTCCCTCTATATGTTCTAAAATATCTTCTATTGTTCTAAGAAGAAACATCTCATTACGCGCTGGTATAAGAATGTCTAATGTCATAGATTACTTAAATCTTTGAAGTTTGACACAACAGATGTATATGGTTTGCAATCTTTCCAATGATATATGTACTTAAAATATCCCCATGCTTTATCATAACTGTGTTTTTCTGGTTTTTCTGAATCATGTAAGACAATATAATCAGCAGACATCATAAAGTTTATTGCGTCTATTCCTCTACGTTCAGAAGGATGGTGGTCTATGAATACAACACCTCTATGCGTTACAAAGTCCATATCATCCCAATTATCTATCCACCTTATTCTGTGCAATGGACTTTGAAACTCGTGAGCCATTTTATAAAACGTTGGTTCATTCTCGTATGTTATAAGATTCTTTTTCAAATCCTTACAAAGCCAATGTAATAATGGTGTACTGAATATACCCCCTCCAACCTCAACAACATCTCCCTTACACATCTGAACCGTTTTAATAAGCATTGGCATGTGTGTTGTCCATCCCTTTGTATATTTTATATCCATATTATCTAAAATTATGAACTAAATCTTTTGCTTTACCCCAGTAAGGTATATCAAATGCTCTTACCATTCCCATTCTTTTGCGATGACTCTTCTGTAAAACATCTGATGCGAACTCATGATTGAAATTAACAATCGCAATGGTTGTCATAAACTCTGATGCTTCTCTTACGGTTATTCCCATATTACGTTCTACCATACCTCTGCCCATTTCTCCCGTTATTCTTTCTGGTGTACCATTTGGATACTTCTTAAATCTTTCCTCTAATGCCTCAATAACGATTTCTCGTTCTGCAATAAGAGAATAATTTCCTCTACGATTACGCCAAGAATATGTTGGTTCTCCCCACAGAAAGAGAGACCAATGATTCATATTATATGCAAATGTTCCACTTTTAGGAATGTGTAAAAAATGTTCTCTTGGGTATATTGTATCATCTTCTGCAACTCCGATAAATTGTGTCTTTGCAAGTTTTGCTCCACGAAGTAATTGCCAATAAATATTTGAAAGACTTCGCGGTTCAGATTGAATAATGTTTGTGCCTATATTCGTTGGTATTTTTGAGATTGTAATAATCGGTGAATCTCCAGCCGCCTCTAATAAAGTTTTCTTATGAAACTCTGTCCAAAAAGCGGGCATCTCATTTAGGGTGAGAAATATAATCGTAATATCATTCTTCATATAAATCTCTTTACAAGTTCTTTTGACTCTCCCCAATGAGGAATATCGTATGCCCGAATCATACCCATTCTCTTTCTTGTCATCCGTTCATTGTCGTCCATTGTATCTCCAGACTTCATTGTATGAGATTTTCCTGGTGTGCCATATATATGGTGAAATTGCACAATCGGGGCACTTGAATAAACATACATGGACTTACGAACTGTAACCCCCAAATTACGCTCTACAAGCTCATATCCAAGTTCTCCACACAATTTATGAGGTATGGTAGCACCCACCTTATTAAAACGCTCCTGAAGGGCTTCTATGGCTTCTAAACGGGGTAGTATTGCCGTACCATTACACTTCCTTAGTTTAAATGAATATGTTGGTTCTCCAAACGTAAATAATGACCATCTATTCGCATTATATGCAAAAGTATCTAATGGTGGTCTTTTTATTCTAAAGTGGTCTCCATGATAGAGAATATCGTCTTCTGCGATGGCAATATATGGAGTCTTTGCAATAATTGCTCCTCGTAGCATTTGCAAATAAATGTTTGAATGAGAACGGGATTCTGTTTGTAAAATATTAGTCCCAAAGTTCATTGGGATTCTTGATATTGTAATTACTGGAAAGTTATCAACAGCTTGTTTTAAAACATCCAAATGGTACTGAGTCCACGAGGTTGGAAGTTCATTCATCGTTAAGAATAGTATTGTTAAATCCCCCATCGTGGTCTAATTACTTTTTCGTAATAATCTCCCCATACCTCTATTGCATATTTATATCCAGCATCACAATGTGCTGGATTCTCTGGTGTGCCATTATTATGTGTGCGTTTAAAATCTCTATGTTTATGTGCATGCCATGTTCCCTTATTAAGCATCATCTTTCCTCCAGCCTTCCATGTTTTAAAAATCATCTCATGTGAATC
>Ga0172375_10009490_pt1 | contig 12830 bp, 16 predicted proteins | sample LakKiv1m_FD_114537 | JGI IMG/M metagenome (GOLD analysis project Ga0172375, IMG submission 114537) | Freshwater microbial communities from Kabuno Bay, South-Kivu, Congo - kab_092012_11.1m | ecosystem: Environmental > Aquatic > Freshwater > Lake | place: Democratic Republic of the Congo... | reverse complement strand
TTAAGGGCGCTTGTAAAGTATCTCGATAAAATACCTGATAAAGATATAGTCGGATTAAACATTCCCACCGGCCTTCCACTTATTTACGAATTGACTGATGATTTAAGATCTATTAAGAGCTACTATTTAGGCAATCCGGAAGAAATAAAAAAAGCGACGGAGGCTGTTGTAAATCAAGGTAAATCAAGGTAAATCAAGGTGAGCGATATTTTGATCGATAGAGAAAAAGAATGTGCAGCAATAACCAATTTCATAAACCAAAGGAGAAGCATCATTGTTTTTGGGCCGGAGGGAGTTGGCAAGACGGCTATTCTAACGAAGGTATTAACCGGGTTCCCCTCACTAAATAAGATTTGTTCCTTGGAGAGTAAAACACTTAAGGAATCGCTTCTTAATTTTATGGCCAGCTCCCCATTTAGTAAAAAAACCGTCAACGAAGCGAACGTATTGGCCTTAAAGAAATTGTTTTATGAAATCCTTGCCAATAATAAACCAGAATACATTATCTTTGACCATATTGAAAGCGTCGAGCCAAAATTTTATTCTTTCTTTGTGTACCTTTTGGATGCGAAGATTCCGCTTATTGTATTAAGCCGGGGACTGGAAAAGGGGGAGATCGGCCATCTGCGCATGTCTTCATTTAACTTTGAGAAAGTTGAGATATCCAATATGGAAAAGTCTGCGGCAGACGCCCTAGTAAAGCATTTTATCAAAGAATTCGGAATAAAAATAACCAAAGAGGATGAATTCAAAAAGGAGATTTATCATTTTTCTAAAGGCAATCCGAAGATAATTAAAGGGCTTTGTTTTCTGGCCAGGGACATTAAATATCAAAAAGGTAACGGGCTGGATGTAAAGCTTATGGATTTAGACCGCAGGATTAGCGAAGTTGTGCATTAATTATGTTTAAGAGCAAAACAAAATATACTTGGGAAGGCTGGGAATCATCCGGCAATGAGGATTGGGTTTTTAGTGTTAAACACCCTTGTGAACTCATAGGCGTTCACGCTAAGCTTATTGACAAGGAATTAAGAGGGGGAGAAAAAATAGAATACTGCATTTATGCGCCCAGGATATCTTCAACCTTAACACCTTTTGGATTTAAGTCAGAAGAGTCGTCATGCGGATTCTGTACGACCGATAAAAGATTTATTGTAACCAAAAATAGGCATATTAAGAATATGGAGCCTAACCTAACATCCATTGATTTTAAAGATATTCTTTATTTTAACATCGGCAGCGTCCTGCTTCTTAGCTGGGTTTCAATCGCATATATTCAAGACGACAAGTTGCAGCGTATGTCTATTTTGTTCGGCTCAACCGGCAGGCATCATTTTGAGAAGGCTCTGCGCTCATACAAAAAATACTGCTTGGGCTTAAACATGGAAGAATTTAACATGGATACTTTTTCTGCTTCTGGTTTCATACACAAAATTTCGGATAATATTCACCGCAGCCATTTAAAGACGCTTGTCAGCCAAAATGAGCGTTGCATCTTAACTTTTTCCTGCCAGTACCTCTGGCATAAAACCATAGAAAAGAAATCTTTTTTTAGAAAAAGCCAGGAGTCATACGCAGCAAGCAAGTCTACAGTTTTATTCACAAGCAAAGCGCTGTTAATTGCGCGTAATGGTTTGGAAGCTTCAGTGGGCAATTGTACAGATGTGTTGAATGTTCCATTAGACAAAGTAAGGTCAATTTTTCTTTCAGAGAAGAAGGCTGATGATCACGTGTTGCATAAAGTTAAAATAAATTTTATTAAGGATATAGAGTCACTGGATATTTCGTTAATATCTTTAGATGAAAAGGCATTAATATTTCTGAACAATATTCAATCGCTTTTAGGTGATACAAGGCAAAAGGAGGAGTCAAATGGCAGGGTTTAACTTGTTGTGGCTGGCGCCGATAGGTTCTGTGCTGGCGTTAGTTTTTTCAGGGTACTTGGCTTGGAAGGTTCTTCAAAACAGCAGGGGCAGCGAGAAAATGATTGAGATTGCCGATGCCGTAAAAGAGGGCGCAAAAGCGTATTTAAGAAGGCAGTATTCAGTAGTAACAATCTTTTTCATTGTCGTATTTTTTATTCTTTTGTGGCTGAGCTTAAAAGGATATCTTGTTATCTTCGTGCCTTTTGCGTTTTTGACCGGAGGGTTTTTCTCCGGTCTATCCGGATACATCGGCATGTCTATTGCCACAAGCGCAAGCGATAGGACAGCCCAGGCAGCGCGTACAAGCCTGAACGGCGCGCTCAGGATTTCATTTTCTGCAGGAGCAGTTATGGGTTTGGTAGTAGTCGGTCTGGGCCTTTTGGATTTAAGCATCTGGTATTGGCTACTCAATTGGTATTACTCGACACACGTCTTACCGTCTGGTATAGATAAACTCGGCGCGATTACTTCGACCATGCTTTGTTTCGGCATGGGCGCAAGCTCACAAGCTCTTTTTGCCAGAGTAGGCGGCGGGATCTTTACTAAAGCTGCGGATGTAGGGGCAGATCTTGTGGGTAAAATGGAAGCAGGAATTCCTGAGGATGATCCGCGTAACCCGGCAGTTATTGCGGACAATGTCGGTGATTGTGTGGGAGATTGCGCAGGTATGGGTGCTGACCTTTACGAATCTTATGTTGGTTCTATTGTCGCTACAATGGCTTTGGCAGTTGCCGCTGGTTTGGGTATTGCCGGAGTAACAGTGCCTATGGTTATGGCAGCTGTGGGAGTAATTGCATCTATTATAGGCACATTCTTTGTGAAATCAGAAGAGAAGGCAGAGCAGGGGGTATTGCTTAAGGCTTTACGCCGGGGGATTTTCTCAAGCGCTATACTGATTGCGATATTCTCTTACCCTGTGGTTAAGTTCACCTTAGGTCAAGCTCATATGGGGGTCTATTGGGCAATTATTTCCGGCTTAGCTGCCGGGCTTCTAATAGGCCTTTCTACGGAATTTTTTACATCAGACAAATATCCGCCCACGCGCTCAGTGGCTGATAATGCTTTGACCGGAGCGGCTACGGTTATAATCGGGGGCTTATCTGTGGGGATGCTTTCTACGGCGATACCGGTGCTTTTGGTAACCGCGGCGATATTGGCAAGTTTCTATTTTACCGGCGGCGCTACTAATTTTAATGCCGGGCTCTATGGCATAAGTATTTCTGCAGTAGGTATGTTATCTACCTTAGGTATAACCTTGGCTACAGATGCCTACGGTCCTATTGCCGATAATGCAGGCGGCAATGCTGAAATGTCGCATTTGGGGCCCGAGGTCAGGCAGCGCACTGATGCTCTGGATGCGCTCGGAAATACAACTGCTGCGACAGGAAAAGGTTTTGCCATTGGTTCAGCAGCTTTAACCGCCCTAGCTTTAATCGTTGCCTATAACGATAAAATCGCTTCCCTAGGCAAAACTATGGATATGAATTTTATCAATCCTCGGCTTATCGGCGGCTTGTTTATTGGCGGAATGTTGCCATTCTTATTTTGTGCTTTGACCATGGGAGCGGTTGGTCGTGCCGCAGGGAAAATCGTGGAGGAGGTAAGAAGGCAATTTAAGGAGATAGCGGGATTAATGGAAGGTAGGGCAAAGGCCGATTATGCGCAGTGTGTTAGTATTGTTACAGGTGCCGCGCAAAAGGAAATGATCCTGCCAGCTTTGCTTGCTTTGATGGCGCCGATATTAACCGGCATATTTATGGGACTTGAGGCAGAGGTAGGGTTGCTTTCCGGAGCATTGGTTTCAGGGTTTGTGCTTGCGGTAATGATGGCTAATGCCGGTTGCGCTTGGGATAACGCAAAGAAGCATATTGAAGGCGGCAGGCATGGGGGCAAAGGATCAGGCCCTCATAAAGCAAGCATAGTAGGAGATACGGTCGGAGATCCTTTTAAAGATACTTCGGGGCCATCGCTGAATATTTTAATTAAGCTTATGTCTATGGTATCGATAGTTTTTGCATCGTTTATCGTGGCGAAAACAATCTTTAAATAATTGAGATAAAGGTTCGGGCGACATTTAAAGAATGAAAAATATTTATTCTGATCAGCGCGTCATTGCTTACTGCGGCAATCGCTATGAGAGATCATAGCTTCTTATATTCCAATTATCCAAAGTTTTTGAGGATAAACTTTTATATCATTTTTATGAAACACTAAAAATATTTCTTCTCCATTTCACGTAATGTCTTAAAAATTGATTAAGATATACAAGAACTTGCCAGGGAATCCCCCTTAACATAAGTGAACGCTCCGGCTTATCTAAACCCTTGACACAGCTTGGCTTTTGTGTTATAAAATAGATTCAAATGGATAAGAAAGAAATCTACGAGCATCTGGCAAATATTTACCTGGATGCCTCTTCTAAATCATCAAAGAAAAAACGCAAGTCAAAAGCGTATCCAAGGCCAATCCGTAATTTAATCCTCGTCGGATTATTGCTGGTTTTAGGATTAGGCAGCGGCATCGCTTATTCTAACCTTAATTACCGAAATCATAACGCCAAGATCGCCTTATTTTTATTTCAGGACACCGCGAAATTAAATTTTAATTTTGACCCCGCGAAAAAAGAAACTTTCTCGCTTGAGCTTAAGCAGTTAAATCTATCTAAATATAAAACTTTAAGCTTCGCGGCGAGAAAGAGCAACCCCAAAGATACATTTGCTCTGCGGGTAGAGTTCATTAACCGTTTCAACGAAAAAGCGGAGATTTACATTAAAGATATCTCGGGAAAATGGAGAAACCATGAGGTAAATCTGGGCCGCTTCGCCAAAATCAATGACTGGGGCCAAATGAAAACATTGTCTTTTACCGTCGAAGAATGGAACGCGAAAGAAAAATCCGGTATTCTTTATATAGATGATATTAAGGTGGTTAGATAATCAAGGAAAATAATCCTAAGGAGGAAACGCTCATGCGTATCATATCGATCGCTAATCAAAAAGGCGGCTGCGGCAAAACAACTACATCCATAAATTTAGCGGCTGCTTTGGCGTCTAATAACCGCAAAGTCCTGCTTATTGACCTTGACCCGCAAGCGCATGCGACCAGCGGCTTAAATATTAAAGCAGATTTAAGTATTTATAATGTGCTTTCCAAAATCACGCATAAAAAATGCCAACTGGAAGAAATCATCCAGAATTTGGGGGAAAATTTTGATATCGCGCCATCGAGCTTGATCCTGAGTACTTTAGAACAGGAGCTAAGCGGCGAAATCGGCCGGGAAAGCCGGCTGCGCGATACTCTTGCTACATTTAAAAACAACTACGACTATATCTTGATTGACTGCCCGCCGAACCTGGGAATTTTGACCATTAACGCCATCCGTTCGGCAAGCGAGATAATTATACCGGTTGAAGCCAGCAGGTTTTCCCTGGAAGGCTTAAGCCAGTTAACCAGCATTGTCAACCTGGTAAAAGAAAGATTAAATCATGAAGTTGATTTCCGTGTCTTAGTCACTAATTTTGATTCACGCCTTCAGCATTCATTTAAGATGCTTGAGAAAATCAAAACCGATTATAAAAACAAGATGTTTTCCAATATCATTCACGTAAACGTAAAATTGAAGGAAGCGCAGAACGAAGGCCTGCACGTATTTACTTATGATAAATACTGCCGCGGGGCAAAAGATTATTTTAGCCTTTCACGCGAGATCATTACCCAGGAAAACCAGCCTCCCGTAGAGGCCCCTGAAAAAAACCTGGAAAAACGCATGAATGAGATTTTAAAAGAAGAGCTCCCCAAATTAGGCGAAATTACCCTTACGCTGCATGCCCCGGAGGCAAAAGAAGTTTATTTAGCCGGTGAATTCAATAACTGGAAGCTGGATGAAAACAGCCGCATGACGCAGAATAACGGCAGTTGGAGCAAAAACATAAGCCTTAACAGCGGCAAATACAGGTACCGTTTCGTAATCGACGGAAATTGGTCCGAAGACCCCAGTAACCCGCTAAAACAAGTAAACCCATACGGGACCATGGATTCTTTGCTTGAAATTAAAAAGTAGGATATGCCGGATATGGAAAAACCAAATGACGAGAATATAGTGCGCGATGGAAAGTTTTTTGCCATAATTTCATATGTTTCTTTCCTTTGCGTTATTACTCTGGCCCTGAAAAAAGATAATAAATTCGCTCTTTATCATGCCAAACAAGGCCTGGTACTTTTTGTCATGGAAGTTGCGGCTTTTATACTCTCAATAATACCCTTGTTAGGCTGGTTAATCGGCGTATTTGGCTACGCTTTATTTTTCTTGATCTCGGTCTGGGGGATTATGCAGGCTGCCTTAGGCGTATACTGCCGCATACCGGTTATAACCAAGATTTCTGAAGAGGTAATCCTTTAAACTTTATAAAGGAGGTGTCGCTATGGCTTTAAAAAAGAAACTGGGCACCCGGCGCAAAGCGCAAGGGAAAGTCAAAAAGGCGGCTAAAAAAGCAGTAAAGAAAACAGTAAAAAAGGCTTCAAAAAAGCGCCCAATCAAGAAGAAAACAGCCAAAAATAAACCAGCCTTAAAGAAAAAACCTATAGCAAAGAAAACTCTCAAGAAACAGGAAGGCAGCCTTGTTGGTTTAATTAACCACTATTTCCCGCATGTGCAAGCCGCGGTAATCAAATTAAAAAGCCCCTTAAAAATAGGGGATACGTTAAAAATAAAAGGCCATACCACTGACCTTACCCAGATCATAACTTCAATGCAGATAGACCGGGTAGATATCTCAAGCGCTAAAAAAGGGGATGAAATCGGCCTTCAAGTCAGTTCCCGGGTCAGGCAAGGCGACAAAGTTTACAAAGTATAAATTTAGGGCCTGTTGGACATAAAGCAGGCCCTAAAAAATCAGTATTTATAAGTAAGTACCCATAATAAATACTAGTTGATATTAAGTAGGTACTCACAATAAACCCGGCGTTAAACGCAGGTAAGATTAGGTAAATGCGCCCCCGAGGAAGACCAAGAAAATACAGAATAGTCAAAATAGACCCAAAAATCAGCCAATTTAGCCCCAGAGGCAGGCCGGGAAGGCCTGATGAAGTAGAGCTAAAGATTGATGAATTTGAGGCCTTAAGATTGGCAGATTACCAGGGATTAGCTCAGAAAGAGGCGGCAAAATCCATGCGCATATCTCAACAAACCTTTAGCCGGATCCTCAGGAGGGCACATAAACTAATTGCCCAGGGGATAACTACCGGCTCATTAATTAGGATACAAGGCGGCCAATACATTATCAGTACTCGCCAGGATCATACTCAAAACCCTGCAAATTCAGCCTAAACCTTAAATTAACCATAAAAAAGAACTAAATATGTATATTCAGGCATTGAATTTTGCCTATTTTTCCCATCAGGTCTACTTCCTATAATATATATTATGTTAACTTGTTAATATTGCGTAAATGCGTTTAAGTGCTTGGGGTATAATGGTTTACTAAGACTGTTTTTAAACTGTGGAAAAGGCATTTCCTCTTTACTTAAACTTACCGCTATTCTATAAGCTTAACACTTGTAGGAAACTTTATATATGCGGCTATAAGGATTTTTTACGTTTAATTGAAGATTTTTTTAGCGGGTTAAAGCAGTAATTGCGGGATAAATTACCCCCTCCCCAAAGCGGTTATTTATGCGGTCCAGGGCCTGAATAAGCCCCTCTCTGCGTATTTCTTCGCTAAGTAGAGGTTGATAGCTGTTCCAGGAAAGGCCGCTGCAAGTGACCCCAATTGCCCGGATTTTGGGGTCCTTAAGGAAAGATTTTGACATTATCTTAATAGCTCTCTGGTAAATCTCATATCCGTCATTGGTTAATGTCTGGTGGGTTCTTTGAGCCCCAAAATCACCAATTTCAGGGCCGTTTAGCCAAAGATGAACAGTTGCGCTGGTTAAATCTTGCTGTCTTAGCCTTGTGGCAACCATTTCAGACAGAAGTCTGATCCAGCCTTGGATAACCTGGGGGTTTATTTGATCTCTTGGTAAGGTATATGAATGGCTCACCGACTTAGGCTTTTCATTAGACTTACCGGGATTTTCATCAAACTTACCGGGATTATTATTAAAAAATCCCGGTAAGTCCAGGTATAAGTCCCAGCAGGTTTTTATCCCTTTAGCCATTAGAATCTGGCCGGCTTTACCACCCATACCGCAAAGCTTATCCAGACTGGCCTTACGTAAAGTTTGTTCAAAGTTTGAATCATCAATTAAGGTTAAGCCATCCGGTTTATTTAGCTTGGAAGCCAGCTTAGCCAATAGCCAATTTTTAGCTATACCCACCGATGCCCTAATGTTAAAGTTTGCATATATCTGCGTTTTAATTTCTTTACCCAAACTTACCGGGTTTAGGTGGCCGGAAAGGTCCAGCTGAAATTCATCAATTGAAGCATAGTTTAAGGGGAACTTAAACCTCTTCAGAAGCTCAAAAATCTGCTCCGAAGTCCAGATATATTTAGCTTGATCAGCTGCCACAAATTCCAACTTAGAGTAAATACTATAAGCTCTCCTGGTAGGCATACCGGAATGGATGCCTAAGGCTTTAGCCGCATAATTCGCCGCGCAAACTACTGTGTGCATTCTGTTCCCGCGCGAGCCGACAATCAAAGGCTTACCTTTAAGCCTGGGGTTAATTGCCTCCTCAATTGAAGCAAAAAAAGCATCCATGTCTATATGCAAAACCATAGTTAATTTTAGGGACGGTTCTCAAGCCGAAGCAAAAGTGTCCCCCGAAGGGGACACTTTAAGATTGAGTTGAGAACCGTCCCTAATCCAGGATTTTGTCTATCTGCCAGCGAAAAGTGGAATTATTAAAAGATATTTGGTATATCTGGTTTGCGCAAACCACGGAAAAGTAATTGATCAATGCCTGGCCGATGCGTTCCTGCCAATTATAGGTAATATTATCAATGACATATTCTTTGCCATGCCAGACAAAACTTTTAGGCAACATCCTGGCATGTTTAAAATTAACTAAAACTTCGATGCGCTCATTTAAGGCTTCGGGGTTAAAGCCGCATTTTTCCGGTTCAAACCTATCCCAGCGGGCCTTAGGGCTAAAACTATTCTGATTCATCCGGTATCAAATTAATATTTTCTGATTACTGTAATAAGCTTGCCGATGACCTTAAACTCTTCAAAAATTGGCGGGTAATTTGCGTTCGCGGCTTCCAGATGGAACTTCCCGGCGCGATTTCGCAGCCTCTTTAAAGTAACTTCATTGTTATCCAATAACGCGGCAACTATATCGTTATTATCGGCATCAGGGCGTTTTTTGATAATGGCGACATCACCATCAAGGATACCGGCATCGATCATACTGTCGCCTTTAACCCTTAAAGCAAACACGTCGTCAAAACCCAAACGGCCAAGAAACAAATCATCGGCATCAACATAACCCTGGATTTCTTCATAAGCCAAATTTGGCTTACCGGCCATTATGGTGCCGATTATAGGTATTTTAAAAAACGCCCGTTCAGTCAATTCAATAGCCCTGGACTTATTATTCATACGCCTCACCAAACCTTTCTGCATTAAAGCCTTCAAATAATCCCTTACTGTGCCGGTGGATTTAAACCCCAGCTCCTCTCCTATTTCCCTGATTGTAGGAGGGAGCCTCCCCCCTACCCGTTTTCGGATAAAATTAAGCACCCTTTCCTGCTTTGGAGTCAAATACGGCTTCTCTTCCATGGGTATAGATATACCACACAAATGTGTGGTTTGTCAAGAAAAAAAATTAAAGATAATAATAATATTATGTTCTACCTGCCTTCTACTTTTGAGCGTTATCTAAACTTTGAAGGGCATATTCTGGTTCCATGATCGGCTTAGAATATGAAGGAATTAAGAAGGTTGCCGTATCATATACACCTGATAAGGCCCTGAATAAAGTTGTAAACAACCCCTCAGCCGTACCAATAAAAAAACCAAAGATTTGCCCCTTTTCGTCAGCAACGCTAAGCATGCTCGCGGGCAACTCCACCGGGCAAGTAACAATATTTATCAGGCCTCTCTCCAGTTTATGCACAGGCGTCCCTGCCCACCGGGTATCTTGCTCACCAAGCTCCGCCCTTAAAATTCCCGAAGAATTAAAGAAAATAACCATGGCCAAACAAAATATATATATAAACCTCATCTCCGCCTCCTGCTTCTTAAGCTATTTCAGTTCGGCCTTTATTTGTCTTTCCGCCTCAAACCAATCCGCCCAATCATTACCCGGCACACAGCCTCTTTTCTCATAAAGTTCCTGCGCCCGCCTGCGGATCTTATCCGTAATACTCTCACCAAAAAGAAGTGCCGAACCTTTCTTTTTATTCTTCCCTTTAATTGCCATACCTTGGTCCTCCTTATGCAATTAATACAGGTTTAACTATTTTTTCCCCAGGCGTCAATAAATCTTTTAACTGCTTTAGAGACAGACTCAAAATCAGCTTTAGCCAGCCAATCCTTTCTAAAAACACTGGCGCCAAAAGATACGGCGCTGGCGCCATTGGAAAAATATTCCTTCAGGTTATCAGGAGTAACTCCGCCGCAAGCCAAAAGCTCTATGTTATTAAAAGGGCTTTTGAGTTCGCGGAAATATTCCGGGCCAAAGAATTTTGAAGGAAAAACCTTAACCATGCTGGCGCCCGCATCATGCGCCAGATATATTTCCTGGGGGCTAAGCGCTCCGGGAAAAACTGGTATTTTATTATTTACGCAATATTTTACGATATCATTAATCAGCACCGGCATGACAATAAAACTGGCGCCGCTTTCTAAGGCCGATTTTAAATCCCGCATCGTAAGTACTGTCCCTGCGCCCAGGTTCAGGCGGTTTCCGCAGGCTTTTTTTGCTTTACGGATTAATTCCGGGGCGCCCGCGGTATTCATGGTTATCTCCAGTTTCAAGGCCGGCGCAAATTACCGACTCCACCAATGGCTCAATAATATCAGCCTCGGCCCCGCGCAAGATACCAAGAATGGGCTTCTTCTTAAAATTGGCTAAATCCATAATAGATTATAAACCTCACTCTTCTACTTCACCGAGTAAACTCTCATAGTACTCGCGGTAATTCTCTTTTTTATCACTTTCCCGCAAAGCAATCGCCGAACGCGGATGTTCATCAAGAATTCCGGTTATCGCGTAAGGGATAAAATAACCCCACTCTATCTTCTTCTGCAAAGGGATAAACTCCTTGGAGATAACATCCAGGATTGGCCGGATATCATATTTGGGATTTTTCAAAAATCCCAATATCAGTTCCGTAGGGCAATTACCCGCGGCCCTGCCTAGGCCAAAAATAGATCCATCCACATAATTGGCGTCATGAATGATTGCCTCGATAGTATTGGCAAAAGCAAGCTGCTGGTTATTATGCGCGTGCATTCCGATTTCCTTGGTCTTTAGAATACTTTTTGCTTTTTTAACCAGGAACTCGGTTGTCTCCTGGTATAAAGAACCAAAACTGTCCACGATATATATAATCTGCGCTTTAGATTCTTTTTCCAGCTGTTGCAAACATTCCGTAAGCTCATTATCCAGGGCGCGGGATATTGCCATGATATTTACCGTAGTCTCATACCCTTTATCAGCAAAATGGTTTACCAGGTATATTGCTTTATCCACATCCTTAACATAAGTAGCAACCCTGATCATGTCCACAGGGCTGTCTTTCTTAGGCAGCACATCCTCCACATCTACCCTGTCTACATCAACCATAACCGATATTTTAGTTCTGGATTGGATCCCCTCGGTCACCTTCTTTATATCTTCATCATCGCAAAATTTCCATTTGCCAAACTCTTTGCTGTTAAAAAGCCGCCTGGAATTCTTGTAACCAATTTCCATATAATCTACGCCCGCACCTGTAATAGCTTTATAAACCTCCCGCACAAAACGCGGCTCAAATTCATGCTTGTTCATTAACCCGCCATCCCTGATCGTGCAATCCAGAACTTTAATCTTTTCCCTAAACATTAATTCCTCCCGTATAAGAATATCCCCTATTTTTCATTGTTGCCGGGCATTTCTTTTTCTGCTATGAAATTCCTTATTGCTTCCTTGTCTTCTTCTGAAATCCTGTCAAAACGTATGCCTATTTTCCTATCCTCGCCAGATAGGGGAAAATTAGAAACTACTTCTCCGATAATATCCATAGACCTCCTGCGTTCATCGCCGCTCGCATGCATATTTATAAGGTCAAATTTAATATGAAGTTGCGCGCCCGCAGGGATATCATAATTTGTCATAACAGCCATGCCTAAATCACTTAAATTTATCATTACTGTTTCTACGCTATCAACTAAACCCAGGCTAACGCATAAGGTATGCGATCTCTCCAGGTTATAAGTAAGAATAAAGGCGGCATTTATACGCTCGGATTTTCTGCGATCCTGCCCTGCAGGGCTATCTTCCATGTCCCCTCCGCTTAAATTCTACTATTTTATTATACCACTTCAATAACTATAGTTCCATCAACTCGTAATCAAGGCTTCCCAATCCTATTTCCTGGGCATGCTGAAGCTGCCTTAATCCGTCTCTTTCAGGATGGGTTGCTTTAAAAATATCCTTGCCGCAGGCCTTATTTACCAGGTCAAAACTTGCTTTGTCTATGCTTACAGGATCTTTAGAGGCCAATATCCCGACATCGGGGCCAATACGCGGATTCTCCATGCCCCAGCAATCACATTCCTTATTGATTTTAACGGCAAAGTTTATAAATCCTGTTTTATCTTTCCTGTCCTTAAGCACAGCCAGGGCATATTCAACCATTTTATACTGCACTTTGTCTCCGGCGTTAAAATCAATAAACATGGCCATAGTAGGACAAACAGCCAGGCAGCTGGCGCAGCCTATGCACTTAAGTTTATCCACGACGGATTTTTTGTTTT
>Ga0172375_10009489_pt1 | contig 12831 bp, 7 predicted proteins | sample LakKiv1m_FD_114537 | JGI IMG/M metagenome (GOLD analysis project Ga0172375, IMG submission 114537) | Freshwater microbial communities from Kabuno Bay, South-Kivu, Congo - kab_092012_11.1m | ecosystem: Environmental > Aquatic > Freshwater > Lake | place: Democratic Republic of the Congo... | reverse complement strand
ACGGTAGCCGTCGTAATTGACATAGCTGTATGAGGCAAGCATATCGTAATTGTTGGTGCGTATCCCTGTCTTGATCCCGTTTTTCCTTAGTCCGAAAGATCCGAAATTGTTTTACTGTGCAATGAAGGTCCTGTGAAAATCAAGGTCATTGAAGAAATTAACCACCCCTCCGGGTGCATTGGTATACAGGGATGACGCATTTCCTTTGACCACCTCAATACGGCTTATTGTATTAAAATCAAGTGCTTCGAGCCTGGTCTGGCCATCAGGTTCCGATTCGGGTATGTCATCGAGGAGTATCCTTACCCCGCGGACACCCGAGTTGGAACGGCTTCCGAAACCGCGTATTGAAAAGCGGACGTCATGGTCACCGTACCTGGACTGCAGAAACAGACCCGGTACCCCGGCGAGCATGTCATTTGATCCAATCTTCCGGTCGTACTTGTAATTTAACAAATTAATACGGACCACGGAATAGGGTATATCTATGATTTTTTTTGGTATCCTGGTGGCCGTTATAACTACTTCGTCCAGCTCTTTATAGGCGCTGTCGGGTAACGCTGTCACAGAACCAGTTGTGCTTACATTCTGAGCAAACAAAAACCGGTTGGGCAACAACAGTATGAACAGCAGGAAATTACTTTTATTCATGCCCGGGGGGATCTTTACCTTATTGCTGAGACTGATGTACGGGTTCAGCGAATATACCAAATATTGTTCAATTTACATCACAAGGACGGCGGTTTAAGGAAAATTCACTTATTTTACATAACTTTTTCTGGACAATTGAGTAGTATTTACAAATACATTAACAAAACTCTTTTTTTTTCCGGTTCATCGCAGGAATTCGTAGTTTTGTTTTAAGTAATATGTGAAAAGTTACATTGTTATTATACCCACTTGAGATGAAAACACCCATTTTACTAATTATATCTGTAGTAATTACCCAACAAGTATCTGGGCAAACACCTGAAATTGAACGTTTATTAAAAATAACAGAGAATGCTGGTGGTAAAGAAAAAATTATTGCTTTAGCAGATGTATGCAAAAATTTTTATTCAATTGATCCCCAAAAAGGAATTAAATATGGAGAACAGGCTCTTCGACTTGCCGATTCGCTTAAAATTCCATCCGCAAAAAGCCAAGTTTATAATAATATTGGCGTGAATTATTTGGCTTTAGCAGATGTTAAAACTGCGAGAATTTATTTTAATAAAGCCTTAAAGAACGCTATTATCTTCAAAGATTCATTGGAAATTGCGATCTTCTATAATCGTATGGGGTTAACCTATGAATCTTTAGGAAATTTTGATTCATCACTCATAGTATTCTATAAAGAATTAGCCATATATCAACGGATTAAAAATGATGAGAGAACGGCAAATTCACTAGAAAATATCGGGACAATCCATTTAAATCGTGGAGAACTCAAATCAGCGATGACCTTTCTTCTGGAAGCCAAGACAATGTATGAAAAAGGAAACATCACTAAGAAACTACCTTATATCTACCTGAAACTGGGCCAGGTTTACTCAGAATCAAATAATTATTCCACTGCTGAACTTTGGTTACGGAAAGGAATCGATCAATCCCTTGTAAATAAGGATTTTCAGAAAGTGGGATTAGGGCTGAATGCACTCGGGATTGTTTATAAAAAACAACATCGATTAAATGAAGCATTGGCGAAATACAATGAGGCCCTTGATTTCTTTAAAAAATTACAGAACAGCTATCAGAGCATGTCTGTTTATTCAAATATCGGGAATGTTTATCTGATGCAGGAAAAATTTACACTGGCGCTCAAATACCACCGTAAGTCCCTTGATCTTGCTTTGAAACTTAATTTGCCGCTACCCATTGCCGGAGCACAATTCGGTCTTGGACAGGATTACGAGAACTTGAAAGATTATTCACAGGCGAGAAGCTGGTATATGAAAGCATTGACGATTTACACGTCCAGCAAAACCAAATCAAACCTGATCAAGACATATAATGCCCTCATCAGTGTGAATAATTCACTCAAGGACTATGCGCAGTCGGTGAAGTACTATCAGTTGTTTGTCCAGTTAAATGACTCTCTGACCCGGAATGAACTAAACATTGCCCTGGATTCCCTGAAAGTAAGATTTCATACTCAGCAGACCGAAAGCGAAAATATCGCTCTAAGACAGGAAACAATAATAAAAAACAAGACCATTTTTTTACAGAAAATCCTGATAATTTCATCTTTTATCGTTGTCGGGCTGCTGATCATCATGGGGTATATTATTTTAAGAAACCGTCAGAAAATTAAGAATGCGAATAAACTGCTTGAAGCAAAAAATAATGAAATTTCGGCTAAAGCTGAAGAACTGAATCGCATGAATCATAAATTGCTTGAGCTTTCGAAATTCAAGGATTCCATGAACGCATTACTGGTACATGATTTAAAGAATCCCTTAAATACTATTGTCAATGTTGATATTATCAAGGATTCTCCGCATTGGATTAACAGGATTAAACAGGCGGGCAGACAAATGCTGAACATAGTAATGAATTTATTGGATATCAGCAAGTATGAAGATAAATCCATGAGAATTTCACCTGAAGAAATTTCTCTGACCCAGATACTCAACAGGGCAATCAGTGAGGTACAGTTTTCTGCCGATCAGAAAAGTATTCAGTTACTGTTTACTTACCCCGACGATTTTACTGTCCGGGTTGATTCCGAAATTATTCAGAGGGTATTTGTAAACCTGTTCACGAATGCCCTGAAGGTTTCGCCCGGCGGCAGTTGTATAAAGGTATCGGCAGAAACTGCTAATTGTCAAATGTTGAAGATCGAGGTGTCGGATGAAGGAAACGGCATCCCCGAAGAATCCATTCCGTTCATCTTCGACATGTTTGAAACCATCCATGAGAAGCAGAAAGTATTCAATCATTCAACAGTCCTGGGTCTGGCATTTTGTAAAATGGCGATTGAAGCACATACTGGATCCATCGGAGTAAATTCCATTCACGGACGGGGCTCTTCATTCTGGTTTACAGTACCGATGGTTGCAACTGCTCCCGAAAATCCTTCAAGCCATATGGAAGTTTTTAATGGTTTCCCTGATCTTACTAAATTGCATCTGACTTCCGAAGAAATCCAGCTGTTATTACCCTATTGTGACCACCTGAAGATGCAAAGTGTTTACGAGATCTCTGATATCAAAGATATCTTACAGGGAATGGATATACCGGAATCCATCAATATTAAAGCATGGAAATCAGCTGTGATGATCGCGTTGACAGAATGTAATGCAATAAAATACAATGAATTAATTAATATATCTTACGATGGCGGGATATAAGATCCTGATAGTTGATGATGTTATCGACAATCTTCATACCATTGTGAGGTTTCTTGAAGAATCTCATCGGGAGTACCGTCTTTATCAGGTCACCAGCGGTAGTGCAGCGCTTGAACTCTCGAAAGCAAATCCATTTGATCTCATTATTGCAGACTGGAATATGCCGGAAATGACGGGTATTGACCTGATAAGGATACTGAAAGCCAATCCCAGAACAATGCATATTCCGGTTGTTGTCGTCACAGGGATGATGATCGGTTCAGAAGATATGAAAATTGCCATGGCAGAGGGAGCGCACGACTATCTCAGGAAACCCATTGATCCCATTGAGCTATCCGCCCGAGTCAGTTCCGCACTGAAAATCGCATCCTGTCATGCAAGGGAGATTGAAAATAAGAACCTTGAACTTGGAGAAAAAGCACTGAATCTGATCAAGTACAATAACTTCAATATTGACTTGGTCAGGCAACTGAAAAGACTTCTCATAAATCTCAGTGATCATAGTGAAGCCAGAGAGGTTATCTGTAAAATAATAAATGAGATCGACCAGAAAATAAAGGAAGATGGTTGGGAACATTTTGAAATAGCATTTCAGAATGTTCATACTGAGTTCATCAGGAACCTGACTTCAAAGTATCCTTGTTTAACGCCCGGGGAACTAAAACTATCCATCCTGATTAAACTCGGAATGAATATAAAGGATATGGCATCGCTGCTGTACCAGGGCCCCGACAGCATAAAAGTTGCACGCAGCCGGCTGCGTCAAAAGCTCCAAATCAGCAATAAAATCAATTTCCAAATTTTTCTATCAGCATTCTGAACTTTTTCTTTTTACCCTTAATTCTTCAGCACGTTTTTCTGATTGCTAACCTTTTCCTAACCTTTTTATGCTTGAATAACTTGAGCATATTAATACTTTAGCACAAAACTAAAAATTTCATCACTATGAAAAAAATTACTCTGTTAATAATTCTGTCTTTTTTGATCGGAATCGGTCTTACAATTAACGCCCAAACGCCCGCTGAACGTGCACAGTTTTACAAGGATTTCAAAAACGCTGTTGACAAAAAGACTGCCATTATTAAAGCTGATCCTGCTCTCTATCAGAAAGCAATAAATAGTGGATGGTTTCAAAAGGTAGCAATAGGTTTGGAAAATGCTGAAGATTTCGCAAATGGAATTATCGGGAATAATGGTGGCCCGCTAAATCCTATGAATAATGGTCTTTGCGCAGATGCCACACCTTTTTGTACTTCGTCGGGTTCAACATATCCTGCAGGTGTAAATACTGGAACTGCTGAATCTGGTCCGAATTACGGATGTTTAGGCACACAACCAAATCCTGCATGGTTTTATATGAAAATTTTAACGGGAGGTGATCTCCATATTACTGAAACTAACAGTAATAATATTGACGTGGATTTTATTCTATGGGGGCCTTTTACCAGTCCAACTTGCGGCGCTTCTCTGTCAGCAGGTAAAATTATCGATTGCAGTTACTCCCCCGTGGCTACTGAATATATAGATATAGGTTCATGTATAGCTGGTGAATATTATATGTTATTGATTACCAATTTTTCAAATAATACAACAGATATTACACTGGCTAAAACAAGTGGCTCAGCAGAAACAGACTGCGCTATAACACAGCTCCCACTGCCGCCTGTTGCTTCAGCAGCCACCGGTATTACAACAACAAGCTTTGATGCCAACTGGGCTGCAGCATCTGGAGATCCATATCCTGCAACCTCATTCGTTCTTGATGTTTCCACCGATCCGGGGTTTGGATCATTTTTCGGAGGATTCAACAATTTTAACGTTGGGAATGTAACCACTTATCCTGTAACAGGCCTATCACCCGGTGCAACATACTATTACAGATTACGTGGAGTCAATGCTAACGGCCAGAGTTCGAATTCCAATGTCATTACAGTTACTACTCTGAGTCTTGTCGCCACTGCCGGAGTGCTTGCCAATGTAAGCTGTTACGGGCAATCGAACGGGTCGGCCGATGTAACGGTAAGCGGGGGAACTTCGCCCTTTACCTTCGCCTGGTCAACCAATCCGGTACAAACCACGCAATCAGCCACAGGCCTGACCGCTGGAACATACACGGTAACGGTGACTGATGCTACTCCGATAACGGCAACCTCAAATACCACTGTGACCCAACCTGATGTACTATCTGCCATTGCAGGGGTATTATCGAATGTGAGTTGTTACGGGGGATCGGACGGATCAGTTAATGTAACCGTTAGCGGGGGAACTCCCTCCTATACTTTCACCTGGTCAACCAGCCCGGTTCAAACCACTCAATCAGCCACAGGCCTTACCGCCGGAACGTATTCGGTAACGGTCACCGATCACAATGGATGTTCTGCCACTTCCTCAACCACAGTTACACAACCTGCCCAATGGTGGCCCGGTCTGACAGGACCTGTCAACGTATGCCAGTACTCAACAGGAAACATATACACCACCGAATCAGGCATGTCGAATTATATTTGGGTGGTGTCAGCCGGTGGAACGATCACGGCTGGAGGGACCACCTCTTCCAATTCCGTTACTGTCACCTGGAACACCACGGGAGCACAGTCTGTCTCGGTAAAATATACTAACCTTAGCGGGTGTACGGCAGTTGATCCTACTATATTGAATGTTACCGTATATGCATATCCGACCCCCGTTATTTCAGGGGACACCGCTGTCACAGTGGGTCAACTTGTCAACTATTCGACCCCCTATGTTCCCGGCCACTCGTATGTTTGGATCGTGAACAGTGGCTACCTGGGAATCTGTTATCCCAACCAGAATTGCTGCACGGTAACCTGGATCCGTACCTGCTATGACGTGCCACCATTTATAAGGGTGACCGAAACCGTCGATGCTGCGGGCTGTTCCACGACTGTGACGAAATGGATAACTATTACGCCGTAAATCCTGAATTTTGAGATTAAACAGCCTGTAAAAAATTCTTCACAGAATTTTTTACAGGCTGTTTTTTTATTAATTTTTATTTTTAAGTTTACGTCCCACTGGCCGTTATCAGATATTCAAAATAGTATTTATTCTGGTAAACCGGGTGATTAGCGTTATATATCCATTGACTGAAAAACCAGCCGTAATTCTGACCGGCGACTGTGTTGACAATGCTGCTGAAATCGGATATCAGGGCAGAACATACAGGACACATGATCCCTTTTCGTATATTATGTAATAGTTGAAAAGAACATCCGTGGGGGGAGTGGTAATCCAGGAAGCGGCTGAGTTCTCACACCAGGTGGTAAATCCTTCAATTCCTTTCTGCGGAGGAATTGTCTGTCCTGAAAAAACATCCCGGTCACAAGAACCTGAGAAAGAAAGAACATGTTAATGCTCAGCCTTTTCATTAGATTGATCGTAATAATTGGTGTAATCAATGATACTGAATACCCGGATATGCAACATCCTACATATTAATTTAATATCTTTACTAAGGTTTTTTACCATTATTCCTGTCTTATTCAAAATCCTTTCTTATGTCACCCAGAAAAAAACTCCTGATATATGTCGCGATTCCCGTCCTGGTTATCGTGGTTTCACTGGTCCTTTTCCAAACACTCGGAAAATCTTCAAAAGGGCCGTTGATGCACGTCAATCCCGCCTTCAGGCAATATGTACAGGCGTTCACCTCCGGGCTTGTGTCGTCTCATTCAACGATTAAGATCAGGATGAATGATGATTATGTGGATTCCTTTTCTATGAATATCCCGCTGAAAGAGGATCTCCTTAAGATCAAACCTTCCATCAAAGGGACAACCTTCTGGACCGACAGCCGGACCATCGAATTCAGGCCTGATGAACCTTTGCCACAGGATAAGGTTTTCACCGTGCAGCTTTTTCTTTCAAAACTGTTGACGGTTCCCGATTCCTTGAAAACCATGTTGTTTCAGTTTCAGATAATCCGCCAGGATTTTGATGTGACCATCGATAATCTTAAAGCCGTTTCCGAATCTGATCTTACGAAGGAAGTACTCCTAGGAACAGTCTTTACTGCCGATGTCGCCGACGACAAACAGGTGGAACTCATGCTCACGGCAAGCCAGGATGGGAATGGACTTCCGGTAAGCTGGCAACATGATGCAAAGAATAACAAGCATACTTTCCAGATAGAGTCCATAAACCGGGGCGACCGGGCTTCAAGCGTAAAACTCAACTTGAATGGTGACCCTATCGGATCTTCGGCCGATAAACAGTTTACCGAAGAAATCCCTGCACTAGGGGATTTCAAGTGGCTGGAAGTACGGAATATCGCTGCAGGCGACCCTTATTTCCTTGTCCGTTTCACCGATCCCCTAAAGCATGACCAGAACCTGGATGGACTGGTCCGCATCGGGAAATTTCCAAACATCAGGGCTTCCATCCATGATAATGAACTAATCGTCTATCCCCCTGCAAACATGGAAGGCAATCCCATCCTCACTATTGAGCCCTATCTTAGAAACTGCCAGGGGAAAGAACTTGGCAAGCGCATCACCGAGAAATTGTCGCCTGAGGAAAACAAGCCCAATGTCAGGTTCGTCGGCACAGGGGTTATCATGCCCTCCTCAAACGGCATGCTGCTTCCCTTTGAAGCCGTTAACCTGAGGGTTATCGACTTAAAAGTCATCCGCATTTATGAAAATAATATTCTCCAGTTCCTTCAGATCAATGACATGGGAACAACTGATGATTTATCAAGAGTTGGAAGGATAATTCTCAAGAAAACTATCCCACTAAACGGAGTCGCTGATTATGGCCGCTGGAATCGTTTCTCCATTGATCTTTCCACCCTGATGAAAACTGAGCCGGGGGCCATCTATTCAGTAAACCTCAGCTTTAAGAAACAGTATTCAACCTATCCTTGCACAAACGGGGAAACCGTGGAGACAAAGGATATGGTGGTCATCCAGAATCCTGACCGGGATAATGACAGGGAGGGATGGAATTATTATAACAGTTACGATGAGGAAGAGGGCAGTAATGGCGGATGGGGTAATTACCGTTGGAACGAACGGGATGATCCTTGCAAGGTTTCGTACTACTTCAATAAGACCACCACACGGAATGTCTTTGCCTCAAACCTTGGCATGATCGTAAAAGGTGGCGCTGAAAATGATTTCACGGTCTTCGTAACCGACCTGGTTACTTCAAAACCTTTATCCGGCGTTAATGTTGAATTCTTCAATTACCAGCAGCAGATCATAGGAACCGTTTCCACAAACGTGGACGGGATGGCTGAGGCAAGGCTGGGCTCCAAACCCTTTATTGCCGTGGCTGTTAAAGACAAGGAAAAAGCCTATTTAAAATTGTCAGAAGGCAATTCCCTTTCTCTTTCCATGTTTGATGTGGGTGGGGATCCGGTCCAGAAAGGCATAAAGGGATTCATTTATGGTGAACGTGGGGTGTGGAGGCCAGGTGATTCAATTTACCTGACCTTCATCCTCGAAGATAAAAGCGGGAAACTGCCGGTTAACCACCCCGTGAATCTGGCTTTGTACAATCCCAGCGGGCAGATGGTTTCACGTTCGGTACTTAACTCATCGGTTAATGGATTCTATGCTTTCAGGACCATGACACCGTCCTCCGCCCCTACCGGGAACTGGCTTGCCAAGGTGAAAGTGGGAGGTGTGGAGTTCCAGAAAACCCTGAAGATTGAAACGGTTAAGCCCAACCGTTTGAAGATTCGTATGGATTTCAACAAAACCTACCTGCAAAAGAACAAGATCCCTCCTGTACAGATTGAAGCCAATTGGCTTACAGGGGCAACAGCCCACGGATTAAAGGCGGAAGTCAACCTCACACTTACAAAAGCGGAAACTGTTTTCAAACAATTCCCGGCTTTTACTTTTGATAACCCAACAGCCGGCTTTGCAGCAGAGAACATTAGTATTTTCAATGGAAAGTTGAATGATGAGGGAAAGACAACGATTACTCCGGTAATCCATGTCACCAATGTAGCTCCCGGAGTGTTGAATGCCAGTTTTGAGACCAAGGTATTTGAAGATGGAGGGGATTTCTCAATCGACCGCTTCAGCATTCTTTATTATCCCTATGTTTCATTTGCAGGACTCCGGGTTCCCTTACCTTCTCCCCGGGAACGGGTTTTATATACTGACAAGGAATACGATATCGACCTGGTGAATGTTGATCCTGGTGGGAATATTGTTCCTTCGAACAGGTTAAAGGTTGAAGTGTTCAAACTGGAATGGCGCTGGTGGTGGGACGATTCGGAAAATAATTCCGCTGATTTTGTTTCAACCTCCCACCTCAGACCTGTGGATTCGGCAACAGTCAGGACGGTTGGAGGCAAAGGCATCTACCAGTTCAGAGTCGATTATGATGAGTGGGGGAGATATCTCATCAAGGTAACCGACAAATCCTCGGGACATATTGCGGGGAAGGTGGTTTATGTTGACTGGCCCGGGTATTTCCGCATGCCGGGAGGCGAAAAACAAGCTGCCTCCATGCTTACCCTTACAACCAATAAACCAAAATATATCGTAGGAGAGACAGTAAAACTAAGCCTCCCCACTTCACCCGATGGCAGGGCCCTGCTTACAGTCGAAAACGGTTCCAGGCTTCTGAAATCTTTCTGGACCCCGACAATCAAAGGTAGCACGGACATCAGTTTTAAAATTACAGAAGACATGGCGCCGAACTGCTATGCCTTTGTGACCCTGATCCAGCCCCATGCCCAAAGTAAGAATGACCTTCCAATCAGGCTTTACGGGGTGGTGCCGGTATTCATCGAAAATCCCGAAACCCATCTAAAACCGGTCATTAGCCTTAAAGGTAAGTTGGTCCCGATGCAATCCACCTCCATCACAGTTAAAGAAGCAAAAGGCCGCCCAATGACATACACACTTGCCGTGGTGGATGAAGGACTGCTCGACCTTACGCGATTTAAAACCCCTGATCCCTGGGGCGTGTTCTATGCAAAGGAAGCGCTGGGGATAAAAACCTGGGACCTTTTCGACCAGGTGATGGGTGCCTTCAGTGGCGACCTGCAGAGGATACTAAGCATTGGAGGGGACCAGGACCTGATCCGCAGGGGCAGCCTGAAGGCAAACCGCTTCAAACCTATGGTAAAGTTCTTCGGTCCCTATGAACTGAGAAAAGGTGAATCACGTACCATTACGTTCACTATGCCCGAATATATAGGATCGGTAAGGGTTATGGTTGTCGGAGGCTATAAGGGAGCCTACGGTTCCGATGAACAGGCGGTGGCTGTTAAAAAACCTCTGATGATACAGGGAACCCTGCCCAGGGTGCTTGGACCCGGAGAATCTGTGAAACTACCTGTTAGCGTTTTTGCCATGGAAAAATCGGTTAAGAATGTAAAGGTAAGTATCGAGGTCAACAACTTTTTCCGGGTGACCGGGGGAAACATCCGTGAGCTGAGCTTCAGCGATATCGGAGATAAGGTCGTGAATTTCGAACTTACGATTAGCCAAATGACCGGTATTGCAAAGATTAAAATCTTTGCAATAAGTGGTAATGAAAGGGCAGAAAATACTATTGAGATAGACATCAGGAACCCAAACCTGCCGGTGACTGACGTGTACGAAAAGAATATTCCTGCCGGAGGAAGCTGGAATGCTGATTTCACGGCCAGGGGCATTGCAGGAACCAATTCGGGTTCTCTTGAACTCTCATCAATACCACCCCTGAACCTTGAAAAATGGCTTTCGTTCCTGATCCATTACCCCTATGGTTGTATTGAACAGACCACATCTTCGGTATTTCCCCAACTGTACCTGAAGGACCTGGTCGAACTCAGCAGTGAGGCTAAAGCAAGAACAGAACAGAATATCAAGGCAGCTATCCAGATGCTCAAATCATTCCAGATCTCAAACGGCGGGCTGGCATACTGGCCCGGATCGGCTTATGCCGATGACTGGGGTACCTGTTATGCTGGTCATTTTATGCTTGAAGCCGAAAAAAAAGGCTTCATGCTACCCTCGAATTTCATGGCTGCCTGGAAATTGTTCCAACGTGAAAAAGCAATTTCATGGACATATAATGCCACCTGGTATAATAACGATCTTGTACAGGCCTACCTCTTATACACCCTTGCCCTGGCCCGGTCGCCCGAGCTTGGAGCCATGAATAAACTGCTCGAGAAAAAGGATCTTTCTCTTACTGCTAAATGGCGCCTGGCGGGAGCTTATCTCCTGGCCGGAAAACCGGAATTGGCACAACAGCTTACAAACGGCATTGGGATCACAGTTTCGCCTTACAGTGAACTTTCCAACACTTACGGTAGCGACCTGCGCGACAAGGCTATGATACTTGAAATCCTTAGCCTGATAAACATGAAGACCAGGGCTGCACCCCTGGCACGAGATATTGCCGCGGAACTCTGCAAGTCGGGATGGCTGAGTACCCAGACCAGCGCTTATTGCCTTATTGCTATCAGCAGTTTTTACGGGACATTCGCGGGAACCGGAATAAACGCTTTGTTCAGTCTTGACCAGGGGGAAAAGAGTGAAGTAATTACAGCGAAATCTATTTCCGTCAACAGTATTGATCCGGAACCTGGTCGCAAACAGAACATGAATGTGGTAAATAACGGAAAAAATATGATCTACGCAAGGCTTGTTGTAAGGGGGATACCTGCTTACGGGGATCCCTCTTCCGCCAATAACAACCTGAAGATCTCCGTTTCATATACGGGGCTGAAGGGAGAAGCCATTACGGTAAACGATCTGGCGCAGGGCCAGAGTTTTATAGCCGAGGTCAAGATTACGAATCCCGGTTTGAGGGGCGCTTATAAGAACCTTGCCCTGTCCCAGGTCTTTCCCTCAGGTTGGGAGATCATGAACGCGAGAATGAGCGGGATGGCGATGGCAGCCACTAAGGCTTCGGAGTTTACTTACCAGGATGTGCGTGACGACAGGGTAATCACCTATTTCGATCTGGCATCCGGTGAATCTAAAATTTTTAAAGTCATGCTGATGGCTACCTACCAGGGAAGATTCTATCTACCACCTGTCCAGTGTGAAGCAATGTATGATCAAACTATCAATGCCCGTGTTGCAGGCCGCTGGGTTGAAGTAGGGATCTGATCATGGCAGACCGGTCCCGGATGCGATTGTCTGTGCGTTGGCGGTGGTATTACTGGTTTGTCCCGGTTTTACTGATTTACCTGTTGCTGCTTCTGGTATGGCCCCGTCACCTGTTTAACGATCCCACCTCTACCGTTGCCTATGACCGGGAAATGCGGTTGCTTGGAGCCAGGATCTCGGCCGACCAGCAGTGGCGTTTCCCCGAAAGCAGGGAGGTTCCGGAGAAATTCAGGAAAGCAATTATCTGTTATGAAGACCGATGGTTTCCTTACCATCCTGGTTTCAATCCGGTTTCTATGGCGAGAGCCATGATCCTCAATTTCAGACATCATAAGATCATCAGCGGAGGAAGCACCCTCAGCATGCAGGTGATCAGGCTGGCGAGGAAAAACAGGCTACGGACATACTTT
>Ga0172375_10009488_pt1 | contig 12832 bp, 5 predicted proteins | sample LakKiv1m_FD_114537 | JGI IMG/M metagenome (GOLD analysis project Ga0172375, IMG submission 114537) | Freshwater microbial communities from Kabuno Bay, South-Kivu, Congo - kab_092012_11.1m | ecosystem: Environmental > Aquatic > Freshwater > Lake | place: Democratic Republic of the Congo... | reverse complement strand
CCAATCAACTTTGTTGTCTTGGTAAAATTTTGTCCAATAATTTAATCTCTCCATAATATCAAAATGGATTTCCTTGCCTTTGTCCGGACCGTCGGCAATGGTTTCCGCAATGACCGGGTTTTCTACAAATTCACCGCCCTCAACAGGTGCCTCACCGGGAAATAGTTGACCATGAATGTCCTCCTCCACTCTTTTCAATTCGGAAAAAACTTTATCAAATTCTTCCATTTTCTTTTTTACCTCAGAGTCAAGTTCAACTTTTATTCGCTCAGCGACTTCCTTTTGCGTAAGAATCGTTTCCAAAATCATCAACATTTGTTCTCTGACATTTTTGCCATCGGAACTTTTTTTGTTTTCATCTATTTTTCCAATATAATAAAACTCAACGGCGTCTTTTAACGTCTGCAACAAATCCGACTCCTGCAATTCTCGTAAATATTCCTGCACGCGCAAGGCATCGGAAAAATCACCCAAATGAAACTCCTGCTCCCCTGCGTCACGTGGCAAATTAACCAATAACTTTTGCGCTGAACTTCGAAAAAGAGCGATCACTTCATTTAAAATTTTATCCAATTTCGGCAAAGCGTCCAAATTTATAGGAGCTTCTGAATGTCTTTTCTTTTTTCTCCCATGTCCAGAAAAGTTCAATCTGGATAAAAATTCTTCTTGGCTTAAATTACCAATCTTTTGATAAACCCAACGTCGCAAAAAATCTTTTTCAAACGGTTCTCTTCCCGCATAATTGGGCGGATTGGTCGTCGCAATAAGACGAAAATCATCACCCGCCAAAACTTCACTTCCGCCATTTTCCGTTATTTCTATTCTACGAACTCCCCGCGCAAGAATTCTGTTTAACCTCACCAAAATTTGCGGCTCCGCCGCGCCCAATTCATCAAAATACAACCACTCGCCTTTGCCATTATTACCTTCCATTGCTCTTGGCACGGTGCCATCAAGCCAAATCCAGTCAATTTTACCAAAATTCAACCCCTCTAATTCAGCAATTTGCTCACACTCTTTTTTGGTAAGCTCTCTTGATTCCTCTTTGACATGGGACATAATTTCCAAAGTTTTCGCTTTTAGATCACCATTATTTTTTGTTGATAAAAGTTTTTCAAAAACTTTCCGTGCGTTTTCGGTGTTCGGCACATATTTGCCAATTAATTCGGAAACATCGGTTTGTCCGGAAAAACCTTGGTACAACAAATGATTATTGGTCAAAAAAGCCAAATATTCCAAGGCTTTGGTTTTGCCAATATCGGTCGGGCCTTCCACCAAAAGCGGCTGATTCAACTTAATGGCCTTGGCGTAAATTTTAATCAATTCCAACGCTTTTGCATCCAAAGAAAAATCCTCAAATTCCTCGGCTTTAAATTGCGTTCCCCACCCCTCATGATTAACCGGCAATTCAATCCCACAAACCGAAACAAACTCCCGAAGCTCCTTGTATCCATCTTTGGCCATTACCTCTTTTTTTAACTTAAAAACCGCTTCTTTTTTGTTCTTGTCAGGTGACTGAAAAAGAGCATCAAAAGATTCTACTGACATATCATTGATAAAAATTATTAAATATGACAACAGTATTATATAATAACTAAATCAATTATGTAAATTTCTGCAAATACATTATAATATATTTATCAAGTTATGCTTTATCTATCCATATTCATTTTCATAATCCTCCTAACCTATGCTTGGGGCTCACTTAGCGCCGCGCCTTGGGTACCCACCAGAAAACGAGATTTGCCTAGAATTTTTTCTTTGTTAAAAATAAAAGCTGGTGATAATTTTATAGAACTTGGCGCTGGCAATGGCCTGATTCTGCAAGAAGCGGCCAAGCGCGGGACACAAGCCTGCGGCTATGAAATTTCTCTATTTCCTTATTTTATCGGCAAAATCAGAAATATTTTTAGTCAAAAAAAATTTACTTTAAAATACCGAAATTTTTGGTCAATAAATTTAAAAAACGCTAATATTGTTTATTTTTTTTTGTTGCCGGACGTCATGCCAAAAATTTCCCAAAAACTAAAAGCTGAATGCCAACCGGGGACAAAGGTGATTTCTTATGTTTTTGCCGTGCCTGATTTAAAATTGATAAATATTGATAAAATGGAAAACCGACCAAATTTATATCTTTATGAAATATAAAATAGTGAGTGGTGAGTATTAAACTCACAGTCCCAAAGGGACGGACTCACTTACTCACTACTCACTTTTATGAAAAAACTTCTCGCGCTCTCTTTCATTTTTTGTTTTTTTGTTTTCAGCTCACCGCTTTTAGCCGCGGAACCGACCGAGGATTGGGTTATTAGAAAATTTGAAACCACCATCAATTTGCAATCAAACAGCACGGTTCTTATAAAAGAAGATATTACGGCCGATTGCGGAACTTTGCCGAATAAACATGGGATTTTTCGTTCAATCCCGGCCGGCATCAATACTTCGTCGGGTTTTATAAAAATGCCCATAAAAATGCTTTCCATCACTGATGAAAATAATAAAAAAATTCCTTTTACCGTCTCTCAAGACGGATTTGTCAAAACATGGAAAATCGGAGATCCTGACAAAACAACCAGCGGAACAAACATTTATCAACTCACCTATCAGATAAAAAACGTCCTCAATCATCTCGGCGCAAACAACGATGAGTTTTATTGGAATATTTTAGGTCCGGAATGGGTTTTGCCAATCAATGAATTTTACGCTGAATTGCTTTTTCCAAAAAATCTGGAAAAAAACAATGTGCAAGTTGATTCTTTTTATCACAATTTAACAACCGAACAAATCGGCAATCCAGAGTATTCTTGGGTTAATGAAAAAACTTTGACTTTTTCCGCCCAAAATTTGCTGCCACGCCAAGCGCTTACCATCAGCCTGCTTTTTCCCCAAAATTTAATCGCCGAATATGAATTCACTTTTTGGGAAAAATACGGCCGAATCTTGCCTTTGCTTTTACCAATTTTAATTTTTATCATCAGCTTTTTCATTTGGAAAAAATTTGGAGACGACCAACCCGACCATCGCGCCATTATCGCCCAATACGAACCGCCGACAAATTTGACGCTCGCCGAAGTAAGCGCCATTGAACATAACGGCCACTTCCAAAAAAAATCCTTAATCGCGGAAATTTTTAATTTGGCAGTCAAAGGTTTTGTCAAAATTGAAATCAAAGATGAAAAAAAATATCTTTTTTCCAAAACCGAAAAACAGATTGACAATCTTTCTGTTTTGGAAAAGGAAATTTTGCAGAGACTTTTTGCCAAGGAAAACAGTTTTGAATTTTCCTCCGGTTATAATAAAAATTTGGCTGAATTGAATAAATTTTCATGGAATTCCGAAATCACCAAAGAATTAAAAAATAAAAACATCCTTGATCCCAAATTCGGTAGCGCTTTTTGGCTGTTGTTGTTATCTTGTTTTGCGATAATCGGCGCTGGTTCCTTGATTTTTGCGCAAAACGAAGATAAAACATCTTTGATTTTTGGGACGACCGTTTCCATAGTTATTTTTTCATTTTTCGCCTATTATTTAAAAAAACTGACTCCGAACGGAAATGACTTTTTGTGGCAAATCAAAGGCTTTCGTCTTTATATGAACACCGCAGAAAAATATCGCGAACAGTTTAATGAAAAAGAAAATATTTTTGAAAAATTTTTGCCTTATGCCATGCTTTTTGGCATTACCAAAATTTGGATTAACAAAATGAAGCAACTATACGGCGAAAATTATTTTAACAACTATCATCCCGCTTGGCTCATCGGATCATCTCTGCCAAATTTTAATTTTGATAATTTCCAAACAATTGTCAGCGATGTAAACAAGAGTCTCAATTCAGCGATGACTACCAGCAACGGTTCCGGCGGCAGCGGTTTTTCCGGAGGCGGCGGTGGAGGCGGAGGGGGTGGAGGTTGGTAAATCTGAATTTTATTTTTTTATATTAAAAATAAATGATATAATAGAATATCGGTAAATAAAAACAAAAAAAGGAAAAGGTATGTCTTTTTCCGAATACGCAAACAAAAACACAAAGCAAATCTTTTTTGATTTGCAAACATCCACCGCTGGCTTAAACAAAAAAGAGGTTCTCCAAAGGCAAAAGTTGAATAAAAAAAATTTGACCGATCGCCTTGCTCCCAATGGTTTAAAAATTTTTGGGCGACAGTTTTGTTCGCCTTTTATTTATATTTTGCTATTTGCGGCGATTTTGGCTTTTTTCATGGGTGAAAAAATTGACTCCCTGATTATTATCGGCTTGGTAATTTTAAACACTGTCTTGGGGTTTTGTCAGGAATACCACTCTGAAAAAGCCGCTTTTTTGTTAAAAAAATTTCTTACCCACCGAGCCAAGGTCATAAGAAACAACCAAGAACAAATAATTGACAGCCAAGAATTAGTTGTCGGAGACATCCTCAAATTAACAACCGGAGACATTGTCCCCGCCGACGCCAGAATAATTGAGAATAACGGCCTTTTGGTGGATGAATCAATCTTGACCGGTGAATCCATGGAAGTCGCCAAAACGGAAAAAACAAGCAAAAAAAAGATTACTGATTTATTTGAAGCCGACAATATCATTTTTTCCGGCGCAAAAATAATTTCCGGAGAAGCTTACGCCATTGTTTTTGCCGTCGGCAATCAAACGACAATCGGCAATATTTCCAAATTAACCTTGGAAACAACCAAAAAAAGCGCTTTTGAAAAAAATATTTACAAATTCAGCAAATTTATTTTGCAATTGATCGTGGTAACGATTGCTTTGATTTTTATCGCCAATCTTTTAATAAAAGACGACAACGCCCAAATAATTGAACTTCTTCTTTTTAGCACCGCGCTCGCCGTTGGAGTCATTCCCGAGGCTTTACCCATTGTGACAACTTTGGCTTTGAGCAAAGGCGCGGTTCGTTTGGCGCAAAAACAGGTATTGGTCAAAAGATTGTCAGCAGTGGAAGATTTGGGCGGAGTTGAAATATTATGCTCGGACAAAACCGGTACCATTACCGAAAATATCATGCAAATCGTGGATGTTTTTTCTCCGACAAAAAACTTTACTTTGCTATTGGCCGCCTTGACTTCCGAACCAATAAAACAAAAAAACAATGACGGCGACACCAACAATTCATTTGATCTGGCTATTTGGCAAAAAATAACTCCAAAAATCAAAGCGGCCGAAGAAAAATATCAAAGAATCTACGCTATTCCGTTTTCTCCGGACAGACGCCGAAACAGCGTTTTGGTAAAAAATGAAAATCATCAACAAATAATCGTTCGCGGCGCATTGGAATACATTATCCCGCTTTGCCGAGATTTATCGGAAAACAAAAAAGAATCTTTATTAAAATGGGAAAAAAAGCAAGGTTGTCTCGGTCGCAGAGTTATTGCCATCGCCTATAAAAACGTTTTGAATAAAAAGCAAGAATACGCGGTTAATCAAGAATCCGGACTTTTTTTCTCCGGCCTTATTTCTTTTTTTGATCCCATAAAAAAAACCGCCAAAGAGGCCGTGCAAAAAGCTGGCGATCTTGGATTAAAAATTAAAATTTTAACCGGCGACAATGCCGAAGTGGCTTTGGCCGTTGGCAAAGCAATCGGTTTGGTAAAAAACGAAAAGCAGATGATGACCGGAGCTGAATTTGAAGACCTTACCGGAGAACAACAGAACAAAGTTATTGAAAAAATATCAATTTTTGCCAGAGTTTCACCGGAACAAAAATTCAAAATTTTGGAAAAATTGCAAAAAAACAAAACCGTCGGTTATCTTGGCGAAGGCATCAATGACGCACCGGCTTTAAAAATCGCCAATGTTTCCATGGTCGTCAATCACGCTTCGGATATTGCTCGCGATTCAGCTGATATAATTCTTTTGAATCCGGATTTGAATGTAATTATTGATGGCATCAAGGCGGGTCGGGAAATTTTTACCAATATTGTCAAATATTTAAAAACAACGCTGATTTCCAATTTTGGTAATTTCTTTGCCTTGGCCGCATCTTCACTTTTTATAAATTATCTGCCAATGCTTACCGTGCAAATTTTGCTTTTGAATTTGCTCTCGGACGCGCCGATGATTTCCATTGCCAATGACAATATTGATCCGGAAGAAGCCAAAAAACCAAAAAAACACGAAGTTCATGAAGTCATTATCATTTCTGTGGTTTTGGGCATTGTAAGCACGGTTTTTGACTTTTTGTTTTTTGCCATTTTTATGCGCCAAGAACCGGCTCAATTGCAAACCGCATGGTTTCTCGGCAGTGTTTTGACGGAAATAGCTTTGATTTATTCAATCCGCACCAAACACTGGTTTTGGCAAGCTAAACGTCCCAGCAAAACCGTTCTTATTCCAACAATATTCGCGGTTGCGCTTGCCTTATTTTTGGTGCTAACTCCAATCGGTCACAAAATTTTTCATTTTGAAAAACCGCCTTTCGCCCATTTATTAATGATCTTTGGCTTAGTTGGCGGATATTTCTTGATCAGTGAAATTTTAAAAATGGCTTACTACCGAAAAACAAAATAAAAAAGCGTCAACGATTAGAAAGTTAACGCTTTTTTATTTTGTTGTGAGTAGTGAATAAATCGGTAAGGGCGAGTCGCCCCTACTTGCTCCTTATTCCTTGTTTCTTAATCCTTGTTCACTGCTCCCTCCAAACTCAATGACAACGTTTTGGAAACGCCGTCCTCGCCCATGGCCACGCCATACAAAACATCAGCCACATGCATAGTAATGCGATTGTGCGTAATAATGACAAACTGTGATTTAAAAGACAGCTCTTGCAAAATCGCGGCAAATTTTTGCGAATTGACTTCATCAAGAGCCGCTTCAACCTCATCCATAACAACAAACGGCGCCGGATTGCTATCAATAATCGCGCAAATCAACGCCAACGAAGTCATGGTTCTTTCTCCACCGGACAAAACCGCGATATTATTGATTTTTTTGTTTGGCGGAGCGACCATGATTTCAATTCCAGTATTTACCAAAACCGATTGATTTTCCACCAAATTTTCATTTTGTTTATTTTCTTCCTGCGTTTCCAAATTATCGTTTCCCAAATTACTCAATGCCGCTTCGTTTATTTCCTCGGCCATTGATTTTTCTTTTTGCACCAATTCCAAGCGCGCTTTGCCGCCATTAAAAATTTTGGTAAAATATCTTTCAAACGCTTCATTTATTTTTTTAAAAGAGGAATTAAACTGTTTGTTGATCACTTCATCCAATTCAATGACAATTTTTTCCAAATCAATCAACCCCTTATCCAAATCATTGACCTGCCCGGTCAAAAACTCATATCTTTCACTTACCTCTTTGTGTTCATCAACGATTTCCGGATCAATTCCGCCGATCTGTTCCAAATTATTTTTTAATTTACCGATTTCAAACCACAAACTGTCAATATTGATCACGCTGGATGTATCAACTTGCAAAAGTTCAGCCAACAAAGCGCGGTCCGTTTGCCCGAATTCAGTCAAAATTTCATTTTCCAAATCTTCGCGTTTTGTCTCCACTTTGGCCAACGAAATTTGCAACTCATTGACTTCTATTGAAATAACATTAACCTTGTTTTGACAACTTTGCATTTCATCTTGCCAACGAAAAACCTGATTTTTCTTTTTTTCTTCTTCCAAATTAAATTCGTCCAGCTTTTGTCTTATCAAAGACAGCTCTTGCTCATGTTTTTGCAAATATTCTTCCAAAAGTTCTTTTTGTTTTTCCAAATCAGCCAAATATTGATCAAAATCTTTTGGTTCCACTTGATTTTCTTTAATCTCCAAAGTCATTTTTTCACTTTCTTTTTGCAAAACTTCGCGATCGTTTTGCAATGCTTTTTTCTTGGTTTCTTGAATCTGAATTTCCACACGCAAATTATTCACTTCGGCCAAAACTTTTTCGCGATTTTCCGCTAAATTTTCCAAACGCGATTTCAATATGGTTATTTCTCTGATTTTTTCTTCATAAGTGCCACCGGCCTTATCATCAATGACTGACCACAAATTGCTTTTCTTTTGAAAACCTCCGCGCATGGCGCCGCTTTTTTCCAATAAATCTCCATCCAAAGTAACCATCCTTTCGCGACCTACGCCAATTTCTTTGGCATTTTCAATCGTGTCAACGACAATCGTCCGACCAAAAACAAAATCAAAAATCGCGCGGTACTTTTCATCAAATTTCACCAAATCCACCGCATAACCGATGGCGCCGTTGGCGCTCAAAATTTCTTTGTCAAAATAATCATTTCTTTTTATTTTGTTTAATGGCAAAAAAGTCACCGTGCCCAATTTGTTGGTTTTTAAATAATTAATGCACTTGACGGCCACGCTTTCATTTTCCACCACCACGGCCAACAATTTGCCGCCGGCGGCCACTCCAAGACCAAGTTCATACATTTCTTCGGTTTTGCCTATTTCCGCCACTGTGCCGATAATGCCGGACATTTGCGAACGCAGTTTTAAAATTGCCCGCACCGCTTCGCGTCCGTAATTTTCTTTGCCGCCGGATTTTATTCTCAACAAATCATCTTCGGCTATTTTTAAATTATTTTGCAAAACGGTTTGCTCGTTTATCAAAGAATTTAATTTGGCTTCAACATCAATTTTTTGCGTTTGCTGAAATTTTAACTTCATTGCCAAATTATTCAAACTTTCCGTGATCTCCGCCAAACGGCGCTCGTTTTCTTCTTTTTTATCAATAAGCCAAGATAAATTTTGCTTGCCCGCTTTGACATATTCCAAACTCATTTTGCCTTTTATTGTCGCCAAATCTTTCAAAATCTCATTTTTTTTGTTCAAAAAATCATTATATTCTTTTTGCAAATTGTTAAAAATATCCTTGCGCGATTCTTCGCGCGCCAACTTGGCCAGTTCAATTTGAATTTCATTCAACTTGCTTTTCCATTCAGTCAACAAAGTCTGCTTGATTGTCAAATCATCAATTTTTTGGCGATGAGATTTTTCCAAATTTTGCAAATTAAAAGAAAAATATTTTTTTTGTTCTTCGCGCAAAGCGTTTTCAATTTCTTTGCGTTGTTCCAATTTTTTTAATTGTCTTGTCAAAAGACGCAACCGCGGCTCCAATTCCGCAATTATTTTATTTGTTTCCAACAAATTTTCTCTGGTCTTTTTTAATCTGTTTACCGCTTGATCTCTTTTGATTTGATACTGTTTCACTCCGGTCGCTTCATCAAAAAAATCTTTGCGCTCAAACGCGGAAATATTGATAATGTGATCCACCATTCCCTGCCCGACAATGCTATAACTGCGTTGACCAAAATTAGCCTTGGCGAGCAACATCAGAATATCAAACAAACGCACTTTGTTTTGATTAATCAAATATTCGGTTTCACCACTACGATAAACTCGGCGCGTCAAAACAACTTCGCGATAATCAATCGGCAAAAGATTGTCTTCATTATTCATAATCAAAACAACCTCGGCAAAACCTTGTCGGGCGCGCTTTTCCGAACCGCCAAAAATAACATCATCGGCTTTTTTGCACCGAATCAACTTTAAACTTTGCTCGCCAAGAACCCAACGAATCGCGTCCGCGACATTTGACTTGCCGGAACCGTTTGGTCCGACTACGGCCGTTAAACTGTGCGCTTTGTCATTAAAATTAGAATTTTTGGGAAAATCAAAAATCGTTCTTTTGGCAAAAGACTTGAATCCTTGAATTTCCAGACGTTGCAGATGCATATCAAAGTTTCTAAAGTAAAAAGTTAAAAGTTCATAAAGTTAAACAAAGGAGCAAAGAACAAAAGGACACAAAAACAAAAAAACAATTTAAATTCGCAGTCCCTACCATTTTATAAACTCAATTATACCAAAATCGCTTAAATTTCACAATTTACAAACTGTTGACAAAATTTAAAAAAGTTATTATACTATAATGTTCTTTAACAACAAGAGGAGATAAAATGGAAAAAAAAGAATTAAAAATTGTTCTTGAATCTTTTGCTTTTTATTGTCCGAATCAGTGGGTTTGTACCTTTACAATCAATTACAGCCAACTGGAACATTTTGATTTTTACTTTTGCTTCCATGAAACGGCTGACATTAGACCACTGATTCAAGATATTCAAAATGATCTTGATTTTGGAGGAGGAGAAGAGGCAAGAGAACAAATCAATGAACTAAAAAATAGCCGGCAAGAATTGTACGCCAAAAAGGGTTTAGCAAATTATATTATAAAAAATAAATTTGCACTCACTCTGCCGACACAAAAAGATTCGGCGCAAACCTGTTATCCGGTAAAAAAAGATGCCTATCCCGATGAAGATGCTTTTATAAACCATGCCTATGAAATGAAAGAAATCATTGATCCTTATTGCCCGATTAATGTTTACGTCAAAAAGTTAAAAGACATCAACGTAAAAAAAATCATTACCATCGCGCTAAAAAAGCTTGGCTATCTGGCAAAAGGAACAACAATTGTTTTTGTAGATAAAAGGGGGAATCCCCTAATGGGAAAATTCCCCCAATAAAACAAAAAAAGTCGTGAAATCATTTTCACGACTTTTTTATCGTTTATTTTTCCAAAGACACTTCAAGCCTCGCGCTTTCAAACTTATAATTATTCTGATCAACCAGCTCGGCAAAAATTTCATAATTGCCGGCCGGCGCCAAATCACCCCAGCGCAAACTCACCACATTATTATCTGGCGCAATCACTGTTCCAGCCAAAGTCGTTGCGCCGGTATCTTTGTTTCGCGCGTAAAAATTGACTTTTTTGGTGGAAGACAAATCACTTACATTGCCGGAAATATTTATGGGCAACTGATTTCTTTCAAAAACGGAATTATTGGCCGGCGACAACCAATTAAAACCGGGCATTGGCAAATCAACTTGCACATTAACATCAATGGAATCTTCGCTACTGTTTTCAACATCATCAAAAGCAATCGCCCGCAATTTGTGATAACCGCGAGTAAAATAACTGCGAAAAAAATAGTTCAAATCATACGGCGGATAAAATTTGACCTCCAACAAAACATTATCCAAATAATATTCCACTTTAGCCAAACCTCTTGGAGCCGAAACGTTTATTGCCGCAAAAATTTGCATATTGGAAATATCTGCATTATTGCTCGGTGAAGTAAAATGAATACTCGGTTTATTGGTCGGAATGTGCAAATCATCAAATTCAGTCGGCGGTTTTTCGTTTGACATCCCGACATCAGCGCCAACTTGCTTTTGCGTCCAACTTCGCACCGCTTCTTCCCATGGGATATATTGAGAATCGGCGCTTACCGGATCACTTGGTGCTTCTCCTCGCGGATCATCTTTGTAAACATAATGCAAAATGCAATGCGCTTCGTAAAAATTTTTTTCCACCACAGCATTGGCAGGAGTGAATTCAGTCGCCAATTTATTGGAAAATTTATCAATTTTTACGATTTTTCCCCCGGAAATATTTCCATCAAGCACAGGTTTACCTGTAGTTTCCAAAACATAACCGCGAAAATTTTCCACCGGCGAATCAGCTAAGGATTTTTTCATATACTCATTCCAGATCGGCGCGGCCACCACCGAACCGTCCGCGCCTTTTTTCATTTCCGCGCCACTATTATTACCCACCCAAACCACGGAAACAAGCGATGGCGTAAAACCGGCTGTCCAAGCATCTTTGTAATCATTGGTTGTTCCTGTTTTGGCCGCAACCGGTCTATCCGGCAACGTAAGCGGACCGTTCGTGCCAAAAATATAAGCGCGCGCCGAATCATCGGACATAATGGAAGTGAGCATGTCCAAATATTTTTCGTCAATTATTTTTTTTGATTTTTCCTTATATTCCAACAAAACATTGCCTTTGCTGTCTTCCACTTTTAAAATTCCAACAGGCGGATTATAAACTCCGTCATTGGCTATTGTCGCATAAGCGGCCGCATGTTCCAACGGACGAACTTCTCCGCCACCCAAAACCAAAGACAAACCAAAACGACTGCGGTCGCCAAAACTGGTATAACCGAATTTTTGCAACTGATCAACCATATTTTGCACACCAACCAAATATAAAGTTTTCACAGCAGGGATGTTCAATGAACCGGCCAATGACTGTCTTATCGTCACCGGACCATGATCTTTGGCATCATAATTATATGGATGATAATCAGTCCCGTCATCATTTTTAAAAATAGTATCCACATCATACAAAACCGTGTCCGGCGTATAACCTTTTTCAAAAGCAGTCAAATAAACCAATGGCTTGATTGAAGAACCCGGCTGACGCAATCCGGTTATAACATTAAAATTCCCTTGATTCTCCAAATCAAAATAATCTTTTGATCCGACCATGGCCAAAATTTGTCCGTTTTTTGGATCAAGCGAAATTAACGCCGCATTATTAAAATTATAATTTTTGCCCTTGCTTTCCACTCCGGCAGTAATAGCCTCCTCGGCAATTTTTTGTTTTGTTAAATCCAAGGTGGTGGTTACTTTTAATCCACCCGTTTCCACAAATTCTTCGCCGAATTCTTTGCTCAAAATATCTTTTACATACATCACAAAATGCGGCGCGGTTATTGACTGTCTTTTTAAAGCGAATTTAATTTCTTGTTTTTGCGCTTCATCGGCTTGTTGCTGCGTAATATAACCATTGTCAACCATTTGCGTCAAAACGTATTTTTGCCGATTAAAAAGTTCTTTGATATGACTGCCATAAGGCGAATAATAAGTCGGCGCTTGCGGAATCCCAGCCAAAATCGCCGATTCGCCAAGTGTCAAATCTTTTACTTCTTTGCCAAAAAAAGTCTGACTGGCCGACTGCACACCATAAGCAACCGAACCATAAGGGATTTCATTCAAATACATTTGCAAAATTTCATCTTTGGAAAAAATCTTT
>Ga0172375_10009487_pt1 | contig 12833 bp, 7 predicted proteins | sample LakKiv1m_FD_114537 | JGI IMG/M metagenome (GOLD analysis project Ga0172375, IMG submission 114537) | Freshwater microbial communities from Kabuno Bay, South-Kivu, Congo - kab_092012_11.1m | ecosystem: Environmental > Aquatic > Freshwater > Lake | place: Democratic Republic of the Congo... | reverse complement strand
GCTATTCTGCGGTACTCCGGTTCGTAATAATCGCTTGACCAGTCAATTGATTTTCCTTCGATACCCAGATCGTGCTTTTTCGATGGATACTGACGTTTAAAGCCTTTGTGCATAAGTCTATACATTAAAGTATCAAGTTCCAATCTTCTTACTAGATGATATCTTGCCAAATCTTTTTCCTGTCCCATTCTACTTAGATCAAGATAGCCTTCTGTCAAATCCGAGGTGACTTTGTTCATTAATACTCCCCTGCCAAACCAGATACCACCAAGAATGAAATGAATTTGCTGTGGTTTAACTGAGTTTGGCGTATCAACATTTTTTTTAATTTTATATTTCCCCTCTTCTTCTTCAAGCCACACTTCCGGCATAGAATCATAATCCTTAAGTCCGGGAAATCTCTCCACTAATTTTTTTATTGTTTCAAGTCTTTTCTCCTCGGTGGTTCCCGGTTTCCATAAGAGAACGCAGTCTTTATCAGACCCAATAGAATTAATCCCTTTTACTCTGGAACCTATGGCAATAAAAAACGGACAGAGATATTCAGATAGATCTTTTTCTGCTTCGATAGCTTCTGCAATTGATAACATCAATGAATAGTCTTTTTTAATCAGTCCTTCTGAATTTACGGGGTTAATACTATAAAGGTCGGGGGTTTCCAAGCTGTGGCGGACGAAGAAATCGTCGCCAATAAAACCAAGTTTCTGAGCATGACAAAGACCGCAGTACAATCTATCTCTTAGTGTATCGCTTGATTCTTTCCACCAAGAAATGGCAAGAGATAACGCTTTGTTTGCAAATATATCAGCCATACCGGATTTTTCAGTTCCGCTTGATTCCAGATAACTGATTAATGCTGAGAAATACAATGATTTCTCTTCTTCGTTAGCATTATCTAACCTATCCAAATTTTCCGGACTGATTGTCCCGGATGCAATATTTATCGCTATGATTCTTGATGTCGCTTGAATTAGTCCTTCCACTTTTGTTTGTCTTTCCCACACAATTCTTTTTACTGATACTTTTTTTACATACTCTGTTTGTGGTGAGAGATCATCGTCTATTTTTTGTCTCTTGTTTTTATAGTCACTTTGAATTTCGTCAAGATTTTGAGAAATTTCCTCGGGAGGTTGCCTTAGTTTAGTTTCTGTATAAAATTCGAGTCCATCTTCAAGCGACACGACAAGTTCTTGTTCATCTGAATTTCTTGCGTCATGTAATTTTTGTTCAATTTCTTCAATCGAGACAATTCCTTTGTCTAGCAAGAATGGAATTATATGGGCAGCCTTTCTAACTCGTTTTGGTTCCCCCATTCCCGGCTCGAGGATATCACCGTCGAGGAAACTTGCTCTTACATCACTTTCATTTAAAAGAATATTGAGAGCACTGATACAAGTTTGGGAAAATTCTTTTCTTGTAGCATCCAGATCAGGACCATACGACTCAATTGTCATGTCGGGAAGTAATTCCGTAGGGAGATATAAAAGTAATCTTGCGTGATTAGGGTCAGAATTTATAAAAACGGATAGGGTAGAGTATAAATTTCTTAGTTCCCTCTCCGTGACTAAATTATTCTTAAATGCTTCATCAAAGGTCATTGATACATCCGGAACTTGCAAATATATTTGTTTCAACCCCATATGGACTATTTGTCTCTCCCCTAGTAGTTTTTTGAACTCAGGATTGTCGACAACCTCAATACCCAATACAGGTGTTCTTATACCTTCAAATATCTGTGAGCTAATTTGAGGCAGAACTTCTTCACCCTTTTCTTCCCATTCCTTCCCTTCTATATGTGACTTTTTATCTAAATCTATCATTTATATAGTTAATTTTAGCAGTCGCTGTTGTTTGGTATAAAATACATGAGCACATTAATTAGAAGCCAAGGAGGTAAAAATGGCCAGGTTCAAACGCGTTCTATTAAAATTGACCGGAGAGCTTTTTGGTGATGATGTAAGAGCCGGCATTGATTTTAATAAAGTAAAAATCGTAGCCAAGTATATTGCTCATCTGCGTCAGGTACACCAGACTGACCTTGCGATTGTCCTGGGCGGTGGTAATATCTTCCGGGGTAGAAACGTAAAAGACGATAATTTTGATCGGGCCCAGGCCGACAGTATCGGTATGTTGGGTACGATTATGAACGGCTTGGCACTTCAGGGGGAACTGGATCCTCTGGGTGTTGAGTCCAGAGTAATGTCCTCTTTGCGGGTTGACCAAGCATGTGAACCCTACATCCGTTTAAAAGCAATTCACCACCTTGATATGGGACGAATCGTAATTCTTGTCGGGGGTACCGGAAGACCTTTTTTTACCACTGATACAACAGCTGCCCTCTTGGCAGCCGAGCTAAACTGCGAGATTCTTTTGAAAGGAAGCAGTGTAGACGGGGTATATTCATCCGATCCAAAACTCGATAAAAATGCTCTGAAATACACCACCCTCTCGTTTCAGGAAGCTCTTGTTCGAGGGTTGATGGTTATGGACGATACAGCCTTTGCTGTTTGCAAGCGAGAGAAAATACCGGTGATGGTTTTTAATGTCGGAGATCTAAAAAACATCGAGCGGATCTTAAACGGTGAAAATATTGGAACCTTGGTAAGTTGATGTATCCCCGGGAAACCGGGGATTTTTTATTACAAAAAACCCGGGCAATCCCGGGTTTTTTGATTTAACTTTAGATACTTATTAGCGGACAAAGGTCTTTTCCTTGCGGACGATTTTCTTAGGACCCTTTTTAACTTTTTTGACTTTAACAACCTCTGCTTTGGGAGCATTCTTAACTTTAGGAGCTTCTGGGCGGACTTTTTCGTCTTTGTTTTCAACTGCTACCTCAGCCTTAGTTTCAACAATTTGAGGTTCAGAAACTGCAATTTGACCTTTCTTAACAAAGATATCTTTAATTTTGGTAGCTTTTTTACCGAGTAAGCCTCTTAAGTAGTAGAGTTTTGCTCTTCTAACTTTACCTTTTTTGATAATTTCAATTCCGGTAACTGTAGGGGTTTTAACAGGGAAGATCTTTTCGACTCCGACTCCACCGACAGCCATCTTGCGAACGATATAGTTTTTACCTTCACCATCACCACGGATAGCAATAACTATACCCTGGAAGGCCTGAGTACGGGTTTTGTCGCCTTCTTTGACGGTTTGAGACACTTTAATGGTGTCACCGACAGAGAACTCGATTTTATCTTGCCATTTGATTTGATTTGCCATTTTTGTTGATTTTTACTATTTATAACGATAAAAGCTCGTAGCACGAAAAGGCTTAGCTACGATGCTTGATTATAAACCATCGTAATAAACACGTGACGAGTACGTCAATTTTACCAGCCGTGAAGGGTTTTTTCCACCTTCGCTTCCAATTCGGGGGTGAAATCTATCTTGTAAGGGAGGGTAATTTTCTTGAGATTGTTCCCGGATTCAATGGCGACGATAATTTCGTGCTCACCCGGATGAGCTTTAAGCAGTTCGGAGACATCCTTCATTACTTCCTTCGGGGTACCGTTTTTGATAAAAATCTCATGAATCATGTCTACCGGGGTAGCCTTGGTATCGATTAAAGTCGCGGAATCGACTACTATCTGGAGTTTATCTTCCCGGTTGTCTACCTTACCTTTGATAATTAGAGGCGAATCCTCTACCCACAGAAGTGGATTCTCAGCATAAAGTTTTGGGAAAACCACACAATCAATAGACTTTGTGTCGTCTTCGAGAGTCACAAAAGCCATTTTTGAATTGTTTTTCTTTGTCATTACCAGTTTCATTCTGGTTATAACACCCGCCAAAGTGACTGTCTGATTAAGGTGAAGAGATTGATCCAGTTGATTTATTTTGTGGCTAATTTGATTAGCGACAATACGAACGATCTTTTTTACCGGATGATCGGTAAGATAAAAGCCGAGCAACTCTTTTTCGAGTTTTAGTTTTTCTTCAAGAGGCATTTCGGGAATATCGGGAAGTAGGTCGACCGAATTATCTACATGGGCCTCTGCGAACAACCCCACCTGACTACTATCCTTATTTTTTTGGAGCTTAACCTGATTATCTCTAAGGCCTGGTAAGGCAGCAATGAGCTGGGCCCGATTCCCCCATCGATCGAGAGCTCCGGCTTTAATGAGTGATTCGATTACTTTTTTGTTTACTTTTGATAGATCAACTCTACTGAGAAAGTTTGTGAAAGATTTAAAGTCTCCTGACTTTCTGGCCTCCAGAATGGCGGTAATTGCTGCAGCACCAACATTTTTTATTGCAGACAGTCCAAAACGAATTGCCTTACCGGTATTTCTTGCTCTGCCTTCAGGTAACCATTGATCTTCTTCGATATCAATTACGGTAAAGTCAGTCCTGGATTCATTTACGTCAGGAGCCAAAACGCGAACTCCCAATAATTCACATTCTGCGATAGATGCCACAATCTTATCGGTATCCCCTGCTTCGACAGACATCAATGCGGTCATATATTCGACAGGATAATGGGCCTTGATGTAAGCAGTCCAGTAAGCAACTATTCCATAAGAAGCAGCATGAGCTTTATTAAAACCATAAGCGGCGAAAGTTTCGATTTGTTTAAACAATTCCTCAGCTTTTTCCCTATCTATTCCTGAATGGTTGACACAACCGTCAACAAACTTCATGTGTTGACCTTCCATCTCGGCGACTATTTTCTTACCAATGGCTTTACGGAATTTATCGGCTTCTTCCCAGTTATATCCGGCAAGTTGAATAGCCATGAATAAAACATCATCTTGGTAAGTGATGATTCCATATGACATATCCAAGATTTTTTCCAAGCCGGGTACAAAATAAGTAATTTTGCTGGGGTCTCGTTTACGGGCAATATATTCCGGAATACTTCCCATAGGACCCGGGCGATACAAAGCGACCATGGCCATGATATCTTCGATGCGTTCCGGGTGAAGATCCATTAAATATTTAGTCATTCCTCCGCCTGCAAGCTGGAAGACGCCAAAGGTTTCACCTCTTGCCAACATCTCAAATGTTTCTTTGTCATCAAGGGGAACTTTTTTAATATTGATATCAATTTTATGTAGGGCTTCGACAATCTTAACTGCGTTTGCAAGGATTGTAAGATTTGCGATTCCTAAAATATCGAGTTTAATAAGCCCGACATCTTCACTGGCATGCATTTCATATTGGGTGATAATACGGGCACCGCCACCTGACTCTTGCTGAAGCGGAGTAAATTTAACCAGACTATCCGGTCCGACAATAACAGCAGCTGCGTGAACAGAGATATGACGTGCGTTTCCTTCAACTCTTTGAGCCATATCAAGAAGTTTTTTTACTTCAGGATCATTGTCTCTCATCTTGGTCAGTTCAGGAGTTATGTCTAAAGCCTTTTTAAGGGTCATGGGGAATCCTTGGCTACCTTCAGGAATTGTTTTACTAATCATATCTACCTTTGAGTAAGGCATTCCCATGACGCGACCAATGTCGCGAACCGCAGCACGAGCTTTCATTGTTCCGAAGGTACAGATTTGTCCAACTTTTTCTTTACCGTATGTATCGGCTAGATATCTAATCAAATCATCACGATGTATATCGGCCACGTCCAAATCAATATCAGGAGGCGAAGGTCTAAATGGATTTAAAAAACGTTCGAAAGGAAGATTGAAACGTAAAGGATCTACTGTCGTAATTCCCATACAATATGAAACAAAAGAACCTGCTGCTGAACCTCTTGTGTTTGTATAAATATCGACACTATTGGCGTAGTTTACGATTCCCGATTCAAGTAAAAAATATGGAGAATAACCTTTCTTTTCGATAATTTCCAGCTCGTAATCGAGACGAGTGGCTTGTTCGTTGGTGACTGAGCCAAATAAATCTTTGCATCCTTGATATGATCTTTCACGCAAAACTTCTCCGGCAGTTTTTCCTTCGGGAAGTGGGAGATGGGGAAAGTACCATTCTCCAAGAGTAATTTTGACATCACATCTATCAGCCAGTGTCTGTGTGTTTTCTATGGCTTCAGGCAAGTCTACAAATTCCTGACTCATTTCATCAGGAGATTTAAGGTAAAAATCTGGGGTGTCGATATAACGCATACGGTTAATGTCTGAAAGCATTTTCCCCGACTGGACACACACTAAAGCGTCTTGTGCTTGTGCATCATCTTGTGTAATGTAATGAGAATCATTGGTTGCGATTAGTGGTAACCCTAATTCTCTGGATAATTTAATTAGTCCTTCTTCGGCTTTTCTTTCATTCTGGTACATTTCCAAAAGCTTCGGCTTTATTTCCTGAGGGACCAAGGGGTTTTGTGCATATCTATCATAATGATGACGTTGCAATTCTATAAATAAATTTTTGGGTCCAAATATTTGTTCATATTCCTGCAATTCCTTCCTTGCTGCATCGTAACTTTCCTCGATCAAGAGTTTTTGAACTCTACCGGCCGGACATGCAGTTGTGGCGATTAGTCCTTTTGAATATTTTGCGAGAACTTCTTTATCGATACGGGGCTTGTAGTAAAACCCTTCCAAATTTCCGGTTGTGACTATTTGTAAAAGATTTTGATAACCCTCATATGTTTCAGACAAGAGAATCAAGTGATTGGAATCTTGTTTCAATTTATCGAAACGAGAGTTCTTTGCTACATATACTTCGCAGCCAATTATCGGTTTTATTTCTTCTTTGGTGGTTTTTTTATAAAACTCGATAGCTCCATACATTGAGCCGTGATCAGTAATTGCCAAATGTGTCTGACCAAATTCTTTTGTTTTGGCAACCAGCTTACCGATCTTCGACAAACCGTCAAGTAAAGAAAATTCTGTATGGACGTGGAGGTGGGTAAACTTTGGCATGTCAACTTTATCTTACGAGAGACTTAACAGATTGTCATCTCTAAACAGATAGAAGTTTTGTGACTATCTCATTTAAGGTTTTCGGATCCGCTTGCCCTTTTGTTTGTTTTAACGCCTGACCAACGAAAAACCCAAGCAGATTTGTTTTACCTGATTTGTAGTCGGCTACTAAATTTGGATTAGCGGAAATAATTTCACTGACAACCTTTTCCAACTCATCTTTATTGGTATTACCAACTTTTGTAAGTGATAAGTATTGAGATTTAACATCTTTTTCGGGATCGATTTTTCCATTTACCAACAGACTGGCAAGTTTGTTATTATCAATTTCGGTGTCGTTTCTGAATTCCAAAACCAGTGCCAACATCTTTTCATCAGACCAGATAATCTTAGCGAAGCGGTTTTCCACTCCAAATGACACAAGCTCTGAGATAACCTGATCCGGTAGTTGAGGAATTTCTTTTCTAATTTGTTCTACAACTTCATCTTCGATAATAAATGGAGGAATGTCCGGTTCCGGAAAATATCTATAATCTTTGGCCTCTTCTTTAGTTCTTTGTAAGTAGGTTACTTTTTTTACGGAGTCGTAACCTCTGGTGGTTTTGTTCGTAGGACTCTTTTCAATTCCAGTTTTTAAAAATTCATCGGTCTGCCTTTTTACCTCATACTCTATTGCCTGAGCCACAAAGTTAAAGGAGTTGATATTTTTTATTTCGGCAAGAGGTGTGTAATGCGTACCCGTTTCATCTTCGATACGTACGTTAACAGTTGGCTCAAGTCTCATTTGTCCTTTTTCCATGTCTGCACTGGAAACTCCAATTGTTTTTACAATCTCATGAATTTTCTTTAGGTATTCTTTTGCCTCAACTGAGGAAGACATATCAGGCTTAGAGACAATTTCCACTAAAGGAACCCCCGAGCGGTTGTAATCAACAAGAGTAACTTTTTCTCCATTTATAGTAGTGTGTTGGAGTTTTCCGGTATCTTCCTCTTGGTGAACACGTTCAATGCCAATTTCTTTACCTGAGTCTAAAATGACGGAACCGTTGGAACAAAAAGGTTCATCGTACTGACTAATCTGATAACCCTTAGCCAAGTCGGGATAAAAATATTGTTTACGGTCGAATTTACTAAGTCGATTTATAGAACAATTTAAAGCCAGACCAATTTTTATACACGACTCAATGGCTTTTTTGTTTGGAACCGGAAGGGCACCGGGTAAACCGAGACAAACAGGACATGTTTGTGTGTTTGGGGCTTTACCGAAATGATCGGCAGGACAACCACAAAACATTTTTGATTTTGTCTCTAACTCAACGTGAACTTCTAATCCAATTAAAGGTGTAGCTTTCATAACATTTTTTCTAAATCCGGAAATAACTGGAAATCGGTATTCTTTTGGAAGCAATGAGCAATCGATAATGCCTTGGCTTCCTGTAATTGATCTGTAGTGATTTGAAGTCCGATTGGAAGACCGTCGACAAAACCACACGGAACTCCTGCGCTAGCGAGTCCTGCAATAGAGCTGGCTTCCAATAAAACATCTTCCATTTCACCAAACATCGGTTGATTTTTGGATGCTCCGACTTTCAATGCCGGGCCGGGAGAGACAGCACCAATAATGGCATCGTACGTTTTGAATACTTCATTAAATTCTTCGACAATTTTGGTGCGGACGGCGAGCGCTTTCTTATAAAAAGCGTCGTAGTAACCTGCCGATAATGTATAGGTTCCCAACATTATTCTGCGTTTGGTTTCTTGACAAAAAGTATCACGCTTGTGACCAAAACGAATTCCATCAAAACGAGACAGGTTAGAACTCACTTCTGATCGCTGAATAACGGTATATACACCAATGGAATATTTAGGATCCAATAGAGAAATTTCATCGACCGTTGCTCCAAGCTGTCTTAATTTTTCGGCAGCACTTAAAACCAGATCTTTTACATCTTGACGCATTTCCGGAAGTAAATATTCTTTGACAAGTGCAATTTTAATTCCTTTTAAGTCTGATCTGTTTAATAGATCGGGGTAGTTTTCAACCAGAGCAGGAGCTGTCGTAGCATCGCGAGAATCTTTTCCGGAAATTACTTTTGTGATAATTGCAGCGTCTTCGACGTTTCTTGTAAGAGGACCGGGTGAGTCTGTTGAGCTAGCCATCGCTATACAACCATATCGGCTTGTACGCCCGTATGAAGGTTTGAAGCCTGTTACGCCACACCATGCAGCAGGCTGACGAATAGATCCGGCGGTTTCGCTTCCCAAGGCTGCAGTGGCCAAACAGGCAGCAACAGCTGCAGCGGATCCACCTGAAGAACCGCCCGGGAGATGTTCAGGATTCCATGGATTTAGTGTTGGACCAAAATCGGACGTCTCTGTACTACTACCGTGAGCAAAAGAATCCATGTTTGTTTTCCCAAGAAAAATTGCACCGGCTTCAATTAATTTCGATGTTACGGCAGATTCGTATTGGGGTTTGTAGCCGTTTAGAATATTTGAGCTGGCCGTTGTAACAATACCCAAAGTAAGGAAATTATCTTTAATCGCCATTGGAATTCCAAGTAGTGGGCGAGTAATTCCCTTTTCGGATATTTCTGCATCTATTGCTTTGGCTTGGTCTAAAGCTTTTTCGTTTAATGCCAGGTAGATATTAAGTTTTGGATTAATTTTTTCAATTCTATTTTGAAAATGTTTTACCAAATCTACACAGGTAAACTCTTTTTTAAGATATCCTTCATGAATTTGTTTGATGGTTAGTTCGTGGAGTTTCATCATATGATTTCTTCGGTAGTATCTGTATCAATAATGCGAGGTACAACAAAAAACCCATTGTGAGTATGTTTTGCTTCTCTTATTGCCATCTCTTGTGGCAAGATTCTGCTTTGATCGACAATGTCATCCCTTGTTACATTTGAGAGGTTGTTTACCTGGTAAGTTCCACTTACCTTAGAGGTGTCAATTTCGTTTAATTGGTTGACAACATCGATAGTTTTTGTGAATTGATCGGCAAAAAGCTCAACTTCATTTTCCTGGAGCTTAAGACTTGCCAATTTGGCGATTTTTTTTACGTCTTCCGGCGTGACGATTACCTTGTGCATTAAGTTGAATTTTAGCAGGAATTCACGAGCCTGCAAATTATATAATTGATCTATTAACTCTATTTCTCTCCCAGAAAATTAGGATTAAAAACGATTTTCTTATTTTTTATCTCATAAGCAATATCGCAAACATTATTCAGGAGATCGTGATCGTGGGAAATGAGTAAGATTGTTCCCGGATAATCAACCAGGAATTCTTCCAAGGCAGCGACAGATTTTAGATCCAGATGGTTTGTAGGTTCGTCCAATATCAAGATATCCGGGTTGGTATATAAAAATAGTGCCAGTTGTAGACGAGCTTTTTGACCACCGGAAAGCGTCCAAACCTTAGACTTCATCGTATGTTTGCTAAAGAAAAATTTTCTTAACACAGCAGCTGCTTCATAATCCGGAATTGGAAAGCGTTTGGTAAAACAGTCTATTGGTGTAGATTCTGAAGGAAGAGTTTCCAGATGCTCCTGTGAGTAGTAACCGTATTTTAAATTTTCTCCGGTTCTGGCAACGCCATTTTGAGGTTCAAGCTTTCCAAGTAGTAATTTAATTAGGGTAGATTTACCTGTACCATTAGGAGACACCAAAGCAACTTTTTCCCCTACTTCCATATATAGTTCAGCATTTTCAAAAATTTGGTTTTCAGGGTAAGAAAATGACATCTCTCTTACCATAATGGCCAATTTGTTTTTGATTTGTTTCCCGGAAACTGCGGATTTTAATTCTATATGGACATCTCTACTCTTAGGATCTTTGACCATTCCTGATTCAAATCTGGCAAGACGTTTTTCAAGTGCATGATAGTACTTGGCCATTTTTGGACCACTTGAGGCTCTAGCTTTGAATCTATTTACCAACTCTTTTAATCTTTTGTGTTCTTTATCTTGAACATGAAAGAGGTGTTCTAAGGAATCTCTTTCTTTATCGTATTCCGTCACAAACTTACCGTAACCAAAGTTGTAAGTTCTTATTTCATGATCCTCGACCAACCATGTATGGGTGGTGACTTTTTTGAGCAAATGACGGTCGTGAGAAATCATGATGATCAAACCATCAAAATAGGTAATTGCATTTGCTAACCACTCTTTATTATCTATGTCCAAATGGTTGTCAGGTTCATCCAAAAGCAAGACGTCATAAAGATTTGAATATATAAGATCGGAAAGTAATGCAATCTTTTTTTGCCCTCCGGACAATGTCGGGAGGGTATCAATTTCTTGCTGTAAATAACCTATGCGGACATCGCCACCCCAGTCGATTTTGCCACTATCCTGTTCTTCAAGACCTGCCAAAATTTTTAATAGAGTCGATTTTCCACAACCATTATCACCAATTAAGGCCACAACACCATTTCCCGAATGATTCAGGGAAATATCGTTCAACAGAGGCTGACTGTAGCTTTTCTCAAGCTTGGTAATCTTTAAGTTCATTATTTCTCGTACCGAGAGGCTTAGCACGCAACTGACATTTTATCAGGAAAAGGTGTTTGTACCAATAAAATGTAAGTATTTTTTACTCAATTACAACTTTGTTGTCTTTTAAGGTCACTGTGATTTCCTTACCCGGGACTAGCTTTCCTTCAATAATTTGTAGGGCTAGCTCATCCTCAATTTTATTTTGAATGATTCTTTTGATTGGTCTTGCTCCATAAATACGGTCAAACCCGATAGTGGAGATGTATTTTTCAAGAGAATTATCAAATTTAATGGAGAAACCTTTTTGCTCCAATCTCTTTGATAGTTGTTGTAACTGAATTCCTACAATCTTGGTTATTTGTTCTGGAGTTAGTCTCTTGAACGTAATCGTTTGATCAATACGATTGAGAAACTCAGGACGGAAATGTGACCTTAACACATCAAAGACCGAAGACTCAATGTCGATGTCCGACAAGTTTTCATCAGTAATGAATTCGCTACCGAGATTGCTTGTCATGATAATAACCGTATTTTTGAAGTTGACTGTACGGCCCATTCCATCGGTCAGACGGCCGTCGTCCAAAATTTGAAGAAATACACTGAATATTTGTGGATGAGCTTTTTCTATCTCATCAAACAATATGACCGAGTAGGGATGACGCCTTACTGCTTCGGTTAACTGGCCGCCTTCTTCAAAACCGATATATCCGGGAGGTGCACCTATAAGCCTTGCGACTGAATGACTTTCAGAGTACTCAGACATGTCAATACGGATTAGAGTTTTTTCGTCATTAAATAAATTTTCCGCTAGCGTTTTAGCCGTTTCTGTTTTTCCAACTCCCGTTGGACCTAGGAATAAAAATGAAGCAATTGGTTTGTTTTCATCTGCAATTCCTGCGCGGGATCTTCTGATTGCGTTGGCAACCGCTTTTATTGCTTTTTCCTGACCAATTACCCTCTTAGACATCGATTCCTCCAGATTAATAAGTTTTTCGGATTCCGACCCAAGTAACTTTGTAACCGGAACCCCCGACCAACGAGAAATTACTTTTGCCACATCTTCGCTATCCACTTCCAGCTGCAATACTCTTTCTTCAGGTTTGATACTTGCCCATTCGAGTTGTTTTTCAGCCAGTTGTTTTTCAAGTTTAGGAAGTTGGCCATACTTAATTGAAGCAGCATCTTCCAAGCGTATTTCCTTTTCCGACTGATCCAATTTTATCTTGGCCTTATCAATTTCAGACTGGATTTTATTAATTTCTTCGATTATTGCTTTTTGATTTTTCCAAGCTTTTTCAATCTTTTCGGCCGTAATTTTTTTCTCAGTTTTGTCTTTTTCTAATAATAGTCGTCTTTGTTTGGCTGTTTCTGATGACTCTTTCTTTAATGCAGCCAATTCAATATCAATTTGAGTGATTTTCCTTTGGAGTAAATCCAACTCGGCCGGCATTGATTGAATCTCGATTTTTAAGGCTGAGGCAGCCTCATCTATTAGG
>Ga0172375_10009485_pt1 | contig 12835 bp, 11 predicted proteins | sample LakKiv1m_FD_114537 | JGI IMG/M metagenome (GOLD analysis project Ga0172375, IMG submission 114537) | Freshwater microbial communities from Kabuno Bay, South-Kivu, Congo - kab_092012_11.1m | ecosystem: Environmental > Aquatic > Freshwater > Lake | place: Democratic Republic of the Congo... | reverse complement strand
TGGGCGAAGTGGGTTTCTTCGACGTATTTGGGAATCTTATGGTTGCCTTTTACGCCAGAGAAACTCATCACTATTCCACTTGCGGTATTGTTTCAGAAACTCATTTTCAAAAAGTAACACGCGGTCATCATCGCTATAAACGGTTTCAACGCAATAATGCTCTACATCGTAATTAACAATTTTGCAATAGCAATAAGCAACTAAACATTAAGAGGTGAAAGCATGAAACAAAAACTATGGGGATTGTTGATATTCATTTTTGGTTTTGCGATGAGTTTCTCCATCGCACCTGTTTTCGCAAGTGGACTCGATTCCGTGACATCAGTATTGGGCGTTGATTTGACGCAATCCTTACTCGCAGGTGGATCGGCGGCGATGACAACGATAGCGTCGTTGCTCGTCATCTTTCGCAAGGTCAAAGGGCAGGTATCGACGCTCGGCGTAAATGCGGACGCGTTCCTTGCAAATATGAAGGACAAACTCGACAAAGTAGTCAAGGGCGAAATCACGCTGACGCAATTCGTTTCTGATTCGCAAACCGTCATCGCTGATATGAGCAAAGTTTTCACAAACGCCATTGCGGCCTTGCGAGCGGAAAACGGTGCGCTGAAAGATGAGATAACGCTCATCAAAGAGCAGTTCCCGATATTCGTGCAGTTGGCGAAGGACATCAAGGAAACCGAGCAGAATACAACGAAAATGTTGCAGATTGGTTTTGGAAACTTGAAAGAGCTTGTCGCTAACGGCTACGCAAAAGAAATCTCACTAATCGGCAAGGTGACCGACGATGAAAGCAAAGGTTAAGATTGCGCTGTTGAAACTGTTTGGACTATCGCTTACGGTAGTTCCTGTTTTGGCTGTCATTATTTCAAAGTGGGAAGAATATACCGAGCCGATTCCCGAACAAATCATTCCAGCGACAATCAAACTATCAGCTGGCGCTGTTGTGGGCATTACGATCGCAGGGTTTGCCGCGCTTGGAAAATTGAAACTTCCGGGTGGTTGGGTGTTCTTGGGTTTGATGTTCGGCTTGGCATGGGCGCTTGAACCGGTCATTCACGACTTGGTGTTGTTTCTCGGCATCGCTTTTGCCGGTGCAACCGCAGACCATGTCTTCATACAAGGTGTGGTCAAGACGATGGAAGAAACGCGCGTGATGGACAAGCAGGCAAGGATAACGGCATCCGCAATCAAGGAAACAAATAGCACAATCGGGAGGGTATAATGGAAGAAGATAGAATCGCAAAAATGCGATCATTCTTTCTGAACAATCTCGGTTTTATTCTCGTCACGTTCACAGTGTTGATTTACTTGTTTTATGGTTTGGTGACGCTGGACGAAACCGGAAAAACAGTCAAGGAAATCATCATCGACTCGGCGGTCATCTGGGTTGTCGGGTTTACGATAGGAAGAATGTTCGAGTATCAAGGGCTATTGCAAGGTGAGAAGACGGATGCCGTAAGGCGCACAAGAGAATTGCACGGCAACGTCACAATCGCAATATCGCCCGATATTGAGTATTTAGATATGTGGTGCGAAGAACAGAACGAACTCGCGCTAAAAGTCGGCAGAACGCAGTATTTGAGCGATTCGGGCTTGAAATACGATGCTTTCTTTCGTAAGGACGGCACGATCATCGACGAGGCACTGTATATACCGAAGTCAGAGAACAAGATCATCGAGCAGCGGAACGTCGCTAAACGCAAAGCAATCGACAAAGCCGTGAAATGCAAAATCACGCTGTTATCGACGAATTCCCTAACGACATCGTATGCGTCAAAGCGATATGATCCGTATGATTTTGGCTTAACGAAAGCGGAATACACAACGCGGTCGTCGTTGTCGGGTGCAGGGCAAAAGGTGTTTCTCGGCATCGCATTTGGAATGGTCGGCATCAAACTGATCGAGGACTTTGCGTGGGGTTATCTCATCTATACCGGCATACAGGTTGGCGTGTTCCTACTTCTTGGCGCTATTCTGATGATGAAAGCATACTTTTTCGTTACGGAAACGCAACGTGAAAACACGATTAAGAAAATCAATAATCTTGAGAAGTTCAAGAATACCGATAAAACGAAATATAAGGAGTGTGTGGAACATGGCGAACACGAATCCGTTAGACTTCTATCAACGCACGTTGAGGAAACCAGCAACGCCGAAAGCCAAAACCCCGGCAACGGTGCAGCAACCAACACAGCAACCGAACAACTTTGAACAGTGGTATCTCACACAGGTCGAGCAGCCGTTCGGCGGTTCTTTAGTGCAGGCTGAAGTAATGGATGAAACAAGACCAACACGAGGGAAGATGGAAATAAACGGCACTAACACGTTGCCAGAAGGACAGGCACTGTATAACCTTTACGGCGAGCAACAGAGCGCTGGAAACGCGTATCAGCAAGCATTGCCGCAAGTGAATCGTCAAGAAGACTATCTAAACCAAGCGGCGGCTATCAATCAGCAACGCCTTTATAAGTATCTGAAAATGACGAGTGCCGCACGCGGTCAACAAATATCAAGCGGCGATATGATACAGGCGATGGCGAACTATCAGAACTTGTTAGGGAACATCTCGGCCACCGCCGAAGACCAACTTGCGACAAACCAAGAGCAATGGTATGGTATGCTTTACGATACAATGGGTGAGAAACTTCAGTATATGCAAGTTGATCCGGAAACCGGCAATTACTCGTTCGATGATTGGAACAAATTGTGGAAGATTTACGAGCAAAATAAAGGCAAGATAAGTGAGGAACAACAGGCATACCTTGAGTTTTACCTGCAAAACATCGATCACGGCGTTGAAACAGAAACAACAGCCATAGCCAGCCAAACGCTGAAAGATTTTGTTAATAAAGCAAATACTACAATGACTTTCAACGGTGTCGAATATACCCGCCAAATGTCGATGAATCGGATACCGACCAGGGCGGAGGATGCCGCCAATAACTTTGTTGATGGTGACTATTTCAAAGATGACAAAGGCAGGGAATATGTTTACTACAACAAATATCTGCGTAGGATAAAACCAGTAGAATAGCAAGGGGGTTTGCAGATGAACCGAGCTGAATGGGAAGCGTTGCAAATCGCACAAGCGCAAGTAAAACCGGCAGAACCATACCAAGTCGGCAAAACGTTTGTCGATGTTTTTGGCAACGTTTTATATAGTGCTCTAAAAAGTTTGGAAGGCATATACGATTTAGGTGCAACGGCTGTCGGCGCTGTCGGCGGCCTTTTTGATAAAGAGTTCCAAGACGAAATGAAAGAGCATATCGCATACGATTGGGTTGGGCAAAACATCAATCTTGATTTAGAAGAATATGCAGAGGGTTCGCTTATCTCAAGGATGGGCGAGAAAGGTCAGAATATCGTTAGAGGCGTCGCACAGGGCATTGGGCAAATGCTTCCGTCAACCGCTGTAAATATGTTGTTACCGGGCGCAGGTCTTGCGACACTCGGCGCGTCCGCAGCAGGCACGGGCGTAGAACAAGCGTATCAAGAAGGCGCGACCTACGGCGAAGGCGCAGCGTATGGCATCTTGACAGGCGCGGTAGAAATGGCAACCGAGAAACTAACGGGCGGGTTTACGAAAGGTGCGTTCGGCAAAGGATGGTTGGACGACGCTATTGATGCAGCCATCGGCAAGGTCAGCAAATCGGCGTTGTTTAAGTTCGCAATGACCTTTGCGGAAGAAGGTTTTGAGGAAGTTCTCTCTGCGGCGGTAGAGCCGACACTACGCACGATTTATCAAGAGGGCGCATATAAGGAAACGTTCACAAAAGAACACGCCGAAGAAATGCTTTACGAGGGTTTGGTCGGCGGTTTGACTGGAGTTGTTTACGGTGGCACGATCGGGCAGATTGGCATAAAGACACGGAATGCTGCGGAATCGGCGCAGGAACTTCGCTCGATCGAACAAAAGCGCACGCAGTTGTGGGAAAAGGGCAAGTTGGACGACGCGCAAACCTTGAAACTTGATGCTCGGAAAGAAGCCGTGCAAGTCGAATTGAAGAAACGGCTTGGGAAATTGGCGGACAAGAAGAAAACGAACTTGATCCGGCAGTTTGAACTTGACATCGACGAAACAGGCGAGTTTCGGGAATATAATGCCGAAGAAGGGTATAACAAGAACGCATATTCCGCCGCGTTGCACGGCAAAGAATCGGTGATAACACACAAGCCGATAACGACGGAATTGACCGACGCGCAGAAAACAGTCATTGATACGCACATGAAACTGAATAAGGTCGCTCGCACGAAAACAAACATCGTTATTGCGGAAGACGCCGGGATGGTTGACGGCCAAAAAGTCGGTGCGTTTTATGACAATACCACGAAAACAATCTATGTAAGCAAAGACATATCAGACACGGAAGCCGCGAAGTTCAAAACGATTCACGAAGTCACGCACTCGCTGGAAAACTTGGGCGATTCCGCGTTCATGCAATATAAAGAATCCATCACCAAAGCGTTGATGGAAAGCGAAGCGGTCAAAGCGAAACTTGGCTCGGAAAAGTGGATGAAGTCGATCGAGCAACGGTATGCGAAACAGTTGGAAAACAAAAGCGAAACCGAGAAACACTGGATTCTCACGACCGAATTGGCGGCGGAGTTTGCGGAAAAACTTTTCAGCGATGAGAAAGTCATCACGAGATTGACACAGGAAAACCGCACGCTCGCTCAAAAGATTTACAACAAAATCAAGAACTACATCGAGTATTGGAAATCCTTGCAAGGAAAATCCGCCGAAGAAAAGGAATACCTTGCGTTTTTACGCAAAGCCGAAACACTTTACAAAAAAGCTCTCGACGAATCCGTAGGTGGGGTTGACCTCAAAACCGTCCGTAAAATCGGCGAACTCACGGACGAAATCGAGAAAAGCGAATCGACCGACGATACAAGGAAGTCCATAGACAGCGACGGCATCCGCTATGCGTTAGAGGACTTTGGAGAGAAAATCGGTGGCGCTCGTAAAGATGTTTGGATGGCAAGAGGTTTGGAATCGGGCGACCTGACTTATTTGAATGATGCCGAAGCGGAAAAATATATCAAAAAAGATTATGTCTGGCGTCCGATAAATTATAAGAAACTATTTTCTGAAGGCACAGAGCGCGGAACGCTTTATTTATACAAACTAACGCGCGATTCGATACCTACAACGCTTTATATTAGTAGCAAAGCATCGCAAGATGTCAAACAACAAAAAAGGGCAATTTATGTTGACACTATAAACAAAATCAAGAACGGGATCGAGAAAGTAAAGACTGCCGACGACTTGGCAAAATTGCGTGATGAGATATTCGTTGAACCGGGTTATTTGGTAAAGCAAGGCGATCGGTATTCTACTACGTCGCTGTTTTATGATAATCCGGCACTTGACGTTGCGCTATTTAATAATTGGAATAGAACAATCAAAATGTTTGATCGTTTGGATGCGTGGGCGCAAAAAGAAAAAATTGGGTTAGGAAGTGTCGAGAAAAAATTAGCCGATTACAAAATACATCAAAACGAAGATGGCAAATACTACTTATTCAAAAAATCTTGGGGGAATTCGTATTCGCAAGTATCGGATATTGGCTTTGAAAACGAAGATGTTGCTAACAGTATCCTGCGGATGGCGGTTGAAAAAGAACAAACAGCAAAGCAAGTAAAGAGAAAAGAACGCATCGTGCCGCCGCAGCTTAAAACCATCAACAGAAAGGGCATTGACTATCGCTCAAACAAAAACGTCATCGGGGATGATTATTTATCTGTATTCAAATTCAGAGGTGGAGAATTCGGAAATTGGTTGAGCGAACTTGATCGGCAAACATCATTGAACTATGGGTATGATGCTTTGATGGATTTGGCAGACGCATTGAACATATCAAGAGAAGGAATATCATTGAATGGGGATTTGGCGATTGCTTTTGGTGCGCGCGGTCAAGGGTTATCAAGCGCGGCAGCGCATTACGAACTTGAAAGACGCGTTATCAATCTAACAAAGATGAATGGCGCTGGTTCGTTAGCGCACGAGTGGTTTCATGCAGTAGATCATTATATTGCGGGAAAAGACAGCAGGTCGCTCATGTCGCAATTAAGTTCATTTGATGAAAAGATACCAGCGAAAACGCGAACCGCTTTGCAAAATGTTATTGCTGTTATGAGATATAATGAGCGGTTGCAGACCGCGACAGAGATAAATGCTGGGAAACAGCGAGTATATGAATCGGCAAAAAGGGTGGTTGACCGCGCGTTTTCTGATTACTTCACAAATTACTTTGAAGTAGATAAAACGCCAGAATGGCTGACGGCCTATGGGAAAAACAGACGAAACGCAACCGCAGAAGAAAAAGCAAAATATCAAACGCTTAAAAAGCGAGTTTATGAAGGTGATGCAGAAGCGTGGGTTGAGTTGGATAAATTAAGGAAAACAGTATTCAATAAACAAATACCACGCAGTGATAGCACGGCAGCATCATATACATTTACACAGATATATTATCAAATACCTCAACTTGATATTAAAAACAAGCAAGCAGCATACGGAACACAAGAAGCGCCGACCGTGAGAGAAATGACGGAGTATTACAGAAACTCGAAACGCATGGACGAGATAGCGCAAAAAGATGGCGGGTATTGGGAATCGGCGGAAGAAATGTTGGCGCGGGCTTTTGCAACATATATCCACGACAAGACCAGCGGAAACAACGACTATCTATCGGCACACGCAGAAGCGATGGTTGCGTTTGACGTAGGAAAAGATGAAGAAATATATGTCTTAAAAGCATACCCGGAAGGTGAAGAAAGGGCAAAGATAAACAAGGCATTTGATGTATTATTTGACGCGATGAAAGCAGATGGCTATTTTCAAGAGTTTGCCGGAGTTAGACCGCTTCAAATTATATCGTATCGTTCGACAGACAAAGGTGAGAGCGGTCAGACGTTGTTTACGCAAGAACCGATGACGGAAAGAAAAGAGCCGCAAATCAAAGAGGTCATCAAGGAAAAAGAAACATCAGAAATGCCGATGACACCAACAACCGAGTTTCATTCAAAGCCAACACAGATAGAATTGTTTGGCGAAGACAAAGCGGTTCAACTGTCGTTGTTTGATGACAACACACGTTTTTCGATCATCTCCGCCGATGACAAGACTGTTTACGACGAGCGCGCTATCAAAAAGGCGATGGCAGATTCAATCGCCGAGCAGTTGCGGTTAGGCAATCAAGAATATGGCGATTTGACGGAAATGGCAGCAAAGGATCTCGCAAAGTTGATAGATGAAGAACTGCGCACGTCGAAAGACAAGCAAGCGACTGCACGCAAAATTGCGGAGTTTATCGTGCAGAACGCCGTCGTCGAAAATGCAAGCGACATAACAGGCGCAACGGCGGAAGATTATCGGCTTTACAATACGCTGAAACAATACAAGCAACAGTTCAATCTCGACGGCATCAAGGAAGACGTAAAATACATCTTTGGCAAAGACTCGTCTGTTTTTTGGCAATGGGGAAAGCGAAAAGGCACGCAAGGTTTATCGCCAGACGTGATCGCGCAGGAATTAAAGGATGAAGGCGTGCATATCGACGCCATCAACCCTGCGGACATATTCCAAGACTTTGTAAGAATGTATCGCGAGGTATCGGACGTTGTGAACAAGCGCGTCAAGGACACGAAACGCACGATTGCCGCGAGCCAAAACGGTTTTATGGTCGATATGATTGTGAACGATTTGGCGAAGGACATTCTCAACGCAATGGAAACGCATAACCGCCCGGCGATGGCGGATAACGTCATTAAAGACAAAAACAAGCAAATAAAGGCGCTCAATAAAGACATCAAGAAGTTATCGGATGAGATTGTCAAGCTTGAAAACGAAGTAGGCGAACAAACGGAGAAAAGCAAGCAGATGCGCGCCGATTTGTGGATGATGCAACACGATTATTCCCGTCTAAACATTGAACTCGCCGAAAGCAAAGGTAAAGTCCGCACGCTTGTCGAGATTGTTGACGAAGCCAAAGCGGACATCCGCCGTATCTCGAATAAACTTTACGACGCGCAACGGAAACATAGAGCCGAGATGGCGATGTTTGAACGCATTGACAAAATCAAGAACTTGCAGAAATACGCCGGGTCGGGGATTAAACTTGCGGACGAAGTCGTTGCGTTGGTTAAATTGCTTCAGAAAGGCAAGACGTGGCGCGGAAATATATCACCGAGAATAAGAGAAATCATGCGGACGTATGCGAGGACAACCGACGGCAAGCCGTTATATGACATCTTGCTGAAAGACGAGAATCCGCTCGCAACCGAAATCCAAGCCATTGCTAACAACGAGGGCGATTTAAGTTTGGACGAAATCAGAAGTCTAACGGCTATTTTCGATAACTTCGTCCATGCCGTGAACGAATATGATCGCGTTTTCTTTGACGGCAAGAAACAATCGGAAAAAGAAATCGCAACGGTAGCGGTGACGGAAACGACCAAGACCGTTCCATTCAGGCAAGACGCGTTGTCAAAAGCGTGGCGCAAGTTTGATAATTGGCTTGAAGCACCTTATTGGCGGTTTGCGAGATTGAGCAACTACGACGAGAGCGGATACATGGCAAAGATGTTTTGGGAACTTCGCAACGCCTTGAACAAGCGCGACGAGTTCAGCATGAAAGTCGCACAACACTTCAAGCCGTTTTACGAGAAAAACCAGAAGCTCGTCGATTCATGGCGCAAAAAGATAACGGTAAGCGGTATCGAGATGTCGAAAGGGCAAGCGATGGCGTTGTATCTTTCGGCTTTGCGTGAGCAAATGCAAGGGCATTTATACAACCGTAGCACGACAGAAATCATCGACAAAGACATTATCGTCACGAAAAAAGGCACAATCAAACTCACAGATGACACCAGAGCCATAAAATCGACGCGTGACGCATTTGATTATGCAACTGAAGTCGAGATAACGGAAGAGTTTGTCAACGGCCTACTCGCCGAATTCAACGCAGAAGAACGCGAGTTTTTGAGATTGACGTATGACTTCTTCAATAAGATGTCGGCGGACGCGAAAACGCAAACCGATATGGAACTTTACGGCATCAAGGGCGAATTGGAAAAACATTACTTCCCGATCCGCGTATCAGATGATCAAATCTTTAGAAAAATTGGCGATGCGAAACCGTTTGCGGCTTTGTTTACGGTTTACAATCCGTCGTTCACGAAAAAGACCGTGCAAGGTGCAAAAAACATGGTCGTCATCGAGAACATCACGGATGTCATCGCACGCCATGCAAGACAGATGGCGGACTATTACGGCTTTGCGAACACACTCAAGACCTATACGAGAATATGGAACGCCAAGACCGAAGACGGCACGTTGCGGCAAACGGTGGCAAAAGTCGATCCAGAGTTCGAGCGATACGTCGATAAGTTGTTTAAGGATATGCAGAATATGCATCCGGAACGCGAAGGGTTTGACAAGTTTATTTCCAAAATGATGGGTTGGGGTGCGACAGCCGCGCTCGGCGCAAATCCGAAAGTCTGGGTAAATCAGATGGTTGCGTTGTTCTCGGCGCATGGCATCGGTTTTGATTACGGAACGTTGCTTCGCGGATTGAAACAAGCACTCAAGCAAAAAGGCGATTTCTCAAAGATGTTTGAACACTCGCCGTTTCTTTATGCTCGGTTCAGCGACGGTTTCAATATGGCATCCGGTGCGATGCTCGAAAGCAAACGGATGTTTGGAAAAATCAGTAAACTAACAGAATTGACACTTGTGCCAATCGAATATATGGATAAATTGATGATTGCCGGTGTATGGAACGCAGCGCTGATCCAAACAAACAACGACTACGCCAAAGCCGCCGAATTGACACAAAGAGCGGTCATCATTACGCAACAAAACTTTACGCCTTTATTTCGTCCGTCAATCCTGCGATCAAACAGTTCATTGCTACGAATTTCAACGATGTTCATGTCAGAGCCGTTTCAAATCTTCTCACAGTTGTTCGGCGCAATCGACAAATGGCGCACGGCAAAGTATCTGCTCAAAAACGCCACGGCAGCCGAAGAAATGCAGAAAGCCGAATCGCTAATGACGGAAGCGAGAAAGAATAGCAAGTTTGCGTTCACGACCGTAACGGTCAACCTCGTGCTTCTCACGCTGATCGCACAAGCGTTTCAATGGATCAAAGGCAAGCGCGACGAGGAAGAAACGTTCGCACAGGAATTCGGCAAGGAACTGCTTGACAATTTCATCGGCATCTTTCCGTTCTTGCGCGACGCCTATTCGCTCATCGAGGGTTACGACGTGACGAACATGGCTTATACCGGGCTGACGAACATCACAAACGCCGCAACGGAAATATTTACATCATTCGGCGATGCGGTTCAGGGCAAATACCAAAGCGGGCAAGAGATACGCGCAGGTATTCGCAAAACGATAATCGGCTTGTCGCAGACGTTCGGCTTACCGGTTAGGAACATCGAAGCGTATATCAAGGGTATCGCCGAGAAGGTGTCGCCGAGTTTTGGTGAGAGATACGAGTCGTGGTTTTGGAAGAAATCGGATGCGGAATATCAGAAGATATTGGACGAAGCAATCGAGAAAGGGCAAGATCGGCTCGCTGACACGGTTATCGACTTATTGGTAGATAGACGCATACCCGGCAACAAAAACGCAGCACGGGCGGAAATCAAGCGTCTGTATGCGAAAGGCGAGCAAGTCCTGCCGCCAATCATCAACCCGACGATCACGCACAACGGCGAAGAAATCACGATGAGCGCAAGGGATTACAAGCAATTCGCGGAAACCTATTCGCAAGCCGACCATGAGATTGAAACGCTCGTAACGTCGAGAACATATCAACTGATGACCGATGCGGAAAAAGCAGTGTCGCTCAAATTGATGTATGACTACTACTTCAACCTTGCCAAGTCGGAGTTACTCGGCGAAGACACAAGCAAGATGCTCGCACTCGCCAAGACAATGCCGTTGCAAAAGATGATTGTGACGCTGGCGAAAACAAAAACGCTCGAAGCGAACAAGGACAAAGAAGGCAAGTCAATAACAGGTTCACGCAAATACAAGGTTCAGCAAGCTCTCGTCGGACTATACCTCACTCAACGACAGCGCGACGAGATAATGAAGTATTTAGGTTATGCGGTATAGAAAGGGCGGTTATATGAAAAAGTTAGTCATTGTTGTGTTGCTGATGTTTCTCGGCATCGGAATTGCAGGGTGTTCTAAACAGGAAGAAGTCAAGGTTGGGTTTGTTAGCAACAGACCAAATTCAATTATGATAGTTTATGTGAAGGCATATAATCGCAATTTTGACAGTTCAAACAGATACTATCACTTTCAAGCGGGCGGGTATGTTCAAACACCAACAGTAAGCATGGTTGACTTATATTACACTTTCACAGGATGGTCGCAAAGAAAACAATGCGATGTTTTATGGGATTTTCAGCACGACACCGTCAATCAAGACCTCACATTATATGGTTGTTGGATTCCGAAAGAATAACGACAGTGCGATGCAATTATGACACATTTAGGTTATACGGTATAGAAAGGGCGGAAACGCTCTTTTTTTTTGCGTGTCAAAAACAATTTATAAAAAAAACAAAAAAAGTTGTTGACAAAGCAAAAGCGGTTTAGTATAATGATAGTGAAGGGGGTGGACTAATGTTCAAATTCGACGCAAACAAAGTAAACCAAATCCGCATTGAACAGCGGTATAAGGTCAAAGACATTGCGAAAACATTGGGTTTGTCGGCGGTTCAAACGTCGGCTAAACTTAACGGCAAGGCAGATTGGCGAGCAAGTGAAATTACAAAAATATCAAAACTTTTCAATGTAGCGCCCGGTGAGTTCTTTACTGAAATCAAATCATAAAGGAGGTTCACAATGACAATACTAATGCAACGCAAGGAAATCGACCGTATCAGAGCGAGAAACGATTATAGCAAATACGTCAGCGACATGGACATCGCAGAAGACGTATTGGCTGCGTATGAGCGCTGTGGCACGGATCGGTTTCCTTTTTGCAACTGCGAGATCGTTGCAAGAATGCAAGACGGCGACACCGTGTTCGAGGTAGCGCAATGATACATTCAAACGGACTGTCGCTATCGGTGAATTGGATAGCGGAAAGCAAGCCGGAGAAATACGACTACTGCCTGAAAGACAACGCCTTCAACGCAATATGTATGGATAGCGTGCGCGCGATGAAAGCTGGCTATACGGCCTACGTCTTCACGCATGAGCAGGCGCAAACCGTCATTGCCAAAGCGCCGTTCGAGGTCGCAATGACAGAAGACGATTTTTGTATCGCATTAAGGAGAGTGAAAGCGTGATTCAAACCAAAGACACCGGTTTATACGAAGCCAAAGACACGCAAGGCAACACGCACGTTGGCAGACGGTTCATAACGAACGGCAAAGTCTTCATCGTGAAGTTCAAGGGAACGAGCACGATTATCGTGCAGGTTATTCCCGCGACAGTTAAAGGAATCAAACTATAATGGTTATGAATGGTTTGAGGAAGGAGAACCGAAATGAAAAAATATGATGAACAAGGGAACTTGATTTACAAGTCAGGAAAAGGTTACAAATACTGGTATGATTCACAAGGAAACATGATGCACTTCAAAAATTCGGACGGGTACGAATGGTTCAGGAAGGAGATATAATGGACAAACTCTACAAAGTCGCAAAAGCGCACACGCAATACAAGACCGCCGACGGTTCGCGAGTTCCCGGAGTCACAACGATACTGTCAGTATTGAACAAGCCTGCGCTCGTGAAGTGGGCAAACAATCTCGGACTACAAGGAATCGACTCATCGAAATACGTTGACGCAGCCGCA
>Ga0172375_10009484_pt1 | contig 12836 bp, 8 predicted proteins | sample LakKiv1m_FD_114537 | JGI IMG/M metagenome (GOLD analysis project Ga0172375, IMG submission 114537) | Freshwater microbial communities from Kabuno Bay, South-Kivu, Congo - kab_092012_11.1m | ecosystem: Environmental > Aquatic > Freshwater > Lake | place: Democratic Republic of the Congo... | reverse complement strand
CCGCGAATGATTACGCAAAGGCAATGGGACAAAAGGAACCACTTCTAGTAACAACTGTTAAGCCAGAAGGAACTTTAAGTCAACTTCCAATTGTTTCTAGTGGCGTTCATTTCTCTCATTCTCCATACTACATCAGAAGAATTAGAGTGAATGCAAATGACCCAGTTATCAAGGTTTGTGAGGAATTGGGATATGATATTAAAGCCGAAAATGGGCAAAATATTAACAACTGTAGAACGAAAGTAGTTGCCTTCCCAGTTCAAGCACCTAGTGGAAAAACTAAATATGATGTGAGCGCAATTGAGCAACTTGAAATTTATAAAATGTTTATGGAATACTATGTGGACCATAACTGTTCTATTACTGTCCATGTTCGTGATGAGGAATGGGATGAGGTTGAACAATGGATGTGGGATAATTGGGATGATGTAGTGGCTGTCTCCTTCCTGTCTCTTGATAATCACTTCTATGAACAAGCTCCATATGAAGCAATAACAGAGGAGCAATATAAAGAAATGGTAGATGCTACACCTAAGTTCGTTCCTAGTTTAATTAAGAAGTATGAACTTGAACAAATGGATACTGATGTTTCTGATGACCCTTCTTGTGCATCTGGAGCATGTCCAATAAGATAAATAAATGAAATGAAAGGTGATAATTATGATTCATATAGATAATATAGAGGTAATGAATTTTAAAGGCGCTTTTAGAGGAATGAGAAACCCTTTAGAAAGTTGGAGACAAAACGATAGTAAGTTTGTAATTTGTGATTATAATATGTTGGAAGATTATGTTAGTGATTTCTTAAATGAAACATATGAAGAATTTAACTCTTTTGAAGAAGATAAACAAGACCAAATGTTTGATGAATTATTTGACAATTCTATTATTGGAACAGATGATATGTTTGTTAATGCTGTTCTTTTAGGTAACAAAGATTTAAGTTTAGCTCAAAAGCTAATTTTAGGTGGTACTGACCATAGTAAATTTATGCGTCAAATTTTTGTTAGTATGGATATTAATGCTCCTCTCTATTGGTGGAAAGAACTTGACCAATATCGTATAGGATGCACTACTAATTCAGAAAGTACCATGCACAAACTTGCTACAACTCCAATTCGTAGGTGTTGTTTTAGTTTTCAAGAACATTTAAGTGAAGATGCTTCAATTATTGCTAATTTGGAATTTTTACGACTAAAGTATCTTGAAACAAACAATAAAATGTATTGGCAAGCATTAGTTGAAAGACTTCCAAGCTCATGGAATCAAATGAGAACCTGGACTGCCAATTATCAAGTTTTAAGAAATATTTATTTTTCAAGAAAGAATCATAAACTTTCTGAATGGATTACTTTTACTAAGATGATTGAAGCACTTCCATACGGCAAAGAATTAATCACTATTACTAAGGAGAAATAAAATGACTATTGAGTATAAAGTAGATTACAAAAATAAAAAAGTAGTCGCCATTGGTAAAAGTGATTATGGTAAGGTCTACAGGGCGGTGGCAGTCTGCCGCCTTGGAGATACTTTTGATGTTAATGTGGGAAAGAAAGTTGCTAGATTAAAGTTAATGCTTAAGCAATTGAGATTAATTAGAGCCAATACTGATGAGGCTTTACAAGAAAATTTAGCAAAAACTGACCAACTCATTAATCGGCTAGATAAGAATAATGAAAAACAAAGAAAGATTCTAGAGGAGTTAGGTACATTCTAATGGTAGAATTAAAGAGAGTAACAGAAATTTATCGCGTAGATACTGAAGAGGCGGCGGCTGAACTCATTGAAAATTTTAAGTCAAAGGCCGGAAAGGACGGATATGATTTAACAAAGTACGAGAGTAAGTATCGTAATAAAAAGTTAAAAGGAGAAATCGTTGATAGTTGGTATACAGTAACTATTCAAAAAGATTTTACGGTGGAGTAAATGGATAGTCAAACCGAAGTAATGGGACTTCTTAGTGAAATTCTCACAATGGATGATAAGATTCTTGAAGATGGTTTTGAGCAATTAATAGAAATGTTTGAAGCATCCACAACTCTTCAACAATCCAAAATGCAAAAGATAGCCCATTGTAGAGCAAACAATCTTACTGAAGATGATTTAATTCAAGAGAATAATGATGTTGAGTCTTCTTTCGTTGATTTGGTAAAGGAACTTTCTCCTATCAAGCAAAAGTTTCTCAAGTATTTACTTGATGCGTCAGTAAAAATTAATAATGCAATTATTGAAGATGGTCTATACTCAAGAGCAAAAGTACGTGTTCAAATTTTAGAACACAATGAGCAACTTCCATCTTATGCACATGAAATTGGAGACAGTGGGTTAGATGTCTTTGTAACAGAAGATATTGAAATTCCATCTAATTCAGTTGTTATGGTTCCAACTGGAATCAAGGTTGCTATTCCTCTTGGTTATGAATTACAAGTAAGACCAAGAAGTGGATTCTCTGCAAAGGACGAAAATGTATTCTTAATGATTGCTAATAGTCCTGGAACCATTGATGCAAATTATAGAGACGAAATTAAAATTTTAGTTAAGAATTTTGGACTATTTCCAAGAACTCTAACAAGAGGAACGAGAATTGCTCAACTTATCTTAGCACCAGTTATCAAACTCGAATGGATTGAAGTTCCAGATATTAATGCTTTCCCAACTGACAGAAAGGGCGGTTTTGGAAGTACTGGAGTGTAATATGGGCAAATTAAGTATGGACTCAATTAAAACTGAGTTAACACTAAAACAGTGGGTACTTCTAAGTAGTGATTATAAAAACTTAGAAAGTGAACTTGAAATGCTTTGCCCAGAAGGACATAAAGTTTTTATGTCTTTAAAAGCATGGAGAAGAAAACAAGAATGTCCGACTTGTTCAGCTAATGTGTACAACACTCTTAAGGAGATTTCGGTCGTCCAAAAGAAGGCTGGAGTAAGCAGATTACTTGCATTAGATGACAGCACCACAAAAACCGGGTGGGCAGTCTTTGACAATGAAGAGTTAGTTGGATATGGAAAAATTGAAATGACCCAATCTAATCCTACTGAAAGAATTGCGGCGATTAAACAGTGGATGTTAAGTATGTTAGCAAAATGGAGACCCAACAAAGTTGCCATAGAAGACATACAACAACAAGATAATGTCCAAATTTTTAAGGTTCTCGCGCAACTCCAAGGTGTATTACTTAATGCCCTATATGAAAATAAATATGAATTTGATATAGTTCATGTAGCAACCTGGAGAAGCTATTGCCAAGTGAAAGGTAAAACGCGCTCAGAATTAAAAAAGAACGCACAAGACAAAATTAAACTTTGGTATGATATGACAGTAACTCAAGATGAAGCCGATGCCATTTGCATGGGTCGTTATGCAGTAAATGAAATTGGAAAGAATAATGAATTTTTAAGTTGGGATTAGGCACAAAAAAAGGGGAGAGCATTACGCTCTCCCCTATTTTTTTTGTTATTCTTCCACTTCTTCTAAGAAGTTTTGTTCAATTATTTTTACAGTATCATTTGAACAATTGATACCATCAAAGAATTTTTCATCAAGTTTGAATGGAAGATAATGAATTTCAGTTTCAGTGTTGTATAATTCTGTTAATTTAGTATTGAGTATTTCCATAAACTCTGTCTTAATTCGGTTTCCACCATTTTCTAGTACGACCAACTTTCCATCTTCATCTTTCTCGCAATACTCATTTGCAAGTTGATTTAGTTCTTCTTGAAGGGCTTGTGCCTCTTTTAGTAAATGCTCATTTAAAACAATAAGTTTACGTCTCTTAGAAAAGTTTAATTCTTTTGATGACTCTAGACCCTTAAAATGTTGTGCTAATTGAGATATTTGAGTATAAGTTAATTTTAATGATACCATAATGAACCTCCTTTGGCTCCTATAATAATTATAGCATAGTTTAAATAAAATGTCAATAATATTTATTGTATGATTTTCGTGGAGTAATTCCCTACGTGGTCGCCTGATAGGACCCGCTGATTACCAGCAAATCGCCGGTGGATAGGTTGCCTACTGGGACGAATGCAGATGTGCCGTTATTATACATGGCGTATATCCCAAAACTCGTCCCTCCGCTCGTGCCGTGATACCCGATGATGTGCGTCATGTTCGTTCCGTAACTTAGACCTATGTGGAAAATGCTATAAACGTTGGCCCAGGCCGCCGCCGAAAATGGTAGTCCACCTATCATCAGGTTCCCCGCCGGAGAACCACTTATAGTTGCCGCTTTCAGTTGAATCTGAAACGAAACATTTTTGCCTATCTTGATGTAATGACCTATCTGGTCCGTGTAGGTCCACGTTCCTGCCGTGGTGGAACCGAACAATGTTGGCGAGAACGAACCCTCCGAATAGGCGGGAATCGTGGAATCCGCATCTGGGAACGTGAACGTTCTGGCCGCGGTTGGTCCGGCGAATAAGAAATATTGATTATTTAGTAAAATAGTTTTAGTTTCAGCTAAAGTTTTTTTGGTAAATGAATCTGCACCGTCTGCAACAATGAAGTCATTCGCTGCTGTTGCCGCTACTGCTGCAAGAGAAGTAAGTGTGGCATCCTTTGCTTGATATCTTGAGTCTCCGCGCGAGTCATTGTGATATTGGGTGTGGTCATCATCACCAAGGCCGCCTAATGCGCCGTGGTCAGTCGTACCAGAAGTAATTTTCACTCCATTTTCATAGAAGCCAATTCCACCCAAACTATCAACTACTGAATTTACTTTACCAACAATTATTAAAGAATAGTTCCCAGTTCCATCATTTACTATTCCAACTCCAACTCCTTTTTCTCTTACACTAAAGAGTGGAGCGAATTTAGCAATAGTTATGGAAACAATAATATAATCAGAACTACCAAATATTACTTTTTCTCCTTCATCTTGAACTTTATAATAAAAAGTTGCTGTAGAAGTTTCCGCTACCGACACTAACTGTGAGGGAGTGGTATCATTAGTCATTGCGATATATCCATCACTGTTTAACTGGTAATAAAGACCGTTAGTAGATAATGCTTTCGCCGCGACAATTGTGCTATTTCCTACAATTTCCGCATTAACAGTGGCAGTTGTTTGCGTTCTTGCAATATCTAAAAATGATATTGTTGGTCTATTGTAATAGTGTAAATCAACAGAGGTTGAAGCAGAACTTGTTACATTATTTCCATACGAAGCCCTTGCAATTACTTTAAATTGACAAGTAGTTAATACAGAAACAGTAGTAGAATACGAAGTTGTTGCTGCTGTTAATCCAGTTGCAATATTTGAATAAGAACCACTATTTAATGAAACTTGAACATCATAAGTAATTCCAGTTCCAGTGAGTGGGTCGGTCGCAGGGTCCCATGTTAATACAATACTTTTTCTATTGGGAATATAATATCTAGTTCCGCTAATGTCATATGTTGAAGTATCTGTAGCATCTAAAGTAGGAGTTCCTAACCCTGTGGGATTAGTTCTTAAATCTCCAGTAATAATTTTATTACTTGTTTTACTACTTCCATAAGCGTTATAAGTAGTTAATACAAACGTGATTGTTCCTGAAGAAACTCCTAATTTGTCATATAAATCACTAAATTTAATATATGGTTCTGAACTAGGAGGAACACTGTCTCCAGTTCTCCATATTTTCATATTAAACGCACTTGTAACATTGTTATTAGGATTAGTAATAAGTCCATCGGAATTGCTTAACCTATAAGTGAAAGTATCGTGGTTAGCATCACTTGTAGTATCATCGGCACCGGTCCACGTCCATGCAATTGTTGGCGTTGCAAAAGCAATCGTTGTCGAACTACTTAATGTCGCCTCAGTTAAAGTATTAATTGTAACTACTTGAGATTCAATATAGGTTCTATCACTGGTAGTTTCACCATTTGCATACGCATAAACAATATATTTATATTTATATCCAAAAGTTTTAGTAAATCCCGTGTCTGAATAACTTCTACTACTAACATTAAGTTGTATTTGTTCTGATGTCCAGTCTGCGCCACCATTCGTTGATTGCATTCTATATACTGTATATGTTATTGCATCTCCATCAACGTCTGTTGCGGCGGACCAACTATAGCCGATACTTGAGGTATTTTCCGCAATAGTTGCTGTTGTAGGGGTTGTCATGGCAGTTACGGCTCCCCATGTTGGAGGAGTGTCTGTGTTTACATATGTAAATTCAATTTGAACTGGATAGCTGGAATTATATGCCATTAATTTACAATAATGAGCATTATCTACATATGCCCAATAAGCAGCAATTCCGGTTATTGTTCCGGCTTTAAATCCTTCTCCAATATTTTCAGCAGTTGTCCCAGTAATATTTGTGCTCCATTCATAATCATATACTGTTGAGCTATATTGTAAAGAAATGGTGGCTCCAGTAGAGGTAATATAGCTTCCGTTAACAATATTTTGAGGGTCGACTGCTTGAGTATTTGGAAGAGTTGTTGTTCTATTAGTTCCGTATGTTGTTGCATTTAAATTTGTTGTATATAGTGGAATGGCTAATGTATTGTTGTTACCAGTGCTAATTTGTCTGGCCATTCTAATTCTAATATTAGTAACTGTTTTATTTGCTAGTTCTGTTTGAATTGAACTTAAATTAAACCAATTAAAAAATACACCTTGATTGTCTTCGCTAGAAGAATTATTCCAGTAAGAAACATGGCCAGTATAATCTGAACGCCACTTTGCACTAGGCCAACTAACAAGGTCTACTCCTCTAGAAATAGTTGCTGTAAAAACTGCTGGTGATGCCATTTATTCTACCTCCTTTCATCTTAAACAATGAAGTCTATACCGACATTGCCGGCGTCTGTCTTTTTTTCCATTTTGAGAGTGCCAATACTGATAGATGAATCTACACCCAATGTTCCTTTAATATAAGTCTTAATCGCTGTATTAGACGCTCCTTGGAAATAGAAATCATATTGTCCATTTACTGCATTTGGAGTATAGGATGTAAATCTGAATTCACTATCGCTATTAACATTAAAACCGAAATCTCCATTCACAAATTCTATTAAATCAATAGTAGATGTAGCAGAGTTTGGAAAATTAACATATCTGCCCGCGCCAGTTTCATCTTGATTAATCATAAATGAATTACTTTTTAATAAGATGTTTGATTCATTAACGATAAATCTCTGATCGGAGGCGGAGCCAATATAAAATGGAAGAGCAAAATGACTTCCGGCAGCCGATATTTCAACGGGATAAATAGGACCATCGTGAACAAAGCGAATCATAGCATCGCCATCTGCCGTTTTAGTTGAATCGTAGATTTGAATATCTCCGATTGTGATATCTCCAGCAAAAATACTTTGAGAAAGAGTTGCATTACTTGCGTAAAGACTGCCATTTTCTGTTACTATAAATAGAGCATTCGTTCTGTTAGATGGAGAATTAACTCCGGCCCAGATTCTAATTGGACTACCATCTTTAGTATATGAATCTTCATTAGACATTCCTGCGCCGGGCATAACAAATTGCCCAGTTAAATAAACATTTTCTGAATAAAGACCATACCCATTTAAACTGCCAAAATCGTCTGTTGAAATTCCACTTAAATCACCAAGTCTGACTTTTAATACTTGAGTTTCGGGATATTGAATATTTGTTCCATTATTTTCAACAATATCTATATAAGGACCAATTGAGTCATCAGCCTTTAAAAGAATAAATCCACCAGTGTTTACTCCATAATTAATAATTGCTGTTCCAGGAGACAAAGTATAAGCAGTTGTTGGGTCTGAAGATAAAACATCTGCTGTATAAGTTCTATAAGGACCAATTTGAGGGTCTTGAATCGCAGTTACTTTTAACCAAAGAATTATTTTTGTCGCTGTTATGGAGGGAGGAATGGTAATATATGATTGAATTTTTAATGAGTCTCCAATTGCAAAAAGTGCCGATTGAGTATCATAAGTATTTTTAACATTAAAGGTTAAACTTGTGGCTCCATTTGTTTTTATTAAGTCATGAAATAAAATTCCAGATTTGCCAATGAATAAACTACCACCTTGAGCATTTACCTCATCATAAATAAATACAGTAGATTTCAACGCTCCGCGGGCAGTAATATTCTCAAAGTCAGCATTTCCTAATCCATCAATTTTCCAACCATATTCTCCACTTGCATAGTTTTGAGAACCAATGCTTGTAGTTGCACCGTCATCACCACCATGTAAGACAATTTTATTGCTCTCATTATCAAGGCTTCCAATATATACATCATTAGTAAAGTACCCTTCTGTGGCATTGATTGAACCAGTTAAATTAACATTAATTGCTGATAAATTTCCATTATAATCAATTCTAAATGGAGCACTATTTTTATCTTCAGAACCCGCCCATATAGCAATATCAGCGTCAATACCACCACCATAGAGTCCTACAGTAGATGTGCCAGAACCAATTAATAATGAGTCTTTAAGCCATAAAGTGCCATCTGTTGCAGTTTCAAGTGTAATAGAATTACTACTATTTCTCAATCGCATTCCATAATCATTTGTGCTAGAAAGTTTACCAATTTGTATTCGTTCTTGAGCAGTGGCATCAAAAACTTGCAAACCATTTAATGAAGTAAGTTTAATTGCTCCTTCTTGTCCATTAATTTCTAATCCTTCCCAAGTTAATGAAAGTTCTGTAATAGTATCTTCATCAACTGTTCCTGCATTAATTAATCTTTGAAAAAGAAGTCCTTCATCGTTAAGTCTTACAAATGTATTGAAATCTGTTTCTCCACTTTCAGCTATTCCGTAAGCAAATAATCCCTCAGAAATCCAAGAGAAACGAATTTGATTGGAATTCCAAATACTAATTTTTTTAGTATCAATTAAGCCTGCGGTAATGGCCGAAGCATTAATTCCTTTTGCAGTTATCGCACTTGTCCACTCTCTTACTCCATCAACTAATGTTCTTGATAAGAAGATACCATTTCCAATTATGCGGACTTGACCAGGGACTGGAGAGTCTCCAGAAATGTCTGTAATTGTAATTCCATTTTCATCCCAAAGCACAGAGTTATTAACACCTGTACCAAGAGTAAGGTAATTCTCATTGAAACTATTTTGAAGTATATCAAAGTTAATTACCTTTTTAGGACTAATTACTTGCTCCATGATATCAAAACTGACTTCGCGGGCGCGCATACTGTCCGTAGTAGCAACTATTCTTTGGAAAATATCTTCAAACTTAGTTTTGTAATTGCTAATAGTTATTGAGGTCTGCTCTGGATTCTCCAAGTCATAATCAATTTCTGACACAAAAGCTTCAGTTCCAACGAACTTCAACTCTCTATCGAAGATGAGAATTTTTTGTCCAACGGCGGCCCTGTAATCTTCAAATCCAGACAATGCAGATAAGTCAACAACAGAAATATTGTATGAAACATTTGGAATAGAGGAACGAGTAAGTACATCTACAGCATCATAATAGTATCTTTCGACAGATTCATTTGTTTGTACAAAAATCTTGGGGTATGTACTATAATGTCTTGCAGATTGAGTTTCCTTAAATGTTACTCTTGTCTTTAAATTGAAAGAAGCATCGTAACTTGTAGACAATGAATAGTCGGTATTTTCTACTAATAATACATTATCAACATCATCCACACCTTCATAATAGGAATAAATCTCTAATGAGTGTTGCATAATGTTAGCAAGTGTAATATCAAAATATCTAGTATCCCATACTGTACAAGTTGCCTTTGAAATTGTAGCACTTAAGTATTGAGTTGTTCCAACTAACTTATATCTAAAATATAATGTGGATGGATTATCTGTTGCTAATTGACTACTTACAATTGGTTTAAATAACAGCGCATTAGTTGCACTGTAAGTACCAAGTTTAATATCGTAATCAACATATCTTGAGTAACAATAAGTATTTGCACCACCTACAACCTTCCACAATTGAATACTATCTAAATCAATATTATTCAAGTCAGAAGTTCTATAGTAGCAAGAGACTGATGAATCAGTGTGGGAGATAGTTTGCGCGCCACCGGAGGTAATTTCGTTAATCTTCTTTCTAAGAACATAACTAGAATCTTCCCAAACGCCTTCTTTTAGTATTGATACATTAGCACTTTCAAATGTGGAGATATATTCTTCAATTGTTGATAGAGTAGAATTAATATCATTCTGAATAGTGGTAATATTACCATCTACTACTGCTTTTTCAGCAGTAAGATTTGCAACTGCAACTGTTGAACTATCAATGATTGCATCTTGTCCAGAAATAAGCTTTAAAGTATAAGTATATGGGTTATAGGAGTAACTGCAATACACACGATAAAGTGTAAAGTTAGTAGATACTGTTCCCGCCGCAGTTGCTGCTTGGGAAAGAGTAATATCTGTTGCACTATCTATACTTGTAATCTTTGTTCCTGCGGGAACATTTGAATTTTCAAGTAAAGTCATTCCACTTCTTAAGTTAGTTGTACTTGTTACTACCGCAGTTAGTGGAGTTGACAAATCTGTTGTTAAACTCACAGATGTTAAATCAGGGTTTGCAACAAATCTAATTCCAGTAATTGCGGCCTCATCATCTGTATCATCATATAGGAAGAAATAGTCAGTATTTAATGCAGGGGTGATTGACACCTTGTTAGACTTCTTAAATGTAAATGCAGGACTTGTTAAAATGCCCTTTCTACTTGACAAATCAATTCTATAGTCTGCACCGGGAACTATTACACAATAACTATCGGTTAGAGCATATTCTTGAGTTCCATATGAAGATAATTGATTTACAAGGTCTACTTTAGTTTGTTCTGCGCCTTTAATTTTGAAATTTAAGAAATCAATTTTTACTGCTAAGTCATCTGATTGATTATCTAAATTAAATAAATTTGCTTGGTATTGTTTTAATGCGATATTTTGCTTTCTCAAATTAGATTGTAAAATTGAAAGATTACTATACTCTGTTGAACTCATAAGTCCAGCATTGTAATAATAATCAAAGTTATATAAGAAATTAGACATTGCAAAATTTGGTTTCGCATCATCAATATTCATATATAAATCATCTTCAAATTCACTCTCTATTGGAGTTACATACATCTTTGTAACAATATCATTGGAGTCGCTTGTTCTGCTTAAAGATTGAATATTAACGCCATAATTGAAAGTGTAAGTTCCATCACTAATAACTTCTTCAACAAAGTTAATATTTCTTCCAGTTACTTTATAAGTATTATCATATGTATAAGTAAATACTGCCCATACTTGGAACTTTTCAGCAAGTTCTTGGAGCATATTAAATACATTACTTTTTGAAACTTTAATAATTCTTTCCTTTTCAATTGGTGAGCCAGTATTTTCAGTCCAGGTATCTCCGGAAACAAATGTATATCCAGTAATGTTTTCTTTTTCATTTAATGTTTGTGGAGTATAGTTCCAGCCATCAGTATTTGTACTCACATTATATTGATTTCTAGTATAAGGTAATACCCTATTCATCCAAAAATTAATTGTATAAGCATCATTTGGATAGTTATTTGTTAACCATTCTTCATAGAAGTCAGCAGTATATCCAACTTTACTTAATTCATAAATAGCATAACTCATACATTCAACTGTTACAAATTTTTGACTATCTTCGCGAGATTCAACAAAACTCTTAATTACGAAGTCATGAATTTCTTCATTAATTGTTTTCTTTTGTTTAATTAGTCTAATTTTATTTTCATTGATAATATGAGTCCATAAAGTATTTTCAACAAATGCTCCAGTAATAGTATCATAAACATAAAGTGGCATAGCAAAAGATAAAGTTTCCGTTCCATTAATGTTAGTTTTATGTTTAATATTATAGGCCTGGCCATTAAAATCAACGGAACTTTTCAAACTTCCTATGAAGGTATCTGAATGAGTCCAAATTGATAATTCATAATTAGTTAATAAAGACATTAAGATACCTCCTTTTTACCAATATTTATATTTATATTGAATAGTTACATTGGTTAAATTATGACTAGTATATAAAAAGTTACTTCCGGGATATGCTTTTAAAAAAGTTCCATTGTGTAGTGCGCCGAGATTATAAGTGGCGGTATATGAGTCTGTTGATGTTTTTCCAGTTACCAATACTTTAGTTGGGTCATAAGTAATTTTCCAAGTTCCGGCATCTGCACTTAACGCAGGAATATTTTTGAGTGATTGAAGTTCAAATATATCATCTGGATCTGGGGTAGTATTCTTAAATTGCCAAGTTGTGCCAATATTAAAATTAGGCACTGTCACAGTGAATCCAATTGGAGAATCAATTTCACCAGCATTATAGAAATTTGGAACAATTGCGCCGGCAGTTATAGAACCAACGATGTATCCATCACTATCATTAGCATAAGCCAAATCTGGTGAAGGAGCTGTCAAGTGGAGTCCACTCGCGCCATACCATCCAGGAATATGGGTTGCATCATAAAACTTTACTGAATTTGTGGGATAATCGGAATATGTTGTCCATACGGTTCCATTCCAAATAGGAACATCACTAACAAGAGCATAATCGGAATATCCGTATGGGTCTGTGCAAATAAATGATAATTCAAGAGTTCCTTTATAAATATGTTGTTTACCATCCACAATATCGGTTTCAAATGGAATATAAGAAAATGATGGCGGACTGGCCACCTTGACATAGTAATACTTGTACGGAGCCTCATCAAAGATAAGTGTTGAAACTGTTCTAGGATTCAACCATACTTGTACTGCCTTTTTATTTGCACTTGTTAAACTGTCAAATGCCAAAGAAAGAGAAAGAGGTCTTGTCTTTACTTTTGTTCCAAAGTAATAGGCACCGTCTTTTCCACTTACTTCGACAATTTTATCT
>Ga0172375_10009482_pt1 | contig 12837 bp, 13 predicted proteins | sample LakKiv1m_FD_114537 | JGI IMG/M metagenome (GOLD analysis project Ga0172375, IMG submission 114537) | Freshwater microbial communities from Kabuno Bay, South-Kivu, Congo - kab_092012_11.1m | ecosystem: Environmental > Aquatic > Freshwater > Lake | place: Democratic Republic of the Congo... | reverse complement strand
GGCTCTGTCCGGAGTAGCTTAAATTCTAAGATTGCACAAAAAAAAGACGAATTTTCTTTGTAAACTACTCCATCAAATTCTATATTTCTTCTTAGGTTATAAAACAATATATGCCAGCCCATTTCCCTCTTTTTCATACTGCATAATCTGCTTCTAAGATTTAAGTGCTGTTTTCTTTTGAGAGAAGAGAAAACAGATTCTACTATAACTCTCCGTCGGTATATCTCTTTATTAGTTTCAAAATTTCTATGTTTTCTTATTCTCTTGAGATTATTTGTTCTGCATTTTAAACCATAATTCTTTGGGGGAGATATAAAATTATTTTGCTTCAATTTAGACTGCTCAACAAAATCATAATCAGGATAACCTTTATCTGCTAAAATCTTACATCTCTTAAATTTTATTTTCTTTAATAGTTTTTTAGCTACATAACTATCATGTCTGCTTTTTAATAAAAAAGAGTAATCAATAATTTGTTTCTTATCATAAACATCGACGATAATATCTAATTTATGATAGCTATTTTTTATTCTTCTTCCAAATTCTTTCAATCTTTTTTTATAATATGACGACTTAAAATCTGTTTGAACTCCCGAGCCATCCATTGCAGTAACTTTCAAATTAGATTTATCAATTGAATTTTCTATAAATTCTTTTATATAATTTAAGTCATATAAAACAAGCCAATCATGAAATGTGCTTTTCCTAGGTATTCTTTTCAAACCAAGCCAAGAAATCCATTTACTTTCTTCTAAATCATTTAAAAAATCTCTTATTGATTTATTTTCTCGTCGGAAAATTATTATCAAAGATATTCTTTGATAATTTGTAAAATCTTTATAACCTGTTTTATTGAAGTATAAAGGCAATCCTGAAGAATGAAAAAGTTTATTTATCTGCTTTTCTAATTTATTATTAAACTCTGGTAGGATATTTTGTTGAAGCATATATCCTACTGGAGTCACTTATATAACTATTTTTCGGTTTTAAAATTCAAACTCCGGACAGAGCTGGCCATTCACAAACTTTAAAAACTAAAGAATAAATATAAAATTATGAGAACCACACGAGAAAAAGAAGAACAAGTAGGAGATACAAGAAGTATTGGCAAGAACAGCCGTGGTTCTATTCCTTCTCGCTTATAAAAAAGATACTCAACTTAGTGATAATGATTTTCTACAGGCATTTTATTGGGCTGTTGTAAAATATATAGAAGATAACAAAAAAAAGAAGAGAGATTATAGTGCAAATCTTCAAAAGAGACTCGAATCCTTAGCTTACAAAACTTCTAATAATTCAAGAACAAAAGAACAAGAATTGATTTATGCTCAACAATTCTTAGAAGAAATTCTTGCTGGAGAACACCAAGATTTTTTAGAAAAACTCGGACCTTACATAATAAATTCAAGTCAGATAATGAAAATATTAAGATTTAAATATGGGAAAATGCTATAAAGTTAGGGGCATTTTAACAGATAGAAATAACATAAGTTATTACTATATTGGAAAAACCAGGAATAAGCATGAAAAAAGAAGAGAAAAAACAAGAACCAAAAAAACAGGAAAAAAAGCAAGATGACAAAACAATTGGTATAACTGTTAAAAAAGAAGAAGATATGCCCACATGGTATGAACAAGTTTGTCTTAAAGCAGAAATTGCTGATTTCGGTCCTGTAAAAGGCACAATGGTTATAAGACCAAATGGTTATGCAATCTGGCAGGCAATTCAAGATTATTTTAATGAAAATATTATAAAGAAAAATAATGTTAGAAATGCTTATTTTCCTTTGTTTATACCTGAATCTTTTTTCAAAAAAGAAGCTGAGCATGCTAAGGGTTTTAAAGCCGAAGTTGCTTGGATTGATCCCGAAGTAAGTGGTGAAGGTGAGAAAATAGCAATTCGTCCGACAAGTGAAACAATTATCTATGATTCGTACTCGAAGTGGATAAGGAGTTACAAAGATTTACCATTAAAGATAAATCAATGGTGCAATGTAGTTCGCTGGGAAACTCAAGCAACAAAATTATTTCTTAGATCTCGCGAGTTCCTATGGCAGGAAGGACATTGTGTTTATGAAACTGAAAAAGAATGTAATGATGAAGCTATAAAAATAATAAATCTTTATGCAGAACTTTGTAAAAATTTGCTTGCTATGCCGGTTATACCTGGAAGAAAAACAGAAAAAGAAAAATTTGCAGGAGCAAAAATAAGTTATACTATAGAAGCATTTATGCCTGATGGGAAGGCCCTGCAATCAGGGACTTCGCATAATCTTGGACAAGATTTTGCTAAATCTTTTAACATTTCTTATATTGGCAAAGATGAAAAGCCTCATTTACCTTGGCAAAATTCATGGGGCTTATCGACAAGACTCATGGGTGGTTTAATAATGACTCACTCGGATAATAAAGGATTAGTCTTACCACCAAGACTTGCTGAAAACAAACTAGTAATAGTTCCAATAATAATAGGTGATGATAAATCTTCGCTAAAAAAGGCAGAAGAACTAAAGAAAATACTTGAAGAGTTCAATCCAATTCTAGACAATCGAATAGAGTATAGCGCTGGTTATAAATTTAATGAATGGGAAATGAAAGGTATACCCCTAAGAATCGAGATAGGTCCTCGTGATGTCAAAGAAAATAAGGTAGTGGCAGTTCATAGGGATAGCGGAAAAAAAGAATTCCTAGCTATCGATAAAAATCTTTCTAAAAAAGTTGCAGAAATCCTTGAAAGCATACAAAAAAATATGTTTACTAAAGCTGAAAAATACCTTAAAGAAAGTATTGTTCAAGTTGATAATATGAAAGATTTACAAAAAGCAGTTGATAATAAAAAACTAGCAGAAGTAAGTTTCTGTGGACAAGAAACTTGTGAAGATTTCATAAAAGAAAAAACTGGTGGAGCCTCTTCAAGATGCATACCCTTTGATAAAACTTTAAAGAAAGGAGCAAAGTGTATTTACTGTGGAAAACCCGCAAAAGAACTAGTTTATTTTAGTAGATCTTATTAATTTTTGTTCTTATTTTCTTCAATTATTTCTCTCATTAAATTTTCCTTAAATTTTTCTACACTATCACTTGACATCTGAGCTCCGCAGGAAACCTCATGTCCGCCACCAAACGCACCGTCAATATTTTTTATAGCCCTCATCATTAAAGTTCTTATTTTTTCTCCCCTCAAAGAAAATTTAACATGCCCGCCCTTTATGAAACCTATAATGATATGATAACCTTGATAAATATAACTCAATTGGTTTGCAACATCCTGGCTAATGCTCATATCTCCACCATAAGTAAAAAAGATTACTTTATTTTTTTTATCTATATTTTCTCCTGCTTTTTCAACAGACTTGTTAATAATTTTATTCAATAACTCGTATCTATTAAGAAAGGTTTCTGTTTTGTTGTTCTCTTCAAGAACTTGTCCTGGCGAGCTAGCTTTCATCATGAATTTATACAAGGTTACGGTGTTACTTGTGGTATCCTTAAGGCTAAGATTAAGAACTCTTATTATTTTTCCTAACCTCGTTTTATAGATGATATCAAAAGCAGTTTTAAAAGGAGCATCAAGCAATTCGGAATATTTTTTCTTAAATTCATCAAAAAAATCAGGGATATAACAATCTGCAACACATCCAAGAACAGCAAGCCAAATATCTTCTTTCTTTTCAGTAGCTTTATAACAAAGATAAGAGGTTGGTTCTGATTTTTTACTCTCAAGATAGGTATTATAGTAACCCGCAACATCTGGAACTTCATCAGGTTGATGATGATCGATGCAGATTATCGGCAAGTTCTTTCCATTTTTATTAAGTTCTATCACTTCTTTATCAACACTAGGTCTATCTAATACAAAGATACAATCTGCATTAAACTCTTCAGCTCTCTTATAATAAGCTTTGTTTAGACTTGGTAAGCCCTTCAAAGATATTCCTCTGCCCCTTCCAATAAACCTTTGAAGTAATAAAAAGCTACATAACCCATCAGAGTCATTATCAAAAAAGAAAACCGGATTCTTCGAGTTTTCTAAATGCTCACGTATTTCTTGAAGTTGTTTTTCGTTAAGCATAATATCTCCTATGAGTTATAACTAATTACAGATATTTTAAAGCTTACTAAAAGACTAAATTTTCTTACCAATTAGTATTTGCTCTTTCAAGCCTTCAAGCTCTTTTCTAAAACTCTGGGCTTTGCCTTTCAAAATCCTTCCTATATCTTCTTCACTAGCTTCAAGAATATTAGCAAGATTTCCAAAATTAGAAATAAGTGCTTTTACCTCTCTTTCAGTTAAATTAAGCTTTTCTAGAATCCTATGACCTTTGGCATTAACCTGCGTATCTGGAGAAAGTTCAAATATTATCCTTGAAAATGAGTCCATATCAATAACATTTTCAAAATTTAAGTTGAGTAAAATCTTTTTAACATTTTGAGGCTTATTTGAATAATCCATTAAAAGTAAAGACTCTATAGTTTCAATACCCTTAAACAGTTCTCTAACTCTCATTCTTAATATAACTCCTTGATTTCCAAGCTCAGTAAGATATCTCTTCATAGTATCCATCATCTTTATTATAACCTCTATTCTCTGCAAAACTGAACAAACATCTGCTACTGAAACTAGTTTTGTTATTTCAAGAATATTCAAATTTTTAAGCAACTCATCAAATATTTCTCTCTGTTTTTCTAGAATGTTAAGAGTTTCTGTTGCTCTTCTAAGAACATTTTCTGAATCCTCAAGAATGTTTTTCTTATCTTCATAAAAAAGAGTTATTTTATTTCTTCTCTCTGAAACAGCTATAGCAAGTGTTCTAGCTTGCCGTGCTGTTCTTTCAGCAGCCTTATGCCTAGTTCCCGTTTCATTTGTTGGAATACGACTATCTGGAACAAGAAGAACATTTGCAAATAAAATTTTTTTTAAATCGTCTGATAAAACTATAGCTCCATCCATCTTTGATAGCTCACACAATTTTTGTGGTGTAAATCTAGCATTTATACGGAATCCCCCATCAAGAAGATTTTTTAGTTCAGGAGAGTCAACAACAATTAATGCTCCTGTCTTTCCTTCTAAAATATCATCAAGAGCTGTTCTCAAGCTTTTACCTGGAGAAAACTTAGCCAAGATATCTAAGAAACTTAATTTTTTCTGTTCAGTTTTTTCTAAAACAGGAACTATTATCTCGTTCTGCTTGTCTTCCCGACTTCCAGAGTTATTAAGATCTATAAAATTATCACTATCTTTATTTTCATCAAGCGAGATTATGTCTTCACTCTTTTTACCATTTTTTTCCATACTCAAAGCAATTCAATCTTCTATTTAAATTTTTACTAAAACCATAATTCCTTTAAAAATGTATGGCATTAATTAAAAGTAACAAAAAATATTAAAGCATAGTATAGAAAATCTTTTAAATACCCTTATTATTAGATTGCTATGAATAAATGGCTTGAATTACTTACAGGACTTGTATTAGTTGTTGCCGCTATCTTAGTTTGGGGACTTGTCCCTAGCTGGGGCGCAGCAGCACTTGATTTCCTTAAGGGTGGCCTTGTATGGTTAGTAATCATCTTAGGATTACTTTTCTTAATGCTTGGCATTAGTGACCTTAAAGAATAGAAAAGACGTATAACTATAAACCGATAATATACTTCATCAATACATCTACTGTAAAACAATAGAGAATAAAAAGAGAATTATTTCTTATACTATTAGTAAAAGTATACTAAAAAGAGAAAATGTACTGTAAAATCTGTGGTAAACTGAATTGCAAGGAACACTCATTTCTACTTGGTAGAACCGAAAACCTAAAAGAGTTTTCTGGCTCAAGTCCTCCAGAGGTATTTATTGGCAAATGGGACTACCCAAATGTTTATGCAGGAATATTAAGCCCTACCGAGTATGGAGAAACTAAAGTCTTTTCTTCTCCAGAATTGTGGCATGAAAAAAAACTTGCTATACCTCAAATACTTGACTTTCGTAAAAAATTAATTTATGGCAGAGTCAAAAGCAACATTAAAAGTATATTTAAGAATGATAAATTTACCCAAGTCTTCCAAGAAGTAGCAATGACTTCTAAGTCAATTGCAACAGAGTTTAAATTAAAAAAACCAATATTAAGAAATGAAGAACGCGAATCAAGTGTACCTTTAATAAAAAATGCTGCTTGGATTGATACAGTTAGATTAGAAGAAAATTCAAAGATTGAACCAAAAGTAGATTACCTAGTTAATGATTCTGAAGTTAAAGCTTCCAAAGCCCTAGTAGAACTAAATCAAGCAAATATAGATACCTCTACAATAATAAAAATTCTTTCAGCAGGTTTATTGGGTTTAGGAAAAAATAGAAAATTAGTCCCAACAAGATGGAGTATAACCGCTGTTGATGATACTCTTTCTAAAGAAAAGCTCAAACGTATAAGATATTATTCTCAAATTCAAAATTTTCAGGTTTTTAATGCAGAATATTTAGGCAATCACTATGAGTTCTTATTATTGCCAGAAGAATTTGGATTTGAGGTTCTAGAAATAAGTATGAGAAATATGGGTGTTTGGCACGATTATGAAACATTTTTTGGTAGAAAAAATTATGCAGATAACGTTACTGGAGCCTATTATGCCAATAGGCTAGCACTCACTGAATATTTGGATAAAATAAAAAAACAGGCCAAGTGCATAGTTTTTAGACAAGTGAGTGAAGAATATTATGCGCCCCTTGGTGTAGGTATTCTAAGAGAAGTTAGTAGAGAAGCATTTTCAAAAATGCCAGAAAAATTTCCTAATCTGCAAGAAGCTCTTGCAAAGATTCAAAGTCGTTTAAAAATTCCACTTTCAAACTATACAGAAAAATCAATTCTTCTCAAGAATTATGGAAAGCAAAAAAGACTTTTTAGTTATATGTGAGAGTTTTAACCAACTATTCCGATCAAACATCCTTCTATAACTGCTGCAACTACTAGAAGAGGCATAATAACAAAGAATAATACTTTTAGTGCTAATAAAAGCCTGCGAAAAAATTCTTTTTCAGGATTAACAGTAAATAAACTCGAGCCTATACTCAAACCCAAACCCAATCCAATAAAAATAGCAGGTAGTTCAAATATTCCATGTGGTAAAAGTCTCCATAAAGATAATATCCCTTCCTGATTAACAGAAAGTCTGCATACATAACCAATAACATAGCCATTTGTCAAAGCTAGTACTACAGGAACAATAGCAATTATGAAAGCTAGAAGTATTGCAGCTATACAAACTAAAAAATTATTCAGAAAAATATATTGAATAAGCTCTAAAGTGTTTAATCCCTGAGTTTCTAAAAGTAATGACTTTATTTTCTCTTTTATTAATTCTAAGATAAAGTTAGGTATAGGAATAAAAAAACCAATTATGGCAAATGCAAGGAAGATATAGATTATCCGTAAGATATATTTTTTATTTTCTCTAATAAAAGCTAAACTTTCTTTTAGACTTCTTCTAAAGTAATTCTCCTCTTTTTCTTTTTTTATTATTCTTTTTGTCATCTTTTATGTTTTTTAATTCTGTCTACCTGAAAAGTATTGTGATATCATTTGAGTTTTCTTTTTATATTTTTTCCTTAGATAAAAACCATATAGTGCTCCAAAGATAAATCCACCAAGATGAGCTGTATTTCCAATTGGTAATGGGATAAAGAGTCCAATTATAACCAAAGGTACTATTGCAACAATAGGCAGAAGCCAGAAAGGCATTGCAACAGGCAAAGATATTTTTCTCATTCTTGGATTAAAAGACATCAGAGAAAATAATGAAAATAAAATATAAATTGTTATGAGCCAATCTAAAGCAACTAAAATAGTTGCATTTTTAAATGTAACATAAAGAATAGACTCTAGGACTATAGCCAAAAGCGGCCCAAGAATAAGATAAACTCGATTTCTTGGAGTAAGAACTGCAAGAACTCCTGCAATTGCAAAAATAACTCCAGATGCTCCTACTGCAAATGTTTCAGGGCTACTAAATAGTTTTGCGCCAATTACACTATTTCCGAGTAAGAAAGCTAAAACTACAAAAAATAATGCTGCAAATATTCCTGAAAAAATGTAGAACCAAATAAATCTCTTTCTACCAATAATCATCTCAAGAAAACTACCAAGAAAATACAATGAGAACATATTAACAAATAGATGAAAGATATTTGCATGCATAAACACACTGGTTAAAAGAGTCCAAACATATCCCTTGAGGAATAGATTATTTGCTTGTAATGCTAGGTAATTATTTATAGAAATACCAAAAATATTTTGAACAAAAATACCTACTAAATAAACTAAAACAAAAAAAAGAATGTTTAAGAGGATTAGATAACCCGTAAGATTTAAACTAGTTATCCATCGAAAAAGCCAATTTCTTCTTCTTGGCTGTTTTTTTACAATTCTATAATAAGAATTCATATTTCTATTTTTTTGACTTCTTTTTTATTTTCTTAGCCTTTACTTTCTGGGTTTTTGGCTTTTTTCCTTTATTAAGAAGTTTTTTTGCTGCCTTATTTTTATCTCTGTTTTTCTTTCTAAGTTCTTTTTTCTTTTTTTCTTCGCGCTTCATTGATCTTCCAAGTTTTTTGTCTAGTTTTTCTCTTTCAATTGCAATTTCAGCTCTTACTGAAGCTAATTCTTTTTCAAGCTTTGCTATTTGTTTTGTCATCTCTTCAATTGAACTAACATTATTTGAAAGCTCATAAACTTCACCGCACTCTACGCACGTAAAACTGTTTAAAAGGGCAACCTCTTCATTAACTTCTCTTCCACATAACTTACATTTGAAAAACCGTCTTTGTTGTTTTCCTATTAATTGTAATTTTAGGCTGTCAATTTCCTTATTTAGATTATCCTCAAGAACTTCTAGAGACTTGAGAACATTAAAGGTCCAAAAATAGATATACCAACCCTTTCTTTTATCTTTTCTTCTTATAGAAGATAAAATACCCAAGTGCGAAAGCTTGTACAAAAGATTACGAGTTTGGTTTATTGTTAAGTTTAACTTCTTGGCTATTAGAAATTCATTTATATCCTTTTTATTATAAAGTAAGTCTACAATTCTAACAGCAGTTTCTCCTGCGGTATTCTCAACAATTTTCTTTAGAAAGTTTATCTGCATGATAAAATTTAAACAGAAGTCAACTTTAAAAACTCTTCGTAAATAAAAATAAGCCCGTAATATTAGAAGCAACATTTAAAAACACCAAATTCTTCGAATAGTTAAGAAGAGGTATTGAATAGTATAAATATTTTAAAATGGGTCTTTTTAGTCACAAAAAAGAAGAGAGCAGCAATTTGAATTCAAAGTTACCTGAATTACCAGACATAAGACTGCCCGATTTACCTCCAGATTCTACTAATTCTGACGAGCCCAGTGATACACAACCGCTTCCAAAATTTCCAGATAATTCTTCAGGTAGCTCTTTTGGCCTGCAGGCAATAAAGAGTAATGTAGGATTTAGGCAAAAGCCACAGGAAGAAGAGCAAGAGGATAATAAAACAACAATGGAAATTTCTGATTCTAGTGAGTACAGGGCTTCTGAAATTGCAAAGAGATATCCGCCAGTTAATAACGAAAGAAAATATTCTCCTACTAAAGAACCAATATTCATAAAACTTGATAAATTCAAGGACGTTGTTGAAAAATTCGAAGAAATAAAAGATAAAATAAAAGATATTGATGATTCTATTAAACAGATAAGAGAATTAAAAGAAAAAGAAGAGCAAGAATTAAAGCTATGGGAAGAAGAAGTAAGTGCAATAAAAGAAAAAGCAGCAAATATTGATAGTTCTCTCTTCAGTAAGATATAATAATTTAAAAATGGCAGGAAGTGTTCATGTAAAAATAGATTATGCAGAAGCAGTATACCTAAAGAAAGAAGTTTTATTACTAGAAAAAAGTCTACTAGAAGTAATAAAACACTCAAGAAACTATAATCTTCTTAGAAAAAGAGAATTTATACTCAAGAGCAAGGTAAAAAAAGACTTAGAAACTACTGAAAAAACTCTTTTTTCTATAGACTCAGACTTGCCAAAAGAGGAACTAATAGAAATGAATCTTATTCAAAAGAAAAGTGAAAAACCACTTGTTAGAGAAATAAGAGGAATTAGACCCCAAAAACAAATAAAAGAAAGAACGATAACAGAAAAAGAGCGTAAAAGAAATGATATTGAAATGCAAATACAGGATATACAAGAAAAATTAGCGAGATTGGGTTGATTCTAATATGTTATACTTGCAAACATAAGATTTAAATTAGTGCTTCTCATTAAAATTCTATGAAAAAACGAGTAGATAGAAAACAGTTAATTAAATCTTATATTGACTTCTTTAAGAGCAAGAATCATAAAGAAATTCCAAGCTCAAGTTTAATTCCTGAAAATGACCCTACTGTTCTCTTCACCACAGCAGGCATGCACCCCTTGGTTCCTTTTCTTCTAGGCCAGCCACACCCTCTAGGAAAGCGTTTAGTTGATGTTCAAAAATGCATTCGTACAGGCGATATAGACAGTGTTGGCAATCAAACCCATCATACTTTTTTTGAGATGCTTGGTAATTGGAGTCTTGGTGATTACTTTAAGGAAGAAGCCATAAAAATGACTTTTGAGTTTCATACAAAAATTCTTGGTATTCCAGTAGAAAATTATGCTGTAACTGTTTTTGGGGGGGATAAACTAGTTCCCCAAATTCCAAAAGATGAAGAAGCTGCAAAAATCTGGAAATCATTAGGAATATCTAAAGATAGAATTATTTTTTTAGAAGGTGGAGTTCTTGAGTCTGATAATAATTGGTGGGGCCCCGCAGGCTCAGTGGGCCCTTGTGGACCTTGCACAGAACAGTTTTTCTGGGCAGGAAAAGAAAAAGCTCCAAAAACCTTTGACCCAAATAACAAAAAATGGGTTGAAATAGGTAATGATGTTTTAATGCAGTATGTTAAAGATAAAGAAGGCAAATATAATTTAGCAAAACAGAAAAATATTGATTTTGGCGGGGGTTTAGAAAGAACTCTAGCAGTTTTAAATGGTTTTAATGATAACTATCTTACAGAGATCTGGCAACCAATTATAAAAGAAATTGAACAAATTTCAAAAAAGAAGTATAAGGGTAATGAAAGAGAGATGCGCATAATAGCAGACCATCTAAGAGCGGCTACTTTTATTTTAGGAGACCCGAAACAGATAAAACCTAGTAATACAGAAAGAGGGTATGTACTTAGGAGACTAATTAGACGAGCAATAAGGTACGCAAGTTTGTTAGGAATAAAAGAAAATTTCACACCAAAAATTGCTGTAAAAATAATAGAAAGCTATGAAGATTCTTACCCCGAACTACATCAAAATAGAAACTTCATTATAACTCAGCTAAATGAAGAAGAAAATAGGTTTCGAGCAACTCTAGAACAAGGTTTAAAAGAATTTGAAAAGCTAATAAAAAATAAAAAGGCGTTATCCGGCGAAGAAGCATTCTTACTCTATCAATCCTATGGTTTTCCAATAGAAATGACTCAAGAATTAGCTAAAGAAAAAGGCATAAAAGTAGATTTAGCTGAATTTGAAAAAGAGAATAAGAAACATCAAGAACTCAGTAGGACAGCAAGTTCTGGACAATTTAAGTCGGGTTTGGCAGATAATTCTGAAAGAACCACCAAGCTTCATACTGCAACTCACTTGTTAAATGAAGCTCTTAGGGAAGTTTTAAAAGATTCAAACATCAAACAAAAAGGTTCTAACATCAATCCAGAAAGACTCAGATTTGATTTTAACTTTCCAAGAAAACTTACCGAGTTAGAGCTAAAACAAGTAGAAGATTGGGTTAATGATAAAATAAAAAAGAAAATTCCTATTGTAAAAGAAGAAATGCCCCTAAAGAAAGCTTTAGAATCAGGAGCTCAAGCAGAGTTTGGAGCAAAATATCCTGAACGAGTCTGCGTTTTCACAATTGGAGATTCGAAAAATATAATTAGTAAAGAAATTTGCACAGGTCCACATGTTGAAAAGACAAGTGATTTAGGCAAGTTCAAGATTCTCAAAGAAGAATCAAGTGCAGCAGGAATAAGAAGAATAAAGGCAACACTTGAATAGAGTTCTACTAAGTTAATAAAAAAAAGAAAAAAGAAAAGATAAAAATAAAAAATTTTATTTGCTCCAAGCAGCAATACCCCAGAATATTAAATTAAGAGGGCTAATTAAGCAAAGTATAGACCACCAACCCGGTTTGTCTATTGCTTCAAATAGTTTCCATTGCCAGATTGTAAACATTACAACTAATGCGATATCTGCTGCAATATTAACAAATGGTATAAATACCCCAATAAATAACAACCAAGGCCACCAGTGCATTCCAGAAGCTCTAAAAGCAACTATCATTGGTCCAATAAGAGGTATCCAAGCTAATCCAGGAGAGCTTTGTTTATCCTTTCTTGCCATAGCCATAAAGGCAAGGGAAGAATATATCCAAACAACTATTCCAATTATTAAGAATACTACGAGAGCACCAAGAATTATTGCAAGCAAACTGCCAGCAGCAGCGTTACCTATACCCTGTGTTAAAACTTCATTTTCTAAAGCCATTTTTCACCTCCTTTCAATCTAAAATAAATTTAATTTGTATCTAAATTAATTCCATCTTTATACCGCCAAACTTTTTAGCAATAAAATTGTATATATAACTAAATATTGCTCCAAAAATAAATCCAAAAATACCATAACCTATCCCTCCAAGTAAAGCAATAGCTATACCTACACCCATAATTACAAGTCCGACTGTTAAAGAAAATATCATCGCAAATAATCCTATTATGAATACGATTATACCTATAATTAAAGC
>Ga0172375_10009481_pt1 | contig 12837 bp, 7 predicted proteins | sample LakKiv1m_FD_114537 | JGI IMG/M metagenome (GOLD analysis project Ga0172375, IMG submission 114537) | Freshwater microbial communities from Kabuno Bay, South-Kivu, Congo - kab_092012_11.1m | ecosystem: Environmental > Aquatic > Freshwater > Lake | place: Democratic Republic of the Congo... | reverse complement strand
TACTGGCTCTACGTCTACGCGCGGGAAGTGGGCAGTTCGGCGCCTTTCGAAGTAGCGTCCGCGGAGGTTTACTATAAGATCGAAGTGGCAACGCTGACCGGAGTGACGCTTGCGGTATTGCCTGCCACCTCGCCGCAGCCGGCGGGAACTCCCTTTACGCTCACCGCCGCTAAGAGCGGCGCCGCTGTGGATGTGGAATACCGGTTCGTCTACAAATGGTACAACCCGGCGATAAGCAAATGGGAAGACTACGATATCCGGGGATACGATACCGACAATACCTGCGCGTGGACGCCCACTGTTGCCGGCCAATACCGGCTTTATGCGATGGCGCGCATCGTCGGCAGCGCGGCGCTCTTCGACCGGATCTCGCGCTTCAAAGCGTATACAATCGAGCCATGAATGCTTCACCGGTTGATCTGCAGCGCCGCCATAAGTAATGCCCTGCCGCCGGCATAAGATTCATAATCATGTTTTTCGGCGCTGCTGCAGGGATCGTGCCAGAGCGACAGGCCGTCATGATCGAACCGGTCGATTTCCAGCGTGTCCTCGATGCGCGTAAAGATCAGTTGGAAGAGCTCTCGGGCGGACATAACAGCGCCGAAATCCAATCCTAATTTCTGGAGAACGCGCAAGTCGCGCAACTGGTTGGCCAATCCACCCCCGCCCAGATGAATGAAACAGGCATTAAGCTCTCCGGCGCGATAGGGGCACGGCGCGCACATCATCCAATCCGCGCCGGGAGCCAGCGTAATTTGCCGGTCGGGTTGCCGCAGGATCAGCGCCAGCAGCTCGGGCAGATTGTCTTCCGGGTATGGCGGGCGAATCCCCTGGCCATACTGGCAGACCGCGCAGAGCAGGATGTGCGGGCGCACGCGAATCGCCTCCGCGCCGTTCATGGCATCCAGCGAATCCTGCTTTTCACTCGTCATTACCTCTGCCGAACGAGGAGGTATGATAGCGTCTATTCCCTTCGCATAACCGCGCTGATACTGGCCGCTGAGCGCCTTTGGGCATCCGGTCCACGCCCCGCTAGTCGAATCGGAAAAGCCGCAAATGCCTTCGCTGTCGTCGCTGGCTGCCAGCAGTCGATGGAAAAACATCCTCACCGGCAGGGTGCAGCCCGGAAACAGGTTGAGCTTCTGGAGGATCTCCAGGTCGCGGCGAACATTGAATGACGTTCCTTCCGGCGTATCGTCATGCGTGCCGGGATTCTGGTAGTGGAACACATCGCCGGCGTTACACTGCAGCGTCACCGGCATATCGGGTTGACTGCGCACGCGATCTAGCAGCATGCCAGTGCCCTCATCGACCGACTCGGGATTTTCCGCGCCCAACGCGCAAACCGCGCATAGCAATTGATAGGGCCGCAATGATAATCCCATGCAGGATGAAGTCATGCCATTCTCTCTTTCCGAAATAATTATCTTGTTCGAAGCATATTATAGCCGCGCCAGACCGGCAAATACAACACCGCCTGACAACCGGCCCACAGACTTTGCCATTTTTCGCGGCTCTTACTGCAGGATGCGACCGAACGATGTCGATTTTACGTATAATATCGAAAAGCGGGGGTTCGGGGACGTCTTGCAGATATCCGACTAATTCGCCCGTAACTTCCTGGTATCGGGAGAAAGCAATGATAAAAATACACTGGCGGCTCGGGCCGGATTATCCAATGGGTATTCAGGACCCCTTGCCGGAGCGGACATCGTATCCAAGCTCGGCTGTGGATGGCGATACCTTTTATTGTCTGGGTGGAGAAGGCGGCCCACGCTTATTTCACCCGGCAACGCTGCAGATCGGAACAGTAACTTATTGAGCACCTGTCGGGGAAATGTTATCGGCGTCAGTATTGTTGGTTCACCGATTGCGCTTTATAACGATACGTGCACGGCGGCATATCGAACCGCTGGCGGAAGCGGCGCGTGAAATACGAAGCGCAGGTAAGTCCGACCATCCGGGCGATGTCGGCAACCGACAGATTGGTTGTCAACAGGAGGTGAGCCGCGCGCTCGAGGCGAAAGGCTTCCAGGCGCGCGTGAATCGTCATGCCGGTCAACAGGCGATAGCGCCGGGTCAGGTGGCGCACGCTCATCGATAACTGCCCGGCGATGGCTTCGAGGGATGGCGGAGAGGAGAGATCGGCGCGCACCAGCTCATCCACGCGCGTTGCCAAAAGTGCCGGAACCGTGCTGTCCGGTGCCTGCTTTGACGGCGGATCGATGGTATTGAGCAGCGAGGCATATATCACTCCGAGATAACAGTGGGCATGCCATGCCCAATCCGGCTGCCCGGCACGGACTGCCTCACCTAACAGCCAGGTCGTCCACAGCAGCTCCGGGCAGCGCGGCCAGCGCTGTCGATGCTGGGTGACGCGCGGCAATTCCAGATCGAAGGAGAAGGCCATATACATGCAGGATTCATCGTGTGTCTGCCATTGATGCATCACCTGCGGCGATAGGAGAAGCGCGTGTCCGGCTTTCAGACGCTGGGAATCCCAGGGGGTAATCAGATCCGCGCTGCCGTCCAGCACGATCAAGCCTTCATAATACGGGTGAGCGTGTCGGTCGATAATGCGATGCCTCGAGTGGTAAGTAGTATTGATCCAGTGACCATAAACCGTGTTGGCCGGAAAGCGCCAGGGTTGGAGATTAGCCGAGAGCCGCTGCCCAATAACGCGCAGCTCCGGATATTCGATAGGAAATGGTGATGGAATCGGCAGCATTGGCCATCTCCTGACTGGTTATCACGACAAGTTGTCCCTATCGTAGCAAAAAAAGTCCGGATTGTCATTAGTATTGGGTTGTGAAAGCCGGAATGCTTCGTTAGAATGGCGCGTGAAGCGTGCGGGAATCGACCGCGCTGATGAAGCAAGCATTGTTCGGTCGATACCGGCCGTTTCCCATTATTGGGTTATCGTACGCCGCACAAGTTCGGTAACTCGCCAGGAGGCATACAAATGAGGAGCGGCGCGAGTCGAAAGATTCCGGCTGCTTCCTGGATTTTTATGTGCGCAAACATGGTTGCGTAGCACGACTGAGAATCGTCTATATTATCAGCAGATGCAGACGGCCTGATAGGAGGCCTACCATGAGTGCGCTCGAACCTCCCCCACTTTTCCAGGATTCTTTTCGCCTGCGCGACAACCTTGTCTCCGGGGCGCTTCCGGTAGCGCTGCTCGAAGAGGCGCGCGCACTGGGCCTGGCCGATGCGACAATCCTCTTCGCGATCCGCAGCGACCTGTATCTCGATGGACAGGAGGGCGTAAGCTGGCTGGTTGTGACGGACGCGCGGATCGTGGTCGTTCAGGTGACGGGCGACGGCGCCTGCCGCCGCACCGCCGGTCCATTTTCCCTTGCTGACATCGAGAAGGTTCGCGTCTTTTCCTCGGTAGGCAGCGCATTCCTTCAATTCCGTATCGACGGATTGTACGTCGATGTGATCCGCTACAGCAATGCCCGGCGCGAGTTTTTCGGGCGGGCGCAGCGGCAGCTCGAACACCTCATCACCGGGCAGCCGTTTCAGGCGGACGCATTGGCGCGTCCCAGCGAGCTTATCTGCGAGAAATGCGGCCTGCCTCTGCCGGAACGGAAGCGCGAGTGCCAGCGCTGCAAGCAACGCCGCGGCATCTTCCTGCGCGCGCTCGAATTGATGCGCGACTACTACGGCCTTATTGCCGTGCTGCTGGTGTTGATGCTGGCCGGTGTGGGATTGGACCTGCTGCCGCCGTTGCTGACGCGCATGCTGGTAGACGATGTGCTGGTGCCGAAAGCACACTTTGGCTGGCTGCCTTATATTCTGCTTGGACTAATGCTGGCGGCAGCGAGCCGAAACGGCCTTAACATCCTCAACGGTAGGTTGACCACGATAATCAGCACGCGCATCACCCGCGAGCTGCGCGAAAGGATGGCGCACAAGCTGTTGAGCTTAAGCGTGGACTATTACAACCGGCACTCGGTGGGTGATTTGATGAGCCGCATCATGTCGGATGTCGAATATTTCCAGAGTTTCGTCACGCAGGTTTCGCAGGGGTTGCTGGTTAACATCATGATGGTAATCGGTATCGGCGTGGTACTCTTCATCATGCACTGGTTCCTGGCGGTGCTGGTGATCGTGCCGATCCCACTGGCGGTGCTGGGCACGATCTATTTCTGGAAACACATCTATCCGATCTACTACCGCGTGTCGGACAGCCGGGCGAAGATGTCGCACCTCATCTCAAGCTTGCTGTCCGGCATCCGCCTGGTGAAGGCGTTCGGGCAGGAAGAGCGGGAGAGCAAACGGTATATCGAGGCCGCGGATTACATGCGCACAACCGGCAACGATATGGGCATCAGCCAATCGACGTTCGGACCGATCATGGCATTTCTCTTCGGCGCGGGCGGCTTGCTGATCTGGTACGCGGGCGGCCACCTGGTGCTGCGCGACGTCGTCACGCTGGGCACGCTGATGGCCTTCTTTTCCTACCTGGGCATGTTTTACGGTCCGGTACAGTCGCTGATGAGCTTTTCGAGCTGGGTGACCGGTTTTATGGCCGCCGGCCAGCGCATTTACGATGTACTGGATGCCAATGTCACCGTGCAGGAGACGGCCGACCCCGTCACTCTCCCGCGTCTCGAAGGCGCCATCGAGTTCCGCAACGTCGTTTTCGGGTACGATCCGTTCCTTCCCGTGCTTAAGGGCATCAATTTCCGCATCAATCCGGGCCAGTTCGTGGGCATCGTGGGGAAGAGCGGTTCCGGCAAGACCACGCTGGTGAACCTGATCTGCCGTTTCTACGATCCGCAGCAAGGCGAGGTACTCATCGACGATGTGGACGTGCGCACCATCCCGCAGGATGAGCTGCACCGCGATATCGGCCTGGTGCTGCAGGAGCCGTTCCTGTTCCGCGCCAGCATCGAGGACAACATCGCCTACGGGCGGCCCGGATCGTCGATGCTGGAGGTGATGGACGCCGCCAAGGCGGCCAACGCCCACGATTTTATCACACGCCGACCCACCGCCTACGACACCATGCTGGGCGAACACGGCTCCGGCCTCTCAGGCGGCGAGCGGCAGCGCGTGAGCATCGCGCGTGCGCTGCTGTGCGACCCGCGCATACTGATCCTCGACGAAGCTACCTCATCTGTCGATACCGAAAGCGAGCTCGAGATCCAGAAGGCGTTAGCCTATGTATGCAAAGGCCGGACCACCATCGCCATCGCGCACCGGCTTTCCACGCTGAAAAACGCGGACTGGATCTTCGTGATGGACGATGGCCGGATCGTCGAGTCCGGCACGCATGACGATTTGATGGAGCTGCAGGGGATTTATCATCGCCTTGTACGCATACAAACCGAGCTGACCCGTTTGGAGGTTTAGCCATGAGCGAACTCACGCATACTTCACAGCCCATGCTCTGGTCGGGTATCAAACGCCTGGTACCGGAGAACACGCACATTTTCGAGGGGGAGTTTTCCCTGCTGCACTCCCGGGTGGACGATACGCTGTATCGGGGCGTGTTTGCGGTGCGGCTCTTTCCGATCCGTCATCCGGGCCATTTCATCTCGCTCAATTACACCACGCCGGACGATAAAACACGGGAGATCGGCGTCATCGAAACCCTGTCCGACTTTTCGGACGAAGCCATCCGCCTGGTCGAGCAGACATTGGAGAAGTATTACTACGAGCAGCACATCTCGCGCATTTATCGGATCAAGCTGAAATACGATTTGCTTTTCTTCGACGTGCAGACGCACCGCGGTCGCGAGGAATTCATCCTTCCCTGGCGCCATGACCGCACCGAGGAATATGACGCGCACGGCAAAGTGTTGCTGGATGCGCTCGACAACCGGTACATCATTCCCGACGTTCTCGCGCTTCCCGAGCGCGACCGCAAGGAATTGACGCGGTTTATTTACTGGTAATCTAGAAAGGATCGTGCACTTATGGCTGACATATCATCTCAATCCGCGGCAAGCGATGCTCCGGCGGCGTGGATCGACACGCTCAAGCTCCGGACTCTCGATCCCGACCGGGAAGGCGATGTGGCCATCGCTTCCATCCCGCTGCCGCGCGAAGATCACGCGCTCGTTGCCTTCGCCGGCATGGCTGCGCAGGCGGCGCCGATCGCCTGGTATCCCGCCGGCAACGGCGCCGATCCGGGCAAGCCTCGGCAGTTGTTGTTGATGGGCATAGCCGGCGGCGGCGCGCCGGATACTCTCGGGCTTGTTCCGGCAGAAGCCGGCGCGCTCGTTACGCCACGCGAATTCGCCGCTCCCGCCACGGCGGACGCCGCCTGGACTGGTCCACGGTGGAGCACCGCCGTCGTCGAGGAAAAGAAGACCGGCGTGCTGATGCGGGAGGTGAACGAGCTGGCGCTCGAACATGCCGGACGCCGGCTGGGCATCCGCATGGGCATCGCGCTGACCGGCGGCGGCTATCACTGGTGGGAATGGCTGCAGATCGAGCAGCTCTGGTCAGGTCCGGTCTGCACCGCCATCCGGGCCGCCGGATATATCGGCATAACCGAGCTGGGTGAAGATGAGCTTTTCGATCCGAAGCATTATAATGCCGGCGAATGGGTGCACCGGCATAACTGGCTCTTCGCCGAAATCTACCTGCAGCTCTTCGCCAACGGCCTGGCGCGCGTCACCGCCCGCCACGTGAATAACCGCTTCTTCGACCAGGGACGCGACCTGGAGGGTTTCGTGCCGGTGATCGCGTTCAACGCTGGTGACAATAATCTGCCCGACACTTCGCTTGATGGGACGAAAATCGACTTCACGCTGGGCGATGAGGCCGCGGGCGTCCAGCTCGATATCGATCGCGCTGCCGATCTGATCAGTTCCGCGCATCCCGGCCTTCTGCGCGGCGATGCCGGCCTGACCATCTATCAGCCGTATGAAGGCGTGGAAGCCGACCAGGGAGGCGGCAAACCGGTCGAGCGCTGGAAAGTCGAGGCGCCGGAGCGCCGGATGTGGAAAGGCATGGCCCGTTCCGTGGGTTTCGACCTCAGCTTTGCCGACCGGCCGCTGCGCGTCCGCCGCTACCTGCCGCCATACGGCTGGCTGGGTTATGCCGGCGCGCTCTGGCACGACGCCATCCTGCCGGCGCGCGGCCCACTGGAGGTTACCTGCGACGAGCAGATACGGAGCATGGAAAGCGCGCCGCCGGTGGGACGTAAACCCTTCAGCAGCGGCCGCTTTTTCGAGCGGTCGGTGGGCATTGACGGCGAGTATGCCTTCGGCCTGATGCAGCAGGCCTACCGAACAGGCCGGCGCGATCTATACGAGGCGGCGCTCCATCATGCGTATGCCTTCGCGGACCTGGGCATCGATCACACCGACTTCACCCAGCAGATATCCGGCATGCCGCGAGGATCGGTCGCCATGCCGCTGCAGCGGAACATCGGCATGCTGGCCGCCTACCTGGAAACCGGCGATCCCTACCTGCTGCATGTCGCCGAGTCGATGGCGGACGCCGCGTATGCCATTGACCGCTCGAACTGGCCCCGCCGCTCCTTCGGACGCGATTCGGCCTATATCCGCAGTCTGACGCGGCTATATGACGTGACCGGCCAGACCTTCTACCTGCTGCGGGCGGGCGAGGCCTGCCGCCGCGTGGCGCAGTGCCGGCGTCCCGACGGCTCTTTTGGCGATCAAGGCGCGACTTACGGCGCACACGGTCACCTCGGTCAGATCATCAAGCCGTGGATGAACTCCATCCTCTCCGAAGTACTTGTCGAGTATCTGGAACGCGCGGGGAGCGATCCGGCTGTCGAGACATCCCTCCTGCAAACCGCGGACTGGCTGCTCAGCGCGCTGCTGGAGGATGAAGATGGCGCCTACTGGCCTTACCAGATTGCGTGGGGCCGCAACGTTGAGGATCCCACCTCCCGCTGGAGGCCGAACGAACCGCCGCGCGCGCACCCCACCGGCGACGTGCAGCTCGATTACAACGCCCGCACACTGCTCTGGCTCAGCCGGCGTACCGGCGATCCGAAATATGTCCGCGCCTGGCGGGCCACCTACCAACGCCGGTTGCGCCTTTCCGCGCGCTCGGGAAATCCTTATCACAGCACATATGGCGAAGTGAAGATACCCGACAACTTCCCCTGGCACGAAGCCCATCTCTGGGGCGCGCGCTGGGAAGACGGGCAGGTCGTATTCGCGCCCCAACTGGAGCTGCTGGAGACAGGCCGTGAAGCAACGATCGAGCTGCCGGACGGAGGAATCCTGCGCGTGCGCCGCACCGGGGCGGGCGTGGAAGTGATAGGTGATAAGTGATAAGTGTAATGGGTTAGGGGTTAGGGGCCAGGGATTAGGGATCAGGGATTAGGGGGCGGACAGCAAGCCATTTTTCATTTTCTCATCATGAAGATTCCGGCGCCGCCGGATTAAGGAGTTTCAGTTACATGCAAGAGTCCCTTTTCGCGCGGGCAGCGCGTGTTTTTGACGGTTGGGTAGATCCCGAGACCGGCGTCAGCGTGCTTCGGATCCATCCTCCCGGCGTGGATATGTATCCGGGCCGTTTCATGACTCCATATCACCAGACGCAGCCTTTCCTCGACGGCGGGCGGCGGATACTGCTGCGGCAGGGAAAGAATCGCGAGCATGCGCGGGAGGGAGCCAGCCCATCGGTCATGCTCGACTTGACCACCGGCGTCATCGACGATTTATTATTTGCCGAAGGTTTCCCGGTAGATCTCAACGACCGCGCGCAGACCGCGCTCCTCTACCACCGCCGCGGAGAAAGCGGCGCGCAGGCCATTCTTTACGACCTGCAAATCGGGCGGGCGCTGGCGTCGCTGGAGGTGGAGGCGGACTGGCATTTGGCCGGCGGCATCCTGCTGGCGGATGGAAAGCGGGCGGTGATCTCGCATTCCCAGGGCAAGCCGTATGATGAATTTTGCCGCACGCACTTCCACCTGCTGGCGCCCGGCGGTTCGACGGTATTTCTCGAGCTGGAAGGCATCCATGGCAACCACATGCAGGGTTGCCCGACCGACCCCGACCTGTTTGCCTATAACGCCTGGCCGACGCCGCGCTGGGATATCGAGGGAGTGACGTCGATCGCCAAGGTGGACGGCAGCGTCAATTATTACGCGCCGCTCGACGACAACGCCCCGCGGCCCGGCGACTTCTTCGGCGTGCGCGACCATTACGTGTGGACGCCTGACGGCGCGCGCATCGTGAGTTATCTCAACCGCCAGCCGGTAGACCTGAGTGCGCCGTTCAATCATTTCGAGTTCGACTGGTGGCTTTCCGCGCTGGACTGGCGCACCGGGGAGGATTACTTTGCGCAATACCCGCTGGGGCGCTGGGGCGGGCACATGCAGGTGACGCCGGATTCGCGCTACATCCTTTGCGGCGGCGGGCCGGGATTCGACAAGCTGTTCGCCGTCGATCTACAAGCGCTGAAGGAGGGCTGGAACGAGCATATCATCTGCGGTTACCCGACCACGGTGTCGCGGGGCGTGAATTCCGATCCCTTTCCGTATCCCTTCGCTTTGCCGGACGGCAGCGGGGTGATCTTCAACGCCGGCTGGCCGGGCGATGAGTTCGGGGTGTATCTGGCGGAATGGCCGGGGGAGCTGCGGTAACATGAGCGATTCTCTTTTCGCGCGGGCGGCGCGCGTTTTCGACGGCTGGACCGATACCGAGACGGGCGCGCGCGTGCTGCGGGTGTGGGCCGGCAACCTGCCGCGCATCCCGGGCATGTGGGGCACGTATTACCATCAGTACCGGTGCTTCCTGAACGGCGGGCGCACGGCGCTGCTGCACAACGGGAAGCTGATCGATGCGGACAGCCGTTTCTCCGCCTTCGCGCTGGACCTGACCACCGGCCTGGCGGAACCGTTCGGCCCGCCGGATCACGGGGTGATCGAAGTAATCGACGAAACGGGGCTGGCCGCGCTGTTTCGCGAAGAGGCCGATGGCGCGCGCGGCATGCTCTGGGACTTGCGGGCGGGCCGGGAATTGGCTTCCATCTCGCTGCCCGGCTGGACGTTCAATTCGCTGAATTTTCTCTGCGACGGCCGCCGCCTGCTGGCTTTCTTCTATCGCGGCAAGCATTATACCGAGCACGTGCAATCGCGGCATTACCTGCTGGAAGCCGGAGAAGCGCCGCGGCTGGTCATGGAAGCGGACGGCTATTTTTGCAGCCACATGGTCGGCCACCCTCTCGATGCGGAGCTATACACTTACGACCGCTGGCCGTCGCCGAAGCGCGATGTCGAGCAGGTGACGACGATCCGCGCGCTGGACGGCAGCTTCGAGGAGACGGTGAAGCTGGACGAGAACGCTCCGCGCCCCGCCGATATGTGGGGTTGCCGCGATCACTACGTGTGGGCGCCGGACGGCAGCCGCATCGTCAGCTACCTCAACCGCCAACCGGTTGATTTGACCATTCCCTTCGATCACTTCCCCTTCGACTGGTGGCTTTCGGCCTTGGACTGGCGCACCGGCGAGGATTTGTTCGCGAAATATCCGCCCGGGCGCTGGGGCGGTCATATGCAGATGACGCCGGACTCGCGCTGGATCGTCCATGGCGGCGGGCCGGGTTTCGACAAGCTGTACGCCGTCGAGATGGCGGCGCTGCGGGACGGCTGGAACGAGCATATCATCTGCGGCTACCCGGCCACCAATCCCGAGGGGAAGAACTGCGGCTACTTCCCCTATCCCTTCGTGCTGCCGGACGGCAGCGGCGTGCTCTTCAGCGCCGGCTGGTTCGGGCCGGAGCACGGCGTATACCTGGCGGAATGGCCGGTGGAAGAGCCCCGATGAAGTCGGGGCGACACCCCTGGGATAGGGAAGCCCCCGCAGATCACCGCAGATCACCGCAGATCATCGGTTTTTAAAGGTTGGCCGGTCTAACGGCTTTTATGAAGGAACAGATTAACATTTTAATATATGGTCATATAATAATAGTATAATAGAATAGCTGACCTGCCGCTGTATCGGCCTGGGGAAGGGAGAGTCGGAGGGTCTTTTTCGGGCAGTCCATGGGAAGGAAGAGGGGAAGAGCAAGAGCAATATTAAAGCAAGAGGAAGAGGATGGGAGGCGAACAAGCGTGTTTCACGTGAAACAGTTAGAAAGGCTATTACCTAATAACCATTATCAGGTAATAATGATTATTACATAGTAGTGCTTATAAGTGTTTCACGTGAAACAGTTAGAAAGGCTATTACCTAATAACCATTATCAGGTAATAACGATTATTACATAATAGTGCTTATAAGTGTTTCACGTGAAACAATTAGTGCAGACTAATATGAACATTAGATTAAGCTAATGAACAATAATAAACAGATGAATGGCGGAGGCATGCGCGGTGAGAACGCTTTTAATTAAAGGGACAGGTTCTCTATACTATTATGTGATTATATGACCGCATAAGAGAACAGATAAAATGTCCCCGCATTTACACAGCCGCGCTCTCACTTCCCCTGAATCATCGCCAGGCCGTAGACCAGGTACGCGGGGGTGGTGAATTGCACGCGGTCGCCCTGCTGCGTGAAGCCCAGGTGCAAGTCCTTCGCTTCCGGGGTGAGGAACTTGATGCCGGCGACCTTGAACCCGGCAGGCAAACTCAGGTCCGCCTTCACCGGCGCCGCGGCGATGGGCAGCTCCTTGCCGGCTTGCGACTCGTCGCGGTTGAAGTTCACGAAGTGCACCAGCACGCGCTTCGCCGCCGGCTGGCGGTCGGCGTAGACCTGCACCGTCCACGGGGCGTCGAAGGTGGAGAAGGATACGCCGGCGAGAGCGGCGACAGCTTGCATCATCGCTCCGCGGTCGGCTTGATCGACGACTTCGACCCCCCGGTCCAGCGACGCCAGCGTGCAGTCGCCGGGTCCGCTCATGCTCAGGATCACCTTTCCACCGCCGCGGGCATAGGTTTTCAACAGCGCGGCCTGCGCCGCGGTCAGGTGTTGCGGCGCGACCACGATCACGGCGCGCCGCTTCGCCAGGTCGGCGGCGGTCATCCGCTGGTCGATGATGACATCGAAAAGCACGTGACCCTGGAGCAGCGCGCGGCCGATGTCGCGGAACGGCGCGAAGAAGCTCGCGTCACCGGTCAGGATCGCCTGGCGCGGGTAGATCATCGCCACCTCGGCGTAACTCTCGCGCGCCGCCGGATTTAAATATCGGTCGTTATCGCGGATGAATTGGAAGTAAGTCTGCAGGTGGTTGGGCTCTTCGTGGTCCTGGCCGCCCGATACCCGCGAACCGAGGCAGATGCCGCCGAGCGCCAACGATTCGCCGGTGGTCACCCGCCAGCGGAAGTAATCGTACCGCAAGATCTCGAACGGCTTGCCGTCGGCCATCGCGCGGAGCACGCGACCGTCGAGAGCCTCGTCGCCGAGGACGCCCTTTTTCAGGTTGCCGGTGTAGACGGGACTGGAGTACCACAGGTAATTCTCCCCCTTGCCCCAGCGCTCGATGGGCAGCAGGTTGCGCTCATCGGCAATATTTTTGAATTCGGTGTTGGTATTAGGAGAGGTGTTTTCGATATACTCGGTGAGGAAGTTGCGAAAATGGGTCCACATGGAGACCACCAGACCGGGATTCAGCGCGCGGCCGTAGTCGATGAAAACCTCGTCGAAGCAATCCTTCACCTCCAACGCGCCGAACTCGCGCGCGGCAAAATCGAGTTGCGGGTATTTGTTGTCCGCGGAGCCGATGACGGTGAAGAGATGCGTTTCCAGGTTGTCGATGCCGCATTCCTTGGCCAGCTCCTCCTTCGTGAATCTCGCCGCCAGGAATTTTTTGAACTCAGCCTGGCAATACGGGCAAACGCAGCGATTATCGAAGTAGGGAAACTGCACCATGAAACCGTCGAAGCCGGCGTCG
>Ga0172375_10009480_pt1 | contig 12838 bp, 10 predicted proteins | sample LakKiv1m_FD_114537 | JGI IMG/M metagenome (GOLD analysis project Ga0172375, IMG submission 114537) | Freshwater microbial communities from Kabuno Bay, South-Kivu, Congo - kab_092012_11.1m | ecosystem: Environmental > Aquatic > Freshwater > Lake | place: Democratic Republic of the Congo... | reverse complement strand
GAAGATCCGCAAATTCGCGGCCCTGCATCTCATGTTGTTCCTGTTGCTCGGATGGAGCGGGATGACGCTCGTGGGACCGCTCTACGCGATGTCGTCCGGCGCGTTCTGGTTCATCCTGATCGGTGGGATCTCCTATACGATCGGGGTCTTGTTCTACGCCTTCAACTGGTTCAAGTTCGCCCATTTCATCTGGCACATCTTCGTCTTTCTCGGGACCTTGTCCCATTTCATCGCGGTGTTCTTCTTCCTGATGTGATCGCGCCGTCCGCATCGTCACGGCAGCGAAAGACTGTCGGGCTGCGGCGGGAAGAAGAACATCGGGGTTGTGGCAACCTAATGGTTACATCGAGTGGATCATTTGTGTAAATTGAAAAAATGCGACCGATTGGCAATGAATTCGTGGACCTTTCGACGAATTTCTATCAACCGACCTTCAGTCGAAATTGACGATTCAGCCCTTTAGGGCTGGTCGTTTTTTTTAGTGAACACATTAATGGATAAACAATTATATGCGAATATTTTAGTTTGGATATTGCGAAAAAAATGGAGCATGCTATGATGGATGTTGGAACAAGTAAGCGTGAATATATAGATCATTATACGCATATAGTTCCTTATCGCATCACGCCGAGTTATGGTTACTGCTTGGACGGTATTTCTCAATGATACGGTTGTCAATATGTCGTCAAGTAGTTATCAAGCGACAACGAAAAAACACGAGAATTCGCCTTCATTGGCGTTTTTGAAGTTTATCATTAAGTGCGGCATAATCATATTGGAAAACGCAAAATGTGGAAACATAAGTTGGGGGTATGACAAATGAGTTACAACTATCAAGAAGGGCAAAAAAGAGTAAGAGAAATAATGGATTGCGACAACGACATTATTGATCAAGACAAAGTGCCTAAGGATTCGGCTTTCACATTTGAAAATGGGTATAAATCATGGGTGACTGCATTATTCGTGGACCTACGCGATTCAACCACGTTGTTTGCAAACGATAATAAAAAGAAGGTATCAAAAATCATTCGTGCTTTTACGTCGGAGATTATTGATATATGTAATGACGATGATAATCTTCGGGAAATCGGAATCCGTGGAGATTGTGTATACGCCATCTATACAACAACGACACAGGAAGAAAATTATGAAATTATAAACAAAGCATTCTATATCAATACATTTATGGGATTACTTAATGAAGAAATGAAGTTAAAGTCCATATCATCCATCAGTGCCGGAATTGGCATTTCGACAGCGAAAGAGTTGATAGTCAAAGCTGGAAGGATTAAATCCGGTGTAAACAATAAGGTTTGGATTGGAAAAGCAGTGACTTTCGCTTCCAAATTATCTGCAAAAGGTAATAAAAATAATACTAAATCTATAGTAATCGGTGAAGCATTCTACAACAATATCATTTCGCAATTAAGAAAGAATACACAAAATCAAGGTGTCGATAGTTGGTTCTCTGAGCACCACGACGTCGATCTTGGGAAATTTTATTCATGCAGTATTGTAATAACCGAATTCGATCAATGGGTCAAGAAATACTACAAATGAGGATATGACAATGTATGATTATCGACAAGCGAAGAAGGACATATTATCGATTTTGAATTCCAAAACAGAGATTATGAAATGCGCAGCAATCCCTAAAGCTGACTCAACATTAACATATGAAAACGGAATCAAAGCATGGACCGCTGCCATCTTTGTTGACATAATCAAATCAACGGAGATTTTTAAGAATGAAAAGGAAGAAAGAGTCGCTAGGGTCATGAGAGCATTTACTTCTGAAATTATTTCAATTTTATCGAGTGATGATAAATACCGTCAAATCGGTATTAGGGGGGACTGCGTTTTCGGCATATATAGCGCCGAAAATAAAGAGGATTTAGTGGAGTTGTTTCGTCATGCATATTTAATAAATACTTTTCTACTAATGCTTAATAAGACGCTGGAAGAAAACGGATTTTTCTCATTATCTGCCGGAATTGGACTGGGATGTTCAGAAGAATTAATCGTAAAAGCCGGAAAAAAAGGAAGCGGCATTAATGATGTAATTTGGATTGGTGACGCCGTTGTGGATGCATCAAATCTCTCTGGTATGGCTAATAGGGGTGGCATCGAAGCGATTGCCATGACGCGCCTATTCTACACCAATATCATTGATATATTGAAGGACGAAAACAAAAACTATTCTATTTGGATTAAGGAAAAAACCGGTTTTTATGGTAATGAGGGGTACTACCATTGCAATATAGTCCAAACAGATTTCGATAAATGGATTGATGAGGGAATGAAAATATGAACAACAGCGAAGTAGATTACGAGAAATTGAATCAGAAAGAAAGCGATATTCTATCAGGCATTCAAAATCAAATTGCTGTATTTGATAATAAATCGGCAATATTAATCTCAGTGATTGGCATAATTTTCGCTTTTTCACTCAACATATTCGATGTTTTCAACAATATAATAATTAGTGAAATAGAAGAAGCCCGAATTGTGTGGTTCTATGTTTTTGTGTTTCTATATTTCTTGTATTTTATTTCCGCAATACTCTCAGTCTGTTTCGCGGTCATGGTAATTTTCCCTCGCGGACACAATGGGAAAAAAGTTAACGTTAATTATTATGGCGATATACCCAACATGTCCTCTGATGAATTTCTTGTGAACCTTCAAGCCTACGCTTCGAGAACAGACTTGATATATTCACAAATCTTGATCAACTCGAATATATGTGTTCTAAAACACAAATTACTGCGAACTGCAATTTACTTAATGGTTCCATTTGGTACATTACTCTCTGCGGTGATTTTTGGACTCGTACTTATGGATTTTTAGGTCATTATCAAACGATTTGCAATTTGCTGCGAGTTTAGGCGGGCACATAGATAATTTTTGATTTGTGTGATTTCATAATTTTGGAGGTGGACTTATGGTTCTGATGGTTTTTTCGGATTGGATGTCGCTAATTGCAGTATTCATTTCTTTCACGATCCCGGTCATTTCGCATTTAACAAGCACAAAAAAGTATGAATTATTTTCACAAAAACAAAATGACATTATCGATTGGTTTTCTCAAACAATATTATGCTTATCTGAGCTCCGTTCGAGGCTAGAAGAGGATACTCAAGAACGAAATGCAGCATTATGGAGGCTCTCATCTCAAATTGAAATTGGCCGGTTCTTCTTCCCGAATGTTGATAGAAAAGATGGATATGGAAATAATAAGCCGGCGGCTTATCGTGGCTACAGGAATATATGCATTGAATTTCTGGTGATGTATTATCAAATATGCGAATTAAACAATAAAAAGAAGTACAAGGATCATTTATATCGGCTACAAAGAGAATACGTATCGTTTGTTTTTGATCTTCTTGAGCCGCAGAAAAAAACCAAGTCCATCACTAAATATACAGGTATAATAATCAAAGAGATTGATATTACTACTTTTTTGGATGATTCCCCCGACAAATATATATTCCCTTTTTAACGGAATCTGTAATGTGTGCGCGGGGAAGAACGAACAGAACACATAAAGGCGGATTACATATCATTATGACCATCTATTTCATTCGCGTTTGGAGAAACTAGATGGCTTGCCGACCATCTCGAGTCATCGGAAAATTGGTTTTTATGCGTGTGTCTCGCAAGCATTCATGCCATGAATTTTTTTGTCGTGTGGATTTCATAGACTTCCATCTTCGAGTGATAGGCTTTTATAACCCTCGAATTCGATGATAATAGAATGATGATTATTCGATCAAACATTTGATAAGACACAAGAATTCGGGATTTGGAATCAACATATTTCGTGCGCCCCAAATATAATAGGCAAAAAATATTGCTAGAATATTACCACAAATGATTGACAAGAATATACTATTCGCATATACTCTGATTACGGGTGATGTTTATGGACACAAAGAAGCAGAACTTTATACGTATTGCGGAAAGCAGAACCAATAAAATAATAGATATGATCCAATTGCTTGGAAATCTTACGAATCGCTCATTTTATGAATATACCGACGAGCAAATTAATGCAATCTTCTCTTCCATACAGGCTGAGCTGGATGCGCAAAAAAAACTCTTTGATGACTATAATAAAACAAAACGAAGGTTTCAACTTTGAAACATTATGTGTTGTTCTCGCCCAAAGTGAATTCGGGCTCTCTTGATTTTGAAGACGAGTATATCGGATATTTGTGTGCAAAACAATTACTTGAAAACGGGGAACGAACGGAGTCGGATCTTGCGGAGTATCTATCCATCATTAACCCCACATATAAAAAGATAGATAGGTTCGAATTCGCCTTACTTCTTACTGCTCTCTTTACAAAAACAGGAAAGTTATATTCGTTGCCTTATCATCTCGCGCGCATTTTTTATTTTTATGACCATTACCAAGGAAGCGATTTGTCACTTCAGTCCGATAATGTCATATCTGAATGCCGAAAAATTAACGATTATTGGTCCGTTGGCCTGGATATGATGCAAATCATGAAATCTGTATTATGGGGAAATCATCCAATTATTAACGGTCAAAGTGATTGTAAATTTGTATTCTATTTCCTTTGTTTGAATCAATCCATCTTGATGGCAGAGATAGATCAATGTCTTCATGAAATTGGCGACGAAGACATCACCAAGCCTATTGACAATATTGTTTTTGAAATAAAAACCTTAGCACTTTTGAAACAGATGGGATGTGCAACGCTCGGCGATTTGCAAGACGTCTCCCCATATGTTCTGATATATTTACTGGCGTTCGAGGTTCGAGATTTTGTCATTCGCCTCCAATGCTTAAAAGGTTCTCTTGTCGAAGAAGTAGAATCGTTTATTTCTATGACGTTTTCGAGTATTCGCGAGCCGGACCGCTCTGTGCTTGATCAAAGATATGGTATCAGCACCGGAAGCACATGCACGCTAGAGCAGATAGGATCGCTCCGTCACCTTACGAGAGAAAGAATTCGTCAAATCGAGGCGCGCGGAATTAAGAAAGTTAGTACAAGAGTCGCCCATAATTCGACTTTACTGACGTTATTTTTGAAGTCAAGATTGCTTACATTTTCGGAATGCGCCGTTGACATTGCGGCGGTCTCGGCTCCGTTTGGTGATCACTGGAGGGAATTCGCTTTTTTATTACAATTCCTCCCAACCTCATCGAATGTGAGATGTGATGAGGAATCGGGACTGGTATTTGACCAACGGTTAACCACGATACAAGATACGAGTAACAAGTATCTTTCCGTATTGGGAAATTTTCTATTTAATGAGGATGTTGAGAAAATCAAGAGCACTTTGCCACATGTATCTTCGTTCATCTCATTTCTTCTGCGAATTTATTACAAGAAACAAGATATTCTTTGGGTCCGAAAAGGAATCAATATGACGAGTGTCATTTTAAAGGCGATCGACGAGTTGTTTCCTAGTGGATACAGAATTTCGTCTGAGTGCGATTTTGGAAAACTACTTAATTACATGGATGTCCAGTACGGCAAAGAATATACTTCGTCACTAAACATGAGGGGGGCCGAAACCGCGCTTTTACGAAGCAAATACGGGCTTGTCGATAGAGGAACCTATGTCAACCCGGTATTTTTGCCAACTTTGAGCAACGAGATCTTGGAGAGCATCCTTCGGTTCATTCAAGATAACCCTCCAGCTATATATTACTCCTCCATATTATCGAAATTCCAAAAAGAATTGAATGCTTGTGGCATTTCAAATAGATATATTCTAAAAGGCGTTCTTGATTTGCAGTTGGGAGATATGTTCTTTACAAAAAAAGATTACATATCGTTTGAAGGAAAAGCGTCATCGTATGAAAGCATTAATGAGTATATAGAGACCCATTTCAAAAATGTCTTTTCCTTGTTTGAATTACAGTCTCACTTTTTGGGAGTGGAGGAATACATTTTCACTTTTTTCTTTGCAGCCCACCAGCAGTATGTTCTCTTGTCTGGAAAAAGGGCGATTGATTCCAAACGGATTCACATAAGCGATTACGCCCGAAATGTCATAGTTGAAATATATCAAACCTTACAAAAATCTTTATGTACAACGTATGTAACATCATCGAAAATATATGCGCATCTGTCGCTATTTCACCCCGATATTCTGAAAGAAATGCCCTTTGTTGAGAATCAATACGATTTGTTCTCGGTCATGAAGAACCAATTCCCATCTAAATTTCAATTCAAACGCCCATTCATCGGTACATCAGATATTGACTTCTCATATCAAGAGGCAATCCGGCGATATGCCGAATCGTGTCGGGTCATATCCAAGCGTGATATCGATATGTTTTGCGCCCGGATGCATCTACGCTCGATGTATAGTTACCTTATTTTCATAGATGACGTCTCAGATTTGTTTATACAAGTTGACAAGGATCGTCTCGTCGCAAAACAGGATGACTTTCTAGATGAAGCAAAGACAAATGAAATATCAACAATTCTCGACATTTCATTTGGCACGAATGATTCAATAAATATTCGAGATATTCATAACTTATACATGTTTCCCAAGGCAGCATATCCCTGGAATAAATATCATCTAGCTGGGATCATTCGAACATACTTATCAGATAGATTTGTTCTCAAATACACAGACAGCCAGTATGACAAAACCGACTTCATTCTATGGAGGAAGACAAATGAGTGATATACAATGGAGATTTCCCGGCAACAATTATACGACGGAGTCTGGCTTAGACACTCCGGATATGGAGACATTTAAAAGAGACCCAATTTCGTCGCTTGCCCGAGAACTCGTTCAGAATTCCATCGATGCGAGAAAAGACAAGTCGAAGCCCGTTGTTGTCGAATTTCAAATATTCGATATCCCGGCAGAAGACATTCCGGGGAGAGATCGTGTTGTTAGGGAAATCGAAGCTTGCCAAACCGAATGGGCAAGGCATACAAAGATCAGTACTCAATTACAACGAATGCGAAATGCCGTTTCACAACCGACAATCACATGCTTGAGATCTTCAGATTTCAACACCAATGGGTTAACGGGTGTGTCCGGAAAAGAGAAAAAAGGATTCTACCTACTAACAAAAGGAAGCGGTATTTCAAATAAGGAAGGCACTTCGGGTGGTTCCAAAGGAATTGGTAAGTTCGCTTCTTTTGTCGCGAGTGAGTTCAATATGGTTTTTTATTCCACTGTGACAATTGACGATGAAGTCGGTTACCAAGGCATATGTAAACTGTGCTCGGCTTCCATGCCGCTTTCCGAAGAAAAAACGCAAGGAATCGGATACTACGGCGTCAGTGACCAAAACCATCCGGTGTTGTCCGAGTTCTCATTGGACCCTGCGTTTACAAGAAAAAAAGGGAACACCGGGACCGATGTCTATGTGGTCGGGTTTCGAAAAGAGCGGACATGGAATACGGACGTCATTTCAAAAATACTTGACAGTTTTTTGGCCGCCATTATTTTCGGTGATTTGGAAATCACAGTTCAAGAAGTGGTCATAAATAGAAAAACAATTCATGATATCGTATACTCTGTCGACTTAGTCCAGAGGCATATGAAAAAGGCCATTATCGCACAATACGAACTTCTTTCCGATGCGACCGTCTATAAAAAAACACTTACTTTACGAGACTTGGGCCAAATCGATTTGTTCATTAAGGGATATACCAAAGAACACCTTCAAGACGCTACGCAGGAATGTGTCATGGTGCGATATCCCTATATGAAAATACGTGTGATGCAAAAGGTGTCAATTATTCCATGCTCGGTCATGTGTGTCATCGGCGACAACAAACTCAATGAAATCCTCCGAGACATTGAAAATCCGCAGCACACCGATTGGGAGCAAAAACGCATTGCGGATCTTTCTGAACGTAAAGAAATCGGTGCAATCATCTCTGAGATGTACAAAATGATTCAAGAAACAATCGACAGTTATCTTCTTGTTGACGAGGCACGCCAGACCGATTTTGAAGGCGCAAGCGACTATTTACCAGAAATAGGCAATCTTGGTGATGGGGTCCGCAAAGAAGTCAAAACGGCTGATGCACCGACATTATTACCGCCAAAGCGAAATCGTATGGTTGAAAAAATCGGAGCCTTGGAAAACGATGATGCGATTTCACTTCTCCCGGACGTCGGGAGTCACGGCGAAGGCGAAGACTCGCCAATTCCGGATGGAACGAATCATGGATCCGGTGGGTCTCCCCATGATTCACCAGAATACGGGGGAAAGGAAGATGGAGACAATGATATCCTGACTCGACAGCAGCTCTCAGGAATTCAATATCATTTCTTTGTCATCGATAAAAATCTAGGAAAATATGCCGTTTCATTTGAATCGCCCTACGATTACCAGGATTGCCAACTAATACTATCTTTGGTCGATGATGCCGGGGGTAAGACAAAAGTATCCATCCGCGAGTGTAGACTAAACGGAAACCACTGCGTCATCCAAAACGAAACTGTCACGGGGTTTTCCATTTTTAAGAACATGAAATGCCGTTTCGAGTTGATTACAAACATGCGTGCTTTGTTTGCTTGTGAGGTGAAACTTTATGCGATTGGGTAATCGACTATTTCCATATCCAACGATGAATCGCGAGATCGTGGCAAATCAATATGTAAATTCGTTTTTTCGGATCGAGGTAGAATTTCTTAGCATTCCAGAACATTTTATTCTTCATAACGCGCATTATGTGACAAACAACGACAATCTCATTTCGTTGATCGAAGCCGGGCGCGCCGAGGTTCTTTGCGTCGTCGAGAGTTCAACCACGGTTTTTCGAAAAACATATCCGATCACCCAAACACCTCAAGACATATCGATTCCCCTCTATGACCTGCGAGACAATGTTGTTATCTCTGCATATGCCTATGCAAAAGAGACCATTACCGGATTCACCGATTCGGATTTCCTTGAGGACTACCAAGGGGTATCGTTCAACATCGAGAAATACGATATCATCGCGTGTGACGACGGGTTCACCCAAAAAGTCAAGTACGACGAGAGCGAAGACACAAAAGTATCCTCGATCTTTCTTGTCGTCAAGGATATTGAAACCCGATCTGATGTCGTTCGAGTGAATGAGAGACAAAGAAACATCGTACTAAACGTGCCGGGGAACTACTTCAATATGTACGACAAAATGAAGATGATTACGTATCTTCAAAATGTATTTTTTGCTGCTATGTTGATTCCGGCCTTGTCCGCGATACTGGAAAGATATAAAAATGACGATTTGGATGATTTAAGATACCGATTCGACTGGTTTTCATCAATCGAGAAAGCCTATGAAAAGAACTATGGGTCAAAACTAACCAATGAAAGTCTGCAGAAGACCGATTCGATTGAACTTGCTCAGAACCTGTTGGGATTTTCGATGGTGAAGTCCATCGAAACGGTATATACCATGATGCAGAACAAGAAAGGCAGAGCGGATGACGATGAATGAAATTCACATTCGTTTTATGTCGGATGAAATGCTTGAGTTCATTCGAACGAATCAAAACCTTGTAAGTCAACAAATGCGCGAAAATCCAACTGATTCATCATGGTTGTCAGCCGTGATGTCTCGAGATAAGAACCAGATTTTTATCGAAAAGAGATTTGTGATTCCTGACTTTCAATTGCGGTTAAGCTCGTCGAATCATTACGACGAAGTCGATATGTCAAATGCTACCACCTTATTTGAATCTTTGCACAAACTGCCCAGGTACATTCTGACGGACGAGAGATTTTGGGCCTGGATCAATTTCGACAAGTGCTATTCTGCCGCTTTGCAAGCCATGCCAATTGGATCGTCCAACTCAACCTTAAATGATCATTACCTCTTTGGCGCGGGCAACCGCAGGGGGTTGTTTTTCGGCGTCATGTCTCGATGCTACTTCAGAGTAGAATTGTCTTATGACCCGGGTGCAGAAAATCCATACGAATTGTCCTCATATGTTATTGAAGACCCTGAACGTGTGCGCAATTTGACTTGGCGTGCATATTCGAATCAAAAGCACATTGTGATTGGTGCTTTACGAGCCCAGAAGGAAATACAAGACACAATGTCTGTTCCTTTACCAAAGAAGGTCTATGGCGAAATTGCGAAATACATATCTCGACTCGGGAGTGTTATGCTTCTCGATGCAATTTCCCAAGAAGATATTTTCAATTATTCGAAACTTTTCATCCAAGATTATATGGCTCAAAAAGAGAGCATTTAGGTGAACACCTTTTTAAAATGGGCCGGCGGAAAACGACAGATACTTCAGAACATCCTGCCCTATATAACGACATATCTCGATGACGATCATCGATATTTTGAACCGTTTGTAGGCGGAGGAATCGTATTCTTAACGTTGGGAAGGCCTAATTGTGTCATCAACGATGTCAATTCAGAACTAATGAATTGCTATATGTGCATTCGCGATCACCCAAACGACCTGATCGCATCCTTAGAAATTCATGCGGCACGCCATAGTAAGGAATACTATTATGGAATTCGGAATCTCGATCGAGACGAGGGTCTCTTTCAGAATATGACCAGAGTGGAAAAAGCTGCAAGAGTAATTTACCTAAATCACACTTGCTTCAACGGATTGTACCGAGTGAATAGACACGGTTTTTTTAATACACCGATTGGAAAGTTTGTTCACCCAAAAATCGCAGACCAGGAGACAATACAGGAAACCAGCGTGTTATTGCGTAGAATTACTCCGGAAATTCTCAACACCAGTTTTCAAGAAGCCGTTAGGGATGCTCGTGAAGGGGATTTCATCTATTTTGACCCTCCCTATGATTACGAAAACAACAATGGTTATACAAGGTATTCTCCGCAAGGATTCAATCACATCAATCTTCAAGAACTCAAGAACACCTCAGACAGACTGATTGACGCAGGGTGTCACGTTCTTATAAGCAACAACGCCACAAACAGAGTTCTTGAGTTGTTTACACCAAATAATGATGATATCGAACATCTGCGTGAATATGATTTAGAGATAATCGAAGTTCAACGATATATCGGGGCCAAAAAGGAATCTAGGATTATTGTAAAAGAGGTGCTTATTCATGGATATAGAAGGAACGTCGTTCCCGCAGGCTAATTCGGTTGACCGCATCATCCAAATACTGATTCTTATGGATACGAATGTGTCACTTTCGGAAAATCAAATTAGCGCACGCATGGGAATCGTACTGCGCCAAAGCAGATATTATCTCTATGCCATGAGGTTTCTTGATATCCTTGATGAAAGAAACAACCTATCAGATTATGGAAGATATCTGCGACAACTGAAAGATCGAATCAGGGAACTATCGATTGAGTTGAAATCAAAGATACTTAGCAAACCCGTGTTTTCAGAAGTGTATTTGCACTTCGCTCAAAACCACACCTATTTAGGTCGAGATGCCATTGCTGGGTTAATCGTTGCAAACTCAAATTTATGTTACTCCACTTCATTTCGACGAGCAACAACAGTCTCCAAGTGGATAGAGTGGTGCATGTTGATTCGTTAGGATAGCGCCGACTATTGGGGCTGTCAAGTATGGTGTGTAAATGGATTGACACAAGGATTTAGAATTGTTGTCTCCAAACCGAATCCAATCACAGAACGAAGTGACAAACGCCATACGAAACAAAGAGGATGAATGAAACGGCTTAGTTCTTCGCGCGTTTCTTAGTTCAGTAGCAAACGCGCTGTATTTATAGTTTTCAAATAATGATCACTTTATACTTGAGTGTGTTTTTGAATTTCTCAATTTGAATCACCCCATTAGCGAAAGACGGAATAATGGAAAACTCAAACCTTCTTGCCGAAAACTCCACATCCGAATACTCGTTGTCCGTCGAGATGCAAAATACGATTTGCGTTCGACTGACCGCGATGATTCGGTAGATGAAGGTTCGAAAGACATCAATATCCAGCCCCTCAAATGGTTTTGTTTGTTTCGCGAGGATCTTCTTCATTTGGGACAACTTAGATTCCTTCTGAAACTTGACCATGATCTGTTTTTCAGTCGCATTGATGTCGTTCATCTTGGTTCGAATCTGAACGTTCAAAGCTTGATACTTTTTCATGAAGACCTCTTCGGGTAGATCCGGAGTCGTGATCTTAAGATCGACCAACTGGGCCAATTGGGATTGGAGTTCCGTTTTCTCTTTTTCTAAAGCGACCAGTTTCACTTCATGCTCGCTTTGCACTTTATTCTTTGCGAATGTCTCTTCGAGTAATTCCATTGTTTGGGGATTGTTCCAAAAGACCTCATTGAGCATCTGAAGGCTCGCGCCTTCGATGGATTCTTGATAAAGGGCTTTGGCGCGACAATTGTGCTTCCCCTCGACATAACCGCCGCATTGCTGCATGACGCGCGCCGAAGGCGTGCCGTAGTTCCAATAACGCCGTTTCAAGGTGCGGCCGCACTCGTGACAGATGATGATGCCAGAGAACGGATAACGGTACGTATACTTGGATAGATTCTTATCCTTCCCGACCGTTTGCAGGGCTCTGGCTTCTTTGATTTTCTGAGCGAGCAGGAAGGTCTCCCTATCGATGATCGGTTCGTGGTTGTCCTCCACATGGAACTTGGGTGCGATGTTGTCGTTCTTCACGCGTTTGTGGGTGAGGTAATCCGTGGTGATCGTCTTTTGCATGATCAGATCTCCACAGTACTTCTCGTTGGACAAAATGAAGTTGATGGTGCTGTTTCGCCAGTAGGTTCTGCCAGCACCGGTCTTGTAGCCTTTCGCTTGGAGCAACTGGCAGATCCTTGCCGGACCGATGCCGGAGACATAGAGCGAGAAGATCTCCTGGACGATTTTGGCTTGTTCGGGAATCGGGATAAGTTGTTTCGTTT
>Ga0172375_10009479_pt1 | contig 12838 bp, 13 predicted proteins | sample LakKiv1m_FD_114537 | JGI IMG/M metagenome (GOLD analysis project Ga0172375, IMG submission 114537) | Freshwater microbial communities from Kabuno Bay, South-Kivu, Congo - kab_092012_11.1m | ecosystem: Environmental > Aquatic > Freshwater > Lake | place: Democratic Republic of the Congo... | reverse complement strand
CTAAAAATATGGAATAGCCATGGCAGAATTCATCAATCGTGCCGTCAGTCTTGCCTCACATCTCGTGCCTGGAAAGGCGCTGATCATCTACGGGCCGCGCCGGGCCGGCAAAACGACCCTGCTTAAATCGTATCTAGCCTCCTGTGGTCTGCGCTACCGCTTGGAAACGGGGGACGATGTCCGCATCCGTCATCTGCTCGGCTCGGGCGACTTGAAGCAGATTGTCGCCTTTGCCGAAGGCTACGACCTGGTGGCCATCGACGAGGCCCAACAGATTCCGGACATCGGCATGGGGTTGAAGATCCTGGTCGACCACCTCCCCGGTCTGCGCATCATTGCCACCGGCTCGTCATCCTTCGAGCTGGCCGGTGCGATTGGCGAGCCGCTGACCGGCCGCAAACGAACCCTTACCCTTTCCCCCATCAGCCAGATGGAGCTAAAGCAGCATTGCAACCCCTACGACCTGCGGCAACGGTTGGATGAGTATCTGATCTACGGCTCGTACCCAGAAATTGTGGTGACCGAGGGGAGGAAGGCAAAGATCGAACTGCTGGAGGAACTGTCCGGTTCCTATCTGCTGAAAGACGTGCTGGCCTTGGAACGTATCCGCTCCTCGCGCACCCTGCTCGACCTCTTGAAGCTCGTCGCCTTTCAGGTGGGCAGCGAGGTGTCGCTGAATGAACTGGCCACCCAAGTCAAGCTGGACGTGAAGACGGTTGGCCGCTATCTGGACATCCTGGAAAAGGCCTTTGTCCTGATCCGGGTGGGTGGCTTCAGCCGCAACCTGCGCAGCGAGGTGACCAGCAAGGCCAAATACTATTTCCTCGACAACGGGGTGCGCAACGCCGTCATCGGCCAGTACAACCTGCTCGATTCCAGAAATGACATCGGCGCACTGTGGGAAAATTTCGTGGTGGCCGAACGTCTGAAAAAACGCTCCTACACCGGCATCTACGGCACCTACCACTTTTGGCGCACCTATGACGGCAAAGAGATCGACTATATCGAAGATCGCGACGGCGGGTTGTTTGGTTTTGAGTGCAAATGGTCGGCCAATCAGCGAGTCAAGCCCCCCCTGAAATGGGTGGAGTCTTATCCTGGTGCGACCTTTGATCTGGTGACCCCGGATAACTATCTTGAGTTTGTCGGGTGAGGAGCGATATGCGCGCGCCTAACTGTATTTTACTCGTAAGGTTAAAGAGTTAATTGTCCCACCCATCCTGACAACCCAGGTCAGAAAAGGCGTTGAGGACTTTCTGCGTACGACCTTTCCCCTCTCCACACCGTTTTTTTATGGCGTAGTCGACCGGTTAACGAGCAGCCGTCGATCACCAGCGGTTGCGCGGCCTTGCGTTTCCATGACGGGAGGTCCTGGGGGAGTGGAATACTGTCTGCTATCGGTTTACCGTTACGCACGATCCGCACCGGCTCTCCCGATTCGACGATGTCAAAATATTGCTTGGCATGATTGCGAAGCTCGGAAAAGGTCGCCTGTTGAGGCCACACGGGCCGGTGTCGGGATTCGCGCCTTGCAACTTATCATGGAGCACTGTAATACTTCTGTTGCGGAGATTTACAGTCACCTAAACGCATTGGTGAAACAAACGGATTGGAGGCTATATGGAACAGATCGTCAATATCCATGTCGAAAAACTGCCAGAGGGCGTCTACCTTGCAACCTCCGAGGATGTGCCCGGCCTCGTAGCCCAAGGGAGAACAGTCGTTGAGACCTTGGAAATCGCACGCGATGTGGCCCGCAAAATCATGGAGGCTCAAGATGAGCGGCGAAAATCACACACATTACCGTTGGTCGGCGACAGCTTTGACTGTGCGCTCGTGGTGGGTGCTTAGCGATGGGGCGATTATCCGGATTTCGCTACAGGGAAATCGTTAATCGTCTGAAGTTTTTTGGCTTCGTCTTCGATCGCCAGGCAGCAGGGAGTCATGAGCTTTGGTATAATGAGCAGACAGACAGGTATACAACGATTCCAAACCATCCTGGCGATATGCCAGAGGGTACTCTGCGGGCCATTCTCAAACAGGCGGGAATTTTGCCGGATGAGTTTCTGGATCGCAAATAAATTATGGAGTGGGCCAGTCGATGCAAGCGATAACTCCCAGCTCTAAGGATAGATGATGGGCATCACCGAAAATCTCTCCTCTTTCACATGAACCAGCAAGTCTTGCCCGGACAACGGGAAACGGAAAAGGGGACAGATTTATTTTGTCTGGCGACAAAACAAATCTGTCCCCTTTTCCTTGGTCAGCTGGGGCTGACCTGGTCCTGGCGTTACCAAGCTGGAGCTTGGTAACGAGAGTTAAAAAAGATATGCCGGTCATGTTTCCCCCCAGGGATTAAGCACAAGCAAATCGTCAATCGCCTCGAAATCCTTGACATTTCTGGTCGCAAGAGTGTAGCGGTGGGTGACTGCAATAGCAGCAATCTGGGCATCTTCAACACTGATGGGTTGCCCGAGCCGTTTTCGAGAAGCGACAATACGAGCATAGGCGACAGCGGCCTCCTGATCGAAGGAAAGGCAACGCCCGGAGAAATCTTCCGCAAACATTTGGGCCGCCATTTCCGCAAACCCCACTTTCCGCTTGCCGTCAGGCAAAAGCGCAATCCCCAGGCCAACTTCCGCCACCGTGATCACACTCAGCCAATACTCAGAAGCGGGCCGTTGGTCGAGCCAGGCGACGACAACAGGATCGGGAGATGGCCTCATCAATTCCGAAATTACGTTAGTGTCCAACAAGATCACGTCTCAGTTTCCTCTTTGAAATCAGTCGAATGCCGGGGAAGAGACCTCTCAACGTTGGGCAACTCCACTCCACCAAGGGCAGCAAATCGGCCCGCCAGTTGTGTGCCAAGCCCGGGGAGATCAGGAGCGCGGCAAGCTTGACGTAGAATTGTCCGCACTTCTTCTTCCATAGACCACCCATGACGCGCCGCATTCAAACGCAGCACCCCTTTAATGTCATCTTCAATGTTGCGGATTGTGAGCGTAGCCATACTCTCCCCCTTGCCTTCATTTTTGCCATCAATGCATGCATTGTATTCACAGCAGACTGTCCCGTCAATAAAAAATGGGGGTCAGTTTTTCTTCGCTCTGCTCGACTACAACATCCTGTCACGGGGCTAAGCGCCATGCCTGGCGCACAAAAAAAGGGCGGCGGCCTGTAACAGCCGTCGCCCCGTTGGCGGTGCTTCGTATGAGATTCTTTTCGTGCTTCAGGCTTGCCGCAGGCCGAACAGCCCCTTTCGGGCGGCATACAGCCAACCCACGCCTAGAGCGTACAGTCAAGATTTGGTGAGAAACAAGAAATCTGAGGGCTTACGCCTTGCCGTCAAACAGCATGCCCACCAAATTGTCCAGCTGATCTCTCAATTGCAGTATCGCCTCTGAGGGGAACTGACGGATGAGCTCGCCGCTGTCCTTGGCGGTTATCTTGACCACCACGTCTTCAGAGGCGTCATCAATCGAGAATTGGAGATTCGTGCCCATTTTGTCAAAACGTTCCTGGATTTGCTGGACATATTTCCTGGCCTGCTTGCGGGACACCTCACCTTCCCTTTGCGCCAAGGCCTTCCCGTCCAGTGCGCTGCCCTCGCTCTCGGTGTTCGAAGGTACCGGCGGTACGGAGGCCTTCTGCTTGTCCTGGCGCACCATCGCCTGAGCAACCGGCATACTGACAAAGTTCTTGTTTTCACTACTGAGTACGTTAACGTCCATGACAACCTCCTGTTAGTTCAGCCCCAATCCTCCTGACCAGGGATTCTGCCGCCACCTCTTCTTTTCTCTCCCCGCTACGGACGAAACGGGGGGGGATATCTTATGCGGAAACGCACACCGAAACCGTGCGCCCTCCCTCCTTGCCCTGGGGGCGTGAGCAGACCTTGACCGGCCTCTCCTGCAAGCCCTGCGCATGGGCCGCCACTTTCGGTTTCACGTCAAAACCACTTTCCTGCATCGCGGTCTCTTCCCAAATCCTCTTCAAGCGCTCCACATAGCGCGAAGTCTGCTGGATGGCGGCGGCGTCTCCATTCACCCCGACCTTGGCCAGCTCCACCATCATTGAGGCGTACAGACTTCGCAGGAACTGGGCAGGTTCGGAGTCATCGCCCGCTCGCACCGAGCAATTCAATTCGGTGATGATGGCAATAGCCTTGGAGAGATTCTCCCCACGTTTTTTGAAATCCCGCTTGGCAACTGCTTCTGAAGCACAGTCCAGATTGAGCAAGAGTCGCTCATACAACATATGAACCAGTTTGACTGGATGGATCTTGGCGCTCGCCTGGGCCTTGGAATAGGCATTTCTCGCTTGCATGGATACCATATCGCTCTCTCCTTTTCAAAAATAATCGGCAACCCTTGCGACACCAACATCGCTTCTTGACGCCGCCCTCTCTCAACGTATCGGCAAATTTTGCAAAACAATAAAAATATGTACCTGCCCCCCAGTGTTGTGCGGTTAAGGAGTTGCGTGCAACTCCCTCTCTCAGGCGGCGATCCGGCAGAATCTCGGTGCCACCTTCAGGCCAACCCGGTAGCCGCTCAGGCCCTTCTTGCCTTGGCTGATGGCCTTGAGCTCCTCGTCAATCTGCGCCCGCAGGATGGCAAGACGGGCCGAGATCTGGCGATCGAGGGTGGCAAGGCGCTCCATTTTTTGGAGCTGGAGGGCCATCGTTTGCCGACGGTCCCGCTGCGTGTCACCATCGCCAAGGCTCAACCACTGTTCCTCTTGAGCCAGCAAGGGCTGCAATCTTTCGACCAAATCTTTACGCGCTGTCCAAAAGAGGGTCTGTGCCTGCTCCTCTGGCGGCCCATCGACAATCGCCGCCAGGAAGGTGGCCGACACCTCCGCCAACTCATCGTACAAGGCCATGACCCCATCCACCAAGTCTGTTCCTGGCTGTCTCGTCACTTTTGCGCTCATCTCTCCGGTCTCCTGGCTCATCGCAAACATCAAATCATCAATTCTTACTGCCGTTTAAGCTGGCGATCTGGGCACTCAGGAAATCGCCCTGCGACTGGAATTTACTCATCAAGTTGTCAAGCTCGACAAACTGTTTGGTCAACAAGTCGTATCGGCTGTTGAGCCGTAAGGTCTGGGTCTCGATCTGGTCATCCAAGCGCTGGATGATCTGATTGACCCGATCCGTCTCATTGGCGATCACCCCCCGGCTGGCCTTGGTGATGTCGCGCAACTGCTCGTTTAACAGGGTAGCGACCCCATCGATGCCGGCGGCGTCATCGCCCACCAGGAGGCGTTGAACATCTTCCGGATTTTCCTCGAGGGCGGTGCTCAGCACATCCTCATCGATGGTGGCGCTGCCATCGCGGTTGAAGGTCAGACCGAGGTCCGTCATGTTGCTGTAGCTGCCGCCCAAGCCGCCAATCGACGACAGCAGGGTCTGGTTCAACTGGCCGGTCAGGCGTTTGAAGGTGGAAACCCCGGACAGGGAACCCGCCACCTTGGTCTCTTCGTCGTATTTGGAGTTGTCGGCAATCTCCTTGGTGGCGGCGTTGTAGGCCTCGATCATGGCCACAATCTTGTCTTTGACGCTTGCCGTATCGCTCGTGACTGTAAGTGTCGACGAACCAGTACCCTCAAGATTCAAGGTGACGCCCAGCATGATGTCGTCAATGGTATTGGTGGGGCGTTGATAGGTGATACCGTTGACCGTCAGTTCCGCATCGAGGTTATCGGCCCCGGCGCCCTGGATCTCGGTCATGGTCAGGTCGCTGTTGTTGGTGTCGATGGTCACGGCGTTGGCCTCGCCGCTGTTGTTGGCGACCAGCACCAGATGGAAGGCGGTGGCTGTGCCGGAGCCATCATCCATGACCGTGGCGGTAACACCAGGATTGGCCGCATCGTCATTGATGGAGTCGCTCAGTTGCTGCAGGGTGGTGGAGGCGGAAAGCGCCACGCTGGTCTGCTGGCCATCGATGCTGTAGGTGAAGGCGCCGACACCGCTGCTGACCTTAGCATCGGCGGTGGCCACCCCGCTCGACTGCCAGGAATTTTGCTTGGCCAGGCGGGTGACGGTCACCGAGGCGTTGCCAAGACTGGCGCTGCTGTTGACCGTGGCGCCGAGGACGCTGGACTGCGACGAGGAGACCTGTCGGGCCGAAAAGGTGGTGGAGAGTGAAAGGTCGAGCGCCAGGGTCTTGACCGCCAGCAACTTGGTGTTGACGGCCTCGAACTCCGTCTTCTGGTCTTTGTATTGCAGCTGTTGGGCCTTGATATTGGTGATCGGCACCTGATCGGCCGCCTTGAGCTTGTCCAGGATGCCTTGCAGGTCCATGCCGGAACCGGCGCCGAGTGTGGAAATTGAACCAGCCATGATTGCCACCTCCTCAAGAAATTGTTGGGTTTCGTACCTCAACCCAACCTGTGCTGCTGATGAACCAAACGTAGGTCGCTACTCGATGGCCATGATCAGATGTTTGCCCATGGCGTTGGCGGCCTGCTCGATCTGGCTGACCTTTGACGAATGCCCGAGATCAAGAAGGCGGTCTATTTGGGCCAGGTGCCAGCCAAGGCGTCGAGCAAGATCGGTCTTGCGGACCTTGCTGTCCAGCATGGCCTGATAGATGCCGAGCTTGGCGCACTCAATTGGGCCAGGGCTGACCGTCATCTTGCCATTGGCGGCGCTGGGACGGGGCAGATTCTGCTTTTCGTCGACATACATAGCCAAGGCAGTTTCAAGGGCATCACAGGCCCGCAGCAGGGCTTCATCTTCATCGCAGCCAAAGGTGATGGCCTCCGGCACGTCTGGGAACAGGACGCGGACAGTGTTGTTGTCGTCTTGAATCAGGTCTACCGGGTAAGAAAAATTCATGCTGTCACCTCCTCATCATTGCAAGCCGAGCTGTTTCTTGATGGCGTCCACCAGCGGCTGGCTGAGCTCATGCTTGCCGTGCATCGGCAGCACTGAGCGCAAGCCGTTCAGGGTGACTTTGAGGTGTCCACCCTTACCTGGCGCGAATGCGGCGCCTTGCCTCTCAAGCCATCACGTTAACTCGTTGCTGTTCATGGTGAGAATGTAACAATTCTGTTTTCTTTGAGCAAGCGGCATGACTGCCGCGCCCCAGGGGGCTGCCTTTCGACATGCCTGGGACGAACGGGCCTGGGCGCTACGATGGCCCTTGGCCGTTCGTGCCGGGACTGGCGACAGACAAAACGGTTCGCTGCGCACGAAGTTGTGTGGCGCAGCGAACCGATACAGATTGGTGCGGAAAAAGTCCCCGCCCCTTACCCCCCGCCTGCCGGGGGCGGGGGAGTTTACGGGAGAGGAAGACTGCGGCCTAACGCAGCAGGGTCATGATGTTCTGTTGCACGGCGTTGGACTGGGAGAGGGCGTAGCTACCAGCCTGCACCAGGATGTTCATCTTGGCGAAAACCGAGCTCTCTTCGGCGAAGTCAACGTCGCGGATAGCCGATTCGGCCGACTGGATGTTGACCCGGGTGACCGAGATGTTACGCAGGGTGGCCTCCACCTGGTTCTGGCTGGAACCCAGACCGGAACGGATCTTGTCCAAGGCGGTCAGGGCGGAGTCAGCACGCTGGATGGTGGTCTGGGCGGCGTCAGCGGTCCTGACATCGGCATCGATGATACCACCGGTAGCGACAGTCGTGGTCGCAGTCAAGCCGAAGCTTTCCAAGGTGGAGGTGTCTCCGGCCAGGGCAAAGGTGCTTGCGGAACTGAGAGTTACTGTCCCGTGATAGGCATTATTCTTCACTGTACCGGTCAGGGTATCACCGGCAACAGTGTCAAAGGTAACTGCAGTGTCATTGTCGGTATCATTCAACAGATTGATATCCTTACCGTCGTTCCGCATAATTGTTACGTTACCATCTCCAGCATCGGAGAAGGTATAATAGCTACTGAGGGATCCGGCGCTTTGTGCCGTATCCAGGGCAGTTTTCAAGGCAGCACTGTCCGCTGCAGCGTCGCCAGCGGCAGAGTACGTAATAAAGGCACCATCAAGCGTAAAGTTAACGGTACCTTCATTGCCAGCCGTGCCGGCAACTACGGCAACAGAGGTCTGCCGAGAGGTAGCGCTGGTGGCAAAACCCGTCCCCAGTAGGGCATACGAGGCACCAGTAACGGCGATATTCTCACCATCCTTGGCCGTCAAGGTCAGGAGCCCATCGGCATCGACAGCGGCAGAAACCCCTGTCGTACCTGTCTTGGCATTGATGGCGGCCACCAAAGCCCCGTCTCCATCATTGCTGATCACGTCGATAGGGCCAAGATTCTCCCCATTGATCTTCAGCCCACCGTCGGCAACCGTACCACCAGTGACAGCCGTTGTCCCGACCAATTCGGTGACGGCAGTCGCAGATACCCCAAGACCAGCAGAGTTAATGGCAGCAGCAATCCCCTTTGCCGACAGCATATCCACCCCTTGAGCACCCAAAGAAGCACTCAACGATGTCCCGTTCAGGGCGATACCCGTCGTCGAAGAAGTCGATGCCGTAGGCATCGCCCATTGCCCAGCAGCCGGGGTACTAGTGCCTGTGATATCCGTACGGTCCAAATCAAGAAGTTCGTCCTGGGTTGTGGTGGAAGTTACTTCAGCCAAGGCGCCAACATGGCTGGCATCAGCGTTGTCGATGGACACCGACACTGTCTCGTTGGCATAGGCGCCAACCTGGAAGGACTTATTGACAAAGCCACCCTTCAACAGAGTCTGGCCGTTAAAGGCGGTGGTGTCGGCGATGATGTTCATCTCTTCCAACAGCTTATCGATGTCGGCCTGAATAGCGGCCCGCGAGGTGGCATTCTGGCCATCGGACGCCGCCTGGATGGCCTTGGTGCGGATGGTATTGACGATGTTTGAAGACTCGTCCAAGGCCCCGTCCGCCACCTGCACCAGCGAAATGGCGTCGCCAGCGTTCTTCATGGCCTGGCCAAGACCTGAGGACTGGGCCCGCAGTGAGTCGGCAATGGCCAGACCCGAGGCGTCATCGGCGGCACGGTTGATGCGTAGGCCGGACGACAGACGGCCCAAGGACTTACTGAGCGCCCCGCTGGTGTTTAACATATTGCGGTGAGCGTCCATTGCTTCAATGTTGGTATTGATTCTAAAACCCATGGTGTTACCTCCGTGTGGTGTGTGTTGTTGATACCGGCATCCTTGCCAGCGTTTAGGTCATACTGTTCACATGCTGCCTGTTGGGTTTCGTGCCTCATCCCAACCACCTTCTCTTCCCGGTGGATATGTCTGCCAAACCTCACCCTCACCTCCTTTTCGGCCAAATCTTCCGGGGTTACACTTTATGCTCACCCAACTTATCGGCCACCACGGCGGAAACTTAATAAAAATTATGCCGACAGCAAAAGATCCTGCCGTAGGGCGAAAAACCCCTCCCCCTTGGGCTCAGGTCTTGTCATCCCGCATGCGGCATCTATCCTTCCACGCTTTGGGTAAAGGAGTGGCTCAAAGAGAACCGCATCCCGACTTACCCTGATGAGGTTCCCGCGCCCAAAACCGCATATCACGGTAAATTTGCTCACTGCGAAGTGAATGTACTGATGATGAGCCGTGTGCGTATCGCGCAAGCACGGTTCTGCGAGGGGCCAGGGACAATGGAGTGATGGGGGCGAGAACGATGGGTGACTGAGGTCGCCGCGTGCGGCAAGGCGGGATTTTCTCCCCCCTTTGACAATGCGACAATCGTAGCATGAGAACTAAGGCGCGAAAAAATTACGTCTGGACATCCAGAAACGATTTCATGACATCCCAGAATGAATTTTGGATGCCATGAAACGGAAACCTTCAGCAAAAACGGTTATTTTGAGGCAGAGGATTTCTTTTTGGCTAACTCCTGTTGGAGCTGATCTCTGTCCTTCTTTAACTCCTCGTAGGTGCTTTCTGCCTGCTGGGCGGCTTGTTCTTGCTTTTTCTTGAGCTCTTCCACCTTGGCCTTGATCTTATCCTCTCTGATCGTTAAGTCCTTGGTGCCGAAGAGTGACGAGGCGAGATATCGATAAGAGAACAAGATCAGAGCAACATCATCTTCTTTGATTGCCGTAAGGGTTGCCTGGTCGATATCGTAGATGGTCAGAAAGGAACTTTGGAAGATAAAGTCTCTGAATTTTTCAAGATTGGTGCTGGCCATGAAAAACATCTTTTTGGCTGGCTCACTTAATGTTGCCTGTTGGCCAAAAGATTTGCGGCGCATGACCAGTTCCATCCAACCGCGATTCATGTCATCGCGCAGATCAACACCCTGATCCGCACGCCATTCTCGAACTGTCCAGGTCTTGTCCTCCTCATGGCCTTTACAGTACGTTTCCTTCACCTTGAAAAAGAATTTTTCGGAAGACTGATTTTCCTGGGCTCCCTCGTGAAAATTGGCCATACCGATAGGGTAGTAGCGGCAAGCGGAAGGGCGGTCGGAGTAGACAAGGCAACCATCCTCGGTGACGAAGGGGCAGCGGCCATCGGCGGTAAGGTGGATTTGGACGCCGGGCATGTCTGTTTTTTCGAGGTAAACGGGCTTGGTGTAGCGGAGGAGGAATTCGTCTGAGTCGATGCCAATTCTCTTGCGGAGGCAGAGGATGTCGTAGGGAGTTAAGATGATATTGATGTTGCCGCAACACGAGGTGAAACACGATACGCCAGGGTGACAGCGGAACCGGATTTTGCTGTCAAGGGTCAGTTTCTCTGGCATGATGTGGCTCGGGTTGTTCTCGTTGCCGAATAAAATATCTTGCTTTGTCTCTGAAAGGGGTGGTGTCATGGTATTTCCTTGGGTCAAGGTGGTGAGAGGGGGGAGAGAAGTCTTGATTGTTTGCTCGTTTGGTTGAGTATGCTAAGCGTGAGATAACGGTTACGCCATAGAAATCGCGCCAAAGCTAATCACGGAGGTCATTGGTGTCAAACTAATTTTGCGATGAGGGACTGGCTGATATTCTGGAAAGAAATGGGCAAGCAGCCTAACAGCACGTTAGCTATCCACCTTTTTGCCGAGAAAGGTGGCGAAACCTATAGCCCTAACTGTCGAGCAGTGCCGCAGCCGGAGTCTTCGCTTACCCGCTAGGAATAGGCCCGCGATGTTGCTTTGCGCACATGAGCAGGCCTATGACGACGCAGATGTGGTGCCGCTTGGCATTTATCGTAGTAATTACAATTTGTTGGTTCGCTATATGACAAATGATAATGGACGGCTAATTATTCCTTGACTTTTATATTGTGAGAAATTAAAAGATTCAGCGGAAAATGAGTGGAGCTTCATTTTTTTTGATTAGGTTGCGTTGCGCTCCTGATGTTCCCGAGAGGTATCGATGCCGGTATGTTCATCCGGCTGATGACTCCAGTAGGTGGCTACAGCTAAGGTTGGTCGTGCAGAAAATATTGGCAAAGGTGTTTGGCGTTGGGCGTTAGTTCGTACGGTTTTCCGAATTGGCGCAGGCGGTTAGGCTGCCTAGGCTGGTTTTTTACAAAACTGGCGTCGCATTCGCGGCGTCGAATTTTCAATTCCAATGTGAGGAGGTATTTTAATGCCAAGTTATGTAGACCCTTCAAAGTGTGACGGTTGTAAGGGCGGGGACAAGACCGCCTGTATGTACATCTGCCCGAACGATCTGATGGTACTTAACAAAGAGGCCATGCGCGCTTATAACCAAGAGCCGGATGCCTGCTGGGAGTGCTATTCCTGTGTTAAGATCTGTCCTCAAGGCGCTATCGCGGTTCGTGGCTACAGTGACTTCGTACCGATGGGCGGTCAGGTTCACCCGATGCGAAGCTCCGATTCCATCATGTGGACCGTTAAGTTCCGTAACGGCAACCTCAAGCGTTTTAAATTCCCGATTCGAACCACGGCTGAGGGTGCTGCTAATGCCTATGAGAGCCTTAAGGGTGCCAGCCTGGATGATGAGAATCTCTCAACTGAGAAGTCTCTGAAGAATCCAGATCCTGCCAAGATGGCGAAATAATTTATCTTCCGTTGCGCAAACCTTTTTTGAGCCAAAATTACTTTTAGGAGGAATTAGAATGGCGTTACCTAATCAGCCACTGGGCGAGTTGCCCGCAGTTACCAATCCGGAGATTGTTGAGCATAACGTTGACGTACTGATCGTCGGCGGTGGTATGGCCGCTTGCGGTTGTGCCTTTGAAATCAAGAAGTGGGCCCCGGCCGACATGAAGATTACCCTGGTCGACAAGGCCGCCATGGAGCGTTCCGGCGCTGTAGCCCAAGGCTTGTCCGCGATCAACACCTACATCGGCGACAACCCAATTGAGAACTACGTCAAGATGGTTCGTAACGACCTCATGGGCGTTGTCCGTGAAGACCTGATCTACGATTTGGGCCGTCACGTTGATGATTCTGTTCACCTGTTTGAGGAGTGGGGCCTGCCGATCTGGAAGGTCGACGAGTCTACCGGTGACAACCTGGACGGCTCCAAGCCGGCCAAGACTCTGCCTCAGGGTGGCAAGCCGGTTCGTACCGGTAAGTGGCAGATCATGATCAACGGTGAGTCGTACAAGTGTATTGTCGCCGAGCCGGCCAAGAAGGCCTTGGGTGAGGCGAATTGCCTGGAGCGCGTCTTCATCGTCAAACTCCTGCTTGACAAGAACAAGGAGAACACCATTGCTGGCGCGGTTGGTTTCTCTACTCGTGAGAATAAAGTTCATGTCTTCAAGTGTAAGGCTATGCTGGTTGCCTGCGGCGGCGCGGTTAACATCTTCCGCCCCCGTTCAACTGGTGAGGGCAAGGGCCGTGCTTGGTATCCGGTATGGAACGCCGGTTCCACCTACACCATGTGCGCTCAGGTTGGTGCTACCCTGACCATGATGGAAAACCGCTTCACCCCGGCTCG
>Ga0172375_10009477_pt1 | contig 12840 bp, 12 predicted proteins | sample LakKiv1m_FD_114537 | JGI IMG/M metagenome (GOLD analysis project Ga0172375, IMG submission 114537) | Freshwater microbial communities from Kabuno Bay, South-Kivu, Congo - kab_092012_11.1m | ecosystem: Environmental > Aquatic > Freshwater > Lake | place: Democratic Republic of the Congo... | reverse complement strand
CCGGCAGAAGGACAGCTACGACCGCGCACGACACGGCCGTCCGCAGGTTGCCGATCCGGTGCCTCACGGACATGCCTTCCCTTCGACGCGCGCGCCGCGACCACCGCGGCACGCGACTTCCGCCCGCGATTGTATCGGGGATGGAGCCGGCTCGCAGAGACGGCAGGACCCCGTACGTGGCCGGGGCGGCCGGCTGCCATGGCGAGCGGCCGGCCGCCCTTCGGAGGCCAAGGCAAGGCAATGGGCGTTGAGTCGTGACCGGTGCGCCGCCTCCTTGTGAGAAGCTGAGCGAGATCCGGCCAGACCGCCAGTCGGGGCCCCGTGGGGCTCTCTTTCGCGTCTCCGCCCGGTCTGGCGGGATCTCATCCTGCACTTACAGGAATCGTCCGCCGGATTCCCCACGACGATAGGGTCCGAGTCCCGAATCGCGGGGGACGCCTCCGGGCGGTGCCGGCAGGCCGGCGAGGCCCCGCGCACCGGGAGTCGCCGACCGGGCTCAGCCTTTGCTGTCGATGAGGTGCAGCTCCATGCCCTTGACGATGGCCTCGGAGCGGCTGCGCACACTGAGCTTGCGGTAGATCGCCGAGATGTGGTTCTGCACCGTCTTCTTGCTGAGGAAGAGCTGCGACGCGATCTGCGCCGGCGACTTGGGCGTCGCCAGCAGGCGCAGGATCTCGAGCTCGCGGTCGGTGAGGTCGAGACGGCGCTGCTCGTACGCGCCCGGCGCGTAGTCGAGCTGGCGGATGCCCTCACCGAGGTTCTGTGCGACCCCGGTGCTGAGCACCGTGCCGCCGCGCAGCACGAGGTCGATCGCGGCGAAGAGCTGGTCGGGCTCGGCGTCCTTGGCCACGTAGCCCCGAGCCCCCGCGGAGATCGCGCTGAACAGCGCGTCCCGGTCCTCACGCGCGCTCAGCATGACGATCTTGACGTCGTCGCCACGCTCGTTGAGCCGGCGCGCGACGTCGAGACCGCTCAGCCCCGGCATGGAGATGTCGAGCAGGAGGACACACCCGTGGTGTTCGGCGACGCACGTGAGTGCCTCGTCGCCCGTCGTCGCCTCAGCGACGACGTCGTAGCCTTCGTTCTCCAGGAGCTGCCGCAGGCCCTCCCGGAACAGCCCGTGGTCGTCCGCGATGATCACTCTTCCCCTGTCGCTCATTTCCCCCCCACCAGCAGTGACACGAGGTCGAGAAGCAGATCGACCTCGAAAGGTTTCGGCAGATACCAGGCGCGTCTCCCGTGCACCTCGGAGAGCGCGGGACCGGCCACCGGATCGCCACTGACCAGAAGGACCGGCGTGGCAGGAGCCAGGCGCGTCGCGATCTCGATGCCGCTCATCTCGGGAAGATGGTAGTCGAGGACGGCACACCTCCACGTTCCGTCCGCCTGTGGCACATCCTTCCCCGAGACGGCGGCGGTCACGCGTGCGCCACAGGCCTCGAGCGCCGCCGCCGTGGCGGCGCGGAGCGGCGCGTCATCTTCGACGACGAGCACCTCCGCGCCCTCCAGCCGCTCGTGACGGGGCAGCGGCAGGCGGATCGTGAAGACGGCTCCACCGCCGCGACGGTCGCCGGAGAAGATCGTCCCGGCGGCATCCTCGACGAGGCGGCGCACCAGCCACAGACCGAGACCCGTCCCGCTCGACTTGGTCGTGAAGAACGCCTCGAAGACATCGCCGTCGGGGAGGCCGGGCCCTCTGTCGGAGACGGTGATAGTCGCCGTGTCGGCGTCGCTGCGCACGCTCACCGCCACCGGGCCCTTGCCGGACGTGACCTCGAGTGCGTTGACCACGAGGTTGGTCACCACCGAGCGCAGGTCGTTCGCGGCCAGCGCGACCCGCCGGTCGCCGCCGACCACACGCAGCGTCAGCTCGGCGCCCTCGTTGCGGCTCCGCTGGCCGGCGACGACATCCCGGACGGTGGGCAGGATCGGCGTGAGCGTCATGCCCCCGGCACGGGCGACATCGGGGTTGATGGAGTGCATGATGGCGCCGATGCGCTCGAGACAGAGCCGAGTCTGGTCCTTGATGACGTCGAGCTGTCGGATGGCGCCGGGATCCTCGGAGAGCACCCGCCGCAGGAGGTTCGCGTAGAGCTCGACCGTGGCGAGCGGGGACTTCAGCTCGTGAGCCATCGCGCCGGCGATACGCCCCACCTCGGCGAAGCGCTGTGCCTCGGCCGCCTGTCGTTCTTCGGCGAGCGCGTCGGTGATGTCGGCGAAGAACAGCGCAGTCGCGCCGCCGTCGCCGCCCAGCAGCGAGACCGTGTAGCCGAGCGTGCGCCGGCCGGCGGGTGTCTCCACCTCGATCTCGCGGCGGGCGGCGGCCTCCCCGCTGCGCCGCGCGTCGTGCAGCACGCCGACCAGCGCCGCCAGCGCCGGCGGCCCGCCGGCGAGCGCGTCGAGGTCGCGGCCGAGCACCTCATCGACGGACACGGAAAGGGCGCGCGAGGCGGCCGGGTTGAAGACACCCACGCGGCCGCCCTCGTCCACCGCGATCGCGGCGGTCTGGACGTGCAGGAGAACGGTTCCGGCAAGTTCGTCGATGACGCGCCCCCTCAGCGGTCGGTCACTCGCCTCTTCGTCGGCAGGATGACGCGTGAACTGAAGACGTGCCTCTCTGCGAAGAGGCGCCTCTCAGGAGCGCCGGGCGTCGAGCTCCATCGCCTCGGCGCCCTCGAGCAGCGCCTCCGCGACCGAGGGGTCGAGCACTCCGGCGCCGTAGCGCAGCGTGTTGGCGGCGCCGGCCGCCAGTGCGTACCGCAGGCACTCGGAGAGCTCGAGCTTCTGGAAACGGGCGCTGATGAAGCCCGCGAGGAAGGCGTCGCCCGAGCCGACCGTGCTCACGACCGCCTCGACCGGAGGGATCGTCGCCCGGAAGACGCGTTGCTTGCGCCCCAGCTGGAAGCGGGCGACGCAGCCGTGCGACGTCTTGATGATGACGTTGCGGGCGCCGAGCTCGCAGATGTGCGCGGTCGCCTCGGCGATGTCGGCGTCGTCGTGGAACTCGTGCCCCACCAGATCCTCGGCCTCGCGCAGGTTGGGCAGGACGAGGTTCGGGCGCCCGCGCATGCCGCGTCGCAGCGGCTCGGCTGCGCTGTCGAGGGCGACGAAGCAGCGGTGACGGCGGATACGCTGCATCACCGTCGCGTAGAAGTCCTCCGCCATCTTGCGCGGCAGCGAGCCGGCCAGCACCACGAAACGGGCACCCTTGGCGAGGTACTCGATCTTGTCGAGGAGCGCCTCGGTCTCCAGGTCCGTCACGATGGGCCCGTACTCGACGACCTCCGTCTGCGTCATCGTCGTGGGGTCGACCACCGCCGTGGATGTCCGCGACTCGCCGCCGATGTGGATGAAGTCGTTCAGCACGTTCTCGCGCTGCAGGCCCTACGATCTGCTGACCGGCGCGGCCGCCCACGAGGCCGGTGACGACCACCGGCTGCGCGAAGGACTTGAGCGCCCGGGCGATGTTGACGCCCTTGCCGCCGGGGAGAGTGAGGCTCTCGCTGGCGCGGTGACGGTAACCGGTCTGGAAGTTCGGCACGGTCAGCGTCTTGTCCACTGCGGCGTTCGGTGTGACGGTGATGATCACGTACTCTCCCCACTGCCTGCTGTGGCTCTGCGCACGCAAGGCCGGCACCATGCCCGGCGCCGGCCTCGGCGCAGCCAAGTATACCACCGCGCGCCGCCTTGACACCGCTCAGACACGGGGGTACGTTTCGGGAGCGTCAAGTGCGGCGCATTCCTCGTTAGGTGAGGCTCCGGCACACATAGAGGCCGTTGCCCGGAAACGTCCAGAGACGCCAACGGGTAGAACAGGCACTACCGGCTCAAGGTTTTGCCCGAAACGGCTGAGGTCCAGACCTCTACGGTGTGCTGTGCTAAAGCTGTGGACGAGTGAGGATTGCCTCCACGTCCGCGCGCCCGGAGCCTTCCGCGAGGGAGGCTTTTCGTATGCCTTGAGACGGTGGGCGGCGCGAAGGAGGTGAGACCCGTGTTCTACCTGAGCAAGCTGCTCGGCAGCCCGGTCAAAGACGTCGAGAACAAGCCGGCCGGCACGCTCAACGACCTGGTCGTGAGCACTCGTCAGGCCTACCCGCGTGTGACCGCCGTGGGCGTGCGCCGAAGAGGCAGGACGCAGTACGCTCCGTGGGACACGGTCACCAGCTTCGAAGAGTCGGGCCTGATGCTGCGCATCCCCGGCGCCGAGCTGGGCGAGCGCGAGCTGCAGCCGGACGAGCTCAACCTCTCGGCGACGTTCCTCGACAAGCAGCTCGTCGACACCGAGGGCCGCAAGGTCATCCGCGTCAACGACATCCAGTTGCTGCGCAACGGCCCCTTCGTCCACGTCGCGGCGGTGGACGTCTCCAGCAACGCCATCCTCCGCCGCGTCGGCCTCGCCAAGGTCGGCGACCGCCTCGCCAAGACGCGCCAGCACCCCAAGCCGCACCTGATCGACTGGAAGGACGTCGACATCGAGCAGACCGACGACGCGGCCGTGCGCCTCGCCGTCCCGCAGACCAAGCTCGAGCTGCTGCATCCGGCCGACATCGCGGAGCTCGTGCACGAGCTCTCGCCGGAGGAGCGCGCCGCGGTCTTCGACGCCCTTGAGGACGACCTCGCCGCCGACACCTTCGAGGAGCTGCACCCGTCGTACCAGGCCTCCCTGCTCCTCGACCTCCCCGACGAGAAGGCCAGCGAGATCCTGAACGAGATGTCGCCGGACGACGCCGCCGACCTCCTCGCCGACCTGCCCGACGACCGCCGCCGGCACTTCATCGCCATGATGGAGAAGGACGACGCCGAGGAGATCTGCGAGCTGCTCAGCTACCCCGAGCACTCCGCCGGCGGCATCATGACGACCCACTACGCCTGGGCGCGCCTGGACGACACCGCCTACAAGGCCATCGAGCGTCTGCGCGAGCAGGAAGAAGAGGCGGAGACCGTCTACTACATCTACGTGGTCGACCGCTCAGAGCACCTGCGCGGCGTCTTCTCGCTGCGCGAGCTGGTCATGACGACGCCGGACAGGAAGGTCCGCGAGTTCATGACGGAGAACCCCGTCTCCGTGCGCCCCGAGGCCAGCGAAGAAGAGATCACGGAAGTGATCGCCAAGTACAACCTGCTCGCCCTCCCGGTCGTGGACGAAGAGGGCGAGCTCCACGGCATCATCACCATCGACGACGCCATCGACCTGGTGCTTCCGCTCGCCTGGAAGAAGCGCCTGCCGAGGATCTTCCATTGAGGAGGCCTCGATGGCGCGCTCTCCCGCCACTGTAGGCCGCCGCCTCGCCGGGCGCGTCGGCCGCACCCGCCTGCTCGTCATCCTGGCGATGGTCGGGCCGGGCTTCATCGCCGCCAACGCCGGCAACGACGCCGGGGGCATCACCACCTGGTCGGTGATCGGCTCCCGCTACGGGTACAGCATGATCTGGCTGCTGGTGATCATGACGCCGGTGCTCGCCGTGGTGCAGGAGATGAACGCCCGCGTCGGCGTCGTCACCGGGCGCGGGCTGGCCGCCCTCATCCGTGAGAACTTCAGCCTCAAGGTGACCGCCCTCGCGATGCTCGCCACGGTGATCGCCAATTTCGGCACCACCGTGGCGGAGTTCTCGGGCGTCGCCGCGGCGGGCGGCCTCTTCGGTGTGCCGTCGTGGGTCGCAGTCCCGGTCGTCGCCGTCGCCGTCTGGCTGCTCGTGACGCGCGGCTCCTACCGCAAGGTCGAACGCGTGCTCCTGGCTCTCGGTTTCGTGCTCGTCACGTACATCGTGTCGGGCTTCCTCGCCGGGCCGGACTGGGCGGCGGCCGCGCGCGGCGCCGTGACGCCGCACATCGAGCTGGACAGCCTCTGGCTCTTCACCGCCATCGCGGCCGTGGGCACCACGCTCACGCCGTGGGGCCAGTTCTTCATCCAGGCGGCGGTCGTCGACAAGGCCGTGTCGCTCAGGCAGTACGCCTACACCAAGCATGAGATCTACCTCGGCTCCGTGTTCATGACCACCATCGACTTCTTCATCGTCGTCGCCTGCGCGGCGACGCTGTACAAGCAGGGGATCGTCATCGAGACGGCGCAGCAGGCGGCGATGGCACTGGAGCCCTTCCTGGGAGTGGCGGCCAAGTACCTCTTCGGCATCGGCCTGCTCAGCGTCTCCATCCTCGCCGCCGGAGTGCTGCCGCTCGCCACGGCCTACGTCGTCTGTGAGGCCTTCGGCTTCGAATCGGGCCTCGACCGCTCCTTTCGGGAGGCCCCCGTCTTCAACGGCCTCATCACCTTCCTGCTGTTCGTGCCGGCCGCCGTGGCGGTCATCCCGGGGCTGCCGCTGGTGAGTGTGATCCTCGTCGCACAGTCGCTGAACGGCATCCTGCTGCCGGTGATCCTCATCTTCACGCTGCTGATGATCAACAACCGCAGGGTGATGGGCGACCACGTCAACGGCCCGGTCCGCAACGTCATCGCGTGGACGTTCACCGGCGCGCTGATCGCGCTCAGCGCCGTGCTGCTCGTCTCGCCGCTGATCTCATAGCGGGTCGAGGGACCCGCCGGGCGACGGGGCCGGCGAGCGCAGCCGGACCGGCCGCCCTCAGCTCCCGTCGACGCGCTCGTGCGAACGCGGCTCCACGTGCACGAGGACGTCGGTGTTCGGCACGCACGCACGGATGTCGGCCTCGATGTGCTCGGCGATGTCGTGGGCCTCGGCCACGCTGAGGTCGTCGTCGACGGTGACATGCAGATCGACGTGCCGGCGACTCCCTGCCCGCCGGGCGCGCAGCTTGTGGTAGCCCCAGATGATGTCTCCGCTGTGCTCCCGCACGCAGCGCCGGATCTCCTCGAGCTCCTCGTCCGGCAGCGTCTCGTCGAGCAGCACACGGGTCGACTGGACCACCAGGCCGTAGCCCGTCCGGATGATGATGAGAGCGACCGCGATGGCGGCTATTGGGTCGAAGTACGGCCAGCCGGTGACCTTGACGAGCAGCAGGCCGGCGGCGACGCCGAACGACGTGTAGACGTCGGTGAGCAGGTGCGCCGCGTCCGCTTCCAGCGCCGCCGACTGCGTGCGACGCGCCGCCGGGTACAGGACGCGCAGCGACACGACCAGGTTCACGACGCCGGACACGACCATGACGCCGATGCCGAGCCAGATGCGGTCGAGCGAGGGGCCGTCGATGATCTTCATGACGCCCTCGTAGATGATCACCGCGGCGGCGGCGATGATGAGAAGCGCCTCGATGACGCCGCTCAGGTTCTCGAACTTCTCGTGGCCGTAGGGGTGACCTTCGTCCGGCGGCTGCGCGGCCCGGCGCACCGACCAGAAGGCGATCAGCGCCGCCAGCAGGTCGGAGCCGGAGTGCAGCGCCTCGGAGATGATCGCGATCGACCCCGAGAGGATCCCGACGGCGAGTTTGAACGCGATCAGGACCGAGTTGGAAGCAATCGAGATCGCCGCGGCGCGCGACTTGAGCGCGTGGTTCGTGAGGTCGCCGGCAGGAGCGGCCGCCTCGTGCTCCTTACGCGGGCCGGATCCCATCCAGGAGACCTTTCGTTCGCAGGACGTCGAGGAGGGCTCCGCCGGCCCGCGCGCGATGGCTGGCCTCGTCCTTGGCGGCCTGTGGCCACTCGGCGACCGTGAGGTCCGAACCGTCCGGGACGAAGACGGGGTCGTATCCGAAGCCGCCTTCACCGCGCGGCGCCTCGGCGATGGCGCCCCACCAGTGTCCGGTCGCGGAGTAGCGCGTCATGTCCGGAGCGACGGCCGCGACCGAGCAGACGAAGCGCGCCCGGCGCGCGCGTGGGCCGGCCAGGCCGGCCATCTCGCGCAGGAGGCGCGCCACGTTCGCCGCATCGGCGCCGGGCCCGTCCACGCCCGCATAGCGAGCGCTCGTGACGCCCGGCGCCCACCCCAGCGCCTCCACCTCGAGTCCCGAATCGTCGGCGATGCACCAGAGGTCGGTCGGCCGCTCGAAGGCGGCCGGGTCGAGGCCGGCCGTCGCCGGCGTACGCGCCGACAGCGCCCGTGCGAGCCCGAGCGCCTTGCCGAGCGCGTTCTCTGCGAACGACTCGACGCCTTCGGGAGGCAGATCCACCCACCCCGGCATCGGCCGCACCTTGCAGGGCGCCAGGATCCGGCGGAACTCGCCGAGCTTGTGCCGGTTGCCGGTCGCCAGCATGAAGCGCACGGCGCCGCCTACCCGAGCTCGCCGAGGGCCGCCGCTTGAGCGGCGGCCAGAGTAGCCGCACCGGCGGCGGCCAGGTCCAGCATCGCCTCCAGAGCCGGCCGCGAGTAGGGTTCACCCTCCGCGGTCGCCTGCACCTCGACAAGGCGTCCGTCTCCGGTGATCACGGCGTTGAGGTCGACCTCCGCGGCCGAGTCCTCTTCATAGTCGAGGTCGAGCCGCGTCTCCCCCTCGACGAGTCCGGTCGACACGGCCGCCACGGAGTCGAAGAGCGGCACCTCGTGCAACCCGAGCAGATCCTTGATGGCGAGAGCCACCTGGTAGACGGCCACGTAGGCCCCGGTGATGCTCGCCGTGCGCGTGCCGCCGTCGGCCTGGAGCACGTCACAGTCCACGGCGATCGTGCGCTCACCGATGATGCCGAGGTCGACGACGCTGCGCAGGCTGCGGCCGATCAGGCGCTGGATCTCCATGGTACGGCCGCTCTGCTTGCCACGCACGGCTTCGCGGACGGTACGCGACGGCGTCGCGCCCGGCAGCATACTGTACTCCGCCGTGAGCCAGCCGCGGCCGGAACCACGCAGCCAGCCGGGCACGCCGTCACTCAGCGACGCCGTGCAGAAGACCTGCGTGTCGCCAAGCTCTATCCGTGCCGAGCCGGCGGCGAACTTCGCCACCGCCGGCGTGATGCACACCGGCCGGAGCTCGTCCGGCTTGCGTCCTTTTCTCACGTCGTCCTCCTCGCCGCCCAAAGGCGGCCGCAGCGCGCCCTCAGGCGGCCGGTCGAGTGATCCCGAACAGCTCGCGGTGGCGGCGCACCACGAGGAACAGCGCGAGCCCGGCCGTGAACATCACGGCCGTCTCGCCGAGGCCGACCCAGGCGACGCTCGGCCAGAAGGGCAGGTCGAGGAGCAGCGCGAGCATCGCGGCGACGCCGAGAGCGTTGACCACGACCGGCGCGAACAGCGCCGGGACCCGCGGGCCGACGGCGCGCATGACCGTCGCGGCGGCCAGGGTGAGCAGCGCCCCGGCCACGACATCGACGGGGAACATCGGGCTGTTCAGATTGCCGATCGCGGTCCCCACCGTGAGCCCGACCACCGCGGCCGGGTCGAAGCAGGCGAAGACGAGCAGCGCCTCCGCGAGACGGAACTGGACCTCGCCGTACGCGAGGGCGTTGAGGCCGGGCGCGAGTGTCAGCACGGCGTAGAGGGCGGCGTAGAGCGCCGCCCGCACGAGAAACCGGCTGCTCATGGCGCGACGAGAGCGTCGAGCCGTTCGAGAGACAGCGCCCGGACCCGCGTGACGGGCATCTGCAGGAAGCGCGCCCCGACGCTGCGAAAGCGCTCGGCGTCGCCGGTCGCGTAGAAGCGGTACGACCCCATCTCGTCGCCGGGCCGCTCCAAGCGCTGCCGCATGAGGATCTCCTCGACCTCGCGGGCGATCTCGGCGGCGGGATTGACGAGCGTGACGTCGCGCCCGAGGAACCGCTGCAGCATCGGCCTGATGAGCGGGTAGTGGGTGCAGCCCATGATCACGACGTCCGGCCGATGCGCCTTGAGCGGCTCGGTGAAGCCGCAGACGGCGTCGGCCAGATCCTGGCTCGCGACGTCGCCCTCCTCGATGAAGGATACGAGGCCGGGGCACGCCTGCTGGATGACCTCGGCCCCCGAGTCGAGGCTCCAGATCGCGCGCGGGTAGGCGCCGCTGGCCACGGTGGCCTCGGTCGCGAGTACGCCGATGCGGCGGTAGCGCGAGCTCTCCACAGCGGCTCGCGCACCGGGCATGACCACGCCGATGATCGGCGTCTCGAAGCTCTCCTGGAGCACCGGCAGGGCCGCCGAGGTCGCCGAGTAGCAGGCGACGACGATCAGCTTGACCGGGACCGTCTCGAGAAACGCGGTGATCTGCCGCGCGTACAGCTCGAGCTCGTCCGGGCGCTTGTCGCCGTAGGGGAAGCGAGCGGTGTCGCCGACGTAGGCGAAGTGTTCGCCGGGCAGGCGCACGAGGCACTCGTGCAGCACGGTGAGGCCGCCCATCCCGGAGTCGAACATGCCGATAGGCAGGTCGGCGAGCTGCTGGTTGTCGGTGGGGGGAACGGTCATGGTCGGACGCCACGAGGCGTCCCGATAGTATCCCCCACCGCGCGCCGGGCTGTCCAGACGGCCACCGGTGGGGCGGTGCCGGAGGCTCTGCGCCACGGCGGCGTCTCGTACGGACCGATACTCAAGCCGGATGCCGACCCGTCCGATACGAGAGATGAGAGAGGAGGCGGACCGGGTCAGACCCTCCGGAAGCCACATGCAGGACGACCACAAGATAGAGCGTTTCGTCTTCCCCGACGGTACCGAGATCGACATGATCGTCTTCGACGATCCGCAGGCGATCCGCTCGCTTCCCGGCCGCACCGCCGGTGCGACTGCCGCCACGGCGCAGCAACCTCAGGCCCCCGCGCGGCCCGGCCCGGCAGTCTCCCCCTCCGGTGAAGGCGCCGATGCCCGCGTCTGCCCCCACTGCGGGTGCGACCTCGTCTACCCCGTCGACTGGGAGCGCCGCGCGGAATCCGTCTGGGAGCTCGTACTCCGCTGCCCGGAGTGCGAGACCCGCCGGCACGTGCTGCTCGGCCGTGCGGCGGTCGAGGCGTTCAACCGCGAGCTGTACCTCGGCGCGCGCAGCCTGGCCCGCGAGGCGGAACGACTGACGCGGGCCAACTTCGAGGACGAGGTGGAGCGCATCACCGCCGCCCTGGAGCGGGACCTCATCCTGCCGATGGACTTCTAGGCGCCTCGCGCGCGCCGCTGTTCGTCAGCCACACCCCGGCCACCACCACGACCGCCGCGGCCGCCTGCCACGCCGTCAACCTCTCGCCGAGCAGCAGGTACGCGCTCGCCACGGCCACCACCGGCGTCAGGTTGATGAACACGCTCACGCGGCTCGCCGGGATGAAGCGGAACGCGTAGTTCAGCAGCAGATACGCTGTGATCGAGCACACGACGGTGAGAAACAGCACGCCGCCCGCCGCGCCCGCCGTCGGCCGCCGCACCCCGGCGATGAACGCCTCGCCGATCGCCAGCGGGAGCATGAAGAGCGCCCCGAAGAGGTTCTGGAAGGCGGTCACGTAGAGCGCCGGGCGGCTCACCAGCATGCGCCGCGCGAGGATGGTGTAGGCGGCCCCCGAGAGTGAGGCCGCCAGAACCAGCAGATTCCCCGTGAGGCTCCCCCCCGCCGAACTGCCACCGCCGAGGAGCACGAGGGCGACGATGCCGGCGAACGAGAGCAGGATGCCGGCCCACTGCCGCGCTCCGTTGCACTCCCGGAGCGTGAACACGTTGAGCAGCACAACGAAGATCGGGATCGTGGCGATGAGGATCGCCGCCTCGGAGGCGCTCGTGCGGGCGATGCCCAGGTTCTCGAAGCTGAAGTAGACGGTGAGCGAGACGAAGCCGAGCAGGGCGAGACGCAGCAGTTCGCGGCGGGAGGCACGCTCCGCGCCGCGCCGCAGGCGCCAGACGACCCAGAGCATGCCGCCGGCCAGCGTGAAGCGCAGCAGCGCCAGCAGCAGCGGCTCGAAGCCGCGCAGGGCGTACTTGGTCGCGACGAAGGAGAGGCCGAAGGCGACCGTCATGCCGACGGCGGCGACGTAGGCGGAGGCGGGCGGGCGCTTGTCCATCGCGCAAGCGTATCCCAGCCGAAGGAGAGGCGAGCCGCAGTGGACGCGGGGAGAGGGAATGGTGCCCCCGGAAGGATTCGAGCCTGCGGCCCATGCCGGCACACCCGATCATCCGGCCGCGTCGCCCTCTTTCGGCGGGGTCGCGACAAGGCGGGAGTGCGTTTGGAGTACGGCGGAGGAGGCCTCCCAGCAGATGCACTACCTCGGCACAGCCCAGTAGACGCGCCGAGCTGGAAGGCGATTGCACATGACGTGAGTCGAGATTCGACCCCATACCCTCCAAAGGAGGCGCACAACTGAAGCCTGGCACGGCCTGGTCGGACTCGGTGGATACGCGAAGCGGTCATCTCGCAGCCAGCGGCTTCTCTGCGGGCCAACTGCTGGAGGTCGTGCAGTGCGCCGTTCCCTCTGCTCGCCGGCAACTTGTCGGCGCCGCTTGGCGTCGCGGCCGACTACGATCATCAACATCATCATCATGATGTGCGCCGGTCGTGCCAGGAAGCCGTGGAGTTCGAGCTAGGAGCAAGGCCATCGAATGCGCCCAAGACCGTGATGCTTCGAGGCAATTGGACCACGCCTGGAGTCAACGCCTTGACGGGAATGTTTCCCAGGAATACCATGTTTCCTGTGTCAGGAAACATTACTGAATTAGGAAACATGATGCCCACTGAATCTGATCTCATCACCCAGGCGGAGCGGCTCCTCGCAGACAGCCTCGGCCAGGGGTGGGCGGTGCGTCGCTTCGACGAACCCGTCCGCGGCCCCGGCATTCTTCAGCCCGACGCGATCCTCAGTGTGGCAGCTCCCGACGGGAGCAAAGCACTACTGATGGTCGAGGCCAAACGGCGCACCTTCCCGCGCGATGTCAGCAGTTGGCTGCGCGCCCTGAAACCGGTGCCGCCCGATTCCTCCTACCTGCTTGTCTCGCAGTTCCTGAGCCCGAGAGCACGCGCCCTCCTCGAGGAGGCCGGCGTGAACTACATAGACATGAGCGGGAACAT
>Ga0172375_10009475_pt1 | contig 12840 bp, 19 predicted proteins | sample LakKiv1m_FD_114537 | JGI IMG/M metagenome (GOLD analysis project Ga0172375, IMG submission 114537) | Freshwater microbial communities from Kabuno Bay, South-Kivu, Congo - kab_092012_11.1m | ecosystem: Environmental > Aquatic > Freshwater > Lake | place: Democratic Republic of the Congo... | reverse complement strand
CTAAGTCTTTAGCACGTAAAGACAAAGGAAAAGCCCTGATCACATTAAACAATCAGGGCTATAAACCTCTCTCCTCTCTGAATCAGGAGATAATTATTGGGGTACCTGACGGGGCCCGAACTCACAATAGGTCAATCCTCTCAACCCCCCTGAAGGGATTCGAACTCCGAACGTTATTCTGTAGTTTTACCATCAAACTCTGCTTCGTTAGCTTCGGCTTCTCTCTTGGTTTCCCGAACTATACCGTCTTTGTGATGCGGCGGAGAATAGATGGTATACAGTTTTAATTCTTTTGAATCCGATACATTGATAATATTGTGTTTCGCTCCAGCCGGAACAACTACCGCTACACCATCGCCAACCCCATATTCGTTACCGTCAATAATTACTTTACCCTCTCCTTCCTCAAAGCGGAAGAATTGATCATTTTCCAGGTGAGTTTCCATGCCGATTTCTTCTTTAGGACGAAGGCTCATTAACACCAACTGGCTGTGAATTCCTGTGTATAACACTTTGCGAAACTTTTTGTTCTTTAAAGTATCTTCTTCGATATTCGTTTTAAATCCTTTCATAAGCGCCCTCCTTTCTTACTAAAAGGTAATTATTTTATCACTTTCTTTGACGATTTCGTACATATCCTTCATGGTTGAAATCGGACACATCTCCGAACCTTCCTGCTCCCTGCTTTTGATACATGTACCGCAGGCATAAATCTTACCTCCGGATTTCAGTAATTTATCCGCCTGCTCAACTGTATTAAATTTATCGGTACTAACCTTCTGATACTCAACACCTTTTCCCATAAAGAAAACCTTAACTTCATCTTTCTGGCCAATAGTTAAATTAGCGTAGCGCAAAGCATTCCAGCAGATTTCCGCGTCATTGCTTGAAATAATTACTCCTATTTTCATTTTTATCCTCCAGGACTAAATAATCTTCAGAGCGTCAACCGGACACACCTTCTCGCATCCGCGCAAACGGTCGCATTTTGATTCATCGCTTACTTTGCATTTACCAGTTTTTTCGTCAATGTACAAGATCTTATTAGGGCAAAGCACAACGCATGCGCCGCATCCTATACACAATTCCTCATTAATAAACACAATTTTATTCATAACTCTATGCTATCCCCTTCCCTTGCTTTTATAAAATTATAGCCGAACGCGGCGCGTATCATCTTTGTCGCGCGCTTTCCGGTGCAATGCATCGGGATGATCTTACGGATACCGATATCTTTGAGCTCTTTGATAATATTCATATTATCTTCATTTGTATTATCTTTTAAATGAAAACCTCCCAGGACGGAATAAGCTTTCTCTCGCAAGAAGTTATTTTGAACGGCATGGATAATATTAACGATCCCCGGATGGGCGCAACCCGTAATAATGGTTAGGCTCTTTAAAAACTTTATAACCAGTACCTGTTCGAAAATAGTCCTTTCTGCGTAAGAAACCTCAATTTGACCGCTGGAGAACATATCTTCTTTAATCACGGTGAACGGCTCGACTTCAACGATGCCTGCTCCGAAAGAAGCAATTCTGTCTTTTATCTCCTGTTTAAATCCCGGGCATATATAGACTGTGATATCCGTGCGATTTGGGATTAGATACCATAACCCCGAAATATGATCCCAGTCATCGTGCGACAATACAATATGCTTAATCTTAGAAGCATCAACATTAAACTTTCGCATATTCTTCAAAAGCACGCCTGGATCGCCAAAGGTATCGAAAAGCACATCTTCGCCGATAAGAAAAGAAACGCCCCACCTGCGTATGAACCGTTCCCATTTACTTGAACCTGTAGCTAAAATCTTAATCTTCATAATTTTAATGGTGTATCGCCGCAAAATACATAAATGCTACGCCGAGAATAAAAACTGCCATTGAAAGCGTAGCTTTCTTAATATCCTGCTGCTTATGTAACTCCGGGATAAGGTCACAACTCGCGATATAAATAAAACCACCTGCCGCCACGGGCATAAGCAATTTCAGGAAAACATCTGATATGTTCGCAATAGCAAAACCAATAACAGTCCCTAAAATAGCTGTAATTGCAGATAAGAAATTATAGAATAGCGCTTTATTCTTGTTTAAACCACCATAGACTAAGACTCCGAAATCTCCTATTTCCTGAGGTATTTCGTGCATTATAATCGCGAACGACGTAACAAAACCGAAATTAACATTAACCACAAAAGCAGAACCGATAATCAGACCGTCTATAAAATTGTGTACCCCATCACCGACAAGATTGAGATACGTGAATGTGTGGATTTCGCATGCTTCTTTGTGGCAGTGCCGCCAATGTAAATACCTCTCCAAGATGAAAAAGAAAATAAATCCTACAATGACAAATAAATATACTTCTCCATGCCCGCTCTTTTCTGCTGCCTCGGGAATAAGATGGAGGAATGCTCCTCCGATCAACGCTCCAGCTGAAAAACTAATCAGCAAAAGAAGGATTTTATTTAACAGGTTTTCCTTCAGAAGCAGACTAATAACCCCTATGAAAGAGATTAAACTTACAACAATGCTAGCACCAATTGCCCAAATAAGATTCATTTATCCCTTTCGTTTTCGCTCAATCTCCATAGACTCAACAAAAAACTCTTTATCCATTTGGATATTAATATCTGCGCTATTACAAAAAGGACAGGCAAATATTCTCTTAGTAATCTGGGTGCTGCGCTTGCAGTCTTTACATTCTAATAAGATCTCAAGAGGTAGGATTTTGAGGCTCACCTTCTTCAAGCTCTCCCCCTTTATCAACTCCTTAAAGGATCCCTGCAAGCTTTCGGCACCGACATGGCTAAACGGGCTTAGACGGACATTAACAACGACCTGCTCCGTATCTGTTTCTTTAGCCAACCTTTCTCTTAAAACAGCAAATATTTCATTAATAAATCTTGTTTCGTGCATAGTTAATTATCTCTTAAGTAAATAATCCGCTATCGCCCTATATAGCGTACTCACAGAAAGTATAGAACAATGTAGATGATCTTCGGGCAAACCCTTGAGCCTTGTAATCACTTCTCCCGCAGAAATCGAAAGCGCCTCTTTAATGAACTTGCCTTCGGCTAATTTCGCTACCATAGACGCGCAGGCGCGTGTGGCCTGACATCCGTCTGTATAATATTTAATCTGAGTTATCTTGCCATACTCTATTACCAGATAAAACTCCATCGCATCACCGCATGGCCCCTTCAAATACGAAGAACTCACCGGATCATTCATCCTGCCGAAATATCTTTGATTATTAATAAGATCAATTACCTCCTGAGGATATTCAGCAAGTCCTTCTTCCCCATTATTTTTCATCGTAATCCCTCCCAAATATTTTTCACTTCATTTGCTATCGGACACGCCGCATACTCGACAATGGTCTTGCCTTCTACGAGCGCCTCAACGACTGTCTTATCAAAGGCAATCTTCCCCACAACTGGAACATTTCGCTCTCGGCAAAACGCCTCAATCTTTTCTGTGACGGCCGTGTTTAAGTCGTATTTATTCACTACCAGCTTAACCAAGATATTAAAATGCTTAGCTACTTCCATAACGCGCTCTGCGTCATGCAACCCGGAAAGCGTCGGCTCGGTAACGATAAGAGCGCAATCAACGCCTGACAATGACGCAATAACCGGACATCCTATACCGGGAGGACCGTCAATGATAACGTAATCAAGCACCTGCTTCTCTGCTATTTCTTTGGCAATCTGCCTTATTTTTACCACAAGCTTGCCGGAATTTTCTTCGGCTATCCCCAATTTAGCATGGACAAATGGGCCGTAATGAGTATCGGAAATAAACCACTCCCCAGCCACGTTCTCTTCCATGCGAATAGCCCCATGCGGACATATATGGCTACAAAGCGCGCACCCTTCGCAGGAAAAACGCTCAACCGTATAATCATCCTTTATAGCCCCAAATCTGCATACGGGGATGCATTTACCGCATTTCTTACAGAGTTTCTTATCAATAAACGCGGTTTGTCCGCTTCTAAACTCATGCCGTTCTTTAACCGTAGGATGCAATAAAAGATGCAGATCTGCGGCATCTACGTCGCAATCAACCATGATTTTATTCTTGGCTAATGCAGCGAGAGAACCGCTGACCACGGTTTTTCCGGTCCCACCTTTTCCGCTAATGACGACTATTTGCTTCATTGATTATCCCGCAGATTTTAATGTATAAATTAACGAACTTATCTTGATATGAAGGGTCTTTTTCTACGATCGGCACGCCTTCGGAATAACTAACTGCAATTTCCCGACTAAAAGGAATCTTCATCAAAATAGGAATATTCTCTTCCTTGCAATAACTATCAACCTTGCCGTCTCCGATATCGCTACGATTAATGACCACGCCAAACCGTATCTGTAACTTTCGTAATACCTCAACCGCCAGGATCAAGTCATTCAGGCCAAAAGGCGTGGGCTCTGTTACCAGCACACAGAAATCGCTTCCTTTGACCGCAGTAATTACGGGGCACGATGTCCCCGGAGGAGCATCGATAATCACTGTCCTGGTGGGATTAATATATTTTTTCACCTGCCGGATCAAAGGCGGAGACATCGCCTCTCCGATATTAAGGCGACCATGAACAAACTGCATATGGTCTTTCTCGCCGATTTCTATAACGCCGATCTCTTTATTGACTTCCTTGATTGCCGATTGAGGGCAAAGTAAACTGCAGGCGCCGCAGCCATGGCAAAGATGCGAAAATATTAAAACACTTCCCTTTTTGCCTTCATTACCCGGTAATACGGCAATCGCATGATAAGCGCAGACCTCACGGCATTTCCCACAATACTTACATTTTGTCTCATCAACTTCCGGCACCGAGATATAAGCTTTCACTTCTTCTTTGATGCGCGGTTTAATAAACAAGTGTGCATTCGGTTCTTCCACATCGCAATCAAGCAGTTGAATATTCTTAAACGATAACGCTAAGTTAACCGCGACCGTAGTTTTTCCTGTCCCGCCTTTTCCGCTGGCGATTGAAATGATCATATTAATTGATGGTAGGCAATTAAAACTTCCTGAAATTTGCTACTTGATCTAGTAATCCTAAAGCCCTTCCCTATTAAATATTCCTCTATATCCGCTAACGTGGTTTTACCGACCTCATGTTGATTGCCTTCGCTGGCATGGATTTTATCCATAAGCGCCAAGCCCTCTTTGGTAAAATCACTCAAGACAAGCTTTCCCTCAAAAGAAAGCACACGCAAAAGCTCATCTATCACCTTATGGGGATTAGTTAAATGGTGGAGGGTGTTAACGGAAAAGACTACGTCAAAACTTTTATCTTTGAAGCTTAGCGTTTCTCCGTTTTCAATGCGAAAATCAACCTGCTTATCTAAACCGAAATAGCGTAGATTAAGCTTTGCAAAGACCTGCTCGGTTTCCGAGATATCGAAGGTAGTGAAACTATACCCCGCCTTTGCCAACTCAAGCGCAAAATGGCCCTTGCCCGTCCCGGCTTCAAGGACATCGCCGTAAAGAGGCTGAGCCTTCTCTAAAATGAAGGCCCGCTCCTTATCGATATCATAACCAAGACTGCTATATAAGGCTTTGCGCTCTAAATAGCGCTTATGATTCGCTAAAAGCTCTTCTTCCAAAGCGGCTACTTTTCCATACCGAACTTAGAGCCGACGCTTGGGCTTTCGGTTATTTTTAATTTCCCGCTCTTATACGATTCAACGGCTTCTTTAACCGTACCGGATACGCCGGTATAAATCTGGATACCTGCCTTATTCAAGGTTTCAAAGGCATTAGGCCCAACATTACCGGTAAGCACTACCTTTGCGTCTTTAGAGCTTACCAGCTGGGCTGATTGAATCCCCGCGCCTCCCTGAAACTGCGCGTTAGCATTCTCCTGCGCTTCGAACTTCTCTGTGTCCGTGTCAAAAAAGATAAAATTCTGACACCGGCCAAAGCGTGGATCAACTTTCGAAGCCAAAGTTTTACCTTCTGCAGTGATACATACTTTCATATTCAAACCTTCTTTCTTAATGACACCCGCCACCTTCCCCATGATCCTTATGATCCCTGCAGGCATCCAGACCACCCAAGGCATTGTTCATAAAATCATCAAGCGCTTTTTGCACATTGCCGGAATATCCAAATACTTCAACCCCAGCTTGGGCGAATTTCTGCTGCGCGCCCATACCCATACCTCCGGCTATAACATGGGTTATCTTATACTTTAGAATCTCATCAACTGCAACGCATCCGCCTCCGCCATGCACCGCTGTATTCGGCACAATACGAGTGCTGGTTATTTTTTTCTTATCTTTATCAATATCCGCTAAGAAGAAAAACTTGCACTGCCCGAAATGCGCGCACACATCACCATGTACTCCATTTTTATCTTCCAATACGACTCCCACTCTCATCTTTAACACCCTCCCTTTCGTTGCATAAACCTACGGTTACTTTTTGTCGGATTCCTGCTGACTTGTCATAGATTGAATACGCGCCTGCGTATCTTCAAACTACTGTTTTAAGAAATCAGCTTGGCTTTTTAACGCTTCCACTTCATCTTCTTTAGAGATTGCTCGGCCAAACCCGCCAAACGCCTGCATTCCCTTTTGCGCCCTCATCCAGCCGGGAAGCCCTGTGGCATAGAAACAATTACGCCGGCCTCTGCCGCCGCCCCTTGCCCCAACAGACCCTCCTCCGAATTGCTTTTCAGCCTCACCGACAGGCATAACGCAATATCCTCTTCCGCCGCCTGTCATTGCTCCTTGACCTCTCGGGCCTGTTCCATCAAAACCCGGCATTGTTACCACCTTCCTTTCTATTATTGGAAATCATTTCCATTATCAGAGAAAAAAATATAGCGGTTATTTCTTATCGCTACATTCCTGGCATACTCCGTAAAACTGTATAAGGTGATTTGTGATCTTAAACTTGTATTTTTGACCCAATCCCTTCTCTGTCTGGTTAAGAAGCTCTACTTCATCATCAATAAAATCAGTGTAGTCAATTATCTTATTGCATTGGGTGCAAACCAAGTGATGGTGATGATGCGCCCCTTTCGGCCCTTCGGCAAACTCATACCGCGCTCTCCCATCTCCGAAATCGAGCTTATAGACCATACCAAGATTAGATAAAACATCCAGAGTACGATACACCGTCGTTAACCCGACATTAGGGCACCTTGGGTGGATTTTCATATAGATGTCTTCAGCGCTTAAATGGCCTTCGGCCTTCGATAAGACATCAAGGATAGCCTCACGGCCTAATGTAAGCCGATACCCGCAACCCCTAAACTTACCGTGCCACCAACCTTCTCCCCTACGCTCACCTCTTGGCATATCTCTCCTTAATGGAAATGGTTTTCATTTTTAAATATACACTATAGAACTATTCTTGTCAAGCTTTTTTATTAATCGTAAAGAGGAAATAATAAGAGGCCTTGCTTCTATAAATTCAAAAGCAAGGCCTCTTATCTACAGTTCTAATTACGCTCCTATATACTTTACTCTTTTACTCGCTATTGCGGCTACTGCTACCATTACACCCCATATTAGAACTATAGCCAGGGTCATCGGAACGCCCACTCTCATCATTTCCGGCCAAACTTCGGGAAGGCCGGCGGTTAGGAATGGCGGATAAAGAACAATTTCTCCGTGAGAGATATGTTCGATTGCTAACATTGCCACCCCACCCCATAGCATTGAATTTAACCAATTAAGATGGTATTTCTCGGGGATCTTCTTGCCTACAACCGTTGTTACTATTGCCGCACCCGCAGGAATAACAAAACAAGCCATGACTTACCTCCTTTTTAAGTTTGAGATTAATAATGAAATCCCCCAGATTACAAACACAGGCACCAACATTGCTATTCCTAACATAGTACCATTTTTAATCATTCCGCCTGTTGTTTTCTCCAAAAACGCTCCGCCTTCATATCCTAATATATGATCGATAAGAATCATTGCTGCCGCTCCCCAGAGCATTAAGGCCAAAAAACCTAACTTGTAATCCTTAGGGACAACAATCTTACCTAAAGTTGCACCCGCTGCCGCGATAGAAGTTGTTACTAACCACATCTTTTGCCTCCTTTCTTTTTGTTAAAAATCTACCTGCGCCCTCATCCCGCCAACAAAAATACCATTTGTATCTCCCGCGACATCCCTACCAAACGGATTCCAGATATACTGAAAATCAGGGCTAATTGAAAGATGTTTGTTAACGTGTATCCTATAATAGGCTTCTAAATGCCCTTCGGGTTTTGCTAGAAGCCCGTTAGCTTCCTTATAGTCGCCGGAAGGAAATACCTGTCCAGCCGCAAAAGCAAGAACATCCTTCTCTCTTCCCCAAGGCTTACCTTCAACCTGCAAGCCAGCGCTCCAGGAATGCTCAAGAGAGTAGGCGCTTCCGCCTGTTGCCGTTAATTCGGGATTATAGACTTCAGGATTCTGCCATCCGTAACGGGCAAAAAAAGTAATAATATCATTGACTTTCTGGTCAAAGCTTAAGCCGAACCCATAAGCAGGTTCTTTTGTTTTTTCCGGGTTAAGCCAGTTAGTATGATAGACGTTATTGTTCCAACCGTAGAAGCGGTAATTACCGGGTAGATTAAAAATGCGTGTTTTAAACGTGACCTGCCCGATATTAAAAAGGTTGTCCCCTATTTTCTCCCAGCTGCTCTTGCCGTCAAAAACACCATAACCTAATTCCATCCATTCAACAGGCAGGTAAGCCAAGCGGATGCCGGCGGAGTTATCCGGGAATTCAAGCGTGGGTGAGTTACGGAAGATCCTGCCCAAAAACTGCGTAGTTTCATCATTAGCAACTTCGTTATTATCAAAATAGGCAGTTGGGTCGAGTTTCCCGAAAGTTACCGCAACTTTATCCTTGAATAACCCCTGTTCATACCAGATTTCAGTTATGCGCACATTAACATCGTCATCGGCATCGCGGTTGACGTTTGAGTAAAGCGTAAGATTATCCTCGAGGCCCGCGCCCTGCCCGTTTTCAAGATGCAAGAATGCCCTGCCGTTTACATCTTTAAATTCTTTGGCTAAGGTTATATCCGTTGAATATGAAGCGTCGGTGCGGGATTTCTTTTGGGTTACTCCGTCTCCGGCATAATTAACATTATTAGCCCCTTGGATAACCATGGTAGCGCCTGCGCCTATTTCCAGGCCTTCGGCAATGGTTATAGGTACCCCTGTCTGCCTGTGCAACTGGGTATCCAACTCGCTGAGTTTCCCCTCATAAACGGAGATTTTCTTTTCCTGATCCAGCATGCATTGCTTCTGTTCTTTAATGCACTTATCCTGCTCAGTGAGTTTCTGTTCCAGGGCCAGAACACGCTTTTCCAGCTGCTCGTATTGTTCGCGGGTTACGTACGTTTCTGCTGAGGCAGGCGTCCTTACGGCGGCTAGCGGAAAAAATAAAAAAAATAAAAAGATAAACCTGCGTAACATTTGCGCTCCTTTCTGTGCTACTATTATTATTTTCGTGCTACTAATAGGCAAAAAAATAATACCTTAAATATCTTTACCCGTCGTAGACATACTCAGGGTCCCGTGTCTCACCCCCTTTACCGACTTCAGGCTATCGGCTAATTTTTGGGCAGCTTGCGAAGGACCCTTAACCGCTATGATTTCTAAACAATTATCGTGATCCAGATGGATGTGCTGGGAAGAAATTATTATGCCTCCGAAATCATGCTGAATATCCATAAGCTTATTTACAAGTTCCCTTTTGTGGTGGTCATAAATCAAGGTTACTGCGCCTACGATCTCTTTATTCTTCTTCCACTCGGCTTTTACTAAATTCTCACGGATTAAATCTCGAAAGGCCTCAGAACGGTTGGTATAATTCTTCTCTCTGATAAGCCGGTCAAACTTATCCAATAACTCTTTATCTAAAGATATGCCGAATCTAAATAATTTAGTCATAATTTTATCTGGTATTACTTTTTTTATAATAGTAGCACTAAATAAACTAATGTCAAGGAAAAGATTAGTTAACAATTCATATCCGGTGAGCCAAACCTCTCTAGTTTATACTCGAGAAACTGGCCTAATTCCTAGTTTATGGCGTATTTCAACTAGCCGATATTCGGCAATATCGCAAAATAGCATAAACTAGCGACCATAAACTACGAGAGGATTTGGCCAATTTCGCCAATGTTTTCCAGCCTAATTCCTCTCTTTACCGTCGGAGATCTAATTTTTAAGTATTCTGGATTTCTCCGACGGAAAAAACGCCCTAACTCCTAGGGGTGTGGCCAGATAAAAAATCCCCGACAGATATTCTCCGTCGGGGATTAGTCGTAAGTCATTGCCTCTCAATGACTTACAATCAATGGGGTGGGTAACGGGGATCGAACCCGCAAACCTCCTGAGCCACAGTCAAGCGCTCTAACCAATTGAGCTATACCCACCATAAATTATGCACTATGTGTAATTGCGTGACAATTACAACAAAGCCATTCTAAATTTTTAATGATATTGTTTCTGCGGTTACCATCTTTATGGTGCACAACGAGAACCCTGCTATCAGAGATACCGCATTTATTGCATTTTAAAGAAACTTTATGCCTTCTCATTAAATTGCGATAGGCTTTCTCACCTGCTATCCAATTTGGCGCATTTACACCACAACGCACATTTTTATTTTCCCAGGAACAATGGCAAGAAAAAGAGCAGAAAAATTTTTTGCTCTTTGATTGTTTTACATCTCGTGGAGTCCTATAAATTTTCTTTCCACAATTTTCGCAGCTAAACCATTGACCGTTAAATTGGCCCTTAGAGCGACATTCTATCGAACAAAATTTTCCCCAGCCTTTTTGAGCATGAAAAGGCTTTACGTAAAATTTCTCACCACAGATTTTACATTTTTTAATTGGCATAGATTCAATTATAGCAAAGAACAGGCTCTATGTAAACATATTGCGTTGGCTCGCAATCTAGCGCTCTAACCAATTAAGTACACCAACTTCAATACTTATTGCTCGATAACTTTTTCTTCTTTTTTGAAAGAGCCTTTGAAACCGTCCTTGATCTCTTTACCTATCGCGAATGTACCGTCAATAGTCGCCTTGGAAAGATCCGTAGTCGCCCGGACCGCACCTTCCAGAAGTTTGATCGGAAACAAAAACACGTTCCCCACTAAAGGAGTGGCACTTTTTCTTGAAGCTTCAAATTTTCCCTCTACCGCATCCCTGACCATCCAAAGCCCGAATTTTGGATTATCCATTTTTGTAGGGACTTTAAAATCTAGTACTATTTTACCATCTTCCCCGGCTTTAAAAAAATTTAAAACTGCCTTAGCGTATCTTTGCCCGCTGTCTGTTTCCTGTCCTTCAACCGGAGGTTTAAATTTTATATCAGTAAGCTCCAAATGGCAATCAGCAGTTACATCATTATTCAAGCCATTTATATTACTGGTAAAATTTAATTTTGCTTCTTGAATACTTGAATTAGCCAAATCTACCCATTGGGAATAATAAGGATAAAGATAAAGCCCGTCTATGCCCTTAATATCAAGTTTCGCCAGCATATCTTTTTTATAAAGATCGATCCAGCCTTCAAAATTAAATGTCCCTGTTTCCTCGTCCTGTCCAAGCTTCCAGGGAATTGAGCCATTAATCTCAAAATTCGCCACGGCTTTGCGCGGCATAAGGAAAAAGTCGCTAAGCTTAATATACACATTTTTAGCTATTAACTTTATCCCTTCGGGGCCTACAGTCTGATCGAAAAAATTTATCTTCGCGTCATCTATTCTAACTTGTTTAAAAATAAAACGTAAAGCTATTTTATTTTTTCGGCTTATTTCTTTGATGACATTATTTGTCTTCGCCGGTTCAGAAGATTCGCTTAGCGCATTATCCTTTACAGTTGAAGCTTGAGAAAGAAGTTTCTCATAGGTAAACTCCGGCCTTACAATAGTAATATCATTAAAGCCAATATTGCCGTTTAGAAAAGCCAAAACACTGGGGATTACTGAAATGAATTCAGCTTTGAGCATCCCTTCTATATCCAAATTTCTAATTTCAATCCTAAGAGGAGGAATAACTTTAAACGAACCTACAGTTACTTTTCTTTTCGTCATATTCTCCAAATGTTTAGTAAAAATGTTTTTACCGTCAATATGAACGAAAAAATAAGTGGCACTTACAAAAAGCAAAACGAGGATTATTGAGCTGACTACCAGAACCTGTATGAATAGTTTCATAAGCTTCCTATATCATTTAAATGCGCCTGGCAAGAATCGAACTTGCTACCCATTGCTTAGCTTGCCGCATCGGATTACTCCGACCAATCACTTGTTGCGGTCTGGACTTTCTCTTAGGCATTTCAGCCTCGCTGTATAAAGTCTCTACACTCTCTTATCTCCAAGATAGCTCGGTATTGTCCTTAGTAGGATATCCACCGAATTAGCAGCGTACGCTTAATAGGTTTAATTCCCTATTAAGGCTCCCAAAGTTGGTCCCTCGCAGTTAATTTGAATTAAGGCTGTTCGGGATCAATTCGTCCTTATAACTTACGTCGCTTCGCTGCGTAAGTTATGGACTCATTGAAAGGCAATTGCTCTATCCATGTGAGCTACAGGCGCATTATTTAATTCTTTATAATTAATAAAAGAACTGTGCAAATCAAAGAACGAATAAATTTAGTTCCTCACTTCTGACAAATAAAACCAGGTAAGCTCGGAATCAATTTGCCAACAACTTATAGCAGGCAAATTGGTCGGGGCGACAGGACTTGAACCTGTGACCTTCTGCTCCCAAAGCAGACGCTCTAGCCAAACTGAGCCACGCCCCGTTGCAAGTTACTCAACTAAAAAAATCTAGGACTTGCAACGGGGCACG
>Ga0172375_10009471_pt1 | contig 12844 bp, 10 predicted proteins | sample LakKiv1m_FD_114537 | JGI IMG/M metagenome (GOLD analysis project Ga0172375, IMG submission 114537) | Freshwater microbial communities from Kabuno Bay, South-Kivu, Congo - kab_092012_11.1m | ecosystem: Environmental > Aquatic > Freshwater > Lake | place: Democratic Republic of the Congo... | reverse complement strand
CGCTCTACATCCTCGACGAGCCCACCAGCGCCCTCGACAGCGCCGCGCAGCGCGAGACTTTCGATGCCCTCGCCCGCCTCAGCCGCGGCAAGATCGTCCTCTTCGCCAGCCACCGCGAGATCGCGCCCGGTATCGCCGACCGCATGGTCGTGATCGAGAACGGCGCGCTTGTCTCCGACCGGCCGCTCTGAGTCCGCGAACGACGAAAAAACGATTTCATCTGAAACGATGACGCTCTCCGACACACTTCGCGAAAAGCTCGCCGCCCTGCCCGACAAGCCGGGATGCTACCTCATGCGCGACCGCAAGGGCACCATCATCTACGTCGGCAAGGCCGTCTCGCTGCGCCGCCGCGTGCAGAGCTACTTTCGCCCCGCCACTCTGCGCGACGCGCCCCCGAAGGTCCGCAGCATGGTCCACAGCGTCGCCGATCTCGAAACCATCGTCGTGCGCAACGAGGCCGAAGCGCTCCTTACCGAGAGCAACCTGATCAAGCAGTACCGTCCGCGCTTCAACATCGTTCTGCGCGACGACAAGCGCTACCTCGCCCTCCGCGCCGACCCGCGCGCCCCCGTGCCGCGACTTGCCACCTGCCGCATCCTGCGCGACGACGGTGCCCTCTACTTCGGCCCTTTCCCCTCCGCCGCCGTCGTGCGCGCGGTTCTCGACTTCGCCGAGAAGCGCTTCGGTCTGCGCAAGTGTACGCCCATCCGCCCCGACGCCGAGACCTACAAGCACTGCATCAACGACATCGTCCGTTTCTGCTCCGCTCCCTGCGTCGGACGCGTCTCGCCCGAAGAGTACCGCCTGCGTTTCGAAGAGGCCTGCGCCTTCCTGCGCGGCGAGCGCCTCGGCGTGATCGAAGAGGTCAAAGCCAAGATGCAGACGGCAGCCGATGCCCACGACTACGAAAAGGCCGCCGCCCTGCGCGACACGTGGACCGCCCTGCGCGAGATGGTCAAGCAGCGCGTGCGCGTCGTCGCCACGCCCGAGATGCACGCCGCCGACGCCCGCGCCGGCGTCCGCGAGCTGCAGCGCCTGATCGGCCTGCCCGCTGAACCCGCGCTCATCGAAGGCTTCGACATCTCCAACCTCTTCGGCACATACTCCGTCGCCAGCCTCGTCGCCGCCGTCGACGGCCTGCCCGACCGCCGCCTCTACCGCCGCTTCCGCATCCGCACCGTCCAAGGCGCGGACGATCCGCGCTCCATGGCCGAGGTCATCGGCCGCCGCTACGCCCGCCAGCGCGACGAGGGCAAATCGCTGCCCGGCCTCATCATGATCGACGGCGGCGTCACCCAGCTGCGCGCCGCGCGCGAGGCGCTCGCCGTCCTTGGCCTCGATCATATTCCCAGCGTCGGACTCGCCAAGCAACAGGAAGAGATCGTCCTCGACGACGGCCGCCCCTCGCTGCTTTTGCCGCGCGACTCCGACGCCCTGCGCGTCCTCACCCGCCTGCGCGACGAAGCCCACCGCTTCGCGATCGACTACCACCGCCGTCTGCGCAACCGCCTCATCCGCGAGTCCGCGCTCGACGAGATCCCCGGCATCGGCCCCGCCAAGAAGGCTGCCCTGCTCAAGCGCTTCGGCTCGGTCTACCGCCTCGCCCGCGCCTCCCTCGACGAGGTCGAGTCCGTGCCCGGCATTGATCGCACCCTCGCCGAAGCCATTCTCCGTGCCGTCGCGACGACCGTGTGAGCGTCGCGGCCTCGCTGCGGTTTTCCGACGCCGACGGAGCGACATCCTTCGCACGTCCTGTCGTTCCGGCACTTCGTCGCAGGAACTCTTTTACACTATTCTCGCACGATCTCGTACAGCATCCGCGCGCCGGACGGATTTGCGACCGACGCCGTAAAGGCCAGTTTGCCGTCGACGACCTTGGCGTCGACTTTCTCCAAGCGGCGACCGCTGGTCGCGAGCGCGTAGACCGCGTAAGCCCCGGGCTCCTTCAGGGCCAGCGCCACCTCCGCCTGTCCCACGCGCACGAGATAGGGCAGCTTGCCCCACGACAGCAACGTCTTGCGGGCTCGCTCCGCGTAACGTATGCCGGTGTTCTGCACGTCTGTCAAATGCGTCAACAGCAAGCGGCGGCTCTCTGTCACGGGTGCCGCGTCAAGCGCGCTCACCCACACCGTCGCGGGTGCGCCGGTGATGTCCACCGACAGCGGCCCCGCCGCGACGCGCCCTTGCGCCACATCCAGATCGCGGCGGAGGAAAAGGCAGATCGACGCGCGGTCCGATGCCTGCGAGAGCGGATCGGTCGACACGTCGAAGTAGCCGGCCGTTCCCTCGCCGTCGAACATGTTCTCCAACCGGTGCGCGTAGGCGAAGCGCCACAGCGCGCTCCAGTCCTGCAGCGCGCCCATCGCGCCGGTCATGATGCCGCCCACGCCGCGGAACATGCCGGGGCCGGAGAAGTTGTACTCGGAAACCGTGAAGGGCTTGTTGGCGAGCCGCGTGAAAGCCACGCCGCAGGGCGTGCGGCAGCCGATCTCGTCGCGAAGGAAGGCCCGCATGCGCGCGACCATCTTGGCCTCGGTGTCGGCCACGAACAGCGAGATCGCCGCGCCGGTCTTGCCGCTCATGCCGCTCGGCAGCGTGTCCGGCAGGTCCGCGAAGGCAGGGTCCTTGGCGCGCTTCTCGGCCAGCCACGCCCGCCACGCGGCCTGCATCTGGGGCGTCTCGCGCGCCTCCTGATTGGCATAGCCGATCGAACCCTCGTTCACCATCGACAGGAACGGCATGCCCGGCTCGTCGGCGTAGCGCCGCCCGGTGTACGGATTCACGTGCGTCAGAAAGGCCTTTGCGAAGGCCGCCCAGTTTTGGTAGGCCGGTTCGGAGACCGCGATCATCGCCTTGAAGACCTGCATCTCGACCTGCCCGTCGCGGTCGACCCCGATATGGCGCCACTGCACCTTGCGCGACACAAAAAGGTCGGTGGTCACATAGAGCCCGTGTTTGATGCACGCCGCGATGAAGCCGTCGATCTTCGCCATCTGCTCGGGGTTCAGCGTCAGGCCGTCCGCGCTGCCCTGCACGCACCCCTGGTCGTAGTGATGGATGCGAACGCTGTTGTAGCCCAGCCGCACAAACCGCGCGGCGAGCTGTTCGGCCTGCTCGGCGGAGGGGAAGTTGGCCGTGCTGCAGAAGTTCACGCCGTAGAAGCGCTGAGACTCGCCCGGCTTTTTCTCGAATTCGAAATACGGCCCTTGGGCCTGCAACCAACCATGCTTCCCCGCAGGCGCATCGACAAAGTTCATGCCCGAGAAATCCAGCGCCGATCCGGACACGATCTCCTTCTCGTAACTCAGCGTCGCCCACTCCGCGCCGGCCTGCAGCGTCAGCGGACGGTCATAGACGAGCTTCAGCGGTTCGTGCGTGCCGAGCGTGAAAGCGACTTGGAGCGGTACGCCGTTGGAATACGTCTTTTGACCGTTGTTGCCGAGGCGGAAGCTGAAGCTGTCACCCCACTGGCGGTCGTCCTGAATCAATACCGATGTCGGCGCGTCGAACGTCCACGTCAGCCGCTCGGCGCCCGGCGGAGGAAGCATGACCGTCAACCGCTTCACCTTGCCGCTAAAGACAGACAAGGCCCCGCGCTTTTCGGGAAAGACGCCCGCTTTGCCGTCGGCTTCCAGTGACCGCCCGCCAGCTTCTGCGCGGAGAAATGGCTGCCGACGTAAAGTCCGTTCAGCACCATATCCGCCTTTGGCGTCAATGTATAGACCGCATGCACCGCACCGTCCGCGGCCGACGAAACCGCGACCTGCCCGGCAACGGTCTCCTTGTCCGAGGCTTTGATCGTGAACACACAAGCGCCCTTTTCGTCCGGCGCTCCGGTGCCCCCGCCGCTCACGCTCTTCTTCCATCCCGCCGTAAACAGGCAGCCGTTCAGCTCGAATGCGGGCGACTCCAGCCTGAGCGTCCCGCCCGTCCCCAGCACCGCCTCGCCCGCCACCCCCGCCAGCGGCAACAGCGCCGCGCAAAGCATCATTTTTCTCATCACCAGTCTTTCCCTCTTTTTAATGTTTGAGTCCGCCATCCCCGCATGACCTGACAGTTTGTTGCCGACACAGCCCTAGAATCGCCAAAGCCCAATCGCACGGAAACTTACAAAATCATTTCCGTCAATTTCTTTGTCTGCCGAGGAAACGCCTTGAGAATCTTGGCGTCCATGGAAAACAGAACCGTCCCCAGCATTTGCGCGACCGCGACAAACTCGCAGTCGTACGCGGAACAGTCGCTTTCACGAACCAGCCGCAACACCTGTCTGGAGTCCGGTTCATGCCCGGTGCCCTCCAGCAATGATTCCGCTTCGGCCATGATCGCATCCGCAACGGTCACAGTCAAACGCCCCCTTCGCAAATACCCGGCGAGAATGTTGCGAAACTCGCTCTTCCACAGAATCGGCGCGTGCCAGTCGCCATCGTACGCCAACAGACGTTCCGCCGCTTGGGAGAACTCACCTTGCAGATACAGATAGGCCAAAACATTCGTGTCCACGACGATCATGGCCGCCCCTGCCGCTTAAATGCTGCGATGTCCTTCGTCCGGAAAGGCTGCTCACCGCAGGTCGCGCGCAGGTCCTGCGCGCGCCGGATACGTTCAGCGGGGAGCGTCTTAGACGGAGTCAGATACGTCTCAAAACAAACGATCGCCTCGCTGTTGAGACTGCGCCGATGGGCTTTCGACACCGTCTTTAACCGCACATACACGTCATCCGGGATGTTTTTTAATGTCAACGTGACAGGCATAGCCACACCCTTTTCGGCCGAACCGCTCTGCGCCAATGAAGAAACCTTTATGGTTCCTTCTTGGTTCCACTTTACGGAATCACTCCCTTCCCGTCAACAACTTACGTTTACCTTCCGCACTTGACCCGCGCAACCCCCTCTGCCATTCTTTCATTACGTTGTCGTTCATCTTGTGTTCTCCTCTTTAGAGTTAAAGACCCTTCCCATACGCGGAGCTGTGTCATGAAGATTGAAATGACTTACCTGCGCGCGGTGAATTTGGCCATGCAGCAAAACCGCGTCCCCGTTGTCCGCGAGCTGCGCATCCAAAATCAGACAGGCCGCGATCTCGCAAATGTGGTGGTGACGATCTCTCCGCAACCGCCGTTTGCCGATCCCGTTCGGGTCGACATCGACACAATGGCCACAGATGAAACAAAGGTGTTGGACGCCATCCGACTGAACCTGCAACCGAACTTTTTCGCGCAGATGACCGAAGGTGTGGCGGGCGATATCGACGTGACCGTTGCGGCCGACAACGAGCCGTGCTATAAACAGGAATTTCCAATCGACGCGCTCGCCTATGATCAGTGGTGCGGCAATGGCATCTTGCCGGAGATGCTTTCCGCTTTTGTCACGCCGAACCACCCAGCCGTCACGCCCATCCTGCGAAAGGCTGCGGAACGGATGGAGCAGTGGACGGGGCGCTCAGCGCTGGACGAATACCAGTCCCGCAATGTGAATCGGGTACGTCAGCAGATGGCGGCCATATACGCCGCGCTTGCGGAGCAAAATATCGCGTACGCCTCCGTCCCCGCGAGCTTCGGCGCGCCGGGGCAGCGTATCCGGCTCGTCGACACGGTGCTGGCGAACAAGTTGGGAAATTGCATCGAGTTGTCGCTTCTATTCGCTTCATGTCTTGAGGCGATCGGCATTCACCCGTTAGTCATTCTGATCAACGGACACGCGTTTGTCGGAGGTTGGTTGATTCCGGACACCTTCCCCGACAGCATCACGGACGATGTGTCGTTCCTGACGAAAAGAATCGCCGACGGCGTGAACGAAATCGTCGTGTTGGAAGCGACCGCATTGACCAGCGGCGGAAGAACGGATTTCGAGCAAGCCGTCAAGATCGGACAGGCCCATCTGGGGAAAACATCGGATTTCAACTATGTGGTGGATGTGAAGCGTTGCCGCTTCGCAGGCCTCCGCCCCCTGCCACAACGGATACAGGAGGGCGACCGATGGATACTCCACGACGACTTCCCAAAAATTGACGTGACGGCCTCCGCGCCACAAACCGTCACGCCTTACGACTTGCCGCAAGCCGTCGCCACCTGTGCGCCCACCAAGCAGCTCATGTGGGAACGAAAGCTGCTCGACCTGAGTCTGCGGAACAACCTCCTCAACATCCGCATCACCAAAAACACACTCCAGCTCATTTCCGCCAATCTGCACGAAGTCGAGGACGCTTTAGCTGCCGGAGAGGAGTTTCGCATCCTTCCGCGCCCCATCGATTGGGATAGCCCGCTCTATGAATTTGGATTGCATCACTCACTCGCGCAGACCGATCCGATCATCGAGTTGATCAAATCCGAGCTGACCCAACACCGCCTCCGCGCCTACTTGCCGGAAGAGCAACTGCCCGTCGCGTTGACCCATTTGTACCGTGCGTCTCGACTCGCCATTGAAGAGAGCGGCACCAATACGCTTTACATTGCTCTGGGGCTGCTGAGATGGTTCGAGACCTCCAACAGCGAGCGGCCGCGGTATGCCCCCATCCTGCTTCTGCCGGTCGAAATCATCCGCAAGACCGCCGCCAGGGGCTATGTCATCCGTTCGCGCGACGAAGATTCGTTCCTGAACATCACCCTGCTTGAGATGCTGCGGCAAAACTTCAATCTGACGATCCCGGGACTCGACCCTCTGCCGCGCGACGAAAGCGGCGTGGACGTGTGCAAGATCTACGCCATCATCCGGCAGAGCATCAAAAACCAACGTCGATGGGATGTGGACGAGATTGCCATGCTCGGACTTTTCTCCTTCAACACCTTCATCATGTGGAACGACATCCACACGCACGCGGAGGACATGGCGCACAACCCGGCTGTCGCCAGCCTGATGAGCGGAAAGCTCGAATGGCGGCCGGCGGAAACCGTTTGCGATGCGACAGAGATCGATCGAACCTACTCGCCTGCGGACATCCTGCTGCCCGTCCCCGCCGACTCGTCTCAGTTGGAGGCGGTTTTCGAAGCTGTTAACGGGGCCAGCTTCATACTGCACGGTCCGCCCGGAACCGGAAAATCACAGACGATCACCAACATCATTGCCAACGCGCTGTACCGCGGCAAACGGGTTCTCTTCGTGGCCGAGAAAATGGCGGCTCTATCCGTTGTGGAGGAACGCCTTCGCAAGATCGGGCTCGGTCCTTTCTGTCTGGAGCTGCACTCCAACAAAGCGCAAAAGGCCGCCGTCCTCGCGCAGTTGAAGGAGACCACGGAAGTGGCGCGGCAGCAAAGCCCCGAGCCGTTTGCACGGGAGGCCAAACGTCTCTACGAAGCGCGCAATCAACTCAACGCCTATGTGCAGGCCCTCCACAGGAAACAGTCCTTCGGTCTTTCGCTCTACGAGGCCGTGCCCCGCTATTTGAAGACCGACTGCGAGCGGATGTTCGACCTCTCCCCCGACCAGCTCGACGGGCTGTCCGCAGAAGCCCTTATCGAATGGCGCGATGCCGTTGAGGTTTTATCCAACATAGGACAGGCGTGCGGACATCCGCACGCAAATCCTCTGGAGGGCATAGGGATCGCCAATTATTCGTCCCAAGTCCAAGCCGCGGCCGAATCGGCTATCGCAGAATGGCGGAAGCATTTGCAGGCGGCATGCTCTCAACTCGACCTCATCTCAAAAATCACAGGCGTCGCGCTTCCGCCTGCCGCCTCAGCGGCAAACGTCGACCCCGCCCAACGGCTATTCGGCCTTTTGCAAGAGCTGCCGACAGGCACCCCGGCGGCCTCGCTTTTCTCACTCGACGCAAAACTCCTTTTGCAACAGTGGGAAACTCACGAACGCAAGTGGTTCCTGCCCCGTTGGCTGGGGCAGCGAAAAATTCGCAAACAACTTTGCCAACATCTCGCACCGTCCCCCGTCGCGATCGATGTGCGTCAGTTGCTGACCTGCCTGATCGAGATAAACAACGCCATCCGCGACCTCGTCCAAGACGTGCCGCAAATCAAAATGGTCAAACAACACCTCGCCGAACAACTGGCCGAAGGCGTCGGCACATTTCTCGACCTGTACGGCACCGCCATGAATGCGTTCCGCGCATGGTCGGATGCCTTGCGGCAATCGACGGAAACCGTCCGTACCACGCTCGCGACGGAACGAGAACGGCCATCCTCTTTCGCTCAGGCCGAAGAACAGGCAACCCTCTGGGCGGACAACCTCGGTCGGCTGAAAGACTGGAGCCGCTGGATTGCCGCCCGCAACCGTCTGAGGGCGCTCGGCATTGGGGACGTCGCCGATCACTATCAAACGCAAAACATTCCGTCCGATCTTTTACCCATGGCGTTTGAAAAGAGTTTCTACCATGCGGTCATCGTCTACATTATCTCTCGCGACCGCACGCTGGAGATGTTCAACGGGAAGCTGTTCGACGAAGTGATCAAAAAATATCAAATCATGACCGCGCAGTTCGAGACGCTCGCCCGTCAGGAACTCCGCGCCAAGCTCGCGGCGAACATCCCCTCGTTCATGATCGAAGCGACGCAAAACTCCGAAGTCGGAATTCTGCAGCGCAACATCCGCAACAATGGGCGCGGCGTCCCCATCCGCAAATTGTTCGACCAAATTCCCACGCTCCTGCCGCGGATGTGCCCGTGCATGCTGATGAGCCCGATGTCCGTCGCCCAATACATCGACATCGGCGCCGACACCTTCGACCTCGTCATTTTTGACGAAGCCTCGCAAATGCCCACCAGCGAGGCCGTCGGCGCTCTGGCGCGCGGAAAGAATGTCGTCATCGTCGGCGACCCCAAGCAGATGCCGCCCACAAGCTTCTTTGCCACGCAGACTCTTGACGAAGAGAACATCGACATGGAGGACATGGAGAGCGTCCTCGACGACTGTCTCGCACTGTCGATTCCATCCAAATACTTGCTTTGGCACTATCGCAGCCGTCACGAAAGCCTGATCGCCTTCAGCAACGCCGAGTACTACGGCAACGCGCTTTACACCTTTCCCTCGCCGGACAACCTTGCATCAAAGGTCATGCTGGTTCACACCCCGGGGTGTTACGACAAAGGAAAGACCCGCACCAACCGCGCCGAAGCGGAGGCCATCGTCAACGAAATCGAACGTCGTTTGTCCGACCCGGAACTGCGGCGGCGAAGCATCGGCGTCGTCACTTTCAGCGCCGTGCAGCAGACATTGGTGGAAGACTTGCTCGGCGAGCTTTTCGCCCGGAACCCCGACCTCGAACAGGCAGCGCTGGAACGCTCGGAACCCGTCTTTATCAAAAATCTTGAGAACGTGCAGGGCGACGAGCGCGATGTCATCCTCTTCTCCATTTGTTACGGGCCGGACGAGAACGGCCGGACAAGCATGAACTTCGGGCCGCTGAACCGCAAGGGGGGCGAACGAAGACTGAATGTCGCCGTTTCTCGGGCACGGTATGAGATGACCGTGTTTTCAACCTTGCAGCCCGAGGAGATCGACCTCAGCCGCACCGGCGCGGCCGGCGTTGCCGGACTCCGGCGTTTTCTCGAATACGCGCGGCAGCGCACCGCGCTTCCGTCCGACCCACCGACTTCGAAGACCACCCTTTCGATCGCGCACGTCATTGCGGATGAATTGCGCAAACTCGGTCACACCGCGCACACCCATGTCGGCACGTCGCGTTACCGCGTCGACATCGGAGTCGTTGATCCCAAGGACCCTTCGCGCTATATGCTCGGCATCTTATGCGACGGGGAAACCTACGCGGCGGCCAAAACCGCACGCGACCGGGAGGTCGTTCAGAGGGAGACGCTTCGAGGACTCGGATGGAACCTCTGCCGCGTTTGGACCATGGACTGGATCGAGAATCCGCAAGGTGTTTTGCAAAACATCCACTCCGCTTTGTCCGCCGCCGCGCACTCAGAATCCGCGCGCGCGGTTCAAACGGAGCCATCCCTTCCGCCGCTAGCCGCCGCAACCCCATGCGCATCCGCACAGACCGAACCCGTCAGGAACAGGCCCAAGCGCGACAATCCGGCTGATATTTCGGCTGCCGAGATCGTCACCGTCCTCAAAGAGCATTTGGAGCAACAGATCAGTCTGCCCGAAGACGAGTTGCTACGTCTGGCGGCCCGCACGTTCGGATACGCGCGGCTGGGATCAAACGTTGAAGCGGCCATGCGCAAAGGGCTGGTACAGGCCCAAGCCGCCAGAATCTTGAGATGCGAAGACGGGCGCGTCATTATCCAGGCCCGATAATGGGTTGTTCGTTTTCCGTTTTCTACCGGGACTTAACAAATCATCGCTGCGCCCCTTCGGCGCGATTGTCGTCGCGATTGACCAGTTCCGGCGAAAAGGCGGGAACACACACCGCCAGATATTCGGCACCGCCGGGCGTGGCGTACCGGACCCACTCGCCGCCTCCGACAATCACCGCCTGTCCGGCAGAAACAACAAGCGTGCGGTCCTCAAGCTGCACGTGCAACTCGCCTTTGAGCACCACCGTGTACTCGTTGAACTGCGGGGTCTGTCCCGGCTCGCTCCAGCCCGGCGGGCTCACCATTCGGGCGATGCTCACCTCCGTTGTCCCGGAGTTGACGCGTCCGATGAACTCTTCGATCTGTTTCGGGGGATTGCCCGCAGCCTGAATGCGCGTCGGCGACTCAACAATCTGGACCATAATCACCTCCTGCCTACGTTCAGCTCAACGCCTCTTTCGCCGTCGACACGGTCACGCGTGTACCGGCTGCACGCAGAGCCAAGTTATGCACCAGTTCACTGACTGTCGTGCAACAGTCCGACAATACAGCCACCTGATACTTTTCCGCCACTTTCGAGAGAGCGGTGTGAACAACACAGTTTACCGCCCGCGAAATAGTCGTTCTGCACGTCGACCACGACCAGCGCACGTCTCATCGTCATAGGCCCGTCCGTCAGTCGAGGTGAAAGATCTCACGCAGTTTTTGGCAGACCGGCGCATTGTCTGGATGCGTCTCCATGAGGGGTGCCATGCAGGCCCACCATTTCTTGACGATCTCGGCCTGGGGCAGCGCGTCGGACGTGTGCCCGTCGGCGAGTTTCTGCACCGCGAAGAGGGTGAGCGTCTCCTCGTCGAGGAAAATCGAATAGTCCGAAATACCGGCCGCGCGCAACTCGCGCGCCAACTCCGGCCAGATCGCGTCGTGACGGCGCTTGTACTCCTCCACGACGCCGGGCTTGAGCTTCATTTTAAATGCGTTGCGGATCATGTGTTTTCCTTTCAAAACCCCACTGCCTGCTGCTCACTGCGCCTTCGCCTGCAGACGGCGGCTCAGCGCGACGTACACCGCGACGGCCACGAACCAAGCGGGCAGACTGACGAAATAGATCTTGTCGGCCCCCAGCCAGACGAGCAGAGCGACGCAAAAGAGGATGCTGACGCCCCACGCCGCAGCCGCCGCCGCGTTGAGCGGCAGGCGAGCAACTTCGGCGAAGTCGCGCTTCAATCCCAGCTTCGGCAGCAGCCAGAAGTCGGCGAAAATCACCGCGCCCATGGGCATCAGGATCATCCCCCACAGCGCGACGAAACCGAGCAGCTTCATCGTCACGATCGGGAAAATGGCCGAGACGCCCGCGACGAGCCCCGTGAGCAGCGTGACTTTCGCGCGCGACGAACTCGGGACCAGCGACTGGAAGGCGAGCCCCGCGCGGTAGAGCGTGGGGTTTGCGGTGGTCCAGCCGGCGGCCACCACGACAATCAGCCCGAGTACGCCGCAGGCGTTGTAGGCGAGCGGGCCCGGCAGCACGGCGGTGTTGGCCGGATCGGCCTTGAGCTGCACGGCGTAGAGCGTCGACGCGGCGATCCACGCCATGAAGTGGCCGACGTACATGCCGGCGGCCGAGGCGACGCCGTACCAAGACTTGCGCGCAAAACGGAAGAGCGAGAGGTCCGCCATGCCGATGTGCCAAGCCATGTTGCAGAACCACGCGAAGAACATCACGTGCCAGAAGGTGAACTTGACCTGCCCCGGCTGCGGCGCGCCACCGGTCCAGATTCGCGTACTGGCCACTTCCCAGAGATTGCCCAGACCCGTCACCCCCATCTTGCGCAGGCTGACGATCCCGAAGACCGCGAACATGAGCACCATCCACGGCGCGGCGTAGTTCGCGAAGGTCGCCACGAAGCGATACCCCTTGGCGGCCACGAGGGTGAAGAGCGCGCCGGTCGCCAGCACCGCGACCACCCACCCGACCCCCGTGGGCAGCGTATCGGTCAGTTGCGGCATGGCGATCGGGAAAAAGACGCCGAGCACGGTCGCAGAGACGGTCATCATCGCACCCGCCAGCACCGTGAACATCACGCCGTTGACCGCGTTGTAGCAAACGACGAGGCGGCGTCCGCAGATCTTTTCGAGGTGGTAATAGAGCGTCAGCCGCACGCGCGTGGCGATGGGCACGGTGAGGAACGTCCAGCTCAGCACCGCCAACAGGTTGCCCAGAAGAAGACCGACGATGAAATCGAACGCGCTGACGCCCGCCGCGAGGAAAAGCGGTCCGATCATGAGTTCGGTGCCTGCGACATGTTCGCCCGCGAACTGCCCGACATAGCTCTTCAGCCCGAGCCACGCCCGCTCGGGCACCGGCTCGCGTTCGAATTCGTTTGCGTCGGGCGTCTGTGTTTCGGCCATAATCGTCTCCGGTTCGCATTGCGCGTTCTACTCTACATGGCGTGTTTTTATATCACCGCCCACGAGACGCGTCCAGCGGATTCGCGTCGACCGGGCGTACAGGGAAGGGCGTTTCTATTTGGAGTCTCCACCGTATGAAAAAGTGGCGATTTCTGGGAGCGTGGGCGCCCCCGCCCACGAACGGTGTCTGATTTTTAAAGCAACCGCCACTTTCTCATACATCCTTCT
>Ga0172375_10009470_pt1 | contig 12845 bp, 10 predicted proteins | sample LakKiv1m_FD_114537 | JGI IMG/M metagenome (GOLD analysis project Ga0172375, IMG submission 114537) | Freshwater microbial communities from Kabuno Bay, South-Kivu, Congo - kab_092012_11.1m | ecosystem: Environmental > Aquatic > Freshwater > Lake | place: Democratic Republic of the Congo... | reverse complement strand
CCACATTAATTTCTCCCACTTCAACTTCAAAAACAGAGGCGTTGTGTTTTTTAATAACATCTCTAACTAAATAAGAGGTAACATCGTTTGTTGGCGCAACTTCCCCGCTTGTATTCTGTAAAATAGCATCACAGGCCAAAGCCAAAACATAATTGCCCGAAACATTGGACGTGCCCATTTTTTGGGAAAAAGCAGAGTTTGGGGAAAGCACAATTTCCATTCTATCAGCATCGCAGTCAAATCCGCAAGCAAAATCAAAATTGCTTTTTTGAAGCTCTTTGGCTAAGGGTTTTAAGGATTCCTCTTTTGGCTCAATAAGCCGATTAAACTTTCCCGCTTCTTTGTTTATCACCTTTGCTTTTATCCCGAGTTTGTCAAACAATTTCTCTAAAACCTCCACGCTAGATCCGCCATTTGGATCAACTAATAAATAAAAACCGCTTTGTTTTATTTTTTCCGCCAATTCCTGCCCAATTTTTTCTAAAACATATTCAATATAATTATCAACCGCTTCTGAATGTTTATCAATAACTTCCAAATTTTTTTCTTTTTTTTCAGCCACTCCCTCTTGTTCTAAATTATGCGCCAAATTTATCAACTTTTCAGCTTGCTCTGGATATAAAATAGCGCCATCATCTTTTAAAAACTTCCAGCCGTTAAACTCAGGCTCATTGTGGCTGGCTGTTATGTAAACCCCGCCGTTAGTTTTTAACTTAATTATTCCATATTCAGCAACCTGCACGGGCGTTAACCCCAAATCGAAAACTTTTTTAACGCCAGCATCCCCAAAACCCCTTAACATTGCTTGCTTTAAGTTATTGGTAGAGGGCCGGCTATCCCCAGCTATTGCTAAAACATCATTTTCTTTATTAAAAAACTTGGCAAAACAAAACGCGTATTTATAAGCCAAGCTTTTGGTAATGCCCTGCCCGTAAATACCCCTAACCCCAGAGAATGATTCTATTAGGTCGTTCATACGTAATATGCAATTTTACACCAAAACCAGTTGACTTTTCAATAGAAGTTGATAATATAAGGGCAATAATTAAGAATTAATACTGATGTCTAAAGGAATTATTTACGAACTCGCTTACTTAATATCTGGCCAGCTTAATGAAACACAAGCCCAGGACTTAGCGGGAAAAATAGAAAAAAACATAGGGGAAAATGGCGCTATTTTAAGCTCAATTGAACTAAAAAAGATTAAGTTAGCTTACTTGATTAAAAAACAACAAGACGGATATTTAGCAAGTGTTGATTTTACTTGCGAACCAACAATCTTATCTGGAATATCTAAAGAAGTGGAAAAAGAAGCTGATATTTTAAGGTTTTTATTAATTAAAAAATCCCCAAAAAAACAAGAAGGAACCCCTCGACAAGGCTTCGGCGGTGAGCTCAGCCGAACCGCTCAGGACAAGCCAGCAGAGGAAAAAACTACCGAAGAAAAGCCAGAAAGAATCGTTGCGCCGATAGTAAAAGAAAAAAAGAAAAAAGAAACCCTTCGACAAAATCAGGGCAAGCCAGCTGAGAAAGAACGCAAGGAAGAGGATTTAAAAAAGATTGAGAAAGATTTAGATGAGATACTTGGTCAGTAAGTAAAATGGAAATAACTAAAGTGTTCGCGTTTAACGGTCGGAGCCACCCCAGTTAAACAGCCAGTTAATCGCTGGCGTTTAACGGGGTATAAGAACTTCTAAAACTCACGGCTCGAATTCTGCGAAATTCTCGCCATTCATTTAAGAATTTCTAATATGTTTCTCAATAAAGCAATTATTTTTGGAAATTTAACCCGCGATCCAGAAAGAAAAAGCTTGCCTTCGGGCATGGCAGTTGTTTCTTTGGGAGTTGCCACAAACAGGGTATATGTTTCCAACGGCCAAAAACAAGAAGAGGTTGAATTTCACAATGTTGTGGCGTTTGGAAAACAAGCTGAGGTTATTGCCCAGTATCTAAAAAAGGGTTCAAGTTTGTTAGTGGAGGGTCGTCTTAAAACAAGAAACTGGCAGGACCAACAAGGCCAGAAACATTACAAAACAGAAATAATTGCTGACAGGGTGCAGTTTGGCCCAAAATCTTCGGGTCAATTGTCGAGTGGAAGTTATGGAGGAAACGCAGGGTTTCAATCAGATTCAAACCAAACAATCCAAGCCGAGCCAGAAATACCGGTTATTGAAGAGAATGAAGCCAAAAATCCCGGACCAATCTCAAACGAGGGTTTAATGGGTGAAAACGACGATATTGATATTAAAGATATACCATTCTAAATAAAGGAATTCCCGATTAACGTTTGATAAGGTCGCTCGCGTTAACGGGATGTAGTCCTCGTAAAATTCGCCGCAAATTTTACGAAACAAATTTGCGGCTTCTTAACGATTACCACCATGCACTGCCATTATTGCCAAAAAAATCAAAAAGAAATTGACTTCAAAGACACTTTAACTCAAAGAAGGTTTTTAGCTTTGTCTGGGAAAATAAAAGCCAGGAAAAAAACCAATCTTTGCGCCAAACATCAAAGAAAATTAGCCCAAGCCGTTAAACGCGCCCGCTTTTTGGCTTTGTTGCCGTTTGTAAGACCATAGTTGTAGAGCATTGGCCATAGAACGTATAACGTCATTCTATAAACAAAAAATCGCCAAAGGCGATTTTTTGTTTTAACGTTCTACGTTTTACGGCCTACGCTCTACGTTATGCGTTCTGCTCCTTCACTTTGTCAAAAATGGCTTTTCTTATTTCTTCTTCCACTTTTTTATTGGCTTTTAAAAATTCTTTTGCCCCGTCAATTCCCTGTCCAAGCTTATGTTCGTTGTATTGAAACCAACTGCCCGCTTTTTTCACCACATCAAATTTTAAACCAGTATTTATAATATCAGCGGCTTTGGAAATACCTTCATTAAAATAAATATCAAATTCAGCGGTTTTGAAAGGAGCGGCTACTTTATTTTTAACTATTTTTGATTTTACCCGAGAGCCAATGCTTTCCTCCCCTTTTTTAATTTGAGCCATTCTCGTTAAGTTAACCCTAACCGATGCGTAAAACTTTAAAGCCATACCCCCAGGAGTTGTTTCTGGGCTATTATGAACGATTATACCGTCAGCTAAAAAATTATGTAGCCCTCTTACGCCAATATCAAAACGCATCATACTTCTTATTCTTGGCTTATCTTTAATATCTAAAACAGGCACAGCAATTGGCTTGAAAACTACTTCAGAAAAAGAGGGACTAACATTAAAATATCCCCTATATTTTGGTAATAATTTGTATTCCATTGATGGATGAATATATTTTTTAATTAAAACTAAGAACTTTTCAGTGTCTTTTTGTGGAAAAGTTAAAATTGGCTTACCTCCACAATAACCCAAATTAGTTTCAATATCATACCTTGATTTTAATAAACTTTGTATTTGCAAACGGCTTTGCGATTCAATCGATTTCACACAAATTTGAATCCTAGCTTTTGTTTGTTCCTTATCTCTAATATCTAAATGTGCGTCATCCATATACCAAATAGCTAAAGATAAGGGGGTTAAAGAACTTAAAAAGTCAGCTGATAAAATTTTATGACCACCTTGATAAACTTCTTGCCTTAATGGAAATAACTCTGGAAGTGGCATGAGGTCAAATTTTATACTGTTTTTATTTTCATAAACCGTAGAATCAATATTCTTGAATAAGCTTGCTTTCCATTTTAGATAATCTTTCTGTTTTAACCCATGACCAAGTCGAAACCTAACTCCATAAGATTCGTTCTTCCTTGTTTTACTTAAATTTCCATCTCCCATAATACTGCCTCTAACAATTTCCCGCTGAAAACTGCTTAACCTAAACGGGGCTGAAAGTAAAACATTATCACCAATTGAAATATTTTCCGCCCTTCGCCAACCACTTGGCGTTAAAATTGGATGATTAGTAGTGCAAGCAATCTGCGCCCTGCCATTTCCGTATGGTTTATAAGTTGTAATTTGTAAAAACTTGTCAGCATTACCATTTCTATACCAACCAGAAATTTCCTTCTCCACCATTTTTCCTTTTTTCCAATCATAAGAAACAATTTTAACATTTTTCTTTTGGTCTACTATTCTGCCAATCCACTCGGTTGTGCCGTCACTCAAATTTACTTTTGACTTATAGTTTAAACAACCAAACATCACGCCAATTTTCATTCTAGTTTGGTTGATAAATATAACAATGGTTTTTGTTTGATCTATTATGCCAGCCAACTTTCTCATGGCTTGACTCATTAACCTAGCTTGGCGACCAATGTGCTGGTCGCCTATTTCCCCCTCTATTTCGGCTTTGGGCGTTAAAGCAGCCACAGAATCAACAACAATCACATCTACCGCCTTTGAGCGAACTAATGTTTCCACTATTTGCAAGGCCTGCTCTCCAGAATCGGGCTGAGATATTAAAAGCTTATTCACATCAACTCCAATTTTTTGAGCATAATCAGGATCCATTGCATGCTCTGCGTCAACAAAAGCGCAAACCCCGCCTTTTTTTTGGGCCTCAGCCACCACATGCAAAGCCAAAGTTGTTTTTCCTGAACTTTCCCCTCCATAAATTTCAATAATTCTGCCCCGAGGCATACCTCCAACCCCCAAAGACAAATCCATGGCAATTGAGCCAGTTGAAATTGAGTCAATATTAACCGCTCTAACCCCGCTCAATTGCATAATAGCTCCGTCGCCAAACCTTTGCTTTATTTCCTCTAAAGCGTCGTCTAATCCGCTTTGTTTATCTTTTGAAGACGCTTTTATTGAAAGAACTGTTTTTTCTTTTGTTGTCTTTTTTGCCATAAATTTTTTCTTTATTTTACCACATTTTTTAATTCTTCTTTTACAACCATTCTATCATCCCAAGGAATTTTATTTCCTTTTATTATCATTGACTGCTCTGCTCCCTTGCCAGTTATTAAAACAATATCACCTTGTTGAGCCAGTTGCAAACATTTTCTAATGCCCTCTTGCCTATCCTCAATAACAAAAATATTTTGGTTAATTATTCTTCCAGCCCTAATTGCGGCCACAGCAATATCCTTTATAATCTCTTTGGGGTCGTCGTCATACGGGTCAACATTGCTCACCACAACAATATCGGCCAATTTCCCAGCTATCTCTCCCATTTTTGGCCTTTTGGCTTTGTCTCTTCCCCCGCCTTCAGCCCCCAATAAAACAATTAACTTTCCGTGATTTCTTGCTAAATTTCTTGAAGCCATTAAAGCCAGTTCCATACTTTTTGGCTCATGGGCATAATCCACCAAAACCGCAAAATTTTGCCCTTGTTCAATTGGCTCCATTCTCCCGAACAAAACTTTTAAATCTGCTAAACCACTTTTGACTTGTTCATAATCAATCCCCAGTAAATCGCAAATTACAATGGCTGGCAGGGCGTTGTAAACGTTAAAACTGCCAAGCAAATTTAACTTATATTCTTTTCCCTCCACTTTAAAAGTTGTTCCATTTCCGTCGCTTTTTATATTTTCTGCTTTATAATCAGCTTGATTTTTAATGCCAAAAGAAAACTTTTGTTCTGCCTTAAAACTTAAAAAGTATCTGCTGTTTTCATCATCAATATTAGCAATAATTGTCTTTTTGATATCGCGTCCCGCCAAATGCTTGTCAGGGTAATCAGTTAATCCGCCAAAAACTTTGCCCTTTGCTTGTTTGTACTTTTCAAAACTGCCCTCGTGAGATGGCAAATGCTCTGGCGTTAAATTGGTAAAAACTAAAAAATCAAAATCAATTCCTTTATGCCTCCATTGTTTAATCCCCTCAGAGGTTGTTTCAATAATAGCAAAAACGCATTTTTCTTTAAGCGTTTTTTTGAAAAAATCCTGCACAACAAAAGGGCCTGGCATTGTCATGTGGAACCTATTCAGGTTTTCTTCTGAGCCAATGCGGATATTGGCTGTGCTAAACATGCTTGTTTTTAACCCGGCTTTATTTAAACAGCTCCAGATAAAGTTGGCAGTTGATGTTTTTCCCTTTGTGCCAATAACGCCAATAACCGCCAAATTTTTAGTGGGATATCCAAAATATAAAGCCGCCATTTGAGCTTTTAAATAATGATATGAAGAAACTGCTTTTTTCCCAAACAGTTTTTTAATTGTTGATTTTATTGGCATATCTATTATTCTCTTTTAAATTCGATATCGCCTGCGTCGTGGTAGCCGTCGTTTTCAAGTAAATTTCCGTTTTCTCCAACTAAAACTTCTCTGGGCTTTGCCCCGTCCGCCGCGCCAATAACCCCATCTTCCTCAAGCGCGTCAAGTATACGAGCCGCCCTAGCATAACCAACTTGCAACCTTCTTTGCAATAAGCTTGCTGAGGCCTTTTGATATCTCACCACTATTTCTTTGGCTTCTTCATAAAGGGGATCTTTGGCAGAAAAATTTACAATATCATCATGGTTGTTAGCCCCTACTCCAGAAACCATGGGCCTGGCCTGAGGCACCTCCCCGTCTTCTAATAAAGAATGTTCTTCAATGTTCTGCATTTCTTGGGGAGCATTTTCTTTGGCTATAAAATCAACCACTTTTTTAATCTCTTGGCCGGTTATAAAATTGCCTTGAATTCTTTTTGGACGGGAAAATTCAGCTGAAATGTAAAGCATATCACCTTTTCCTAATAATTTTTCAGCGCCCGCAGAATCCAAGATAGTTCGAGAATCAATTTGGCTTGCCACCTGAAAAGCAATTCTTGTGGTGATGTTGGCTTTAATCAAGCCGGTGATAACTTCAACTGATGGCCTTTGGGTGGCAACCACCAAATGAATACCAACCGCTCTGGCTAACTGGCTTAATCTTACAATAGCCGCTTCCACTTCTTTGCCTTTTGCCATCATTAAATCAGCCAATTCGTCCACAATTAAAACAATATAGGGCATTGGCTCGGTGTCATCTCCGGCCTCAGCCACATTAGCCCTTCTTGCCACCTTTAAAGCTTTTTGTTGTTGATTTTTATTATATGAAATAATATCTCGAGCCCCGGCTTCTTGCAATACTTCAAACCTTCTTTCCATTTCTCCCACCAGCCAATTTAAAACATTAACCGCTTTCCTGGAATTTAAAATAACCGGAGTTAACAAATGAGGCAAAGCGCCATAAACTGGAAATTCCACTCTTTTTGGGTCAATTAAAATAAGCCGCAAACTTTTAGGCGAATTTCTAAATATCAAGCTATTTATAATTGTATTCAAGCAAATGCTTTTTCCAGAGCCAGTGGCCCCTGCCACAAGCATATGGGGCATTCCAGCCAAGTCAACGCAAATTGGATTGCCCATAACATCTTTGCCCAAAGCCAAATTTAAAATTGAAGAAGGGTTTTGAAAAACAGGGCTTGATATCACAGAACCAATCTTCACTTTTGCCCTAACGCTGTTTGGCACTTCAATGCCCACAAAAGATTTTCCGGGAATAGGGGCTTCAATTCTAATTGGATGAGCCGCCAAAGCCAAGGCCAAATCATTATTCAACCCCGTAAGCTTTGAAAGTTTAACCCCGTCTGCTGGTTTTAATGTGTATTGGGTAACAGTGGGGCCCACATTGATTTCTGACATTTCAACCTCAATGCCAAAATTCTGCAAAGTTTTTTTAATGGCAGCGGCGTTAAATTCAATATCTCCGCTTGATGGCTTTTCATCGCCAATTTCCAAAAGCTCAACTGGAGGAAACTTATATTGGCTGTCCAAAAACACAGCTGGCTCAATTGGCTTTTGTTTTTCTTTTTTAACTTCAATGATTGGCGCTTTTTTAAGGGATTTCTCTGATACGGGGTTTGATGTTTTTATAACCTCAACTGGCTTTATCTCAAATTTTGGCTTGCCCGCCTCATTGCCCGCAGGGATTTGGGCGGGTTTCTCCTTTTTATCCTTCTCCTTCCCTCTTGGCAACATCTCAAAAATAATAATAGCTCCAATTAAAATAAAGCAAGCAAACACAATATAAGAAACCATTGAACCAAAATAACGAAAAACCGGCCAGCTAAATAAATATCCAATCCAGCCCCCGGCTTTTTCTGCTGAATTGTGAGTAGATAAAATCCCAGAAACCCCGATAGTGCAGAGGCATAAAACAAAACTGGCTGGCAAAAATATCCTGTGTTTTCTTGGCCGTAGAATTAAAAAGCCAGTCAATAAAAGCAAAAACGGCAAAACATATACCGCTTCCCCAACCAAAAAATCAAACACTTTAAAAATCGTTTCTCCCCCAGAGCCGGATTTTTGAAAAAAAGAAAAAGCCACTATAATAGCCAAAATAAAAAGGCAAACAGCGGCAATTGTTTTTTTGACTCTGTTGGTTAAAACCGGCAAGGTTTCTTTTTCTTTGTCGTTAAAATTCTTGTTGTTTTTCCCGTTTCCGTTTTTGTTTTTAAATTTGTTCTTCTTTCCCATAAAGCTTTTTCGTTGATTTATCAATTTTAGCACATAACCCAACCCCAACGCAATTGTGAAAAAACCTTGAAAAGAATTTAATCATAACGCTATTCTTGCGATCGCATAAAATATGTCAAGACAGCCCGAAGCGCTTTTTTAACCTTAGGTCGTCTTTTATTCTCTTTGCCACTATAAAATTAACAAACGAATCAATGTCAAATAACTCAACCAACAGCTCTATTTCTTTTTCACATTCATAGGGGAAAACCCAAACGCTTTTTTGAAGCTGACAAAAACCTAATTCTTTCATTTTTCCTCGTAATGCTTCTCTGCCAAGCTTTTTACCTTCTGGAATGTCAAAAATAATAATCCGCCATAATCCATCCCAATCCTTCGGCGTTTTATTTTTTAATTCGTCAATTCTTATTTCCTTAAATTTTCGCTTTCCTTTCGCGGTAAGCTCCACAAAAAACTTCCCGTCTTTTTCTTTCAAAACAATCAATTTTGACCTTCTCAAATTACGCACTGCTTGCTCGCTTTCTTTTTTGGAGTAGTTACTGCGATATCTATTTCTCCTATTCAAATTCCTCATTAAATTCGGCACAAAATAAGGAGAAGTGGCGGCAACCGCGATAAGTCCTGTTATGGCTATAACTTTTAAAATATCAACTGCAATTTTAGAAATTTTTCTTGGCATAAAACATTACTTTACTATATTACCTATTTATTGCTATCGCAAGAATAGCGTAAATATTTAAGTGCTTAATTAAACATTACCTATTTTATGCTATCGCATAAAATAGGTAAATAGCGGTTACGACTGTGAAATAAGGTAATAAACAAAAAAACAAAATAATCCGCAAAGGTTAGTGTTCCCTTTGCGGATATTATATAAAGCAATGCGCCATTTTACTATTTATTTCTTTCTTCATCGAGATAACCAACAAAGGACAACATTTCTTTGCGATTATCAAAAGAGATCTCGCCTATTAATTGGTTATTATCGTTCCCCTTAATCTCCAAGGTCAAAGACCTTATCATACTTCCGTTGGCAGGGACCACTCTAACGGGAATACTGTCTCGTCCGATTTTATCATTAAGAAGTTGGAATCGCATAAGCTCACCTCCTTTATTTCCGCTATGGCGCTCAGCGAAAATTAAAATAGATCGAACCCCATCATCGGCTCAATAAACAATTTGCAAAGCCGAGATTAGGGGCGACTGCGGAGTGCTTTTTTCGCACAGTCGCCAATCTATCATTTACTAAGCACTCGTCCGATTTCAACTCCTGCTCTAATAAATTCCCAGACAAAGAGTTGAAAAGTTCTTAAACTAACTGATAAATTCAAATCCTGCGGCTTACCTCCGTCTTCTATTTGGTCAAAAACGAGCAGAACACTATCAATATTCTTTGAGGAGTATTGATGTAAGAGACGGAGACGACATACAAGAATCTCGTCAAGATTCCTCCGTGGAAACAGCCTCCTCAGGTTTAATGTTACCTTTGGATACACAACGAAAATGCCATCGTCAAGATGAACATTTTCGTTAAATTCCTCACCCATCTTCAGAATGGATGAGGATGCAACTATAGTAAGATAATTTTCATCGTAATTCACTTCTTCACTGACGGGAGGGTTTATCTCCCATTGCAGCCCTAAACTGATTTCCATTTTTTGCTCCTTTTCTTTAATTTGTAACACCCAAAACTTATTCTCACGACTTTGTTATAATGCTAATTTTGGAAGTTGTCAACGACTTCCGACAAAGATTGTGTGGAAAAAGCCACACATAGTAAGAAGATAGCAGCTTAAACATATATTTTGTGGGATAGTGTTGATACAAAATATCAATTTTACTATAATGAAAACGATAACTTAAAACTATGCTTAATAAAAAACAGCTTTTAGAAATTGGGTTTACTGACAAAGAAGCAGGCGTTTATCTGGCCTTGCTGGAAATGGGGCCTTCCACTGTGGCTGAAATTGGCCGCCAAGCCAAAATCAACCGCACCACTGGCTATGACATTGTGGAAATGCTCTGCTCCAAGGGCTTGGCCAATGCTTTGGCTGAAGGCACAGTAAAAAAATATGTTGCTGAAGATCCAGAAAAAATAATTGCTTTGTTTCAGGACAAATTTCAAGAAGCCAAAGCCCAATTTGAGGCCAGCAAGAAATTGCTGCCTGAATTAAAATCAATTTTTCAAAAAACCGAAAAGCCAAAAGTGAAGTTTTATGAAGGCAAGGAAGAAATGAAACAAGCTTTTGAGGAAACTTTAACTGCTAAAGAAACGATTGTTGCGTATGGCTCTGAAGCTATGGATGAAGCTCTGCCCGATTATACAGACAAATATATTAAACTTAGGGTTGCTAAGGGAATTCACGCTAAAGGCATTGTGCCTAATAATCCAAAAATACAAAAGTTTCTTAGTAAAAACAAAGAACAACTAAGAGAAACTCGATCGGTGCCAGCTAATAAATTTAACATAGACATTGAAATAGATATCTTTGACAACAAAGTGGTTATTGCTTCGTGGAAAGAAAATTTGGCTATTATTATTGAAAGCCAAAAGATTGCAGACGCTCAAAAGAAAATTTTTGAGCTGGCTTGGGAAGGGGCTGGAAAATACCAGAATCGTAAAACTTAAAACATTAAACGTAGAACATTCAAAAAAGCCCGCGCTAATCGCGGGCTTTTTTGTTATAAATCAACATTATACGTTCTACGGCCTACGGCCTACGTTCTACTTTCTATACCCTGTGCCTGCTGGAATAAGGCGACCGATAATAACATTTTCTTTTAAGCCAGTGAGCTTGTCTTCTTTGCCCTCCAAAGAGGCCTTAATTAAAACTCGCGAGGTTTCTTGAAACGAAGCAGACGACAAAAAGCTGTCTGACGTTAAAGCCACCCGCGATATGCCCAAAATTGTTGGCTTGGCTTTTCCTGTGGCTTTGCCGGCTTTTTTAAGGGTGGCGTTTACTTCTTCAAACTCAGCTCTGGTTACAATTTGGCCCGGCACCCAAGGCCCATCTCCAGAATCGGTTACCCTAATGCGAGAGAACATTTGCTTAATCATTATTTCAACGTGTTTGTCGTGAATGTTAATGCCCTCGGCCGCGTAAATTTTTTGAATTTCCTGCAAAATATATTTTTGGGTTTCAGCTACCCCCATTACTTTAAACAATTTTTTCAAGTCCAAACTGCCTCCGCACAAAGCCCGGCCAGCTTTTATTTCATCGCCTTTTTTAACATACACTTCGGTTTCCGCTGGCACCATATATTCCATAATTTCTTCTTTGGGCGTTTTGGCTGTTTTTGTTTTTTTAGATTTTGTCTCGGGCTTTACAGCCACTTTAATCCTGCCTTTTTCCATATCAACATCTTTAACCACGCCATCAGATATTGCCATTGTGGCTTCTCCTTTTGGAGTTCGCATTTCAAAAATTTCTTCAATTCTTGGCAAACCCCTCGTGATGTCTCCCACGCTTGAAACGCCTCCGGTGTGAAAAGTTCTCATTGTTAACTGAGTGCCTGGTTCTCCGATTGATTGAGCGGCCACCACCCCGACAGTGGCGCCTTGTTCAACCAATTTATTTCTGCCCATATCAAAGCCATAACATTTCCGACAAACTCTTCGCAAATTATGGCAAGTTAAAGGAGTTCTAACAGACAAACTTTGAACGCCTGCTTCGTCAATTTTTCTGGCCTTATCCCAAGTGACAATTTCCCCAGCTTTAACAATAACTTCTTTCGTGGCTGGGTCTTTTACGTCTTTTAAAACAACTCTGCCAACAAACTTAAATTTAAAGTCCTGGCCAATTTCATCAGCTCTTTCTCGCAACATTTCAGCTCCTGTTTCATCGCCACAATCATCAGAAGAAACAATAATATCATGGGCCACATCCACCAATCTTCTGGTTAAATATCCAGAGGCCGATGTTCTCAAAGCCGTGTCTGAAGTTCCTTTTCTGGCTCCATGAGTGGAGATAAAATATTCCAAAACATCAAAGCCCTCTTTAAAAGAATTTTTAACAGGCAATTCAATAATTCTGCCGGTTGGAGAAGTCACCAAACCCTTCATACCAGCCATTTGCGTTGGCTGAGCCCAAGAACCTCTTGCCCCAGAATCAATCATTGAGTATACTGGGCCGTCTTTTGGCAAATTTAAAGGCACTAATTTTTCTATTTTTTGTTTAACGGTTTGCCAAATTTCAATAAGTTTGGCGCTTCTTTCTTTAGCTGACAAAAAGCCCTTTTCATAGTGGGATTCAATTTTATCCACTTCTTTTTCCGCCTCAGCAATTAAAGATGGTTTTTCTTTTGGCACAATAACATCATCCATTCCCCAGCTAATACCCGATAATGTGGCGTATTCAAAACCCAAATCCTTAACTCTGTCCAAAGTTTGCTGGGCCTGCTCTAATGTGTGCGTTTCAATAACCTTACTGATAATTTTGGAAATTTTCTTTGAATT
>Ga0172375_10009469_pt1 | contig 12845 bp, 6 predicted proteins | sample LakKiv1m_FD_114537 | JGI IMG/M metagenome (GOLD analysis project Ga0172375, IMG submission 114537) | Freshwater microbial communities from Kabuno Bay, South-Kivu, Congo - kab_092012_11.1m | ecosystem: Environmental > Aquatic > Freshwater > Lake | place: Democratic Republic of the Congo... | reverse complement strand
CCTCTTTTTTCTCTTCTTTTTTGGGTGCTTCGGCAGGCTTGGGTGCGGCGGCCGCTGCCGCTGCGTCCGCTTTCGCTTTGGCTTCGGCGGCCAGCCGTTCCGCTTCCAGCTGCTTCACATGCGTCGCGACTTGCTCGCTCACGGCACGGGCCGCTTCCGCCGCCGTGAGCCGTCCTTCGGTGAAATCACACACCAGCTTCTCGCATGCGGCTTTGTCCAGTTTGGGGTACGTCTCGAAAATCTGATTCAATCCCGCAAATTCACGAAACGCGCCGTCAGCCGGTTCGCCGACCTGGGCGATACGAATATACAGTTGAACTCGAAGTCTCCCGGCCTGGATTTGTTTTTGACATTCCGCCCAGGGAGCGAGAGCGGGATCTTGCCCGCCCGGAACCGCGGAGAGAGCATCGAAGGCGGGCATTCCGGCTTGAGCGACGATCGCCTCCGCTTGCTCGACGACCAACCGCAGCTCCGGAGAAAGTTTTAGCTTTTCCTTGGCCGCTTGGGAGCGCATTCGATACAACAGACTCTTTTCCCGAAGCTCATTGGATTCGAGATTTTTTCCTTTTGCCATTTCCGAGATCGCTGCGGCGGCATCCAGCTTTGCCGCTTCCCCGTCCATTATCTCGATATCTTGCCGCAAAGCTTCGTCGCGCTCCGCCCGCTGCGCCACTTGATGAGCCTGACGACCGGACATCAGTTTTTCAAAGGATTGTCTTAGTGTTTCTTCTTTGGCGGAGTCTTTTTGTTTGGACATTTTTTCCTTGAGTGCCTCAAACACCTTGTCCTCCAGAAGGCTGTCGAGAGTCGTCCCCGCTTGGGTTCCCGCGCGCTGAAGCAGCGCTTCGATCGCCCCCCGCTCAGATGCCCATCCCGGAGCGGACTCTTTTCGCCGAATTTCCTCGACAATCTCTAAGCACAACGTTTGTGCTTCAAGCCGCTTAATCTCCAAATCCAGATTTTTCTTTTCTTTCAACAGCGCCCCTCGAACACGCGGATCCTCTGCGAGGGTTGCCGCCCGCCCCAACGCTTCGGCGCGCGAGCGGCTCTGCCCGATCCGCTCCCTCAACTCCATTTCTTCAAGTTGCTCGCCAAAAGCACGCTCACGCGCTGCCGCTTCCGGAAGCATCTTCAGTGCTTTTTTGAGTTCGGGGCCTTGAGGATCCCCATCCAACGCCGCTTTGAAATCCGCAATGTTCGGATCTTTGAGGGCCGTATCCAAATCCACCACCAAACCCGACCGCAGGTCATTTGCCAACCCATCCATAACGGGAGCGTAGCGACTGAAAGCGTCCGATTGTCTCGCCGCTTGGATTGTTTGAAGAACCGCTTGATGCGCTTTTTTTGCCCGGAAATGCTCTTCGCGAAGTTGCAGCGTCCTCATTTGACGCCGCCACTCTTGTGAGTTTTCTTCCGTTTTGCGTTCCGCCTCCAAACTCGCTCGGCGCGCGACCAAACGCAGCTCCTCCTCCGTCGCGGCGGCATCCCGATATTCCTTTTGCCGCTGAAGTTCGACGGTTCTTTTTTGAGACAAAGATCTCAAAAGATCCAGAGTGCCGGTTTCTCCGGGGGCAACTTTTTCTGAGGCGAGCACATTGGCAAGATTTTTTTGTGAATCTTGAGATAAAATCTCTTCCACATTCACGGACCTCGGGGAAGTCGCGATGTTCTTTGCCGCTTCCCGAAGAGGACCTTCAACCCCTCTCATCACATCGCTCTCTGCTCGGGCAAGGACCGCAGCCTGGGCGTCTCTTCGATCCGCCACGGCGGCGCGTGCGGCTTCTTGGGCGTGATAGCGTCGCAATCCAACTTCGCCGGAGGCGTATTCGGCTTTGGCTGCCGCTTTTTTCTCCGATCGGTTCTGTTGCTCGGCGGCTTGTCGCGCTCTTTCGGTTTCAAACTCGAGTCGCGCTTTTTCAAAACACCGGTCCGCTTCCTTTGCCTGTTGCCGGGCCTGCAAGCATTTTTCGGCCGACTTCACAAAACGGTCGAGCGATCCCGGTTTAGCGTCCATCGATTGCATCAAGGCAAAATCCCCTAAAGCTTTTTGGCGGATCTCATCCGGCGCCAAAACTCTCCCGGCGTCCTCCGCTTCACTTTCGAGCGATTCGATCCAGGGACCGGCCCCTCCGCCGGATCCGCCCGCCGCAGACACCGCGGCCGCTTCCGCATCAAACGCAAGCCCGCGAGAACGCGCCGCTTCTCGGCGCGCTTCTAAATAAGCTATTTCCGCATCACACAGCTTTGCCGCATCGGGCTCATTTAATCGGCTGGAACGGCGGCTACGTTCTCGAAGCTCGATCAAATCAAGCCGGTCTTTTGATTCGATCGCCTGATGCAGTGCCTCGGTAAACTCCTTCGACTCTTGTTCTTCAAGCCAAGGGAAGTTTTTCGCCGTTTTTTCCTTTAACTCCGAAAAAGAAAGATAAGGGGCTTCTTTTCTTAAACACGCGAGGTCTTCCTCCGTTGTAACTTGGTCGGACTTCAATCCTTTTTCGAGCGCAACAAGCCGACGCTCGGAATTCCGCGAACGTTCCATTGCATCGAATTTGCGCGGATCACTCCATCGGACTCCCAGTGTAGATAGCTGAAACTGTATGTCTCCGAGAATCGGGATTTTTTCGGTGTACTGTCCCGTCTGCCCGACGATATTGTTTGCCAAGCCGAGTAGGCCGCCCTTATTCATCAAACCCTCGGCCTGTTTGTCGCCCTCAACCGTCGTCACGATCGCATGGGTCAGTCCAAACGTCCCTTCTTTGAACAAGCGCCCCAGCCCTAAAGCGTTGAACACGGAATCAACGCATTTGGACAATCCGACCACCAGGGCAATTTCATGTGTGACGAACCACATCCCCCACACCCCGCGCACCCACCGACTCCAGAAGGACCGATCGTCAAACGTGCGCGAATAGGCTTCCCTGTATATTTCGGATATTTCGGCACGACGCTGCCTTCGACGCGGTAAGATCCCGAGGCCGGCATCCAGTGCGCCCGCGATGTCCGGGCCAAACCTCCGCAAGGGCTCTTCTGTTTCGCTGAGAAGTCTCAATAAACTGTGATGTTCGGCGGGCGACAGTTTAAAAAAGCCGAGCGCGAGATTTCTGCGAATGACGGACAACGCGACGGCTCGGCGCCTGGGCTCCACAACGTGATCGAGCGATGCGATAAATTCTCGAACGGCCGGCTCGTCAATCCCCCTCAGCCGGCCCGGCATTTCATCCTGATCATGCCCTGCGTCAGCCCAAGCTTTTCGGCGAAACCGCTCCGGCGCGCAAAGCTCGGCGACATCCCGGTTGAACCGATCGGCCAAAATTTCGTCTTTTTTTCGAGTGACCGCTGCGGGCATCGCCAGAAAAGTATTTGTGATCGCCGCGGAAACCCAGCCTCCCAGCTTAAGGTCCACCAAATGTTCGCCGATACGGAAATTCAGGGGCGAGCCGATCTCGGAAATATCAAATCCACCGTCCGGGATATGCCCGAAATAGAGAAGAACGCCCAGCGCCGCGAGCGGCAGTAAGATCCGCAAGAGCATGAATCGTGAGTCCGGCTTTCCTCCTTCTCTTAAAAGTTTAACGAGCTGCCACCCAACGAAGGCAAAAAACAGGAACGCGATCACCCAGGGCGAGACACTCACGATCGCAAGAATCCCATGAGTGAGCGTGCTGGCGATGAGGAGTTTCGAGCGGCGCTGCAAAAATTGCAGAAGCGCCGAAACCCCGGTTAGGTCGGCCAGAACCATAACAGCGGCCGATAGGACCGCAAAAAAAGGTCGAGTTTGAGCTTGTTCCCCGAAGGATTGACCCGTCACCACCACATTCGCCCGAGCTCGGATCAGCCGCATATATTCTCGATCGTCGACGGTTGTCGCTTGGCCTTCCGCGAGAATCATTTGGCGTTCGAATTCGGTCTGGGCTTTTTGTTTCTCATTCAGACGAGCGCGATCACTCCCGCCAAAGAACTTGGAAAAGAGAATAAAACGGATAAACCCGTTGTTTATTTTCTCTTCATCGGCAATCCCGGCGAGTTCCCACCACTTACGCTCATGCGTCGTTTCCAAATTCCTCAACGCCGTGTCCACATCGGCCGTGATCGAGGATGACAAGGCTGCGATCATGTCTTCCGATCTCACCCAAACCCCCATCATCCGATCGACGTTCGACCGTAACGACGTCATTAAAAGCGTTTCGTGAATCCGAGCGGGCGGTCCCGAGATGTTCCTCGGAAGAAAAGACCGGCACGAGTTTCCGCTGACGTAGTAACCGGCCGTTCGCCGCCAAAAACCGAATGCAAAGCTGTCCATGACTTCGTACCCGATGCCGAAAATCAGATGCCAAAGAGCAGAAAAACTTCCCCGCACCTTCTCAACCTTCCAACGGTCATAAGAGTCCCCGATCGAAGCGACGAACCTACCGAACAATCCCGTCATCGTCGTAATGGGATGACGCGGGTGACGCAAATTATGATTCTGGATTTCAATCTGCTTTCGGTTGAGTTCCTGAATTTTCCAGAATTGGACGAACCAATCGGTCGCATTCAGCTCGTCCATCGCGAAACCGAAGTATCTCCTTAAGAAATCATCCCGAGCATCCTCATCCTCGGGGAGCGCAAGACCGTGCTGATAAAATATTCTTTCGAGGATTGCTTCGCGATCGCCGCGAATCGCTGCCCAAAAAAGACCAAGAATCGAACGGACCGGACGGATAGGCGCATTTCCAACCACGCGCATGCCGGCAAAATTGGATTCGCCGGCCAAGCCGGTTTCCGGATTCACGGGTAGCGTTCGGTATCCGATCCGCCAGAAGAGAGCGTTTAAAATATAAAGAGCGGCCCCCGTCGCGAATAACGCGGGTACTCCCAAAGCAGCCAGGGTCGTGATCCCATATCCGAAGAGAGCGATGACGTGAGCCGTGCAGACCAGCGAGACGCCGGCTAGAAGCAATCCGATCAGAAAGCGTCCTGTGCGACCGATCCATGAAAGAAATCCAGAAGATGAAATTCCCGAAGGCGGGGGCACGATCGAAGGAGCACTCGGCGAGGTTCCGGGGGGCGGCGCGCGCACGCCCGGCCCCGAGCTCTGCCTTGCCGAAGCGGCCGGCGCTCCCGATGTCGGATTTATATTTGCGGAGGGTTCCGGCTCGGACGAATCAGCCGACTCCGCGGACAACCGATGCAGCCGCTGGCCGAGCGCTTTAAGCTCGTTTGTGATTTCATTGATCCTTCGGATGTATTCTCTTCTCCAACGTGATTCGACTTCGGATTCCACCAACGACCGAAGCCGGAGCGCCTCTCCTCCCATTTTCCTGATTCTCTTTCCCCACCGAACCCTCTGCACGACATCCACATCCTCACCGTGCGCGTCAATTTCGTTCTCGAGCCTATCCTTCTTTTCTCTTAAATTCTTGACGGCTTGGCCGATCAATCGGCGTCTGGCCAACCCCACCGCGTTAAACCTCCGCCCCTGGTCGTCGGCAATCAAAACGTTCCTCGGATCAGTGGCCCAACCTTCGTCGCGAGCCCTTTGGCAAAGTCCTTCGACCGCCAAATCAAATTCAATGACGAAAATCACATTCACTTTATCGGGGCTTGTCTTGTGCTCCTTGAAGAGTTTTTTTAAAGCCTCCTGTGCCCGCGTGTCGGGGGGCTTTGACGGCGATGCGGCCGGCTTTGGAGAAATCGTCGGCTGATCGAGAGATTCAAATCGATTATAAGTACGGCTGGCGATGGCCGAAAAGGTATCAAACGCTTTTTCGGCCAAAGTCGGTGATGACTTGGGGTTTCGTTTTTCCCGCGGAAGCACGGGAATGACGCCATCCGGGGTACGTTTGGCCAGGGCCTGAGCCGCCAGGCGCCTGTTTTCTTCCGATTCTCCCGCGCCGAAGTCCGACGGAATAAAAATACAAATCAACTTACGCCGCTCAATCTGAAATTCCCGGATGCCGATCCCTCCGCGGGACGCTACGCTACGGAAATCGTCCAGCAGCATGCGGTGATCGATCTCCGGCATATCCGGATGCGTTTTTCTGAAATATTCTGTGATTTTTTTTCCAAAAAGATCGTTTGCCGCCAGAACGATGCCGGGGTTTGCACGAAGCAATCCCAGCAAGAACTCGCGTCGCTCTTGCGCCGTCGGTCCCGGACGGGTCGACGCCATCCGAGCGCCGGTGTCCTCCGCCGCCGGTTGGCGTTTAGCCACCCGTTTTTCCGAGAGCGCGGATAAGATCTCGTCCTTGTGGGCCATAACCGAGCCCGGGGAAATGTCGCATTTGGTTTCGTAGAAATACCAACGCCGTCGAAGCATCTCGGAAGGATCCGTGCCGGGCCTTGATTGCATGTCGGACATCACCATATCGACGATCCGGGACAGACGTCCGTCCGAGAGTGCGGTCGTTCCTCGCCGCTCGCCACCCAGCGATGCTTCCGAATACAGTCGGGATTTTCCGTCTCCGGAGGCAACCTCTATCCCGTGCTCATCCACGGATCCCGTGAATCCCTTCGATCCGATCCGTACTTTATACAACCCCTCTCGGTTTCGCCGAACGGTGGCTCCAAGCTGCCACGCTTTAAGTCGTTGGATATTTTCGGTTGCGGCCCGCCCATCGAGCTTTCCGGTGCGTACAAGCGTTTGCTGGGCTTCTTCGTAACCTTTTAAGTGCGCTTCATCGATCTCGGACGAAGAGATGCCCGCCATCCGATGTAAATAGATTCGCATTGCCGCGTAGGCCATCATCTGTTCGTCGGCATCCACGACTGGACCCCAAGCTCCATGCTGAAGGGACCAGAACGAAGCGACCGCGATCGTAAACTCATCGGAGCTCCCCAGTTTCTCTTCAACCTCGCGAGGTTTTCGGGTGAGGACCGTCACATACGGCCGATCGGCCGTCGTGTCGTCGAATTTCGGCATGACGACCAAATACCGGATCCGGTCGTCTTCCATGAGACGGCAAATCCCTTTGGTGTGAAACCCTCCGGTGACCAGCGCGGCGACTCGCACCTTTTCCTCTTTCATGCGTTTGAGGGTATTCCGAAGAAGCGCCTCGTTTCGTTTCTTTGCCAAATCATAAAAAGTTCCGGCGACTTCGAGGCCCTTTGTGAGCTCGGTAAAATCAGGGACGCCCTCTCCGCCTCCGACGTTGTATTTCATGGACAGCTTTGACAGTTTTCGCTCGAGATCTTTAAGATCGAGATTGGAAGGATCCTCGACAAATGTGGAATAGTCTTTGCTATTGACGGAGGTCATTAGAATTTCCGTCAAGGACTGAGCTTGGCGGGAGACCCTCGATAATTCCCTTTCATCGTCGTTCCGAAAAAGTTTTTCTCGCAGTTGATTTTCAAAAATTTCTATTTCGTCGAAAATTTGCATGAGATCGACTTCTTCAAAAAGAACGACGTACTCCGAATATAAAATGACGTTGGGAAACGCCGCCGGATCGATTTGAACGCTGCGCGCGGCCCGGGCCAAGCCCACATGGAACGCCGCGGGGCTGATCTTGTTTTGTTTGAACTGCAGGATCCTCAGCACGAAATGCTCGAGTTCGAATTTCGGAAGGCTCTTATAGAGCTCTTGAATCAAGCGATCGCGTTCTTGATTGGCCAGACGAAAATCGATGGAACGCTCCATTTCGATGGCCGAAGACAATTTTTTAAGATTCGGAAAAGCGTCCAGCGAAACGCCTTGATCGGCCGCGAGACGACCGAAACACGCCCAGTAATCCGCGAACTGAATTTGTCCGCCTTCGCGTACCAGCTTTTTTTCCGCCAACCGAGCCAGATCCGGACCGTACACGGCCGATTCCAACGCCTTGATCCGCGATCGCAGCTTTCGCAACTGCTTCTTTAGGTCGATTCGACGATCGATCAACGCGCGGAAACACTCCAGATTTTTTTGATAGAGCTCCGCGTCTTCCGCGCCCCACAACCGCACCTCTTGGTCGGAGCCGACCATCGAGTAAAATTCCGCCGCGGAAATCTTACCCTCATTCAACAGATACCGTCCGGTTTTCTCGCGAATTTCTTTGAGCGGAAAGGTGGCGACGAGCGAAGTGTCGATGGCGCCTTCGGTTCCTTCCACGGCCACCAAATTCAAACGATAATTATTTACGAGCAGATCGAGGATTTTGCAGATGCTGTCTTGCGCGCCGATTTTCGAATGCGCATCCTGAATATTGATAATCGTATGCTCCGCGTTTGCGGCCGACTGCGTCTTTCTCATCAAGCCCAATTCGGCGGGAATGACGATCTCCTGCTCAGAGTCTTTAATTTTCTTCCAGGCCACTTTATCCGCGTCGATGACGGCATTCCAGACGGGGACCCCGCCTTCGGCCCAGACGATATCCTGCAAGAAAAACGCCAGAACAACCAGAAGGGAAACGGATTTAATGAGGTAGGAATATCGGGAGAAGGCGTGCTTTTCCTTCAGCGCGCCCTGAGGCAATCCATTTACGCTCGTGTCTGCGGATTCCACGTTTTCTCCCCTCCCCAGAGGATACTTACGGACACTTACATCTATCTTTTATAAAGTTGTAAAATATGCGGTCAAAAAAAGTCAGGTCGTGTTGTAACCTGCCCTCAACTCTAAGTATATGCGCACATTTTTTGAGAAAACAGAGTGGACATAAATTTATCAGCTTTCATTTTGATTTGTAGCGATCCTATTACAGATGATGAACCTTGTCAATACTTTTTTTAAAAAGTTTAATAAAAGTCATATTGTTACTCCCCTTCAAACTCTTCCTGTACATAATAAAAACCTCGGCCATTTAGGCCGAGGTTGCGACGAACGGAAACCGGTATTAATTTATCTCGATGCTACAATTGAATGGCTCTTCGATGAATTAAAAAAATTCGGGGCGAGTGGATTTGAACCACCGATCTCTTGCACCCCAAGCAAGCGCTCTGGACCAAGCTGAGCCACGCCCCGTAAATTTTTTTTAATCCAACTCGTGATGAGGCCCGTGTTTCATAAGGGCTTTCACCGCATGATGCGGTTCTTCATCGTAGAATAAAATATTATACACCGCTTCGATGATCGGAAGCTCGACTTTGTATTTTTTCCCCAGCGCAAAAGCCGAGCGACACGTATCGACTCCCTCGACGACCATTTCCGTGGATTTCAAAATCTCCTTAAGCCTTCGACCCTTGCCGATTTCTTCGCCGAGCCACCGATTTCGACTCAATGGGCTCAGGCAAGTCGTCGCCAAATCACCGAGTCCGCTCAACCCCATAAACGTTTCGCGCCGGGCGCCCATCGCCCTTCCTAATCTGGCCATCTCCGCAACGCCTCTGGCAAACAACGCCGCGCGCGTATTGGAACCGTATCCGAGCCCCTCCACGATACCCGATGATATCGCAATCACGTTTTTGAGCGCGCCTCCCAACTCGACCCCGAGTACATCGCGGCTCAAAAACAAGCTGAAATAGTCGGTCGTGAATATCCGCCTGACTTCGGCGCAAAGTTTTTTATCGGCCGACGCCAACGAGACCGCCGCGGGCCGCTCGAGGGCCAGCTCTCTGGCGATGCACGGCCCGGACAAAACACACATGGGCACGTCGCCGAGAACATCGACGATCACCTCGGACATCACCTTGAGAGTTTTTGTCTCAATTCCCTTGGCGACGGTCACAAAAACTTTTTTTCTTAAATTTTCTTTTTTGATCCGCCGAAGCACGCTCCGGACGAACTGCGAAGGCACGGCAAGAACCAAGAGGTCGGAGTGCGCGCATACTTCCTTGAGGCTTGAAGTCAAAACGACGCTTTCGGGGATCTTGAGCCCCGGTAGAAATTTAACATTCTCGCGCTTTCGACAAACCTCCTCGACATACTCCGGAAACGCGCCCCAAAGCATCACCTGCCGGCCTTTTCCCGCCAGCAAGAGCGCTAGAGTGGTACCCCACCCCCCATCCCCTAATACCCCGATTCTTCTTTCCATAATCCTTCCCGGTCTTTCGAAAGCGGCTTTCTTTCACTGAGGAAAAGTGAAGTATAGCAAAGCGTCTGCGGCGGGGTCAATCAAAAGGCGTTTTAGAGCTTGGGGAGGCTCCTGGAGAGCATATCGAACTTGATCGAATGCATAAACACGACGGCAAAAACATGGAGGTTCTGAACGACGTAGAAACTGCCGATCACCCGATAGACCATTTGGCCCATCCCCGTTTTTGGATCGAACATTTTCTTGATCGAAACATGTCGGTCCTTCTTCTTATAGGTCTGGTCCTGAAGAAGTTTCAATTCCTCGACGTCCTTCACCTGGGTCTGCTCCGTTACAAAATAGGAATATTTCTTCTCTGCGCGAGCGACAAAATTTTCCTGATCGATCGTCTCGACGATCTTGAGATTCTTTCTCTTATTGTGATTCGTCAGACTTTGAGTGATGCATATTTCGCGCATTTGATTCCGCCTTTACCAAAAACTTTAAATATTAGATATTAAACGTTTATAATAAGATGATTAAAAAAAATCCCTTTCCTTAAGGGAAGTATACATAGGGCCTTCTGGAATTTCAAGTCTACTTAGACTTAAACCTGCCTTCTTTACCTTTTAATAGGCGCTCTATGTTGGTTCTGTGGGTCCACGCGATGAAAAAAGCGATAACGCAAAAGAATAGTACCGTTCGAGACGGTAAATGGATTAAATATGCAGTTATTGCCAGGCCTACTACGGCGACGATGGAACTAATCGAAACGATACCCGTTACCCTGACTAATACGATAAAAATGACGAGTGTTAATACAAATAATGCAGGATAAACCGAGCAAAGAACTCCTGCTCCTGTTGCCACGCCCTTCCCGCCTTTAAAGCCTAAAAACGGCGTGAACACATGTCCGAGAACCGCACAAAAGCCCGTCCAAAGAGCCGTTTCGGGGTTGTGAGTCAGCCATAAGCCAACCAGCGCCGGGACGGCACCCTTTAAAAAATCAATCGCAAAAATCGCCAGTCCGCCCTTTTTGCCCAAAATTCGCGCCGCATTGGTTGCGCCGACATTACCGCTTCCAAACTTTCGAATGTCTTCTTTCTTGATCAGCTTGACGGCCAAATAAGCCGTGGGGATGGAGCCCAGAAAAAAAACAGCCAAAAAGAGGACGGGCTTCATGGGCGAGCCGCCTCGCCTTGTTGCAGGATACGGCTTCCCATCCGGATATATTCGATACCCGAAATAACCGTCAAGGCGGTTGCCAGACAAAAAAAGGAAAAACGCATTGGTTCGGGTGCCTTGATCAGCGAAAAGAAAAGAGTCAGCATTTGCGCGAAGGTCGTCAACTTACTTACAAAAAGGGGCGCCGCCTTCAGCGTTCCCGTCATGAGAAGGATGAGGCCCGAGCCGAGCATGATGAGCATATCCCGCGAAATGACGGCAATCGTCACCCAAGCCGGTATTTTCATGGCGGCCGGTAGATTGGTCAAAAGCGACAGAGATAAGAAACCGCCCAATAACAGCAGTTTATCCGCGATTGGGTCGATATAACTCCCAAAGACCGTGCATTGGTTCAGCTTGCGCGCGAGATAACCGTCAAGCGCATCGCTCAAACAGGCCATCAGGAACATCACGACGGTGATCCGGTGCAAAAAAATACGCTCAGGGGAATAATACAAAAGCGAGCCGATAAAAAACGGGACGACTAAAATGCGCAGAATCGTCAACCGGTTCGCAAAGTTCATTTCAAGGTGCCGATCCTTCTTAGGGGCCACCAACGGAAGATGGCTTTTCCGATCAGATTCTTTTTGGGAACAAACCCCCAAAACCGGCTATCCTTCGAACTGGCGCTGTTGTCTCCGAGAACATAGTACGAGTCGGTCGGAACCTTGACCCGCTCGAAAGCGCCTCCGTAGGGGCCTTGATTGTAATAAAAAAACTTTCCAAACCGTTCGGGATCCGTCAGCGGCTTGCCGTCCACGATAATTTTGCCTTCCCGAATTTCAACCGTTTCGCCGCCCACTGCCACGAGTCTTTTGATAAAATCTTTTTTCCGATCTTGCTTGGTTTCGCGGGGATCGTTGGGGTCTCCGGGATACCGAAATACGACAATATCCCCCCGATGCGGCTCACGAAAACGATAAATGTACTTGTTGACAAAGAGCTTGTCGCCCTCCTTCAGCGTCGGCACCATCGAGCTCGAAGGGATTTTGAACGCCTGCACGATGAACGTGCGTATGAGCAGCGTCAAAACCAGCGCGACGGCTATGGAATGCGCCCATTCTTTCGTTTCCCGAATCAGAAATTCTTTGTTCATTTAGTCCGCCTTGATCGCCGCCAGAAAGGCTTCTTGCGGGATCTCGACTTTGCCGAATTGTTTCATACGTTTTTTTCCTTCTTTTTGCTTCTCCCACAATTTCCGCTTACGCGTGATGTCCCCCCCGTAGCATTTGCTCGTCACGTTTTTGCCGAGGGGACGAATGGATTCTCTCGCGACGATTTTTCCGCCGATCGCGGCCTGAATAATCACCTCGAACATTTGCCTCGGGATCAACTCTTTCAATTTTTCGCATAATGCGCGGCCGCGCGTTTGCGCCTTCGTTCGATGCACGATTGAGCTGAACGAATCGCAAATTTCGGAATTGATGAGAATGTCGAGTTTGACCAAATCGCTTTCACGATGACCTGTGAATTCATAATCCAGCGATCCGTAACCCTTTGACACCGATTTGATGCGATCGTAAAAATCCACGATGATCTCGGACAACGGAAACTCATAAAGAATCTTTACGACGTCTTCGCTTAAATATTCCGTAGATCGGTAGGTGCCACGGCGCTGCTCGCACAATTCCAGTATCGCCCCCATGCTCGAGGTGGGCGTGATGATCGTCGCATTAACGAACGGCTCGAGAATGGATTCGATTTGACTGGGGTCGG
>Ga0172375_10009468_pt1 | contig 12845 bp, 17 predicted proteins | sample LakKiv1m_FD_114537 | JGI IMG/M metagenome (GOLD analysis project Ga0172375, IMG submission 114537) | Freshwater microbial communities from Kabuno Bay, South-Kivu, Congo - kab_092012_11.1m | ecosystem: Environmental > Aquatic > Freshwater > Lake | place: Democratic Republic of the Congo... | reverse complement strand
GGGTACAGGGTGGGGGATTATATTCCTGGATCTGCCGTTTCACGTTCCCTGGTAGCTCAACCGGCAGAGCGGGTGGCTGTTAACCACTAGGTTGCAGGTTCGAGTCCTGCCCAGGGAGCCAGATGTGCCGGTGTACGAACCGAGGCCTGGTTCGGTAACCCGTACCAGATTTCGATCGTACGCCTGTCGTGTATAAGCACCTTCTTCACCATATGGCGGAGAAGGTGCTTTTTTTGTGGATTGGTTCCTTCCGCCAATACTTCCTCGAATTTATCGACGAGTCTTGAGAGCATCTCCCTGTCGATCGCAGGCAGCTCCAACCGTTCCCTCCGGGCCTCCAGTTCCCGCTTCTCGGCCGCAAGCGCCTCCAACGTGGCGTTGAGGTCCTTGACCTTCTGGCTACAGATATCGGGCTTCATCACCCCGTTTTCGAATGCCTCGAAATACCGGTCGATCTTTGCCCGGGCCTTTACCATCTGGCCATCAATCCGTGCGATCTCCTTTTCCAGATCTGGCTTCTCAACCACGAGCCGTTTGTTGGCCTCCTCCCAGACCCGGGCCATGAACTGTTCGTCCCGGAACATCGTCTTGATGTCCTGGATAATCGAGGTTTCGAGCAGGTCCGCCCGCACATAATCCTGGTCGCAATCCTTGGTCGCCCAGCGGTTGTTGCAGACGTAGTAAGGGAATTTCCGGTCTTTTTTATGGGTACTTATCCCGACCATGTGGCGCTTGCATTTTGCGCAGTGGATTATGCCTGCCAGTAGGCGTTCTTCCCCGTTGTGCCATTTCCGTCCGTTCATATCTTCCTGGCGCTCCTTCATGAGTTCCTTGGATTTCTCGAAGAGGATCTCCGAGACGATGTGATCGTGGTGCCCCTCGTAAATCACCTCATGCCATCGGATCTTACCGACGTAGACCGGGTTCTTGATCATGTGGAGGATCACCCGTTTGTCCCACTTCTTGCCCGATCGCTTGCGGTGGCCGGCCTCGTTCATCTTGTGGCAGATCGTATGGGCTCCCTCCCTTCCGAAGGCGTACATCTGAAACATCTTCCGGACGATGACCGCCTCCTCCTCGTTGATGACCAGCCCCATCTCGGGGGCGAGCAGAAACCCGTAGGGGACGTTCCCGCCCACGAATTTGCCTCCCTTGGCCTTCTTCTCCATCCCGACCTTGGTACGCTCGACGATGGTCGCGTGCTCGAACTCGGCGAAGACCCCCAGCATCTGGAGCATCATCTTTCCGGCGGCGTTGGCGGTATCGAACGGCTCGGTGATGCTTTTCAGCGCGACCCCGTTCTTCGTGAGCTCGTCCACCATTTGGGCGAGTTCGCGGACCTTGCGGGATAAGCGGTCCACGCGGAAAACGAGGAGGGTATCAAAGGCCCGGGCCCCGACATCGTAGAGCATCTCTTCCAGGCCCGGGCGGTTCATGTGGGTTCCGGATTCGGTGTCCCGGTAGAGCTTGTGGAGTTTCCAATCGTCCCCGTATTGCGCCTTGCAGAAGGCCTCCAGCCGCTCTGACTGCGCCCCGAGGGAATATTTCTGATGGTCCTCGTCGGTCGAGATGCGGGTGTAGAAGGCGACTCGGGTCACCTGGCCGTTCCCGCCAGTAGTTTGCGTCTTGGCCACGTTGGCTCCTATTGCCCCTCTTTGCGGAGCGTGTTGAGTTTCTTCAGGCCGAGGCCTGCGACCTCGTAGCTCCAGAAGGTCCACCCGTCCACCTCGCGGCCCGTGACCTCTTTCCCGGCGCGGGAAGGGCTGTTGAAGGTCTTGCCGTTGACCGTGATCGTCCCGTCCTCGTTGACCTTCGCCTTGTGCTCGGTCCCCTTGTACGTGACCACCAGCTCCTTGGGGGCAACCTTGAGGGAGGCCAGCGCGGGGGTGCGCTTGCCGGCCTTCTTCTCAACCGGCGTCTTCGTGGCGGCCTTTGCCTTCTTGCCGGATCCATTTTTCATCGCCTTCTTCTTTGTCTCCGGCATCACCCAGGTCTTCCCGTCCGCGCCCTTGCTGGTCTTCTGTTCCGTGGCGTTCCGCTTCTTCGTCATGGCGTTATGCCTCCTTTGTCAGTTAGTTGATTCCGTGAACTCACCGTGCTGTCGTCCCCTCGGAGGGTTGCGGCGGCGCGATCTTGAGGTACTCGTCGCGGATGTATTGCTTGAACGTCTTCATGGCGGTCCGGTTCTCCTTCTCACCGTCGGCCGAGGAGCGCAGTAGCTCGTAGTACCGGACTCCCGCCGCGGTTGCGTAGGTGCGGGACGGGACGAGCACGGTCGGCGCTTCCCCCTTCTTTGACCGCCAGATGGAGCACCCCACCAACTTGAGGCCGGCGAGGAGCCCCTCCTCGAAGAGGATCTCGACATCGGCAAGCTTTCCGGACGGTGTCCCCCCGTGGTTCAGGACGTAATGAACGCGCATGGCAAAAACCCCCTTTCAGATTTTTCCCGCCTCTTGATACGAGTAGAACTTTCCCGCCGGCCCGGTGATGACGTGGTCGAGTACGTTGATCCGCAACAGTTTCCCCGCGTCAACGAGGGATCGGGTGACTCCGCCGTCCTCCGCGCTCGGTTCCGGATCGCCGCTCGGGTGGTTGTGGACCAGGATGATCGCCGCAGCGTTCGCCACGATCGCGGCCTTGAAAATCTCGCGTGGATGAATCACAGAACCGTTGAGGATGCCGACCGACACGATCTCGAAACCAACCGGGCGGTGTTTCGTGTCGAGAAGGTAGACGCAGAAGTTTTCCCGGTCGGAGAAAGCGATGCCTCGCCGCTCGAGGTCTTGATGCACGCTTAGCGCGGTCTTGAATGGCGAGGGATATTCCCCCTCGCCCTCCATTACTATTTGCCAGCGGATGGTTTTCATGGTCTGCCCTTTCGTGGCCTGGCTCATCGGCGCTCGGCGGCCACCACGACTGGCCCCTCTGGGTGCTGTGTATCGCCTATCCATTGCGCTGCATCTTCCAGATCTTCGCGAGCATCACCGCGTGGTCCATCGACCGGGTGAAGTTCTCCGCCGTCCGGATCTCGTCGAGCGTCCCGTCCGTGCCGCCTGCGCCCCAAGAAACCCGAACCTCCCAGCTCTCCACCCTCATACGGGTTTCGGAGTCGTAGGAGCGATCGATCCGCTCCCGGACCTCGATCGTCCCCGACCAGAATCCGCGGGGCCTGATCTCCGCGTACCGGAGCCCGTCGTCGTAGGTCTGGACCTTGATCATGAACAGCCCGTGATCCACCCCGCCCGCCTCGGGAGAAAGGAACCACCAGCACCGGGAGCACATTCCGTTCTCGGGCTTTTAGTCCTTCTCCTTCTCCGTTGCCCCGCACACCGGGCAGGTCACCCTCGGTTCCTCGACCATCGTCATCCTCCTCATCACTGGGGTGTTTCTCATGGCGATCCCTCCTTCGTCCGTTAGTTGATTTCGTGAATTTCCCGCGCCTTCTGGAACCCGACCCACTCCCCGTGGAGCCCAAGTCCTCGGGCCGCCAGTTCCTCCTTGGCGATCTGGTTCAGGTCGATTTCGCCCCGAGCGACCGCCGCCAGGACCTTCGCGTCGGCGATCTGGATGAACCCGATCTCGTCTACCGAGAATGGCCCCGCCGAATATCCGGCCTTCTTTTCCATCACCCCTCTACCCCCTAACCTGTTGTTTGTCATCGTGTTTCCATCCTTTCATGGACACTCCTACCTCGCGGAGTACCCCGAATCAAGGCAAATAGTTGATTTGAATGAGACAATGTTTGTGCCTCCTAAAGGTAAAAAGGCTGCTCCGGATAGCCGAAGGGGACATGCCTACAAACAATTGAAATATTTGAAGATTTTTATGGCAAGAGAGGATCCTTGACGCCCAACTCACGATGGGCATAATGTTGGGTCTTATTTTCGAATCGGAGGCAATATGGATTCCGGTCGCGAAGGGGGGACAATTCGTCGGATAGGAGGAATGGGTAATCTGCCCAATACGGAGGGTCTAACCAAGCGTCAACGGTAATCGCTTGAACGGGTTGAAGATTTCATCTTCGATTTCATGGGCTTGTTTTCGGACTCTGCTGAGGATTCCTGACATGGGAACAAATGATCAACCGGGGAATCAGGGACAAGGGAGCCAGTCGTTTTCTCTCGCTGAGGCGGTCATAGCTTCCATTGCCCTCCGCGATCTTTATGGAATTCGCCGGCTATATCCCGATGCCTTGCCTGTTGGCGACGCGAGGGAAATCCATCGCCTGCTGGTCGAGCACCTCAGTACGGGGCTCAGTGATTCGCGCTTCGATGCGATTCGCGAAAATCTGTATAGCGAGCCTTGCTTCGATGAGCCACTGACGGAAGGGAAACTGAGTCTAATTTTCGGGGTGCTCGTCGCGCATTGTCCCAATGTTCAGATCGTGGGGGAGAGCGAAAAAGCGATCGCAGAGAGCATAGATCAAGGCGTCAAATGGTGCCACGATCGATGTTCTCTAAGACTCCAGGGTCTCTTGCAACAAATGTTCGAGATCAAGATCTATGACTGCAGAATTCCCAGTTCCAAAGACGAGCCGACCTTTTCTGATACGCGTCGATCACTGCAGCTTCTCCGGTCGTATTGGGAATTGTCTCGTTCCGTAATTCTCCATCAAATGGATGCACTCGTTGGGTTCCAGCCGCATCCTCTCCTGCGCCTGTTGGTCAACCTTCGCTCAAGAATCGAATCCTACTTCGACCGATTAAGTAACCTTGAGGGTGTTGAACAGGCGAGGGAATCTGTAGGTCTTCTCATGGATATCACGATGAGCGGGCAACCAGATGATCTGTCGGCGGATCCCGAATCGACCCGAGAGCAGGTGCAAATCGTCGATAATTTTCTCGAAACGACCAGACTCCGGAGTGGTTCAAAAACCTTCCCCATAACAAGCGAAGAGGAAGTCTTCCTCAAGCAAGCCGAAAAGTCGATTGAGAAGTACCACAAGCGCGTAAGAACTGCTGGTTCTCGCATGATTGAGAACGCATCTATGCGGGTAGACCAACATTCAGGGGAAGACGTCGATGTCGCCTACTGCCACGTCATAACCAGAGAAGGGAAGCGCGCCGCAAGCAAGGCCCAGTACGAGAGGTTGGTCGATGCAAGAGACGAGTACGACATGTTCATCGATGGGATGACCCAGAAAGCGAGCTGTCGGCATGACAAACAAAAGCCACGCGCTGAGAAGCTTACGCCGAAGGAACTAGGCATCCTCAGCGACTTCATACAGGCGGGAAAGCCGATTCGGCCGTACAACACGAAAACCGGCAAGGGATGCGCCAGCATCAGCTCGGCCTGCAGATTGTTCGTGGGGGCCCGTAAAAAGGTCGACGTGAAGTTGGGGCGCTACAGATACCGTTCCTTTCGTCTTCATAAGAACTGTGGTGACTCGAAGCTCAACGCCCACGAGTTCACACCGCCTGATGGTTTTTTGTACTGCTTGATCCTTCCCGCCTGACCTCGTCTTTCCTCCTTCTTCCACTTCGCTCCCTTCTCGCTCGCATCTCGCTCCGTCTTCGCTCCCGATGCGGATGATGGAAATCATGACGGCCTGAAAAGGTCGTCTGATTTTCTCTCGGAAAGGAGATGGCCGCATGGCGAAGGAATGGCGCTGTAGGAAGTGCGACACCCTTCTTGGTGTCGAGATCGGCGCACGTTTGCACCTGCGCTACAAGCAGGTGCAATACGTCGTGGATGGTGGCAATTACAACGTGATCGCTGTCTGTCGGAACTGTTTCTCAGTGAACGATCGAAATGGTGAGGAGGAACCGCCCCCATCCGTAGCTGCGAACGGGTAACAACCCCATTCGAAACAACCTCGAGGTGCTCGACGCCCTGATTGGCCCATAAGAGGCGCCAGACGCCCGGCCGGAAAGGCCAGGCGTCATGTCGTGCCCCTCGGGAAAGAAAGACCGCGAACGTTTTCAGCAAGAAATCCATTCCAGTGAGTACAAGAAACTACTGCGGGCTCTTCAGTGCGACTGTCCGTTTTTCCGGCGGTTTGTGACGTGGATGGATGTCATCGGGTTTATGTGGGCAGGCACTTCAACAGACCCGCGGAAAGATGAAATCCTCCGTCCGATTTTCGAGGCCTACTCAAAGGACCAAGACGCCCGGTGGCACCTAATCATTCTGGTGATGTTTATGCCGGCCTTGGAAAATCTCCACGGACAAAAGTATCGCTGGGACCCAGATTCGGAGGAGCTCTGGTCCAACATTCTGTGGACTGCCCTCGAAGTTTTTTCCCGAATCGACATCAAACGCCGCCCAGACAGGCTGGTTCAGAAAATATACAACGACACCTTCCACCGTCTATTCGAGAAGTATCTCGGTGTCTGGAATCGCTCGGGACGCGAGGTGCCCGTTGATTGGGACGAACTCGTGGCTCTGGCCGACATCCGGGAGGCAATGGCACATGCCGGCAAATTCGAGTGCATCAACTTCTTCACTCATGGATTCCGGGAGGAGAAGGAAAACGAGATCCGGCAGCTGCTCAAACATTTAGAGGCAGGTCGGATCACCGAGGACGACTTTCTGCTGCTCGTAGGCACGAAAGTCTACGACGGCTCCATCGCCACATACGCCCCAAAGGTAGGCCTTTCCTACGAAGCGGCCAAGAAACGCCGCCAGCGAGCCGAGGCTGTCATCTACTCGTATTTAAAAAAGAAACTGTGATGCCGGATTGGAATGTCCCCATCAATACCCCCCCTACCCCTTTTCACTTTTAGAGGGGACTGAAAAGACGGACGAGAGAGGTGAAGGATCCATGATCGCGAAAGCAGATGTGAAGGAACTGATCAACACCCTGTTCGAGGAGGAGGCCCTCGTGATCGGGGGCCTGGTGGCCGTCCACAAGATCGAGGACGACGTCGTATGGCGGCTTGTGAAGCGCCTCGACGCAATCCGCATAAAGTTCTTGCGGCGCCTGGAGGACAAAGATCCTGGCGACGAGGGTGCGGGTCCGCTGAAGAGGCCAAACCTCAAGCCGCACCCGGCGATCGAGGATTTCCTCCTCTCCTTGAGGAGGGAGTAGTCAATGGCTGCGGCGAGTCCCATCGAGATGAAGCGCCACTACCACCAGCTTTCCCCGAAGCAGATCGACGAGTTGGCAGCCGTTGTGGCGGACCTGATCGTGGATTTCTTGAAGAAAAGACGTGATCCCGTGCAGTCGGACAACCCCAAGCCGGAGCAGGAGGTCCTGGCATGACCCTACCAACCGTATTCCAGAGACGCCGTACCGATAGCAGCATTCTTGTGGACGCGTCGATTCTGATCCATGAACCGGCTGACGTGTATCACGCCAAGAGGGACAAGTACCTGTCCAGCCACCAGTTGGCGGAATTCTGCCGCAACCCGTTGCTCTACCACAAGAAGCAGCTGGGGCTGGTGCAGGAGGAGGCCCGGCCTGCCTATCTCATCGGCCAGGCCGCGCACGCGCTCGTCCTCGAGGGACGGGAGGCCTACGAGGATCGGTACGCCTTCGGGGGCCCGGTCAACCCGAAGACCGGTGAACCCTTCGGTACCCGAACCAAGGCGTTTGAAGAATGGGCGGCCGCGAAGGGGAAGCCGGTCTTAACTCACGAGCAGATGGCGCTCATCGAAAATCTGAGCGCCGCTGTCTATGCCCATGAACACGCGGCGGCGCTCCTGGACGATGGGGTCCCTGAAGGCGTGATCCGTGCGGACTACATTGGCACGGCCTGTCAGGCGCGGTTCGACTGGGTATCTCCGCAGCGTGGCATCGTCGACCTCAAAACCTGCGACACCCTCGACTATCTGCAGTTGGACGCGCGTTCGTACGGGTACGTCCACCAGTTGGCGTTCTACCGGTCTCTCCTTACATGCGCCTCCGGAACGGTCCTTCCCGTTTATCTCGTCGCCGTGGAGAAGCGCGAGCCGTTCCGATGCGGCGTTTGGCGGATGGGCGAGGGCGTGCTCGGTATCGCGCAGAAGGACAACGAGGATGCCATCGAGCGCCTCAAGGTGTGCCGCGAACAGGACCGCTGGCCCACCGGCTACGAGGACATCCGAGTATTCGACTGGATCTAACCCCAATTTTCAAAAGAGGAGTGTGACCAATGAAAATGCTGGAAAAAGTCATGAGCGGGAAAACCCCCGCTCCCAGACGCGTAATGCTTTATGGCACGCACGGTATCGGCAAGTCGACGTTCGCATCGTGTGCGCCCAAGCCTGTGTTCCTCCAGACAGAGGACGGCCTTGGGGAAATCGACTGCGACAAGCTCCCGCTCTCCACGACGTTCGGGGAGGCCATGAAGGCTCTTTCGGAGCTCTACACCGAACCGCATCCCTACCAGACGATCGTGGTCGATTCCCTGGACTGGCTGGAGCGCCTGATCTGGGCGGAGGTTTGCCGCAAGCGGAATGTGGAGAGCATCGAGGACATCGGCTACGCGAAGGGGTACATCTTCGCCCTCACGCAGTGGCGTGAGTTCATCGAAGGCCTTTCCGCACTTCGCAACGACAAGGGGATGACGGCCGTCCTGATCGCCCACGCCCGCATCGAGCGGTTCGAGAATCCCGAAACGGAGTCGTACGACCGGTACGTGCCTCGCCTGCACAAGCTCGCGGCAGCGGTGGTGCAGGAATGGTGCGACGAGGTGTTCTTCGCCACCTACAAGGTCTACACCAAGCAGACGGAAGAGGGGTTTAACCGTAAACGGAGCCAGGGGATCGGCACCGGCGAGCGGATCATCCGCACGCAGGAGCGCCCGGCCCACGTGGCGAAGAACCGCCTCAACCTTCCCGAAGAACTACCGCTCGATTGGAACGCCTACGCCTACTACCTGACTACCGATAACACCCAAGGAGGAAAGTGATCATGGCAAACCTGAACGGATTCAACGCGAACAACATCGAGCCCGCAACCGACTTTGAGCCGATCCCGGCGGGTAAGTACCTCGCGCTCATTACGACCTCGGAGATGAAGCCGACCAAGAGTGGGAGCGGGCAGTATCTCGAGCTCACCTTCCAGGTGATCGATGGGCCGTACAAGAACCGCCTGCTCTGGTCCCGTCTCAACCTGGACAACCCCAACGAAACGGCCGTACAGATCGCAAACGGTGAACTCTCCGCCATCTGCCGGGCGGTGGGTGTGTTGACGCCCAAAGATTCGATCGAACTACACAATCTGCCCCTCCTGGTGACCGTGAAGTGCAAGAAGCGCGAGGACACCGGGGATGTGGTGAACGAGATCAAGGGGTACGCCAAGAAGGAAGCCGCAACGGGTCAGCCTCAGCAGGAGACGACGAAAACACCTCCCTGGGCCCGGAAATGATCGAACTGGAACTTCCGTTCCCGCCGTCGGTGAACCACTACTACCGTCGCGTGGGTCCAAGGACTCTCATCAGCCGCGAGGGGCGCAGGTTTCGGGAAAAGGTCTGTGCGCTCCTCGCGGGGATGGAGGTCGGGCGTTTAACTGGGGCACTCCAGGTCGAGATCGAGGTCTACCCCCCGGACCGCCGGCGCAGAGACATCGACAATTTGCAAAAGGGTCTCCTGGACGCGCTCGAGCACGGCGGCGCGTACCGGGACGACAGCCAGATCGTGAAGCTGTGGATCGAGAGGCGGGAGTGTACCCCCGCAGGCAGGACGATTGTGCGGATCAAGAAGGTGTGAATGCTAGAGCTTCGCCCCTACCAACAGGAAGCGGTGGAAGCGATCTATCGCCATCTGCGAGAACGCGACGACCACCCCTGCGTCGTGATTCCGACCGGCGGCGGTAAGACGCCGGTCATGGCGACGGTCTGCAGGGACGCCGTGGCGCGGTGGAAGGGGCGTGTCCTCATCCTGGCGCATGTAAAGGAATTGCTCGAACAAACAAAAGACAAACTCGGCGTGGTCGCCCCGGAAATGTGGATGAGGACTGGTGTCTATTCGGCGGGGCTAAAAACCCGCGATACCGAGCACCCGATCATCATCGCGGGGATTCAGTCGGTCTATAAGCGTGCCTGCGAGTTCGATTCGTTCGATCTGATCGTTATAGACGAGGCACACATGATCCCACCCGATGGTGAGGGGATGTACCGGACCTTTCTGGAAGAAGCCCGGAAGGTCAATCCAAACCTGCGGGTGATCGGGCTGACCGCAACCCCATTCCGGATGAAGAGCGGGATGATCTGCGCTCAGGAAAACGTCCTAAACCACGTCTGCTACGAAATTGGGGTTAAGGAATTGATCGTCCAGGGGTACCTCTGCCCACTCATCACCAAAGCGAGCCGCGAGAAGATCGATACCTCAGGCCTCCACGTCCGCGCTGGTGAGTTTGTGGCAAGCGAGGTCGAAACCCTGATGGATACCCATGAACGGGTCGAGTCGGCCTGCCATGAGATCGTCGAGCTGACGCACAACCGTCGGGCAGTACTTATCTTCGCATCGGGAGTGAACCACGGACAGCATATCGCGGAGGTGCTGCACGATACCTTCGGTGCCAGCGTAGGAGCGGTCTTCGGGGAAACGCCCGATGATGAGCGTGACCGGGTGCTGCTGGACTTCAAGAGTGGAAACCTCAAGTACCTCGTCAATGTGAACGTGCTGACGATGGGGTTCGACGCCCCCAATATCGATTGCGTGGCGATGGTCCGCCCCACGTACTCCCCTGGCCTCTACTACCAGATGGTTGGACGTGGTTTCCGGCTCAACGAGGGAAAGGAAAACTGCCTAGTCCTGGATTTCGGGAAAAACGTCCTGCGACACGGACCCGTGGACGCGATTCGAATTACCGACGGAAACGGGCGTGTAGGTGGTGGGGGCGAGTCGCCGGCGAAGGAGTGCCCAGAGTGCCGCAGCCTGATCGCGATGGCCTATACGGTATGTCCAGACTGTGGCCACGAGTTCGAGCCGCGGAAAAAGTCGAAACACGACGTCACGGCCACCAGCATGGACATCCTCTCCGGTAAGGTCACAACGACGGAGTACGAAGTACAGGAAGTCACTTACGCTGTCCACCACAAACGCGGTGCGCCGGAGGATGTTCCCCGGACCATGCGGGTCCAGTATCGCATCGGGTTCCATCACTACCAGTCGGAATGGATCTGCTTCGAGCATACCGGTTGGGCGCGTTTGAAAGCCGAGTCCTGGTGGCGCAAGCGTTCGAACGCCTTGGTCCCGGAGACGGCAGAAGAAGCCGTGATGCTCGCCAACGAGGGTGCACTCTGCCAGACAAAGGCCATCACGGTCCGTAGTGTTGCCGGGAAAGAGTACGACGGCATCATCGGCTATGAGTTGGAGGCAAAGCCCGCATGGCGGGAGCCGGGGTGGGACGAAGAAGAAGAAGTCGACCCCGGATACGCATATGTCAATGAAGGGAAATCTGTGTCTTGAGGTCGTCCTGTTCGGCCGTGCAGGTCACGAAAGACCAACTGCTCAGTTCGGCGCTGCGGTACGCGGATCTTGGGTATCCAGTCTTTCCCTGCGCGCCGGGAGGAAAGGTCCCGATTACCCCGCGTGGGTTCAAGGATGCGACCACCGATCCCGCACAGATTACGGCGTGGTGGGAGAAGCACTCGGACGCAAACATCGGTATCCCGACTGCGGGCCTTATCGTGATCGATGTGGATGGGGCGGACAACCCGTGGCCAGGAGATTCTTCCCTGGCGAAGGATCTGGCGAGTTGTCCTATATCGCTGACACCCCGAGGTGGTCGGCACCATATCTTCCGGCAACCCAGTGGCAGGACATTCCGGAACACGACGGGCAAGATCGCGCCGAAGATCGATACGCGGGCCGACGGCGGCTACATCGTCGTTCCTCCCTCAGTGGTCGACGACAAACCGTATCGGTGGGCCGAGACGTTCGAGCTGGACGTCGCACCGGAGATGCTACCGGAACCGCCCGGCTGGTTGATAGTTCTGCTGGATTGCCCTGGCGATCTATACGTCACCCCCGTGGGTGAAGGGGCAGCAGGTGGCCAGATCCAGCCCACTGTCGCGCACAGTTCGCCTCAGGGGGCGGGTCTGCCGGCGGATGGCAACACGATTCCATCCGGCCAGAGGAACGCCACCCTAGCCCGCCTTGCGGGAACAATGCGCCGGGTGGGGATGAGACGGGACGAAATCCTCGCCGCCCTGTCACAGGTCAACCAGGGTCGGTGCAGTCCGCCGCTTTCGGGGCGGGAGGTCGAGCGGATCGCGGTCAGCATTTGCCGATACGAGCCGGACCAGGTTGCCGTTGCGGTGGCGGAGAACCACTGGGAGCAGAACCAGCAACCCGAGCCATCGACCAAGGATGCCACCCCGGCGCTCCCTGATCCGGGGCCGGTTCCTGACGAGCTCTTGCGAGTGCCAGGGTTTGTCTCGGAGGTCATGGACCACTGCCTCGCGGTTGCTCCGTACCCGAACGTCGTGATGGCTTTCTGCGGAGCGCTGGCGCTCCAGGCGGTACTCGCTGGCCGCAAGGTTCGCGATCCGGGCGATAACCGGACGAATCTCTACCTCCTGGGTCTCGCGCATTCCTCCGCGGGCAAGGACCTGCCGCGCAAGGTCAACACCGAGATCCTGCACGCCATCGGTCTGTCGAGTCAGGTCGGTGGGCGGTTCGCTTCCGGGGAGGGCGTTCAGGATGCACTGTTCATGGAGCCGAGCATGTTGTTCCAGACCGACGAGATCGACGGGATGCTCCAGTCGATCAACAAGTCCAAGGACGCCCGGCACGAAAGCATCATGAATACGTTATTGACGATGTACTCGTCGGCGAACTCGGTGTTCCCTATGCGGCGCAAGGCCGGCAAGGATGCACCGGGAACCATCAACCAGCCCCATCTCGTCGTCTTCGGCACGGCGATCCCGAACCACTACTACGAGGCGCTCTCGGAGCGGATGCTCACCAACGGC
>Ga0172375_10009467_pt1 | contig 12845 bp, 1 predicted proteins | sample LakKiv1m_FD_114537 | JGI IMG/M metagenome (GOLD analysis project Ga0172375, IMG submission 114537) | Freshwater microbial communities from Kabuno Bay, South-Kivu, Congo - kab_092012_11.1m | ecosystem: Environmental > Aquatic > Freshwater > Lake | place: Democratic Republic of the Congo... | reverse complement strand
CTTGTACCGCCAGTTCCTGTACCTGCTGCACAAATACCAGTTGATGGATTACATGTTTGTCCAGTTGGACAGGTTACACCATCACAAGTGTATTTTACATTACCCTCACATTTGCCTGTTGTTTTATCACAAGTTTGTCCTGTAAAACATGCTACGTTCTTACATAAATCTTCTGGCGATGTATTTTTTTCCATTGATTCTTGTATTTTTTTAACCAATGCTTTACAATCATCTGTTTCTTTTACTGTGTTTGTATTAGGATCATAGCATTCAGAATTGTATTGTGCATTTAATTTTTCATATTCTTTTGCATTTGGAGTCCCCTCTTCACCTGATGAAGATGATGAAGGAGTACATTTATCTCCTTTTCTTCCTATTGCTATCTCCCAAAGTGAACAATTTGAATCTGCATCTCCTTTCATTAACCATTGTGCAAGAGATGATCCTGCCCAGGTGTACACTCCATCTCTTAATGCAGAGATAAGTGCCATACCAAGACGAGAACTTTCTTTAATCTTTCCAATTCCAATTATTTCTTGTTGATAGCAAGTGTTAATTATGTTTGCTGTATCATATGATTTTGCATTTACTGCATCACCAGTGTTTTCAGAAACATTTCTTCTGTATAAATCAAACTCATATCTATCAAGATCAAGACATGAATCAAGTGGTCTTACTTGAACCTTAACTTGTCCAACATTCCTTTCAGATCCTCTTGCATCTTTAATCTTTGAATAGATATTTATTAAATATTGTCCTGGTATTGCATCAAGTGATTTAACAGAAATTGTTCCACTTGTTCCAGTTTCAGGAACATCAATTTCTGTTCTTGGTTCAATTACAATCCCTCTACAATCATCACATGATAGTCTATAGGTTGTGTCTTTTCCACAACCCTTGTTCTCAATTTCAAATGTGTCTGGTTCTTTGTATAAGTTAAGTACCTTCTTTGAAACAACAAAGCAATCTTCAAGAGATAACACACTTATATCAAATGCATATTCTGCAATTAATTCTTGGTTGCCTTCAGTAGTTTGATTAATTGATCTAAAAATAATCTTACCTTTAATATTTCCTTGCATTCTTCCTGTTGGTTCATATCTTAAGATCACAGGATATCCTGCATCTCTATCCATTGAATCAACAACAGTTTTATAATATCCACTTGATAATTCAAGTAATCTATTATTTACATTTGCACTAAACTTACCAAGAGGGCTTGTTTCATATTGTATTTTAACTTCAAGTCCACCAGTTAATGGAACTGTTTTTCCATTCATAGTACATTTATTATTAATTATAAATTGTTTTTCAACAGGCTTGCCAAGAGAAACATCTTTCCAGGTGTTTTCTGTTAATGTAAGGCAGGCAGCATTATCCATTACTCCATCAAATCCAACTGTGATTGCAACAGGTATTTCAACAACCCAGGTTGGTGATGATCCACCTTTAGCTTGAAGTGAAACTCTTAATCTTGCACTCAAGTTTTGAACCTCTGTTATTCCATCAGCTCTTGGATTAACTGTTAACCTCATTTCAATAACTTTTGTTGAATCACTGTTGTCTGGTATATTTGAGCTTGTATCAAGCCCTTTGATAACAAGTCCTGTGTATCCAGAAAGCTCATTATTTAATCTATCAAGATCTATTATCTCAAGATTATCTCCTTTAATTACAAGATCTGCAACTTCTAGATCAAGCTCTGATAAATTAGAAATTGTAAAGGTCTCTGTTTTTGCTCTTTCATTATTAATGTTAAGTGAAAATCCTAGTCTCTTTGGAGTTATTGAAAATAAAGTATCTGATATTTTAATTTCTTTAATGTATGTTTTATACTCTGGTGCAGAAACATAAACATATATTGAATCTCCAGCATTCTGTGCAGGTAGATTGTTTATTGATACCTTTCCAAGAACACCAATTGGTTCAGTTCTTAAAACATCAAAGAATCTATCTTTAATTACAACATAAGAATCATCAACTTCAACATTTGTTAAAGAATCTCTAGCTTCAATTTGAAGTGAAAAGGTTTTTCCTGAAGGAATAACTTCAGGAGTAACTTCAACTTTAAATTCCTTGTTTGAAGTTACTGTGATTACTAGATCCTGAACAAATAATATTTTTTGATCAGAAATAAACTTAATCACAATATGCCTATCTCCCAATAATTCTGTTGAAAAATTAATATCTCCTTCTACTTTTTGCTTTGCATCAAGACTTGAAATTGAATAATCGAACTCATATGTATTTGATGGAATGTTACTTGTTATTTGAGAACCGTTTGGAGAATCAATCTTAATCTTAGTAAAATTTATTCCTTCATCCTTATTCTCAATCAATAATCTTGAATTTGTGTATCTCTTATCTTGTTGATTGTTAATTAATGTAAAATGTAACTTATAATCTTTATTTGGATCTGCTGAAAAGTTCGTACTTACATCATATCTTAGATTAGCTGAAACATCAACTATATTTGAACTATAACAGAAATCATCTGAACATAATACTTCATCTCCAATTCCATATGTTTGAAGACTATATACATCAAAGTATTGTATTTCATCTTCATTTCCTGTGTATGGATTATATGTTTCATAATCATCATCTTCATTTAATCCATACCCTAAATAGAATAATTTTAATTCTTCTCCAAATGTAGCGTTATCTCTAACCTTGATTGTTGCAACTATTTCATAAGTGTTACAAAATTCTTCTCCAAGTATATAATCTGGTTCTTCGAATACAACAATAGCCCATTTACTATCCCCATCAGTTAAAGTATCCTCATCATATATTCCATCAACTTTGTGGTTAATCATATCAAATTGAGTGAACTTTTGTATAGATACTGCATTTGGAACATCAATTGATTTAATATAGATATTATCATTTTCTAAATATACTGTATTACCAGTCCTAATAATTGCTCCTACTTCTTGGAACTCATCATCTCCTGATCTATCTTGTGGAACAAACAAAGTAAATCTAGCTTCATATTCACTTCCTGGTTTTAGGTTTCCAGAAACAAGTAAATCATCCTTATAAAGTCCAGATAGTTTTAATTCTGGTTTTGATAAAGAAGATACTATATCGTACATTACAACCTTTAGTTCTTTTGTACCATTTGGTGTAACTCTAACAAACTTAGATTGTGTTGTTCCAAGCTTTTCATTAATAGGATCAGAAACAACTGCAAAGTAATCGTTTTCTGCATCAAGCTCAAATGAGATTTCTCCAGATGCGTTTGTTAAATCTGATTTGATTGCAATTGGTGGTTGGAACCCAAAATAACTATATCTGTCATAGATTGTTATTCTTGCATTTTGCACAACATCATCTTCTTTATCTACAACCTTAACAACTAAAGTTCCTTTAGTTATGTTCATTGGAACTATTATTGTAGAATACGTGTCTGCTTGACGTACATCAAAATCAAATGATGCAGACTCACCTCTTGATGCACCTTTAATAGCAACTGCATAATACTTACCACTTGTTACGTGGAAAGTTACGTTTCCATCATAGTCTGTTAGCTTAGGTTGATAATCTGTTAAAAATCCTGTTTCAGAATCATACAAAGCAACCTTTGCAAACCTATATCCTCTTCCAAGTTCATCAAGAACCCTAATATTTAATTTTGCAATTGTTTGAGGAGTAACGAGATCTAATTTTATCTTTGTTGGTGTGCTTGGAATTGTGTCAGACACAGTTACAGTTGTTGATTTAATTAAATAACCATTAGCATCAACAACAACTCTATAGTTTAATGTTTTATCAGCAACAGTGAATAATCTTTCACCAGCTACGTCTGTATAATTATCAGAAATAACACTATCTCCAACCTTTAATGCAACGTATGCATCCTTAATTGCATTGTTTGTTGCTTTATCAACAACCAATATCTTTACATACCCAGATACTTGTGTGGTTAGATCAATATACTTAGTTGTATTTGATTCAACATGTAAGCTTTCAGTATAATTACTGTATATTGGAACACTTCTATTATCTGTTAATCTTAATATATAATCTCCAGTTGCTACGTTTTCAAGTATACAACTTCCACCAGTGTTTGTTATACATTCAGCAACATCAACACCAATATCATTATATGCAACAACCTTTATGTTTGATAAAGCTTCTCCAGTTGTTCCTTTAGTGTAAACTGTTACGTTATAGGTTCCACCCTCAAAGCTTCCTGTTGATGGATCTAAATAAACGTTTGCTGTTCCATTTGTGACTGGAGTATCATACTTTGGATTATATCCATCAGCAATTATTGTTACAAGAAGTGAACAATTTGGATCAGCAGATATTTTTATCTTACCATTAAGAATATCTACTGGTTTAGGAGCAATTCCTACCCCATTCATACATCTAAATGTTGCTTTACCATTAGAAGTTACTGCTTGGCTTGTTGTTCTATTAACAACTGCAAACTCATAATCTTTATTTGCAAGAGATGCAACTATTAATTCAAGAGGTATTGTATAGGTCTTATTGTTTTCTGTTGCATCAAAGTAATCACTATATTTAGTGTATCCTTCATCAACATAATCTATATCCACATAAAAGGTCTGATCTTTTTTAACATTTACTTTATCAGTTAGTCCATCTGTGTTTGTAGAAACCTGATAAACATTATTGCTTGTAACCATTAGAGGAACATTAGATAATGTAGCACCAGTAATTGCATCAATTACTTTGAACTGAACTTGATAATCACCTGCTCCTGAAACAAAGATTACTGGAAATAAAAGCAAGATGATTGCTGCTATTATTATCAATATAAGTAATATAAATAATAAGAAAGAAGGCATCACCTTATCTATCTTATCAGTTATCTTATAAAGACCAGTTCTTTCTACAAACTTGTAGTATCTATCCTCAAGAGAATAATAAAATTCTTTAAGACCCATTTTCATTCGACCTCATGTGTTTTATATAAATATTTAACTTCCAGTTGTAATTATGTAATCTTTAATAAGATTCCATGTTTTTAATTCTTGTTGTGTAGTTGTAAAACATACGTTTCCTGAATTAATTGCATCAATTAATTCCTTAATTGTTTTATAATTCATTGGTGTATTAAGTTTCTTTGAAATATCATATTGATTATTTGTACCAGATATGTTTTGATTAAAGGTTAATGGTTTATCTGATTTTAATCTTAACTGATAAGCTTCTGTGCTTGTCTTATCTTCATTTAATACAAATAATATATTTGAGTTTGTCCAAGTTTTTGTAAAGCTTGCTTGTTGATTATTTCTAATCATTTGTATTATTGGAGCGCCACTTACATTTACCTTGATAGGAACTGAGCTTACAAACATTGGAACTGTTCCTGTTGAAGAATATCTGAATATATATCCTTCTTGAAGTGCATTCCAAAATAAATAATAATCTTTTTGAACATACCCATTTTCAATGAACGGTATTCCTGCATTTCCATAAGTAAACTTGTTTGGATTAATTGGTTTATAGAAAATTGGATTTTCAGAATAACCAGTGCCTGTAAATTCATCAAGTGCAATTATATTTGAAGAAAACTCAATTGTTATCTTATCAGTTGATGAAGTTGATTTAATATAATATGCTCCTGGTGAACTAATATTTGTTAAGCCACTTATTGATAAATTCATATCATAGTTATTGTATAATGTTTTTGTTAACATCATAGCTTTATTTTCAGTTGATGTTAAATCACTATACTTCATTAAATTTGCAACAAAGTTATTTAATCCAACACCATAATATACATCCATATTAACATAGAATTCTTGTAAATATGCATTAAAATTTGCATCATTCATTGAACTAAATTTAGTTTTAATAGTTGCTGATGGGTTTGCTACATTCACAATTGGAACATATGTTGCTGCGTTGAAATAAATCTTATTTCCAACAAACTTACTATTTGGAATAATTGTTTGTACAAATGCTTTAAAGTTTGCATCAGAAATTTGGGAATTATTTGATGTAACAGAAATTACTGTTATCTCCTTAATTCCTTCAGGAACTGCTCCTAAGATTTTATTTGATGCACTTATATACTTATCAAGTTCTGTTTCGCTTGCAAGTACACTTGCGTTTGCAGTTGTATCTATCTTAAATTGTTTATAACCATCAATTGTTGTTAATTTCTCTGGAGATCCATCACTTGCTTTTGCAAACTTTGTGTTTCCAAGTTCTATGTACTCATTATTCTTAATCTTATTTTGCTTAATAGATATAGATTTATACAATTGTTCTTGATCACAATAATAATTACCCATATCACATGTCTTATAAGTTATTGCATCATTACCCCAATCAAGAAGTATTCTATTGAAACCATATTTGTTAAATGCAGTTTCTCCTGTATACCCTGCATTCTGTGTAGTTCCATTTGGATCAGAACAATTTGTTAATGCCTTTGTATCTCCACCTGTTTGTCCACCAGGAGTTGTTCCTGAAGTAACTTGATCAGCAAGTGATTTTCCACCTTCAAGTTTACCTGCCCCAACTTTTGCATCAACACCAATGTATACTTGTCTTTGTAAATATGTTTTCTTCCCGTCTTCTGTGTAAGCCATTAAACTAAAAAGATTAGGAAACTTATCATACACGCTTACTTCATCAGGTTTTAATTCATCAAGTGGTCTCTTAAAGCATAACTTGAAATATCCTTCTTCCTCAAATGATAATTGAACAGTAAGTCTTCCACCATTATTTTGGAATTCTTGAACTTGTTCTTTTGGTATAAATGAAGTAGATGATAATTTGTCTATTGGTAACTCTCTTACAAGTCCAATGAAACACACTGATGAATAATCATCTTTATCAAGTGTTCTAAACTTATCAGTTGTTAATGCATTTTCTTTAACTTTAATAAAAATTATATCATTCTCCTTTGGATAAAGTGGAGTTAACTTATATGATAGAGCATCTCTATCTTCTTGGTTAACATACAATGATAACCATCTATCTTTTACTGCATTTGTGTCTTGTGTTCCAAACAAACCTTGGTTTTCTTTATTGAAGAGTCCAAGCCATTGCATGTTATCAGTTAGTTGCATACCAACATTACTAAAGATTGGTTGCATATTTAGGCTTGATGGTTGTAGTCCAACAGATAACATAAACTTTAATGCAACTTGTTCTCCTAAATCAAATCCAAATGTTCTAATTGTTGAAACAATTCCTGATGCATCTGTTCCATACTTTTCTGTGTATTTCTTAATCATTATTTTTTCAACTTCAGGATTTCTTCTTAAAGACACTGTCCATCTCTCAATAACATTTCCTTTAGTATCCTTTACTTGATCAACTCTAATTGGTTGAAGAGAAGCACTATTTCCAGTAATTGATAAGAAATAAATGTTTTCAAACATTATTTCATTTAAATCTTGATAGTTAACTGCAACAAGTCTATATCCTTGTGAATAACACATATTGTAAACATCAACATTCTGATATCCATTCTTTAATCCAGAGAAATCAAGTTTTTGTGGAGTTACAGCAATACACTTAGAAGGTAAATAACTTAATGGAAGTGATACTTCAATTGGTATTTCTTTAATCAACTTATACTCTGATTCAATGTCTGTGCTTGGTCTTGCAGAAACTGATAATGGGAAGGTACCCATTTCCTCTGCTCCTGAAATTAATACTTGTTTCTTTTCTCCTTTTTCAAGAGTTACTTCATTTTCAGAAATTATATTAATACCATATGGTGCTTCAAACTTAAGATCAACTGCTTCTGAACAATTGTTTGTTGCATAGATAGGTCTTGATTGACAACCCATCGTGCTTCCATACATAGATGATCCATATCCATACCCATAATCAAGCATATTATATGCTTGTGTTGCATTTGGATCCAATCCATTATTATAATATGAATTTGGATAATTAAGAGTGTTTGTTGTTGACATATTGCTACCAACATATCCTGTGCTTGAGTTATAGGCATATGGATTTGTTTGAGAAAGTGTATTATATCCTTGTGTATAGTATCCGTTCCCATAAGTGTAATTATTTCCTGCATTGAAATATCTATTTACATTATATCCATCTGCATATGCATTTCCAAAGTTATTATTGTACATTGATTGATTATTCCATCTAGTCTGATCAAGTCCACTAGATCCATAATAACTATTATATAAATTATTTCCAAAGGTATATGCACAAGCAAGAACAGAAACTGATGTTTGTGGAAGTTCAATACATTCAGAATATTTGTTAACAATTAAGCTTAACTCAAGCTCAGATTCTATTTCATCAATCCCATTTACATTTGCTCTCTTGCTTGTAAAATAAATTATTGGTTCTGATAAGCCTGTTGACATCTTTCCACTCTTAAATATTATTTTAACAACCTTTTCATCTCCTGAACCCAATGTATTTAATATTAAAGTTTTGTTGTTTGGTTCAAGAATATAATTCTTTGTTCCAACCTGTAATGAAACTACTCCTATCTCTTTGAAAGTTCCATAATTAATTTCTGCAAATATATTTCCAAGGTTTGCAGGCTCAAGTCCAACAGTACATGTGTTTTTAATCTTGAAATTAGATTCTGTTGAAACATTCCCTTCTCCTCTAAGTTCAAGACTTGATGGAGTTAATTGTAAGCAATCAAGAGTATCAAGCGAATTACCAAATCCAATTCTTATATCAACTGGAATCTTTGTTGTCCATTCTCTTTTTGTTTCAAGGTTTTCTAATGTAATGATTAGATCTGTTGAGAAGGTCTTTGCTGTCATTAAGTTAACCCCTTCATCAGTTACACTTGTTTTTAATGCATACTCAACACTAGAACCCCCATCTAATACTTTTTCATCACCAACAAGTAATAACTTAACATACTTATTCTCAGTGTCATATTTAACAGAAGTTATTGCAAGTGGAAGAGTTGTATTGTTAACTAAAGTTATGTTTGTTGTGTTTGTGTATTCAGCAGATAAATCTAAATAAACAGCAATCTTTTCTGGAATTGTTGATATCATATCTGAGCTTACAACCATGGTTGTATCTATATTCTTATATCCTTCTTTTGAAATAATTAATTCAATTACATCTCCAAGATCAGGAGCAGGAAGAACAAATCCAAACAAACCATTTTGATTTGTTTGACCAGTAACAACAACTTGTTTATTTATCTTTGCTGTAACATCTGCTTTTTGAATAACTTTATTATTATCATCTGTTAATACTAATAGCACATCATTAGCAACAAAAGGAGCAATTGCTCTGGGTGATATTTCAAGATTAATATTATTTGATGGTTTAATATCCATGATTATTGATTTTGAAAACACAGTTTCATTTGATGAAAAAATATTGAAATTCAAAACATCGGAATTATCACTAGTAATTGCAAATGAAACAGCTCCACTTATGTAATCATTAGCACCAATTGTCCCAAGCTCGATTGAATCAAAATCTTTACCAGAGATTAATCTTGAACCAACTCCTTCAATTGAATAATCCTTTAAAAGAATCGTTGACCCATTGTTTGTTAAGTTAAGTGTAGCTCCACTAACTGGTCTTAAAAAGTTAAGATTAAAATATAACTTGTGAGCAGTATTTGATTTTGGACTGTACTTATCAACAATGTTTTTTGTAATCTTCGTTGATTCATTGTACATATAAAAATTATAACAAACTATTGAATCACAAAAGTTAGATTGCCCAGTAAATATCTGTGCTTCCTTTGTGTATGCATAGAGTGCTTGCTTTGTTCCTGATGTGCTTGATTGTCCTAACACTTCATCTTGTGGATACCTTAAAATATTTCCACCAGAATAATATTCTGCTCTATAATAAATAGGAACAGCAGCAGTTACAAGATCAGAGACAACTAAAGTTGCTTCAATTAAATAACTTCCTGTCATTGGTGTATCAAGAGTTACATTAAACCATTTTGCATCTCTTGTGGTTTTACTTGCAACATCAATTCCTTCCCCAAGACAAGGAGTGTATGAAACAGAACCAGATACCTTATTTGTTCCTGCATTTATCTCCTTAATATAAACATCATCTTCTTCAAGTAAATGTGTTATTCCATCACACTTGTTTCCTGCACCTGTTCTAAGGTGTGCAACAACCTTTGAATAATTATTATTTACATTCAATACAAATCTTGCTTTTACTGATTGTCCAGGAGAAACAGAAGTAACCTGGTTTCCTGAGGCATCGTATAATCCAAGGTATTCAATATTTGATGAATTTGATACTTTTGGTAACGTGAAATTTAATTTTAATGTATTGTTTGCTTCTAATGAATACTTACCAGTTATAAATCTGCTGTCATAATTGTTAATAACAAAGTAAACAGTTTTATCAGCTCTTACTCTTACTATTGTAGAACCATCAACACCAGTTATTGTTCTCTTGTTTTCTATTTCTCTATTATTATAAACATCATAAACTGCAATCTGTGTTGAAATTGGTTGTACCCCATCAGTAACAGTTATATTATAAGTTACTTCTCCAACATCCATTCTTACTTGTATTTCTGTTAGTTCTCTTTCAATAATCATAAACGGACTTGATGAGCTAGAAACATATTTCCCAGAAACTGCATCAACCTTATATGTTTTTTCTGGATCTAGATTTGGAATTATAACTTTACCAAATACATCTGTTGTTCCTTCTTTAACAACTGTATTTGAACTCATATCCCATACTCTCACTGAAGCGTATTCAACTGGTTGTACATCTTTATCAACAACCGAAATCATTACTCCTCTAAAAGTTTCTTGACTTATTCTTTTTAATTTAATTGTTTGAACACTTTCGTTCTTTCTAATTCCTGCTTGTGTTTTAACAGTGTAATCAGGATTATCAAATGTTATTGTATATCCAATATCTTCTCTTATTCCGAAATTAACAAGACCATCTACATTTGTTTTAAAATTAGATAATTTAACATCTCCCTTGAATAAAGATACATCTACATTTTCAATAGCTTGATTTGTTTCTATATCTATAACCTTTAATTTAATTGTACCAATAATATCTTTTTTTATCTTAATTGCAGGAATTAAATTAACTCCTTCACGAATAACATCAATTTTAATTCCAGCAGCAGGTATTATTCCAGAATATATTGCATCTGGATCTTTCACACCAAGAGAATAGGTTCCAAGTTCAATTGAAGAAAGATTAATAATTCCATTTGTGTTTGTGGTTGCTTCTCCAGCAAGGAAACCACTTCCATTATATAAGCTAACAATTATTCCAGAAACAGGAATATTTAATTCATCATCAAGAATAGAAATAGTAACATCTCCTCTCTTTGAATCATCTGCTTCTTCAAGGAATATTTCACCTGTTCTATTAAGATTATTAATTGTTAAATCATTTTCTTCTGTTGCATTTCCATTTACAAAATTTACTTCTAATTCACCACAATCAGAAGGAATATTTGTAAGTGTATAACTTCCATCAACAACAGTAAATGATGTTTTATTAAAATTAGAATTATTTGAACAAGTAACAGAATCTATTGCAATTGGTGTTAATATTTGTTCACCTGTTGTTTTGCTTTTGAAATAAATTGTTTTTGAATAAGCTGCAACTTTTTCAGATAAATAAATTGTAAATGTTTTTTTAGTTGAAGTTACAGTGATATCATTTGGAGTATCAATTAAATATTTTGATCCAATTAAAGATAATGAATAGAAACCATTTTCCATTCCTTTTATTTTTGCAATACCAGATGAATCAGTAGCTATTGATTTAATTGTTCCTGAAAAATTAATATCTAAACTTTGATTAGAAATTATATTCTCTGAAGGATCCATGAAGGTGAAAACTAAATCATTGCTTGATGGTGTGCTTGCAAATTGACCAGCAATCACAATTCCAAGTATAACAAGAACAGCAAGAATTATTAGCCAGAATATTGCAAAGGTAGGAATCCCACGTTTTTCAAGTGGATCAACAATTTTATAAAAATTAATTCCTTTTTTCTCCATTCTATCTAGGAAGTTAAAATAATTGTCTTCCATTCTATGATAAAAAGCCTTCAAACTCATATTCTTTCATATCCTTTATATAGATTATATTATATATATTAAGATAATGATTAATTTATAAACTTTATCTTTAATGAGCCAAATAAAAAATTAACTATATATTTATATAATGTTCGTATATCTTTATATACCTTTTTATTAATGTTAATAAGTTAATTAATAAATTCTTTAATTATTTTTAAAGAAAACCACTTGAATTTATGGGCTTACACAAGCTTTTCCGCTCGGGTTGCTTGGATCACCATAGCTTTCACATGTCCAAGGAGCTTCATTAGCATTTGGAGAGAGATTAGATGGACAGGGTTCAATATAACCAGTTGTATCAAGATAAGAAGTAGATAAAGGTACTGGGAAAGTAAATTCTGTATAGTTATCAATCAACCTAACATGTGTTTTTGGTGCATTATTTAAAATTGAATATCTTGGATTATTTTCTTGAAAAATCAAATCCAATTGAATACCATCAGAACCAAGTTCAAAACATTTAAGATTTTGATTTAGAATATTTTGACTAAATAATAATTGATTGTAAGGTGGTGTTGAATTTATTTCTCTTGCATACATTCCTCTTCCATTTGTTGAATCATAAAAGATACCAAGTCCACCAGCTTCCTCAGATATTGAATCAGGATTATTTGGATTAAAAATAATTGAATTAATTGAATCAATTCCTGGAGAAGGATCGGTTATTGATTCTGCTTTTTTTGTAATAGCTCCTGAACCATTGATGCTAGCAGTAATCTTACTTATTACAATTGGCTTATCTATTCCAGTTCCTTGATAATCGGGAGATAAAAGACCATCTTGCACCATCTCAAG
>Ga0172375_10009466_pt1 | contig 12847 bp, 12 predicted proteins | sample LakKiv1m_FD_114537 | JGI IMG/M metagenome (GOLD analysis project Ga0172375, IMG submission 114537) | Freshwater microbial communities from Kabuno Bay, South-Kivu, Congo - kab_092012_11.1m | ecosystem: Environmental > Aquatic > Freshwater > Lake | place: Democratic Republic of the Congo... | reverse complement strand
TCAGCAAATTATGCAAGTACAAATTCAATATTGCGGAAGTCCCGGTTGCCTATTCCCCCAGGACTGTGGGAAAGAAAATAAAGTTTTATGATATTATTCCGGCAGTTATGACAATGTTGAAGGCAAAATTTGATAAGGGGGGGTTATAGTTCCGTGGTAGACAACTTCTTAAAAAGTATCAGCTATTTTTGCCCCGCTTATAACGAGCAGGAAAATCTTGAAAAAGCGGTGACTTCGGTATTGGCAGTGCTAAAAGAAATCAATGCGCTTTTTGAGATCATTATTGTTGATAACGGCAGCCTGGATAAAACTCCGCAGATGGCCGATCAATTCGCTAAAACTTATCCACAGATAAAAGTTATCCATCATGTCTCCAACCGTGAATATGGGGGGGCGTTAAAGTCCGGTTTTATGAATGTTGCCAATGAAATTGTTGTATATACCGACAGCGATAACCAGTATGATTTTAATGATTTTAAAAAAATGCTCCCTTATCTTGAAAATTATGATGTTGTGATGGGGGTAAGAGAAAACCGCCACGATTCAATATACCGTAAAATCCAATCGGCTATCTTTAACCTTTTACTTAAGGCCCTTTTCGGGCTTAAAGCAAAAGACATTAATTGCTCTTTTAAAGTATATAAAAAGAAAGTACTTGATAGTATTGATATTTGTTCAAACAGCGCATTTATTGACGCGGAAATGTACATTAGGGCCAGGAAGAAAGGATATAAAATATGCGAAGTTGCTGTCCAGCATTTTCCGCGCCAGGCAGGCAAGGCTACAGGGGCAAAGCCGCATGTAGTACTGCTTACGATTAAAGAGATATTCTGTTATTGGCTCAGGTTTATCGGCCTGATAAGAGAGGAGAAATTCTAAAATGATTAAAGGCGTAGAAGTAATTCCGCTGAAGCAGATTACAGATGAAAGAGGCAAGATAATGCATATGCTTAGAAGCGATGCAAAACATTTTGAGAAGTTCGGAGAGATATATTTCTCGGCAGTCTATCCCCAGGTTATAAAGGGTTGGCATCTGCACAAGAAAATGGTGCTCAACTATGCCGTTGTAGAGGGTATGATAAAGTTAGTTTTATTTGATGGGAGGAAAAATTCCCCTACGAAAGGGGAAATTATGGAGTTGTTTATAGGTGAAGGCAATTATTGCCTAGTCAAGATACCTTGCGGGATCTGGAATGGGTTTAAGGGGATAGGGGGAAAAACTGCTATTGTGGCTAATTGTGCGACTATCCCTCATGATCCTGATGAGATAATTAGGCTTGACCCTTTTTCCAAGAAAATACCTTATAATTGGGAACTTAAGCATAAATGAAGAGTTTAATTATCGGTGCATCCGGGCTGGTTGGTGGGTATCTTTATAAACGTTTTTCAGCTTTAGAGGAAGCGGTAGGCACTGCTTTTCCTGAAAAGCAGCGGGATTTCCTGTTCTTAGACATAAGAGATGCCAGCGCCTTGAGAAAGTTATTCTTAGAATATAAGCCTCAAATTGTCCTTTGCCCTGCCGCTATTTCAAATGTTGAGTTCTGCCAGGAACATCCGGATGAATCCAGGAGCGTGAATATAGAGGGGTTAAGTAATGTGATAAAGGAATCAAAGCGGAGCAATTCCAGGCTTGTGTTTTTTTCTTCTGAATACGTATTTGACGGCCGCAACGGGCCTTACCTGGAAGATGAACTCCCAAATCCTATAAATGAATACGGCAAAGAGAAACTGGAAATAGAAAATCTTATTCAGCGTGAATTAAGCAATTATATTATTGTGCGCACTACGGTTATTTACGGCTGGGAGAAAGAGGGCAAGAATTTTATAATGCATATGCTTAAGAATCTTAGGCAGGCCATCCCAATGAAGGTCCCGGTGGATCAGTTTAGCAGCCCTACTTATGCAGGCGATTTAGCCGATGCAGTCGGGGAATTAGTATCTGCCGGCCATAAAGGGATCTTTAATATAGTAGGCAGCCAGGTAATCAACAGGTTTGAATTTGCCAAAATTGCCTGCGATGTTTTTGGGCTTAATCCAGGGCTGCTGATTCCTGTAAAGACAAGCCAGCTCAATCAAAAAGCAGCCCGTCCGCTTAATGCCGGGCTTAAAATTGAGAAGGTCAGCGGGTTGATTAAAACAGCTTTACATCCTCCGCTTCAGGGTTTGATTATGATGAAGGAAGAAAAAGATGCTCCTATTTATAGTAGTTAATAGCCTGGTAGTTTTAAGTAGCCTGCTGTTTACAAAGAAATTGCTTGGGAAGAGCGGTTTTGCGGAGTTTGTTATTTCGTGGTTCACTCTTTATTTTGGGCAGGTTATTTTAGTGGGGTTATGTTTAGGTATTTCTAACAGGCTGTTCATTTTTGATATGATTATAGCGCATCTTGTTATCCTATGCGCTTCAATATTCTTTTGCCGCGGGCCATATAAACAGATTATTCCTAAGCCCCAAATCAGTTTTATTTTCCAGAATAAGTTTTTATTACTTTCAGCCAGTATTTTTTTGTGTTTTTTTCTTGTAAAGCTTTGGGTTAACCTGATTAATCCGCCTGTCTGCCCCGATAGCCTGCAGTATCATCTTACTTTTCCGGCGGCCTGGTTAAGGAGCGGCAATCTGAATAACCCGATTGTTATTTTTGGTTCAAAGCCTACCTCAGCCGAATTAACCGCTTTAACTTATTACCCGATTAACGCAGAGTTATTCTTTTTCTGGTTGATGGCCCCTTTGAGGAATGCTTTTCTTGCCGATGTAGGGGAAGCCCCGTTTTATCTGATTGGGATAATTGTGGTTTTCTCAATATTGAGAAAGTTCGCAATCAATAAGGATATCGCATTGTTCTGCGGTTTTTTATGGGCACTAATCCCTAATATATTCAAGCAGTTGAGGACTGCTTCCCAGATTGATGTTATGTGCGCTGTGTTATTACTGGTTTTTCTGGATCAGCTTATCAGCTTAAGCAGAAAACCGGCAGCTAGAAATGCGGTTTTTTTGGGAATTACTATGGGTATGCTGATCGGCACAAAGGTATTAAATGTTTATTGGTTGATTACTTTATCTCCGCTGATTTTATATTATTTGTTTAAGGCAGGAGCAAAGGTTTCTTTTAAATATCTTCTAGCGGTTATTTCCATAGCTTTATCCCTGGTTTTTATTTTCGGCAGTTTTAGTTATATTAGGACATTTATTCTGACAGCCAATCCTTTTTACCCCGTAAAGATTGAAATATTCGGCAGGCAGATTTTCGGTGGTTTTATTGATAAGGATACTTTTAGCAATATTTTTGTCAATTGGGGAGAGTTCTCATTAATGAAATTGTTTTTTAGGGAAGGGCTGGGGATCCAGTTTTTGGCCTTTATACTTCCGGCGACTTTCATCCCCTTGTTGTTTTATCCTTTCTTGAAAAGGAGGAATAATGAGGATTACATTGAACATATGTTGTTATTTTTAACACCTTTCTTAATGTTTATATTCTATATTTTTATTATTAAGGCGTATTGGACGCGGTATTTCTTTTCATATTTGGGGGTTGGTCTAATTGCCGCAGTGCTATTTCTTGACCGGTTCAAATGGAAGGATTGGTATATCTGGGGGGTTGGGACATTGTCAATAATAGTTGCTTCAATTTCACTTGCCAACCGGATAGAGCTGGTTGTTTCAATTATTGCCGCGATTTTGCTGTTTGTATTTTTACTGATTTACAGGTTAGAATTGTCAGAATTTATTCAGAAAAATATGACCTTAAGAAATATTATTTACTGTTTAGCGGTAATATTTATAGGATTGTATATGCTTAACGCTAAATACGACAGGGAGGAATTCAAGCGCTACCCTTTACTTTTTAGCAAGAAGGAGCTTGGGCAGCGTGATATAGGGTATGCCTGGAAATGGTTCAATGATTTTACAGGCAGCGGGCTAAGGGTTGCTTATGCCGGCAGGAGTGAGATATACCCGCTTTTTGGCTCTAAATTGAAAAATGACGTAATTTATGTTTCTGTTAATGATAAACCTAACCTTCCGCATTACTATGTAGATGGGCTCTACCGGAAGGACAAAGATTTCAGCGCCTGGGTAAATAACCTGAAGAAAGAGAGGATTGATTTGTTATTTATCGGCTTACCACATAAAATTAATAATGAATCTGCCGACCCGGGGGTATTCCCAATTGAAGATGAATGGGCCGGCGCTCACCCGGATGATTTCCAACTGTTATTCAGCAATTCATTGTCGCGCATATACAGGGTTATCATTAAATGATGACGCAAATAGCCAATACCGGAGAGAGGATACTTTTAGAGAAGGAAACGCCTTTGATGATTGCCAGGCATCTTTGCGCCTATAAGTTCGCCAAAGATTATATAAAAGCTAAAGATGTTCTGGATATAGGATGCGGCGAGGGGTATGGCTCTGATTTCATGGCCGGTTTCGCCAAAAGCGTATTGGGGATTGATTACGACAAGGATGCTGTCGATTACGCAAGAAATAAATACCAGAAGAGCAGGCTTGCATTCTCTGTTTTGGATATAAAAAACCTGGATAGCTTAGGCAGAAAATTTGACGTTATTTGTTCTTTCCAGAATATAGAACATATCCGGGATACGGAGAAACTTCTAAGAGATGTTTTAGGCTTATTAAATGATGACGGCGTATTTATCTGTTCTACTTGTAATATGAAGGATGCCTCTCCGGGCAAGACAGCGCCGTTTAACAAGTTTCATGTTAAAGAATACCTCGCGGAGGAATTCAGGAGTTTGCTCAAAACGCATTTTAGGCAGGTGGAGTTGTCGGGTTTGAATAGAGGCCTGGCTTTAAAGACCTGCCGCAGGTTAAAAAAGATAGGCTTATTTAATTTCCTGCCGGATAGGCTGGACCCGGTAAAAAGATTCTTCGCGAAAGCTGATTGCGGATATTTTTCCTGGGCAAAGAATGGCCTGGACGATTGCCTGGATTTTATCGCTGTTTGCAGAAAATAGAAAAGGATGTTAATTAAATGAAGGTAGCGCTTGTATATCCTGCGTCTCAAGAATTAAACCTTAAAGGTTATCCTTTGGGGCTGGGGTATTTATCCTCGTCTTTAAAGAGAAAACATAAAGTAGATATATATGATTATAACGGCTGCGAATTCAGGAGGAGTTTGAGTTCATTCTTTGGTTCTATTAAACAAACAAAGCCGGACTTGGTAGGGGTATCATTTAATTCATTCAACCGCTGGGGGGCATATAAGACCATTAAAGGCCTGAAAAAGATCAGCAAAGACATTAAAGTTGTCCTGGGAGGGGTGCACCCTTCGACTATGTACGGGCAGATGTTTGAATATTTCTCCGGATATTTTGATTATATTATTCAGTCAGAAGGAGAGGAGCCGTTTTACAAATTATGTAATGCCTTGGAGGCAGGCCAGGACTATAAGAATATCAGCGGTTTAGTTTATGGAGACGGCAATAGCAGTTTTAAAGCCAATCCTGTTACGGAAAAAGTGGCTAACCTTGATGATTTAGCTATGCCGGATTATTCCTACGCCTCCAGAAAGATAAAGGAAACTGAATTTGCCTACCTTATCACTTCTCGCGGATGCCCGGTTAATTGTTCTTTCTGCTCAACCTCTTCTTTTTGGGGGCAGAATGTGAGAATGAATTCTCCACAAAGGGTGGGGGAAGAGGTGGATTATGTCAAAAGCCTGGGGGCAAAGAGGTTTTTCTTTTACGATGATACTTTTAACCTGGGGATTGACAGGACTATCAAATTAGCTGAAATTTTAAAAGAAAAGAATATAGAGTATTCGATCTCCTGCCGCGTCAGGCCGGTGAACGAAGAGATGATCGCCAAGTTAATTGAGTCCGGATGCAGGCATATAACCTGGGGGGTAGAAAGCCTGTCGGAAAAGATGCTTAAAGCTATTGAGAAAAAGATCACCCGGGAAGATGTGAAGAATGCTTTTGATATCTGCGCGAAATATTCAGACAGGATGTCAACAGGGGCATTCTTTTGCGTTGGGGCGCCGGGTGAGACGGATGAGACAATAAGAGAGTCGGTTGATTATTTAAATAAGAACATCAAATCAACCCATGGCCCGGGAGCATCAATGCTTTATATCCTGCCGGGGACCAGGATCTACCGGGACTTGATCAGTAATAATGAATTTGATGAAAAAGTATGGGTGAAAACCGACTCGGTATATTACTATACTAAAGAGCATAATATCTCAACTTTAAATAGATGGCGTAAGGAGATTAACAACAGCGGCATAAGGCTGCCATTTGATTATAAATATTTCTGGGATTATGCCACAGTTGAGAAAAAAGAAGAGGCCGGTTCGGCAAGAAAAGGTTTGCGCAAAAATCTTAAGAAAATAACCAGGTTTATAAATATGTTGCGTAACAGGTATTAATTCTATGCTTAATTTTTTCTTATTAAATATACTCGTTTTAGCCAGCGCGTTTTTTGTCGTATATAAAGCCTTGAGGATTAAAGGGACTGCTGATTCCGTAATAGCCTTGTTTGTGGTTTATCTTTCTCAAATTGTATTTATTGAGCTTATCCTGGGCTTGTCAGGCGTGTTGTACCTGAAAAATGTTATTTTATTAAGCCTGGCATTTTTTCTTGCGGCGTATTTGCTGACGAGGAAGAGGGAGTTTTGCTTCCCGGGGTTAAATTTCAGTTCATATCTTAAGAAACTGTTAAGCAGCAGGTTCCTTAGCTTTATTTTATCCGCAGCCCTGGCATTTGCCATAGTAAAAATATTAGTTAACCTTTTTAACCCGCCTTTTGGCTGGGACTCGCTTAATTACCATTTTACTTTTCCCGTAGAATGGCTAAAGAGCGGGAATCTCAATACTCCTATTGTCATATTTGATGACCCCAGCCCGACTTATTACCCGCTTAACGGAAGTTTATTTTACCTTTGGTTGATCTTGCCCTTTAAATCGGTATTTTTAGCTGATTTAGGCCAGGTTCCCTTTTTTGCAATCGCGTTAATTTCTGTTTATAGCATCGCGCGAAAGTCAGGTTTGAATAAAGCAAATTCATTTTATAGCGCGGTATTATTCGCGCTCATCCCGAATTTCTTTAAGCAGCTGCAAATTGGCTATGTTGATGTGATGGTCTGCGCCTTATTTTTGGCATGCGTGAACTATCTACTTGCCCTAAGGAAGGATTTTAGCCTGCAGAATGTTTTGGTCTATAGTTTAAGCCTTGGTTTATTGATAGGAACTAAAACCACGGCTTTGCCTTTTAGTGTTTTATTGATAATACCTTTTGTCTTAATGTACTTTAAGAATTACAGAAAGCTTAGCCTCGGGTTAGTTTTTCTTTTGTGCACTTTATTCTTTGGCGGTTTTAGTTATCTTAGAAATTTCATTGAAACCGGCAACCCTTTATATCCGTTAGATTTTAGTTTATTGGATATAAACATCTTTAAGGGGGTAATGGGCAAGTCTATCTATGCCTCGCATTTCAACGCCCGGGATTATTCTTTAGAGAAAACGTTATTTCACGAAGGCCTGGGAGCGCAAGCTTTATTATTTATCCTGCCGGGGATATTTTTGTCGCTGCCGGTTGCTTTTATTAGAAGAAGAAAAGAGCTGAGCTTTAATTTTGCCTATTTCTTGGCATTGCCTATTTTAATTTACCTTGTTTACCGCTATATTATACCGCTTGCTAATGTAAGGTATTTATACGCGATGATGGGATTAGGGATAGTTCTGGGTTTTTATGTATTTGATGTTTTAAGAATTAAGAAGGGATTGATAAGCTTATTAGTTCTTGTATGCATTTTTTCTTCCATTCCATCACTGGCTAAGCGGCAGGAATTGGTCGCGGCATTAATTCTAACATTGGCGCTATTTTTGTTTTTAGCTAATTTAAAAAAGATAAGAGTATTCAGCAATAAGAAATTAATTTTAAGTATAATTGCCTTATCGGTGCTTTGTTTACTTTTTTGGGGAGAAAAATATTATAAGAAAAACGAGTTCCCTCGTTATTATAAAATGGTAAAATATTCCGGTTTTTGGCCTGATGCAGCCAAGGCCTGGGACTGGATGAATAGCAAAACAGACGGCAATAATATCGCTTATACGGGAAGAGCTGTACCGTTTCCGCTGTATGGGGCAGATTTTAAGAATAACGTATATTATGTTTCGGTAAATAAGACCCAACCGGCAAAACTACACTATTTTAATAATAGCAAATATGAATATGAGGCTGGTTTTGAAAGCCTGCTTAAAACCATAGAGCAGGAAAATAATTACCGGGGTAATGCCGGTTACAATATTTGGCTGGATAATCTATTGAAGTCTGGGGCTGATTATCTTTTTGTTTATTTGCTGCAGCAGACTAAGAGTACGATATTCCCGCTTGAAGACAGCTGGGCGATGATAAATACGGATAAATTTAAGCTGGTTTTTACTAATAACACTATACATATTTATAAAATAATTAAATGAAACTTTCTATAGTTATTCCCGCGCATAACGAGGAAGAAAATATCGGACAGGTCATCCGGCAGGTGGAAGACAAGATTAAATTCCCGTTTGATTTGATCGTGGTAAATGACCATTCTACCGATAAGACCGCGGAGATTGTTTCCGGGCTGGCTAAGGAATTCAACAATATAATTTTGGCAGAGAATAAACTTGCGGGCGGATTTGCCAACGCGGTTAAAGCAGGCCTGGCGAGCGTGAAAACCGAAATAGTTGTGCCGGTAATGGGTGACTTGTGCGATGACCTGGGGACAATACCGCTTATGTTTGAGAAAATCAAGGAAGGGTTTGATGTTGTTTGCGGAGCTCGTTATATAAAAGGTGGCAGCAGGATTGGCGGCTCGAAGATAAAAGGTTTTTTCTCTTTTTTTGTGGGCAGGACAATGGCAATGTTTACCGGAATTCCTACGCGGGATATCGCCAACGCTTTTAAGATGTACCGCAAGGAAGTAATCCAGGGCATAGATATTGAGTCGACAGGTTTTGAAATATCCATGGAGATGGCGCTTAAGGCGTATTTCAAAGGGTTTAGAATTGCAGAAGTGCCTACCGTATGGAGGGAAAGAGAAAAAGGGAAATCAAGTTTTAAAATGTTCAACCTGACCCCGAATTATTCCAGATGGTATTTATGGGCGATCAAAAGAAAACTGCGAGGTTAAAATTATGTTACTTTCGGTGATTGTGCCGGTTTATAATGAAGCTAAGACAATAAAGCAGATAATTGAGAAAATACATTCTGTGGATATTGATAAAGAGATTATAGTGGTTGACAATTGCTCGACTGACGGCACGCAAAAAATATTAAGCGAGCTGCGTTATGATAATTTAAAGGTTATTTATCATAGCAGTAACCGCGGAAAAGGAGCCTCATTTTTAACCGGCTTAGATAATGCCCTGGGTGAATATATTGTCGTCCAAGACGCTGATTTGGAATACGACCCGAATGATTACCTGCGGTTATTTGAGGAGATAAAAAACGGCAATTATGATATGGTTTCCGGGGCATGTTTTTTTAGAGGGTATCAGGGGTTATTGATGCATGTATTGGGCAATAAGTTTTTGACCTTACTGCTAAACACTCTTTATGGAGCGAAATTAAACGACTGCGCAACTTGTTATAAGTTGGCGCGCAGGGAGGTATACAAGTCGTTTAGGCTGGAGAAAACAGGTTTTGATATTGATTTTGAGATTATTTGTAAAGCTTTGCGAAAGAAACTTAAGATTAAAGAATTACAGGTTTCTTATTGTCCGCGTTCTTATAAAGAAGGCAAGAAGATCAGGGTAAATGACGCCTTCTGGGCAATTTTAGCTATGTTTAAGTATAGACTTTGGAGGTAAAATGATGAAAATGCTGGAAATCCTGGATTTTATGATCTACTGGTCAATTGTAATTATGCCGTTTTCGGTGGCTATCGCTCCTGCTCTTGCCAATAGTTTTATCGGTATTTTCAGCGTTTTGTTTGTAATTAAAAAGCTGATAACCCGCAAGCCGTTTTCTACTAATCGCTTGACACTGGTGTTCTTCGGGTTATTTTTCGCAGCTTCAGTTATTTCAATTATAAATTCTGTCAGCTATAGCTCGAGTTTCCAGGGGATCATAAAACTGCTTAAATATATTCTTATATTTCTGGTCTGCAGCGAAGAGATCAGGGATAAGCAGCATATAAACAGAGTTATTGTTTCCATCTGTTCCGGCGTTTGTCTTGCAGCGATAGATGCTCTATGGCAGATGGTTTTCGGCTATGATTTTATACATCATATAGCGATACAGTCTGCAATAGGCCTGCCTCGGCCAACGGCCTCGTTTCCTAACCCCAATGTTTTTGGAATCTATATGACCGCGTTTACACCGCTCATATTCGGGCTTACATTTTTTTATTTTAAGGGTAGGAATAAATTATTGATGTTTTTTGTAAGCGTGCTCGGGTTGGCGGGAGTTTTTTTGACTTTATCCAGAGGGGCCGGCCTGGGAACATACCTGGCGATATTATTCTTAAGCATTGCTAACAAGAAAAAACTGTTTGCTTTGATCCTGATAGGGATCCTTATAATCTTTCCTTTTGTAATGCCTAAGGATATAAAACAATGGGCAAAAGAAATAAATTATAATCCTATAGTGTTTATGCTTAATCAAGAAAGAATCAGCATTTATAATAATACTATTAATATGATTGAACACCATCCTTTTATAGGAGTTGGGTTGAATACATTCTCTAAGAATTATGGGAAATATAAGACTGAAGCGGCTGAAAAATACGCGCATACCCCGGATACTATATACGCGCACAATATCTACTTACAGACGGCAGGTGAGGTTGGTTTATTAGGGTTGGCCATGTTCTTGCTGTTTTTATTTCAGGTGTTTAGGGTGATTTTGAAAGCCAGCCGAAAGTTAAGCGATGAGTATTTAAGAATAACCGTTTTGTCTTTGGCTGCTTGTTTGATTGCTTTCTTAGTTAATGGGCTGACTGAAACCAGCCTTTATTATCCGAGAGTGTCAATGATATTCTGGTATCTAATTGGTTTTGGATTAGCGTTAGGAAGAATCTCAGAAAACAACTCTAAGAGTTGACGGGAGACTTATATGCTTTCAGTGATAATACCGGTTTATAATAAAGAAGGCGCAATTGAAGCGGTTATAAACAAAGTTAATAGCCTGCCTATTGAAAAAGAAATTATCGTAGTTAACGATTGTTCCAAAGACCGCACTGCCGTAATCTTAAGTTCGTTTTCTCTTAACAACTTAAAGGTTATACACCATGCCAGCGAAAGAGGAAAGAACGCCGCGGCGCGCACAGGTTTAGAGAACGCGACAGGTGAGTTCATTATTATCCAGGAGGCGGATTTAGAATATAACCCTGATGGTTATCTTAAACTTTTGGAGGCAATAAAGAATTTAAGTTTTGATTTGGCGCTGGGTTCGCGTTCTACCAAGATGGGCTTCAGGGGTATTGCTTTAAGCATTTTATTCGGCAGGAAGTTAAAAGACTGGTCCAGCCGTTGCCAGCTTATACGCAGGGAAAGCCTTTTGAAGTTATTGCCGGAGCTAAAGGGCGCTAATATAACATTTGATATTTTAACTAAAGCGATAAGAAAAAAGATGCGCGTAATCGAAGTGCCTATTTAGCATGATTAAAAATATACTTGTAATACGTAATGACCGGTTTGGGGAGTTTTTGCTGAATATTCCGGCAATCCGGGCGTTGAAAGAGGCTTACCCGCAGGCAAGGATCAGCCTGGCGGTAAAGCCGGCGGTGGTTGAGCTGGCCGGCGCGGTTGAGTGCGTTGATGAGGCGGCGGCCTGGGATGAGATTAAGGGAAATTTAAGAAAATATAAGTTTGATCTTTGCGTTGTCCTGAACCCCACAAAAGAGGCGCATTGGGCGGTTTTTTGGGCAGGGATCCCGGTCCGTGTCGGATATGATAGGAAGTGGGGTTTTTTGCTGACGCATAAATTAAAAGATACTAAATTCCTTGGCGATAGACATGAGGTGGATTGTAACCTGGAGTTGGTGGGGTTGGTTGGGGCGAGGACGCTTGATAAAACACTTAAGATTAAAGTTGACGACAATCTTTTTAGGGAATTTACCGGACAAAGGGTTGTGGCAATACATCCGTTTACCAGCGATCCGCTAAAGCAGTGGCCTGTTGGAAGGTTTATGGAGCTGGCAGAAATGATCGCGCGGGAGTTGGGAATAAAGGTTGTAATAGTGGGGATGACTATTGAAAAGAGTAAAGAGGTCGGTGCGGAGCCTCGCGATGATAGGATTATTGATATGATTAACAAAACTTCTTTAGTGGAGTTAGCCGCGTTATTGAAACGCTGTTGTTTGCTTGTCTCTGGAGATAGCGGGCCGGTGCATTTGGCGGCTTGCGTGGGTACGCCTGTGGTGGCTTTGTTCAGGAACGATTTGCCGGGCAAGACCGCTAAGCGTTGGGGGCCATGGGGAGAGGGGCATGTGGTTATAGAGAAGAGTAATTTGCCGGATATAAGCGTGGAGGAAGTACTTGACAAGGTTAAAAATATAAGGTATAGTTAATTAACAGTTTTGTTAACTAACTATACTTAGAATGAATTACGCGAAAATCAGATTATTAAATAAATTTTACTTTAGTTACAGGGATATTTCAAGGGCGTTTGGCATATCCCTTGCTTCAGGGCGCGTGGCCGCTGCGAGATTGGTAAAAAGCGGGGATATCACAAGAATCAAGAGGGGCCTTTATATATTAAGCCAAAGATGGGGCTTGCCTTCTCTTGAAGAGCGTTTTATGTTAGCAAACCTGATTCAGGTCCCTTCCTACGTATCGCTTATGACCGCCTTAAGTTATTATGAGATTACTACCCAGTTGCAGCGGGATTTCATAGAATCCG